>Ga0256839_1006479_pt1 | contig 10242 bp, 9 predicted proteins | sample 354166metaG_FD_185968 | JGI IMG/M metagenome (GOLD analysis project Ga0256839, IMG submission 185968) | Hydrothermal vent microbial communities from Mid Atlantic Ridge, Atlantic Ocean - 354-166 | ecosystem: Environmental > Aquatic > Marine > Hydrothermal vents | place: Atlantic Ocean: Mid... | reverse complement strand
TCTTCCTACGCAGTAGGCATAGCTCTCTCCAACATAGCACTAGAAGCTCTAGAAGAGCTAGGTGAAGACCTGCTAGAAGTGTTCTCAGGTACAACGTACAGGTTCCTTAGATACCACATGGAGAGCATACTCTTAGATCTAGACAGCTTAGCAGAAGATATCCTAGGAAAAGACAGCGTTAGAAAGGTAGTAGATAAGCTAGCAAAGGCTATGTTAAGACTGAGTAGAGGTGGTGATAATGTACTAGAGAAGGCTAAAGAATACAAAAGTATAGTCGGGGAGTATAAGCTACGATGTTCTTATAGAGCAATGTACTACTGCTTAGAACAAAGCCTATGTAGAGAAAAGTAACAGCTATATATATCATTGCCCACTATGCTATCCTAAAAGATCTGTAAGCCAGCAGTAGCATTTACTTAAGTCTTTTACCACTATCTTTAGCGTAAGGAGGTATACACGTACTAGTAGCTTCTCCTATAGTAATCCCTCGGCCTCTTTCTACGAATCTGATAAAAGAGCTATCTACCTAGTATTTTAATTATATCTACTACTATGCTATGTAGTATAGGTGGTGCGAGTTTTGGTATACGATATTATTATTAGGAATGGGGTAGTTGTTGATGGTTCTGGCTCGCCTCCTTTTAGGGAAGATATAGGTGTACAAGGAGATACTATTGTTAAGATTGGAGACCTAGGTGGAGCTAGGGCTGAGAAAACTATAGATGCTAGGGGGCTCTATGTATCTCCAGGTTTTATCGATATCCACAACCACAGTGATATATCTGTGCTAGCAGTACCTTCTGCTGACAACTATATCCTCCAAGGTGTAACAACAATCGTGACTGGGAATTGCGGCTCTTCGCCAGCCCCTATTACTGACGAGAATAAGGAGATGACTAGATGGTATACAGAGAAGTACCCTGAGGTGTCTATAGACTGGAGGAGCTATTCTGAGTATCTAGAGAGACTAGATAAACTTGGTAAGAAAGTGAACATAGCGCCTCTAGTAGGTTTTGGGTCAGTACGTAGTGCTGTACTAGGGTTTGAGGATATTAAGCCTACAGAAGCACAGCTTAGGGAGATGAAAGAGATAGTAGAAGAAGCTATGAAGGCTGGAGCTTTCGGGCTATCTACTGGGCTGATATATATCCCGCAGAACTATGCAGAGAAGAGAGAGATAGTAGAGCTGTGTAGAGTAGTATCTAGGTTTGGAGGTATCTATACAACTCACATGAGGAATGAAGGTATAAAGCTCTTAGACTCTATAATTGAGGCAGTAGAGATTGGTATAGAGTCTGGCTGCCCTGTTGAAATATCCCATCTAAAAGCTGTGGGGAAACCTGCATGGGGTCTTGTTAGGAAGGCACTAGACCTAATAGAGTACTACGTATCGCTAGGATACGATGTATCTGCTGATGTTTACCCCTATACAGCAACATCAACGACTCTCTCAGTAGTACTTCCGCGGTGGGTGCGAGAGGGAGGGTATGGAGCAATGGTCGAGAAGCTCAGAGACCCAGCTACTATAGAGAAAATACATAGAGAGGTAGAAGAGACTTGGCGTTACACTGGCAGAGTTATAGAGTGGGGTGAAGTTGTTATTGCCTACTCGCCCTCCCATAGAGATGTTGAAGGTAAGAGTATAGCAGAGATCTCTAGGGAGTGGAAAGAGAACCCTATAGATGTAGTAGTTAAGCTACTAGTAGATGATGATGGGCTAACATCAGCAGTATTTCATACCCTTAGAGAAGAAGATGTTATCGAAGCTATAAAGTCGCCTTATACAGCTATAGGTAGTGATGGATCTGTTCAGAAGTATGGTGATGGTAAACCCCACCCAAGGAGCTATGGTACCTTTCCAAGAGTATTATCTAGGTATGTTAGAGAGCTCAAGGTACTAAGCTTGAGCGAAGCAGTTAGAAAGATGACGAGCTTACCTGCTAGAAAGCTTAGGCTCTGGGACAGAGGCCTTCTTAGACCAGGTATGAAAGCTGATATTGTAGTATTCAACTACTACTCTGTGAGAGATACTGCAACGTTTGATAACCCGCATAGCTATCCTAGTGGTGTAGAGTATGTTGTAGTAAATGGGGAGCTAGCAGTAGAGGAGGGAGAGCTTACTAGGAATATGAGTGGTAGACTACTTAGACTAGGTAGGTAGCTTGGAGAGTTATCTACCTAGGTATGCTTTCCTAACTAGTGGGTTTCTAAGCGCCTCCTCAGGAGAGGCTTCTAGTACTACTCTGCCAGTCTCTAGGACGTAGATCCTATCAGCTACTTCTAGTGCTTTTTTTACATTCTGCTCAACTAGTAGTATAGATTGTCCTGTTTTCTTCAGCTCGGCTATTTTCCTAAAGATTTCATCTACTATTACAGGTGCTAGTCCTTGAGATGGCTCATCCATTAAGAGTAGCTTAGGTTTAGCTACTAGTGCTCTAGCAATTGCTAGCATCTGGGCTTCTCCGCCGCTGAGAGTTCTTGCTAGCTGTTTTCTACGCTCTCTCAGCCTAGGGAATAAACTGTATACTTCTTCTAGCCTCTGTCTTAGCTCTTGTTTGCTATTTATGTTGTAGCCGCCGAGCACTAGGTTCTCTTCTACTGTTAGGTATGGGAATAGTCTACGGCCCTCGGGTATGTATCCTAGGCCTAGCTTAGCTCTATCCCATGGTGGTAGAGTAGTTATATCTCTATCCTCGAATATTATACGGCCTCTAGATGCTCTTACTACGCCCATTATTGTTTTTATGAGTGTTGTCTTACCAGCACCGTTTCTACCAACTACTGCTACTACTTCTCCCTGCTTAACTTCTAGCGAGATACTACTTAGTGCTCTAGTCTTGCCGTAGTAGACTTGGAGCTCTTTAACCACGAGCATATCCAGCACCTAGGTATGCTTCTATTACCTTCTTATCAGCTACTACTTCTTCTGGTTTTCCTTCTGCGAGTACCTCGCCGTAGTGTAGGACATACATGTAGTCTGAGAGATCTAGTGCGAAGGGAACATTATGTTCTATTAGCATTATTGTTACTCCACTCTTATTGAGAGATCTTAGTAGCTCTTTTAGCTCATCTGCTTCTTCTACGCTCATCCCAGCTGCTGGCTCATCGAGCATTAGTAGTTTTGGCTCTAGCGCAAGTGCTCTCGCTATCTCTAGCCTCTTCTGGAGGCCAAGTGGTAGTTCTTCTGCGAGCCTCTCTACGTAGTCCTCTAGACCTACTCTTCTAGCTATCTCGTAGGCTCTACTAGTTATATCCCCACTAACTCTTAGACGTATAAAGTCTACACCTCTGTAGAGTGGGGCTCCTAGTGCTGCTACTATATTGTCTAGGATAGTCATTTTAGGTAGACCACGTGGTACCTGGAATGTAAAAGCTATCCCCTTAAGAGCTATAATGTGTGGAGGTCTACCATCTATTCTCTCTCCCTCGAATAGTACTACTCCTGTAGTTGGCTTGAGGAATCCTGCGATTATCTTGAAGAGTGTTGTTTTACCAGCACCATTAGGTCCTATTATACCTGTAACTGTACCTTTCTCTACTCTCACTGATACATTGTGTAGAGCACGTATACCTCCAAAGTACTTCGTTATATTTTTTGTTTCTAGTATAGCTGTATGCATAGCTACTAGCTCTCCCCCCTAGTTCCTTCTACTAGTATAGCTCTAACTTTCTCTAGCACTATGCTCCTCCTCCCTAGAAGTCCTTCAGGGCGGAGGAAGAGCATTAGTATGATAAGCGCAGAGTATATAACCATTCTATACTCCATTAGTGGTCTAAAGATCTCTGGAAGCATTATTACTATGAGAGAACCAGCTATAGCGCCAGATATCGTATCTATACCACCAACTATACTCATAGATAGTATCATTATAGAATAGGGGAAGGAGAAGTCGCTATAGACTATGTAGCCTTTGAAGTGAGCAAGTAGGCTTCCAGCGATTCCACCATACATAGCACCTACTGCGAAAGCTAGTATTTTGAACTTTCTTACACTAATACCTATACTCTCTGATACTTCTTCGTCCTCTCTAATAGACTCGAAGGCTATACCCATCCACGACTTGTCTAGGTAGCGAGCTAGTAGAGCTGCTAGCCCTAATATAGCCCATGAGAGCCCAGCATACCAGAAGCCTCTAAGCTTAAACCCCATGATCGAGGGCTTAGGTATACCAGCTATTCCGTACGAGGCTCCAAATACCTCATAGTAGAGGAAGACGTAGATTACTATGAAGTTGAACCCTATAGTTGTTATCGCTAGGAAGTCGTGGCGTAGCCTTATACTAACAACACCTATTAGCGAGCCTATAGCAAAGGATATAAGTGCTGCTATGGGGAGACATAGCCAGAAAGGTAGGTCGTATCTAGTAGCTAGTATTGCTGATGTCATAGCTCCTACTCCGACAAAAGCAGCTTGTCCTAGGTTTACTTGGCCAGCTCTACCCATAGTTATGTTAAGCCCTAGAGTAGCTATAGCATACGAAGCTACTACTGTTGAGAGTGTAGCTAGGTAGCCTGGCGAGATAGGCAATTACCACACCTCTACTCTGCTCTACCGAATAAGCCCTGTGGTCTAAGTATTAGGAGTAGTATTAGTACGATGAAAGCATATGCTTCTCTAGGCAGTATGTAGCCTAGGTAGGAAGTTAGTACTTCTTCTGCAACACCTAGTATTAATCCACCCACTAGTGCCCCCATTATACTACCAAATCCACCTAGTACTATTACTACGAGTGCCTTGTATGCAACAACATCGCCCATGTAGGGCGAGATAGAGCCATAGTGTACAGCGTATAGAAGCCCAGCTATACCAGCTAGTATGGATCCTATTGCAAAGTTTACGTAGACTATAAATGGCATATTTACTCCTAATGCTTGGGCAACCTCCATATCCTGTACTAGTGCTTGTGAAGCAATACCCATCTTTGTTCTATTGTATGCTACCCATAGCGCTATTGTTGCAAGTACAGTAACTGGTACTACTATGAGGCTACTAGGTCTAATAGTTATACCTCCTATGTCTATAGGGTCTGTTGGTACACCTTCTATGTGGAAGCCCTTAGGGTGGTGGCCAAAGATATTAGCTATAAGCTCTTCTATTAGTAGGAAGGCAGCTATACTTAGCATTAGAGGTATATGTCTAGGTTTTTCCAGCATAGGCATGTAGAGTATCCTAGCAAGTACTACACCAGCTACTGCAGGTACTACTGCAGCTGCAGCTACTGCTAGTACTATGCTACCTGTAGATGTATAGGCTATATATGCAGCATAGCCACCTATGACGTAGACTGCTGCGTGTGCTATGTGTAGTACCTTTAGTAAACCATACACTATTGTTAAGCCTAGGGCTGTAGCTGCGTATATAGAGCCTACTGTTAGCCCACTAACTAGGTGCTGTAGTAGTGCCTCAGTAGACACCATGCCTTTATCGCCACTAAGAGCTCTCTCAGCCTATAGCTAGCAACCATAGTATCCATTTAGGTGAGAGGAGTAGCTAAAAAAGAAGACTAGGAGATTTTACTCACTAGGTACAATAATCTCCTCTTCTGTTATCATACCGTATCTACGGAACTCACCATTCCTGACAATCTGGAGTGTCAGCTCTTTAACAGCATTCCCTCCAGGTGTAAATCTTAGTATCTTACCTGCTACTCCATCGTAGTCTGTTAAGCCTCTTAGAGCATCCATTATCTTCTGCTTATCGAGAGAACCTGCTTTCTCTATAGCTTTTGCTAGCACCATTACAGCATCAAATGCTGAGGCAGCAACCATGTCTGGTTCAATGCCTCTCTTCTCTCTATACCTCTTGATAAACTCTTTTACTAGGGGGTTAGGGCTATCTCTATCGAAGTCTGTGACTATAATTACACCCTCAGCTGCTGGACCAGCTATTTCTATAAACTTAGGGGAGTCGAAGCCCTCTGCACCGAGGATTTGTGCTTTTATACCGAGTTCCCTAGCTTGTTTCACAGCTGTTGCGTGCTGGTAGTAGCCAAATATCATTAGTACATCGAGACCCTTTGTTTCTTCTATAGATTTTATCTGGTTAAGCCATGGAGAGAAGTCGTCTGTAGCAAACTGGAACTTGTCTACAAAGACAACTTCTGCTCCCAGCTCTTCTAGCTTAGCTTTAGCATTATCAGCTAGTGCTTTTCCATAGGGGTTGTCTATGTAGAGTATTGCTACCTTCCTAGCACCTAGGAGGTTTACAGCTGTATACCCAGCAGCTCTACCTTCTACCTCGGCTACCATGCCTACTCTGATAACAAACTGCTTATCCTTAGTTATTAGTGGGTTTACAGCATAGGCTACTACTAGTGGAACTCCTGCTTCGTCGAAGACGCTTGAGGCTGCTAGGGTAGTACTGCTGTAGGAGCCGCTTACAGCAGCTACTACCTGGTCTTGTTCAATCATCTTGTGAGAAACAGCTATTGCCTGGTCAGGGTTGAGAGCATCATCGTATACAACTAGCTCTACTTTCTTACCTAGTACTCCGCCCTGCTCGTTTAGTATTTCTACTGCTATCTCTGCACCAGTTCTAGCAGCTATACCATCTGCAGAAGCTGGTCCTGTTAGTGGAGCAAAGAACCCTATCTTTATGGTCTCGGGGCCTCCAATCCCTCCTCTGAGGATAGCATAGGCAGCTACTGCTATAATAGCTAGTACAACTATAATAGCTATGAGTTTAGGAGTAGAGATAGAACGCATGGCTATAAGGCCTCCCCTACACAATTTATTATAATTTACCTAAGATACAATTTAATAGTTACTCTATCTAGCCACTAGGACTAGGTGGAGCTGCTATGAGATGAAAGACAGGTTATTTCTACCTAAAGTAGTCTACTAGTGTTGAAGTCTTGGTATAAGGTAGACAGTCGATGAATACTATGTCTTCGGCTAGGAACTTATATGCTTCCTTTCTAAGCTCCTTAGATACTTTATCCGCGATACGTATTGGTTCAGGTAATCTAGTTTTCAGCATTCTACGTATAATTTTCTCTGAAGATTCTAAGCTAACCATAGTTCCAGGACTTACATAGATCTTCTCTACGACAACACCAATAGCTCTACCTCTATCCTTTACTAGTAGCTTACCGTCCTCCTCAACGACTTCTCCGAATAGCTTCTTCTTAGCAACACCTATTGAGGGCTTATTAAAAACAACTCCTACGTGGCTAGCAATCCCTAGTCCCCTTGGGTGAGCTATTCCATGACCATCAACTACTATTACATCAATATCTACCTTCTTTACTAGCCTCTGTAGTGCTGGAGCTAGTACATACATTTCTCTAAAAGCTAGTAGACCTGGGATATAGGGTATACATACAGGTCTAATACATGCTACACATCTTATAGGTTTATAGTTGTAAGCATTAATAGCAATAGCTACTCCAATACCTATCTCTGTTCTCCCACTACTCGGTCTCCTATAGGCAACATCTAGGCCAGCAACTACCTCGATGCTATTTGGGTTTAGCCTGTCTTCCAACACAACCATACTAGATAGTATCCTCTGAGCTCTGGAAGCCTTCTGTGCATCAAATCTCTCCTTGACATCTCTACAAACTCTACTACCTAGCATAGGCTAATGCCTTTCTATAGTAGCTTGGAGGTCCCCGCCCTCTTGTTAGTTCCTCGTAGTAAATAGACTTAGCTACTAACCCCTCCTAGAACTACCCATGAAGTGCCAGATGAGCTCCATGATAGGATTATTTCATTAGTGCTCTAATAGGCCTCAACTCCCTCTTAAAAGGGTCTAGTATCAGCCCAAATATCTCCAGCGTTACTGTACCTAGTAGGTTTTCATCCTCACTCTCACCTAGCACTACTGGTGTATGCCTCTCACCATAGCCTGGAAGCTCTAGGAGAGCTTCTGATATCATTCTCTTAACAGTAGTTCCATCTGCTAGTATAAACTCCATTTCTCCTAGAGGTTTTAGACCCAGCTTCTCCCATACACTCCTCCTGAGGACAGTATAAGTAGCTCCTGAATCTACTAGGAATCTAACTCTAACCTCCCTACCACCATATTTAACAATACCGTCAATGTAGACTAGGCCCATAGACTAAGCCCCAGGATAAACACCCAGCTTCCAGCCCTTTAAGAGGTCTTTCCAAGCCTAGTCCTACTACTAGCCTAGGAGGTGATGTACCAAGTTCTACGTAGACTCTATGCTAGCCCTTATAGGAATAGTAGCTCTACGGAGCTGAAAGTTGCACCATAGAACTTTCAGTTAATCTATTAAGTTACTGCGTATCATATAAACTAGCCAACTGGAGGCTAAGGATTTGGAAGAAATATTTAGAGATAAACTGGTTAGAGAGATTATCAGGAAGACAAGAACTATATGGGCTATAGGACACGCTATGTCTCTTATGGGCTGGGACCTAGAGACCTACATGCCGAGAAAAGCAATAAGCGATAGATCTACAGCTTTCGAGGAGCTAAGTGCACTCCAGAGGAAACTTATACTAGATCCAGAACTAGTAAGACTAGTAGAAAAAGCCGAAGAAAATACTGACGGTATGAATGACTACGAGAAAGGAGTAGTTAGAGTAGTGAGTAGAACTATACGTATAGCTAAATCACTCCCAGAAGAACTAGTTCGTAGAGAAGCAAAGATAACTAGCCAAGCAACAGTAGTTTGGGCAGAGGCAAAGAAGAAGAACAGCTACGAAGAATTCAAACCATACCTTAGAGAGATAATAGGCATTGTTAAGGAGAAAGCAGAGAAACTAGGGTACGAAGAACACCCCTACGATGCACTACTAGATCTATACGAGGAAGGCCTAAGAACAAAGGACGTAGAAGCTGTATTCAGCGAACTTGTACCTGAAACACGCAGGATACTGAGAACTATAGAGAGGAGAGGATTCTACCCACAAGAGCACGAGCTAGAGAAAGTAGAGTATAGAAAGAGTGATGCAGCAAAACTACTAGAGAAACTACTAGATGACCTAGAATGGCCTTGGGAGAGAGGGAGACTAGATGTATCACCACACCCATTCACTGTAAACATGGGTACAGATGATGTAAGGATAACTGTTAGGTATGAAGGAGTAGATGTGAAGAGAGCAGTGTATGCACTAATACACGAGTATGGGCATGCATTATACGAGCTACAGATAGATCCTAGTTTAAAGTACACACCGCTCCAGGGAGGAGCTAGCCTAGGTGTACATGAAAGCCAGTCACGTTTCTGGGAGAATATACTAGGTAGGAGCCCATGGGCTGTAAAGTGGTTAAAGAATAGGATGGATTCTTATCTAGGCTATACAGCTAAGTTCAGCCTAGTAGAAGTATACAGGTATGTGAATACAGTAAGACCTAGCCTTATAAGAGTAGATGCAGATGAAGTAACCTATAACCTCCACATATACCTAAGATTCATCCTAGAGAAAATGATGCTCGAGGAAACAATCAATGTAGATGAACTACCAGTAGAATGGGATAATAAGATGGAAGAACTACTAGGTGTGAGGCCTAAGAACTACAGCGAAGGAGTACTACAAGATATACACTGGAGCCATGGAAGCATAGGCTACTTCCCAACATATACGCTTGGGAACCTAATATCAGCAGCAATAAAGACTAAGATCACTCAAGAAAAACCAGGTATCCTAGAAAACTTCTCTCTCAAGGAAGTAAGAGAGTGGCTTAGAGACAATATACATAAGTGGGGTAAAACCTATGAGCCGAAGAAGCTCCTAGAACTAAAGCTAGGCTATAGGTTATCACCTAAGCCACTAGTAAGATACCTAGAATGGAAATACATAGAGCTACCAAATAAGCTCGAAGAGATACTTGTTTAGTTCCCGAAGAGTTTTATTGTATTGTAAAAAAGTAATCTATTACATGTTAAGCTAGATAGGAGTAGATATTTACTCCTATCTAGCTACTTATAGGGTTTATACTACGTAGTTATGCTACTCTACTTCCTCCTCATTAGCAGGAGTGCTGCGACTATTGCTGCTACTACAACTATAGCAGCTGCCACATAGGCTACTGGTAATCCCTCTTCCTTAGGAGTTGTTGTCTCTGTCTCAGTAGTCTCTGTTTCTGTTTCAGTTTCTGTAGGTGTTGGTTTTGGTGAGGTCGTTGGCGGTGTTGGCGGAGTAGTTGGTTTAGGAGATGTAGTTGTTGGCGGCGTTGTAGTAGTTGGTGTTGTTGCTGTCTCTGTGGGGGTTGGTGACGGGGAGGTCTCAGTAGGTGTTGTAGTGGTGGTTGTAGTAGGTGGCGGCGTT
>Ga0256839_1006478_pt1 | contig 10242 bp, 11 predicted proteins | sample 354166metaG_FD_185968 | JGI IMG/M metagenome (GOLD analysis project Ga0256839, IMG submission 185968) | Hydrothermal vent microbial communities from Mid Atlantic Ridge, Atlantic Ocean - 354-166 | ecosystem: Environmental > Aquatic > Marine > Hydrothermal vents | place: Atlantic Ocean: Mid... | reverse complement strand
GGTAAATATTGTCTCCACATCTTTGGCAGTGTGGAGCGGGTTTACGGCGCTAACCGGAATGGCGTGGAACTTTTTACAGATCGGCCTCGCCCGTATTGGTGTGGGCGTTGGTGAGGCGGGCGGTAGTCCGCCGTCTCATTCCATCATTTCTGATTTATACCCTAAGGAAGAACGTAGCGGCGCACTGGCCATTTATGCCCTCGGTATTCCCATTGGGCTTGGCTTTGCCTATTTTATTGCGGGTATAGCTCTTGGCAATCCTGGCTCTGGGTTTGACTGGCGCCAACTTCTTATATGGCTCGGTATTGTGGGTGTCGGCTTGGCAGTCGTTGTCCGCATTGTCATTCGTGAGCCAGAGCGCGGCGCACAAGAAACCAGTGAAACAGGCGAAAAACCACCTTCCCCACCATTTGGCAAAGCCTTGGGCATACTCCTGTCTATCCCCTCTTGGTGGGCAATGTGTCTGGGTATCGCCTTTGCATCATTTGCAGGTTATGCGTTTTCTACTTGGCAAATAGACTATCTTTTACCCTTTGACAGCAGTACTGAAAAACCTGTCGGGTTTAAGAACATGATGTTCACCCTCGGCTTTATCAATATGTTTGCTTACGGGTTTGGTACATGGCTGGGCGGGTATCTGGCTGACCGCTTTGCCAAGCGCAATAATAATGTGCGCGCCTATGCACTAATCCCAGCCATTACCGTTATGTGCGCCTTGCCATTAGCTATCTTGTCATTCTGGGTGCCCTCCGTATGGGCGCATATGGCCGTTATCACTGTCTTTGTGGTTTTCCTTGGCATGTACCTTGGCCCATCATTTGCCATCGCCCAAACCTTGGCACCTATCAACATGCGGGCTATGTCGACAGCCTTATTCTTTCTTATTCTAAACATCATTGCCCTTGGTGGTGGCCCGACAATTGTTGGTATATTGGTTGACGTGTTTGAACCCGCAAACGGGAAAGTTCATGCCATTCGTATTTCCATGACCTGGGTGAGCTTGTCCTTTGTTGTATCGGCCTGCAGTTTTATGATTGCCGCCAAAAACTTGCCCAAAGACTGGGCGGCGGCGGAAAAACGTAATGAGGGTTTGGCAAATTAACTGGCTTAGGATAAAGAGCGAGCGAAATAATTATAAGGCACAAATATGATTCCCCGTTACGCCCGCCCTGAAATGGTTGCTATTTGGTCGCAAGAGACCAAATTTCGCATCTGGTTTGAAATCGAAGCCCATGCGTGTATGGCCATGGCTGAATTGGGTGTTATCCCCAAGCAATCAGCGCAGAACATATGGGAAAAAGGCAATGCGGCGGAATTTGATGTTGCGAAAATCGACGAGATTGAGCGCGAGGTAAAGCACGACGTTATCGCTTTTCTAACCCACCTCGCCACATTCATCGGCGAGGATTCGCGCTTTGTCCACCAAGGCATGACATCATCAGATGTACTGGATACGACATTATCAGTGCAACTCGCCCGCGCCAGTGATCTTCTGCTTGAGGCTATGGATAAAGTATTATCTGCCCTGAAAACCCAAGCCTTTGCGCATAAATATACCCCAACCATTGGCCGCTCTCATGGTATCCACGCAGAGCCAACCACATTCGGCCTAAAAATGGCGCAGGCTTATGCTGAATTTTCTCGCTGCCGTGAGCGTCTGGTGACAGCACGTGCCGAAATCGCCACATGTGCTATTTCCGGTGCGGTTGGGACATTCGCCAATATTAACCCGCGTGTTGAGGCGTATGTGGCCGAAAAGCTTGGCCTTATGGTCGAGCCTATTTCAACCCAAGTCATTCCCCGCGACCGCCACGCCGCCTATTTTGCCACGCTGGGGGTTATCGCCAGCTCTATTGAACGCCTGGCCACAGAAATCCGTCACCTCCAGCGCACTGAGGTTTTGGAAGTTGAAGAGTTTTTCTCTAAGGGTCAAAAAGGCTCCTCGGCCATGCCCCACAAACGCAATCCTATATTAACAGAAAACCTGACCGGGCTAGCCAGACTGGTGCGTTCCGCCGTTACCCCTGCCCTAGAAAATGTTGCGCTTTGGCATGAGCGCGACATCTCTCATTCATCAGTCGAACGCGGTATTGCGCCGGACACCACTATCCATCTGCATTTTGCCCTACACCGCCTAGCCGGAGTAATGGAAAAATTGGTTATCTATCCTGAAAACATGCTGGCTAACCTCAACAAGCTTGGCGGCCTGCATAATTCCCAGCGCATCATGCTCGCTCTGACCCAAAAAGGTATGAGCCGCGAACATGCTTACCGCGCCGTTCAAGCCAGCGCTATGGCGGCTTGGCGCGGCGAAGGCGAATTTCAATCCCTCCTCAACGCTGATAACATGGTTAGCGATAAGTTAAGTTCCGACGAAATTGCCGAAATGTTCGACCTTGGTTACCATTTCAAACAGGTAGATGAAATTTTTTCAAGAATTTTTTCCGGATAAACCCCTGAATTTTCCCTAGTTTTTTACAGTACTTAGCCAATTTTCGTCGCAAAATCACCTTTTAGTAAATGAAGGGTTAGCATCTCGTTTGCCAAAAAATAACCATTGGCGTGTATTAAAGCGGCATAACAATAAAAATTGGTATTCACTTCAAGAGAACTAAGGATTTAAGACAATGAAAAAAATTACCGCACTATTGGGCACAGCAATACTATGTGCCACCGCTGCAACAGCAAATGCCGCAGAGCGCCCTGACATTTACGTCGTAAAATTCCGCGCAAATGATTGTGCAAATTGCGCCGTAATGGAAAGCAAATTGGACAACGCTATGAATATGGTACGTAGCTCCAAGGTTGAGCTTGTCACCATCGACACATCTAATGCGTTGAAATGGGAAGTTTCTGCCCATACCGCATTTGACCGCAATATCACAAAGCAATACAATAAGTGGGCTGGACTAACTGGTTTTACTGCTGTTATTGATCGCCAAAGTGGCCGCACACTTGGCTGTCTTAACGACAATGCGGACGTTTATAAAACAGCCAATTTTATTAAAGCCGCAGCTGGCTTGCCTCATGACCAAGCGGTTGCTAACCGTACTGGTCAATTCCGGTGCCCAGCCGCCCATAATGTTGACCCTGGAAAATAATAACTTCCACAATTACAATTCAATAGGCTCGGTTCGCCGAGCCTATTTTTTTGCTACGCCTACAGGCACATCACGAATATTTTACATGACTAACTGCAAAAGTCAGATGATTGAAGATAAGAACAACAGTATAGACAGAGCATGACAAAATTATTCAAATTAGCATTCTTGCCCCTACTCTTGATATTCGGGTTTGGGTTGGCTGCGCAAGCACAAGAAAAGACCGAAATGTATGTGGTGATGTTTCGTGCAGATTGGTGTGCGCCTTGCAAAGTAGTCGAGCCTAACCTTGACCGAGCCCTCAGACAATTAAATGACCCTTCAATCAAAGTCGTCGCAATTGATATAACGGATAGCCTACGCATTGAACGTAGTGCCCACATTGCTTTTGATCGACAAATAGTCAGTCAATATAATCAATGGTATGGTGTCACTGGCTTTGCTGCTATGATAGATGCCGACACCAAAAATACGCTCGGTTGTGTAAATATGATGTATGATGCGGGGGCAATGGCAGCCCATATCAAAAATCTGAAAACCTATGCAGTGGCTAACCAACCCTCATTTGACGTCACTTGCCCTGCCCCCAACGCGCCGCGTTAATTGTATTTACTCAGCTTCGAGTATCTGCTTACGGGCTTCAGTTAGAAATATATCCATGCGCTCGCGGATTTCAACATCGGACATTTGTACGCCAGCAGCTATGATATCGGCTTTAACCTTGCGAAACACATCTTCGTCGCCAGATTCCTCCATATCGGATTTTATTACTTCCAGCACATAAGGCATGACGTCATCACCAGTTTTACCAATAAGGTCGGCCACCCATAGGCCAAGCAATTTGTTGCGGCGGGCTTCTATCTTAAACTCCATATCTGCTTCAGACACGAATTTTTTCTCAGCCATCTTCTCTCGATCTTCAAAGGATTTCATTTTACTGCCTATCAAGTTTAAAAATTTTCTCATATTATCAAGTTTAATCAAAAAACACCAACTATATTTTTTGAATATCCACAGTCTTATTATCTACACGAATTATCCGCGTTTATATCGAGATTGCCTTGTAGAGCGCCACGACCTAGGATAAATTCCCTGCTTACAGTGCGAATCGGCACGCTAATGGTAGGATATAATGTCCCGACGAGAGAAAATCTACGAAGGCAAGGCGAAAATTCTTTACAAAGGGTCAAAGCCCGGCACGCTTGTGCAGTATTTCAAAGATGATGCCACGGCGTTTAATGCCAAAAAGAAAGCCGTTTTGAACGGTAAGGGCGTGTTGAACAACCGAATTTCAGAACATATTATGCTCATGCTCGGCAAGGTCGGTATTCCAACCCATTTTATCGAACGCTTAAATATGCGCGAGCAGTTGATTAAAGAGGTTGAAATCATTCCGCTCGAAGTCATTTGCCGCAATGTCGCCGCAGGTTCCATTTGCCCTATGTATGGCCTCGAGGAAGGTAAGCGCTTACCCCGCTCCATTATTGAATTTTGCTATAAAAAAGATGCATTAAATGACCCCCTCACCACCGAAGAGCATATTTTGGCCTTTGGCTGGGCGACATCTGCTGAACTTGATGAAATGACCGCACTTACATTGCGTATCAATGATATTTTATGCGGTATGTTTGCCGGGATTGGTATTGATTTAATCGACTTTAAAATTGAATTTGGTCGTCATACGGACGAAAATGGTGATCATGTTATATTACTGGCTGATGAAATTAGTCCGGATTCTTGCCGTCTCTGGGATAGTCAAACCGCAGAAAAGCTGGATAAAGACAGGTTCCGCCGGGATTTGGGTGGTTTGGTCGATGCTTATACCGAAGTCGCAACCCGACTTGGTATTCTCAAACAAAACCCCAAAGCGCCGCCAAAATTATCCGTTGTCTCTAACGATCCCAATTCTAATAAGGATGAATAAATGAAAGCCATTATCCATATCGGCCTCAAGCCCGGTGTTCTTGACCCACAAGGCCGCACTATTGCCCGCTCCCTTGCCCATATGGGTTTTGAAGGTGTCACCAAAGCTCGCCAAGGTAAAACCATTGAGCTGGATATTAGTTTTGACGATGCGACTACCGCCAAGTTAGAAGTTGAAAAAATGTGTAAGCAATTACTGGCCAATACGGTAATTGAAGATTACCAAATCGAGATTGTCGAGTAGGTCTGGCTATGCAAAGCGCAGTTATTGTCTTTCCTGCTTCTAATTGTGACCGCGACGCCGCTACGGCGCTTGAAAAAGTCACTGGGCGCAAGCCGCTCATGGTTTGGCACGCAGAAACCACCCTGCCCAAAGTCGATTTTGTCGTCATACCTGGCGGGTTTTCCTATGGCGATTATCTGCGTTCAGGCGCTATAGCCGCCCGCTCGCCGATTGTGCGCGATATTATCAAAAAGGCCGAGAATGGCCTGCCAGTGGCGGGTTTTTGCAACGGGTTTCAAATCCTCACCGAAGCGGGGCTTTTACCTGGTGCTTTAATGCGCAATAAGGGGCTGCGCTTTATCTGCCGCCCGCAAAAACTACATATCACGAACGGCGATACAATGTTCACCAGGGCCTATAAAAACACCTCCGAAGTCACCTATCCTATCGCCCATTTTGACGGCAATTATTATGCCGACGATGATACCCTCAAAGAATTGCGTAAATCAGGCCGTATTGTGTTTAAATATATTGATAATCCCAACGGTTCTTTGAACGACATAGCAGGTATTTGTAACGCGGCGGGTAATGTATTGGGCATGATGCCCCACCCGGAACGCGCTGTTGACCCACTTCACGGCGGTACGGACGGCATTGACCTATTCAAAAGCATATTGGAGGCGGTTCGATGAGCAAAATTGAAATCACCCCAGAGGTCATTGCCGAACACGGGCTATCAGAAGGCGAATACGAGATCATATGCGATCGCCTTGGCCGTGCGCCTAACATTACCGAACTGGGCATATTCTCGGTCATGTGGTCGGAGCATTGTTCCTATAAATCTTCCCGCCGCCATTTGAAGAAAATGCTCACCAAAGGCAAACGGGTTATTCAAGGCCCCGGCGAAAATGCGGGTGTCATCGACATAGACGACGGTGATGCGATTGTCTTTAAAATGGAAAGCCATAACCACCCATCTTATATTGAGCCGTTTCAGGGCGCGGCCACAGGTGTGGGCGGTATTATGCGCGATGTGTTCACTATGGGTGCAAGGCCGATTGCCAATCTTAACGCTCTGCGGTTTGGTGAACCAGCACATCCAAAAACCAAGTCGCTCGTCGCTGGTGTGGTTCACGGCATTGGCGCTTATGGTAATTGTGTTGGCGTGCCTACGGTTGGCGGGGAAACCAATTTCCACCGGGGCTATAACGAAAATATTCTGGTCAATGCCATGTGTGTTGGCCATGCCAAGCAAGACAAGGTTTTCTATTCAGCAGCCAAAGGCGTTGGTAATCCTATCTTTTATGTTGGCTCTAAAACCGGGCGCGATGGCATTCACGGCGCGACCATGGCATCTGCGGAATTTGACGATGATAGCGAATCCAAGCGCCCCACGGTTCAAGTCGGTGACCCGTTCACGGAAAAATTGCTCATCGAAGCCTGTATGGAATTGATGGCTACAGACGCCATTATCGCTATCCAAGATATGGGGGCGGCAGGTTTGACCTCCTCGTCCATTGAAATGGCGGATAAAGGCGGTGTTGGTGTCAAAATGTATCTCGACAAAGTCCCCCAACGCGAAACGGGCATGACCCCATACGAAATGATGTTGTCCGAAAGCCAAGAACGTATGCTCATGGTCTTGCAGCCTGGCAAGGAGCATATTGCCATTGAGATTTTTGAAAAATGGGATCTCGATGTGGCCGAAGTTGGTGTCACCACCGATACCGGGCATCTTGTGCTTATCCATAAGGGTAAAACTGTTTGCGACATCCCTATTGCCCCGCTCGGTGATGATGCACCCAATTTGGATCGCCCTTATGATCCACCAAAACAGCTAGACACGCTTTATCATGACCAAATCATGGATCCGATTACGCGCGGCACCAGCTATAATGACGTCATCAAAACCCTGATAACCAGCCCGGATATAGCTTCCAAGCGCTGGATATGGGAGCAATATGATCGCTCGGTCATGGGCGATACGGTGAGCAGTTCCAATTCAGGCGGCGACGCGGCTATTGTCCGCATACACGGCACCAATAAAGCCGTGGCAATCACGACGGACTGCACACCGCGCTATGTGGCAGCGAACGCATTTGAGGGCGGCAAGCAAGCGGTTGTCGAGACCTACCGTAATTTATGCAGTGTCGGTGCAGAACCTATCGCCATCACGGATTGCCTAAACTTCGGCAATCCGGAACGCAAACAAGTTATGGGGCAATTCGTGCGCGCTATTGAGGGCATAGATGCGGCCTGCCGGGCGCTGGATTACCCAGTGGTCTCCGGGAATGTATCCCTGTATAATGAGACCAATGGTCAAGCTATTCCCCCCACCCCAGCCATTGGTGGCGTCGGGCTTATCAAAAACCTAGAGCGTTATGCGACCCTAAAAGGTGCTAAACAAGGTGAACATCTTGTGCTCCTTGGCAAGACTGACGGCTGGCTCGGCGCATCTTTATATGCCCAACTTATCCTTGGCCACGAAAAATCAGATACGGCCATGTATGCACCGCCGCCCGTGGACCTAGAGGCCGAGAAAGCGGCTGGCACATATGTGCGCCGCCTCATACGCGACCGCCGGGTCAGTTCCGTGCATGATGTATCCGACGGAGGCCTGGCGCTTGCTGCCATTGAAATGGCCTTTGCCAATGGTTTAGGGTTTGAACTGAAAGGCTCCGCCGATCTACCGCTCTATGCTTGGTTATTTGGTGAAGACCAAGGGCGCTATCTGGTTTCGGTCGAAGAAAACAGCCTTAACCCCGTCATCAGCACGGCTCGGACATTGAACATCCCGGCGCAAAAAGTCGGGACAGTGGGCGGCTCGCGTTTAATTGCCACTGGTGGGTTTGACTTATCCCTAGAGGATACCCATATGGAGTATGAAAACTGGTTGCCAAACTATATGGCGGACTAAACAAGACAGGAATAACTTATGGCTATGCAAGCCGACGATATAATCAAAATGATTACAGAGGCTCTGCCCGACGCAAAGGTCGAATTGGTGGATTTAGCAGGCGATGGCGACCACTATAAAGCCGTGATTACGAGCCCGTCCTTTGCAGGCCTGTCCCGTATAGCCCAGCACCAAGCCGTCTATGGGGCACTTAAGGGCAAAATGGGTGGGGAACTCCACGCCCTCGCCCTCGAAACCAAAGCAGAATAACCACTTATCAATTAAGGATAACATCATGACAGACTCAGTAAGCGACCGCATCAAAAATACCGTCACCAAAAACGATATCGTGCTTTATATGAAAGGCACGCCAACCTTCCCCCAATGTGGGTTTTCATCCACAGTTGTCCAGATTTTCGACTATCTCGGCGCTGAATATGCGTCTGTGAACGTCTTGGAAGACCCAGAAGTGCGCCAAGGCATTAAAGACTATAATAACTGGCCAACCATCCCCCAAGTCTTCGTCAAAGGCGAGTTTATAGGCGGTTGCGACATTATGCGCGAAATGTTCGAAACTGGTGAACTTAAGACATTATTGGCGGAAAAAGGTATTTCCACGACATAACACACCAAATATTTGACGCTTTTTTGCACGATAAAAGTGCGCCTTTACCAGTTTTAAACCATCTTGTGCTAGATTTACCTCATAAATATAAAAACGGGGTAATGTGGAAGTATGGCTTTAACAATAAAACAAACCAAAAAAGATAGGACGTGGACATCTATTCTGCTTGAAGAGTCTGAGAATAGCTTGAAGCGCCGCAAGGCTCGAAGAGCGCATACTTTTCGGCGTATGTATTCCAGTGTCTTTGTTTTGGCAAGCGCGGGCTTCGTCCTGTATTGCAGTCTTTTTTATGTCGGTGCATTCGTTGATGCAGGGAAAATTGTCGGCGTGAGCCAATCCGCACGCGCCGAACAAGCCCAAAAAAATGTTCGCAATATGCCCAGAACTCAAAAACGGACATTGTTCTCGCCGATTATGGAAGGTTTTTCTACGAACCGTATTTATCTGCGCAAAGGCCAGACAATATTAGCCACATATTCCTTACCCCGAAATGCGGAGTTATCACTGAAGATCAAGCAATGCGCTTCACAGCCAATCTTAGAAGTATTTCAGTGCAAAGCTCTGGGACAACAAGGTACAGTTATCCGCAACCGCTCAACCGGGTTTATCGAGTTTACGGTGTCAGAGCCAGGATTTTACTATTTTGAAGATAAAGTTATCAAACTGCCAGATACAGAACTAAAAGCTAATTATGATTACCGCATTATCTGGCAACGCGGTGGCAAGAAAGCGCGCGTTGCACGCAAGCTTCCACAATTTCGTTAGGCCGTGGTGACCACGGCCTATTCTTGAATCTCTAGCGAGAATAGAACTCGACAGTTAAGTTTGGTTCCATCACTACCGGATACGGTACTTCATCAAATGATGGCACGCGTACATATGTGACCTTCATAACCTTCGGATCCAAATCGAGATATTCAGGAATTTCCCGTTCTGCACTTTCAAGCGCTTCCAGAACCAAAGCCATAGTGCGAGATTTCTCGCGCACTTCAATCACGTCACCCGCCTTACAACGGTAAGACGGAATATTGACTTTTTTGCCGTTCACAAGCACATGGCCATGATTGACGAATTGACGTGCAGCAAACACGGTCGGAACAAATTTTGTCCGGTAAACAATGGCGTCAAGGCGGGATTCCAATAGACCGATTAGGTTTTCGGACGTATCCCCGCGCATACGGTCAGCAGCTTTGTAAATGCTGCGGAATTGTTTCTCGGTGATATTGCCGTAATAACCTTTAAGCTTTTGTTTGGCACGCAACTGCGTCCCATAATCAGAAAGTTTACCACGACGGTTTTGGCCGTGTTGTCCCGGTGGGAATGGGCGTTTGTTAACTGGTGATTTTGGACGACCCCAGATATTTTCACCAACACGGCGATCAATTTTATATTTTGCGGAATGACGTTTTGACATGCGAATAGCATCCTTCTTGCGACGTGGCCCGGCTCCCCGGCCAATCCGAAGAGCGATATA
>Ga0256839_1006477_pt1 | contig 10242 bp, 14 predicted proteins | sample 354166metaG_FD_185968 | JGI IMG/M metagenome (GOLD analysis project Ga0256839, IMG submission 185968) | Hydrothermal vent microbial communities from Mid Atlantic Ridge, Atlantic Ocean - 354-166 | ecosystem: Environmental > Aquatic > Marine > Hydrothermal vents | place: Atlantic Ocean: Mid... | reverse complement strand
TCGCTACTCTTTCTGCGTTAAACTCTTTCATGACCTGTCCTCTCAATTATAGCTCTGTGTTTGGGATTCCCATCTCAACATAATCCACGTCGTTTGAGATGGGCAGGTCAAAACATGATGTCTAACGCCAAGCATAACCGGAGGCGCGTCGGTTCATCCCCACAGGCGTGGGGAACACATAAACAAGAACCCGTAACAATTTCAGTGCCGCGGTTCATCCCCACAGGCGTGGGGAACACCTCAGAGGCTGCACGCTGCATCATCTGCGTTGCGGTTCATCCCCACAGGCGTGGGGAACACCATTATCAGGCTGGTTTTGAGTAGGTTGGTTGCGGTTCATCCCCACAGGCGTGGGGAACACGCAATAGCTCTCACGGGCGTAACTGCAATATGGCGGTTCATCCCCACAGGCGTGGGGAACACGAATGGCAACGAGCTATCTGCGTTTACCGAGGCGGTTCATCCCCACAGGCGTGGGGAACACCCCTGAATATCGGCGGGGGCGGCGTTCGTTATCGGTTCATCCCCACAGGCGTGGGGAACACGATTTTATCAAGGCAGTTGGAATGCTTGAAGACGGTTCATCCCCACAGGCGTGGGGAACACGGTTGAAGGCTAAGCACCTCCATTGGCTCGCCCGGTTCATCCCCACAGGCGTGGGGAACACATCAGATCCGGCTTTTAAAGAACGGGTAATATCGGTTCATCCCCACAGGCGTGGGGAACACCCTATGCGCCGCGCCTTTTCGTACCCATATTTCGGTTCATCCCCACAGGCGTGGGGAACACAATGACGTTTTGAATCCCTCTGTAAACATAATCGGTTCATCCCCACAGGCGTGGGGAACACTTACACTATGAGATTGAAATATGATTAAAAAACGGTTCATCCCCACAGGCGTGGGGAACACAACAAAGGAAGAAGTGAGTGAAGAGGTGGAGTCGGTTCATCCCCACAGGCGTGGGGAACACTCAACAAATGCGGGGCCGGTGACTTCCGTTACCGGTTCATCCCCACAGGCGTGGGGAACACGTGTCATCAGGCAGGTAGTAGCACGACCTCCACGGTTCATCCCCACAGGCGTGGGGAACACGCGTAAAGTGCAGTTGCGCCGGGATCAGTTTGACGGTTCATCCCCACAGGCGTGGGGAACACGTTATCCACGTTCTCATCAAGGCGTATCGCACCGGTTCATCCCCACAGGCGTGGGGAACACCTGGGTACATTCGGCATTTGCCCCATGGGCATCGGTTCATCCCCACAGGCGTGGGGAACACATATCTGGGGCATTTGGGCTACGCGGTTATATCGGTTCATCCCCACAGGCGTGGGGAACACTATCAGGTGACACAGCATCAAGGATAGTATCTGCGGTTCATCCCCACAGGCGTGGGGAACACATTGCAATACACGACTAGGGGACTACATCATGAGGTTCATCCCCACAGGCGTGGGGAACACGCGAGTCATTGATGCATGTGCCTACGAAAACGCGGTTCATCCCCACAGGCGTGGGGAACACATATAGACGACACAGCAACAATAGCAGTATCTGCGGTTCATCCCCACAGGCGTGGGGAACACATCACCCACACATTCGCCCTCTATTATCCTACCGGTTCATCCCCACAGGCGTGGGGAACACCAACTGAAACTATGTTTGAAACTAGGAAGTTTCGGTTCATCCCCACAGGCGTGGGGAACACGGTGAATATGCTGATATGGTTCTGGATGGAACCGGTTCATCCCCACAGGCGTGGGGAACACGTTTGCGCCGCCCGAGTTGATGCGCTTGTTAGCGGTTCATCCCCACAGGCGTGGGGAACACCTCATGAGTCACTAACTGAGCCACCGGGGTGACGGTTCATCCCCACAGGCGTGGGGAACACCCGTACGTACGATATTTATAAATCGATTGTCCCGGTTCATCCCCACAGGCGTGGGGAACACCACGATGCCCTCTAACCTGGCAGCCATCCGAACGGTTCATCCCCACAGGCGTGGGGAACACACAGATCTACTCGTGGAGCGATAGGGATGCCTCGGTTCATCCCCACAGGCGTGGGGAACACTTATCTGCCTCGCTCCAGCTTTATAGTTAGGGCGGTTCATCCCCACAGGCGTGGGGAACACTTACTCGATACGCTCCTCTGTTACACCTCGAGCGGTTCATCCCCACAGGCGTGGGGAACACTTACTCGATACGCTCCTCTGTTACACCTCGCGCGGTTCATCCCCACAGGCGTGGGGAACACGATCGTTGATCCGTAGTCGTAGCTCATGTTATCGGTTCATCCCCACAGGCGTGGGGAACACATTAAACAACATCACGCGCCTGCTGATTAGTTCGGTTCATCCCCACAGGCGTGGGGAACACTCTGGCATATAGTTCGGGTGCGACTCTTTAACCGGTTCATCCCCACAGGCGTGGGGAACACACTTTCTATACGCCCTGTTCCCGTCTGACTGTCGGTTCATCCCCACAGGCGTGGGGAACACCACGATGCCCTCTAACCTGGCAGCCATCAGAACGGTTCATCCCCACAGGCGTGGGGAACACTTTGATCGGAATTATCAATGTATGGTCACTTGCGGTTCATCCCCACAGGCGTGGGGAACACAATAATCAGTCTCGCTTGGAATCACGCTTCATCGGTTCATCCCCACAGGCGTGGGGAACACGATTCTCTGCCTCAATCAATATATCTATGGCCCGGTTCATCCCCACAGGCGTGGGGAACACTATAGGCCTCTCGTTTAACCAAGAATCAAGGACGGTTCATCCCCACAGGCGTGGGGAACACACTTCCTATAGCTATTTGATAATCAAGGAAATGTTTAGAGAGATATATTCTACCAGCTTTTTCGGCCATAAAAAGACGGCTAAACATCCATCATTTGACTCATTGTTCAAGTTGTTAAAGAGCATTTTAATCTTCATTTTGAGGGAGAAATGAGACCAGTCGAATACCATCAAAATCAATCGGAATCCGGCGATTGCCCCCTAATGTTTCAAAGTCGTAACCAGATTCACTATTAGTACTCCATGACATAACAGCATTGCCATCCTCCAGCCCTTCTTCTACCTGCTTCCAAATAAAGTCGCGCAACTTGCGTGATGGGTTGCCAACGTAGACCCCCGCCCTGATCTCAACTAACCAGATGGCTAATCTCCCGCGTAATCTTGGGGGCACGTTTTCAGTTACGATGACCAGCATCTCCCAGCCCCTCTTCATTGGGTATCGCTATGGGTTGCGCATCTTTTGGTGCTTTCGGTGGCTCTAACCCACCAGCATTAAGCACTGTCTCAATATCAGGGATTATTTTCCCCAGAAGCTTGCTCTGCCTGAAGTGATCCCGACAGGCGAGGCGGACACGTCGTTCAGGTGAGGCTGGTTTTTGGCTTGCAACTTTAAAGGCGATGGGAACGACACTCTCAAATTTGTATAGATCCGCAATGTCATATACGAATGAGAGCGGCTTTCCTGTATGGATAAAACCTACTGCTGGGGCATATCCAGCTGCCAATACCGCCGCCTCTGTTATGCCGTAGAGACAGGCTGTTGCTGCACTTAAACAGAGGTTGGGCAGATCGCTGTTGTCCCACTCTTTTTGGTCATAATTGCGGCCCCTCCACTGCACCCCATACTGTTTGGCCAAAAGCTGGTAGCTCTTTTTTACCCGTGCCCCTTCAATACCACGCAGCTGCTCTACACTTCGTCGCTCCGGGGGGGGTTCACCGAAACGTATCTCATACATTTTACGCACGACTTTAAGCCGAGCCTGTTCATCCAGGGCTAATTTGGCCTGATAGAGCAACCGGTCAGACCGCGCCCCACCTGGTTGCCCGGAGGCGTAGAGTCGAACTCCTGCCTCACCCACCCAGACCAGCAGAGTGCCAACTCTGGCAGCCAAAGCAGCTGCCCGATGAGAAACACGAGTACCCGGTTCCAGCATAAGACAGGCGACACTACCAACTGGAATATGGGTGCGAACACCGGTTTTGTCGATGACGACAAAGGCACCGTCGAGCACATCTATTTCACCTTTCTCGATGAATAACATGGAGATTCGTTCCTTCATGGCGATGGGTTTTAGGGGGGGGAGCATGCTGCTATCCCTCTCCTGCCAACTCAAGTACTCGTTGGATTAGCTTGGAACTCATGTGATACCCCTCCTGTTTCAGTTTCCCCAACAGGGGCTTTACCAGTGGTATTTCTCCGGCTTGTTTGCCTTTAATCAGCACCCCCGCTGTACCTATGACAGGAATATTCAGCACAGATGCTGCCCGGCGTGCCAGTTTGTCATCAAGCAGAACGGGCACATGCAACTGCTGAGCCATTGTTATGGCGGCAAAGTAGAGCACTATGAGTGATTGGCAGAGCCGTTAACTGCCCCCTGTCAAGGGCGGCCTGAATCACAATGGCATCAGCACGGCCTGGAATGCTCAGGCACTCTTCCACAACAATCTCTGGCACCAACAGTTCGCCAAGCAGAACTGGGACAAGATGAAAGAGGTCAAGATGAGCAAGTGCAATCAGAGGCTCCGCATCCGCGATGATGGTTTTAGCCAAGGGTCTCCAGCTCCTTATCTAGCTCCTCTGGGTCGTAACGCACGGTAGCTATCCCTTGAAGCCCAAGGTACTCACTGAATTCAGATGTCGTACAGTTGGCAAATCTGGCTGCCTTCTCCAGGCTGAGCACCTCTTCTGCAAAGAGTTTAACCGCCAGCGCCACGTTTACACCGCTTTTCACTACCATCTCATCCAATGGGACAGCAACAAAAACGGGCTTGCCATGTTTGGTGATGACCGATAACTCACCAGCCTCCGCATCCCTGATGAGTTCACCGGTTCGTTCGCGCAGATCCCGGACAGTAAAGGTGTCCATATATGTTGCCTCGTAAAGTTCAATTGTGCCATCAAATGATAGCGCAATCAGATCAACCTCATTGGCTCCAGCCTGGCAGCTCTCTTATCAAAAGTTGCGGAACAGTCACACCCCTGTAGCCGGTTTGAATAGGCGGTCAGGGCATCACTAAAATCCCCATTACCCGCTTCAAAAGCCCTTAATGCCTTCCAGGCTACCTCGATATTTTCAATCAATAGCTGTTTGGTAGTGAGCAGTCCCTCAAGGATATTTACCAACTCAGGTTTAGTCACTCCGTAACAACGCTTAAGAACCCAAGCGATTTCACACAGTGTTATGTGATTGATAAACCCAGGAGACTCAAGTGTCAGCTCTTTTTCAATAAAGCGATTTGCCTTGCCTGCCTGAGCTTCATCATCCTGCACCAGGTAGCGAATGACGACATTAGAATCCAGCCCAATCAAGTTGCTGCCTCTTTACCCATTTGCGCAATTGCATCATTCATCTCATCAATGGAGACGGTCTTTTGGGGTTTGGTAACAATGCCTTTAAGGGTGGTGATATCCCGGTTAGCTGCTACCAGTTGAAAAACACCGTTTTCCATTTCAATGAACTCGACTCTGTCTCCAGGGTTTACGCCCAAGCGCTGCCGAACCAGCTTGGGGATGGTTATTTGGCCTTTAGTGGTGATAGTGGCTGTGGTCATGGGGTTCTCGCTCAATTTCATCTGATATGCTCCTTACATTAGTAGCAAAGTAAGGATGTAGCAAGATTGTCCGTCGATACCCCTTCAATTAGATACGCCGCACCAGCATTAGGCCGCAGCCGAAGGCTTTTGTTACTAACCGGGAGCCAGAGAGAGCATTCCGCACCCAAATGCTTTGGCAGGCCCAATGCCTTTATCCAGCATTGCCTTGAAGGTTGCCGGATTGCTAATCATCATTATTCCCTCGAATTTAACCGGCACCACTTTTCCGGCTTGCCCCTGTTTATGAAAATAGATTGGCAGGCAGGGGGCTACCTGCACTTCACAAAGCTTTGCAATGCCATCAAATCGCCGTGCCAACCACTGTAGTTGCTCTTCTTCCTTGATTAGCGGCACCCGGCATTTTTTAATTTCACCTTTGGCATCCTTCCGCCCTTTTTCATCCTTTATGGTTTTTACCGGATTGGCTTTGAGCAAGAAGCGTAGGCGCTGCCCTTCTACTAAATTCAATGCATAATCACGCTTTGCTTTAAGCTCAACAAAATCCACGTTGGTTGCAGGTTCCATCTGCGACTGCATCAGAATAGAGGCACCTACACCTCTCTTTTCCTGTTCTACCCGAAAAAGAAAATCTCTCATACCATCGGGCCGGTTTGGAAAAAGCCGCCATAGGGATTGATGCAGGGTGTAGGCACTCTTTGACTTCGGCCACTGCACATAAACACGGCTAAGATACATGCTTGCCCCCCTTCCCTGCATGGACAGAGACCTGGCGCGTTGTAAATTGGCGTTTATGGCCGCTGATGGGTACATCTCTAATGAGTAGTTTAGGTTTTGTTTCGTCTACTGTTTCACTATATACCATGCCGCTATTTGGCTCGACTAATGTGAGTGCCGCATGTTCATCAATCGCACTCACTCTGTCTGCATATAGAGGGCGGGTGATGGGGCATGAACGCCTTCCAAGAAATGGTGTATAGACGGGTTTGTTTACCGCATTCACCAACTCATCAAGCGACGTGGTTGCATGTTCTGTTAACCAAATGGCTACCGAGAAACGGACTGATGTTTTGGCATCTTGCAGATACTCCCGCCAAGTTTGAATGGTGGCATTCATTTTAAGCCCTTGATGCTCTTTCCGGGCATCCTTCACCGTGTGATAGTCGACCATTTTGATGGGAGTACTATCGACGCGAACTGCAAATAGTACGCTGGTAGCCAGTGCTTGCTGCCCCTTGCGGTCTGACCTGTCGATGCCTGAGCAGGCGGCTAACAGACCTAATAGCCCGCTACGGGTGGGAAACAGCTCACTGGGGCGTCTATCCTCGAAGGTATGGCCGCCCCAAGCTTGCAATGGCCCTTCGAGCTTTAGAATAAGATAATCGCGCATGGTCTCACTCCTTGCCGTCGTTTCTCACCCAATTCTCCAGTGCGGGCAGGCTCTCTGCTAACGCCAAACCTTCGGTCTCCGTCATATCAGCCAAAGTGAACAGCGATACCCTCTCATCAAGACCATAGCCTTTATGAACCTTTTGCCAGTAATCCAGTAGGCCATCCATAGAGGGTCTTAGAAAACCACTCTCTTGCTTCGCTTTGATTGGTTGTTCAAAGGCGTTGGCCAGGGATATCGGTATATCACTAAAACTCACCATAGCCAGATCAGCCAGATTATGAGCTGCACTGCTTTGCTGTTTGGCACTTGGTACCACTGTTGACATCATGTGAAGCAGATGAGCGCCAATCTCCAAGGCACGAGTACGGCTGGTACCGCCAAGATTGGTTTGAAGATGATTCAGGTTGAGGCTGGCATAGCGGTAGAAAACACCGGAGCTGAACTCCTGGGTATCCAGATGGCCGGAGCCTAATTCCTGGAAATCATCTACTGCGGTAAACCAGTCTATATCAGCATCCACTGCATGGGTGGTTATAGTGTGCGCCAAGGCCATGGCACCATCCACTTTGCCAACCTCACTCATCAAACCGGAGGTCGCCATGCGACCAGAGAGCGCTACATCCACAGCCTGACCGATAGCTTGACGCAAACCAGTTGAGTCTTTCTCAATCTTTTTTTGCAGCTTCTTTTGATCCAGCCCCTCGGCTTCACCTGCCTGAATCTCACGGCAGATATAAGCTACCTCATCAACCACCCAGGGAGCCACCGCATCATCTGTTACATCGGCATTAATATCAGACTTTCCTGAGATCCACTCTACGGCTTGAGTAATCACCTCTTCAGGAAACTGATCACCCAGGGCGACATGCATTGCCTCAACCACTCGGTTTAGCCGTTTTGTGCGAGTGCTGGGGTGTCCCAAGTGCTCCAGGTAATAGTCACTCGTACGCATCGCCCGCTTCAGGCTCTGGCTTGAGATACGCACCCTGCGTTTACCACCAAAAATAGCCGACTTTTGCATATTCATGTCATCACGATTCAGACAGGATGGGCTGTGGGAGATCAGGATATGGATGTTTAGAAAGTTTTTATCGCTCATGATGAGTTCCTTGTATTGAGTTGTTATTTGCCTGAAGCCAGAAAGTAATCTTCAAGAAGCTGACGCCTGTTTTGATCATTGAAATCCCAATAGTAGAGTGTCTTGCCGAAATAGCGCCAATCCACTGTGGGCTTGATTTGTTGAACCAGGCGTCGCAGCTGAATGATGTCATTGGGAGTACCGGAGCGAATTATCTGGAACAGGCGCATCTCACTAATACCTCCCTTGGCCAGTTGTTTTCCAATAGAGTCTGCTCCTTCCCTGTGTTTTGTATAGGGCAAAAAGAAGGCGATGCGTTGCCATCCTCTGTGTGTGCCTGTGCCCACCATCAGACGATAAAATGATGGAATTTCAATTAGATCATCTGGAGAAGCTGCACGTTTGATCTCAGCCTCCAAACCACTTACTTGCTCTTTCAGTTTTTTGAAATGCTCATAGAGCCTTACAAAATCCGGTTTTTCCTTTGCTGTCTCCATGAGAGCGCCTCCTCAGTTGAGTTTATTTAATGATTTTTCCAGGCCACGGCGGGCAATTGCCAGAGCTTTGATCATCTTGGGTTCGTTTTGATAAGGGGCGGTAATTTGCCCAAATATGGTGCTTGTGGTTTCACGCAACTGCTGATGATAGTGAGAGAATGCCGCTTTACTCTCCCTGAAATCCATATCACGTAACATGCTGTGGACAAGGGGTTCGGTCTGTTTGTAAAAGCAGTGTTCGGCTTGATCCTGGAGTGAAGCACCTGTGGCTTTAAAAAAGCCATAGAGCTTCTTGCGTAGTTCCGTTTTATACGCTATCCCGGTTTCAACGATTCGCTCAATAAGACGATCACTGTTCTGCCACTCCTTGGCAATATTGAATAGCTCATGCCTCCTCTCCAGGATGGATGCCTGTTTGTTGCGGTAACCGCCTACTATGAGATAGAGCCGGGAACCACCATCACTATTTATCGTTCTGGCCTGACTGATAACAGGTGCAGGGGTATGCCCCTCCCGGTCACCCTGTTTCAGAATCAGGAACTGGGTAAGCAGTGTCCATGAGGGTGCTGTGGTGGTGAATGAAGAGAACTTCTCCTCCGGTGTACCTTTGGTAATCTTATATACCCTGGGGCCATGTGGGTGCGGCCACACTCCGTCAAAGTTGTAAACAAACTTCTCTTTCTTAAAGCCGATATAGTGATTGCCATGTTGGCCACAGCAGTCACATACTGCTTTCCCTTCTTTTTTTTCAAGCTCAATATGCGCAGGCTGCCAGAATAGCCCTCTTAACAATCCTGTTTGGTTTGCTTCTATCTGCTCGCCTGCCTTGACTTGAACAACCCAGTTTGGCTTTTGACTTTGAGTCACCTCATGCCATGGCATGACAATATCAAGAGTATCTTTGCACAGTATGTTGCGCCAAAGGGTTTGGCGCAGGTCACTGCCCATAATCAGCGTGGTGATAGGGGCGCTCCCACGAAGACTGGCCTTAAATCCACCACCAAAGCCAGGACAATTGGTTGCCTGGTTGAATAGGCCAATCGCTGCGCAAGTGGGGCAGAGCTGACTGGCCAGATCTGGCTCATTCACAAAGGCGCTGCTGGTTGCCCCGGTTAGTCCGGCAAAGAGTTTGGCCATATCGGTCAGCTCTTTCGCCTTAACTCCACGTACCTGCATAAATGGATGTTGCGGATGATCCAGCTCAAACCAATCCAACTTGCCTGCAATAGCATTGATATAGCTCTGCTCAGGGAGTGGCTTGGAAATCTGCGCTTGCAATTGAGTTTTATCTTCAGGAATGAAAAGTATTTGAGTGAGACTGACCAACATCTGTAGACAAGCCATCTCCATATCATCTCTGGGCAGGCTGATCTGCCAGGCTTCATTCTTGGTTAGAAGGGTTTTCAGGCTGATTTGCTGAAATAGGCCATCTCGTTGAACGGGTATCCAATCATCTGTTAAAAGGTTCATTTGTCTTCGCCTTCTTCCTCCAGGCGCTGTCGCGCCTGCTGAATCGATTGCTGTAGTTTGGCCTGCAACACTTCACGCGGAGGCAGCACAGTAAGATATTCCGCCACATGGATGCCGCTCTTGTCCAGCTCAAGCAGTTCGATCTGTTCATCTTTTTTGCCTGCGCATAGGATGATGCCCAGCGGCGTTGCTTCGCCCTCTTCCTGCTCATGCTTGGCCAGCCAACGC
>Ga0256839_1006476_pt1 | contig 10244 bp, 10 predicted proteins | sample 354166metaG_FD_185968 | JGI IMG/M metagenome (GOLD analysis project Ga0256839, IMG submission 185968) | Hydrothermal vent microbial communities from Mid Atlantic Ridge, Atlantic Ocean - 354-166 | ecosystem: Environmental > Aquatic > Marine > Hydrothermal vents | place: Atlantic Ocean: Mid... | reverse complement strand
TTTTCGGGGCGATGATATTGAACTCAAGCGGATGGCTTTTGAAAGAGGTTATCTAGCGAGAATCGATGGCGGCGGCCCAAAAAACCAAGTTGCTCGAACGCACATTGTTGCCGGATTTAGGGCGTTTTGTTTCGGAAAAAGATCATAATGCTAAAATCGGATAAAAACGACGCCTTATTCATTGTCCAAATACCCGGACCGAGATTGCTCCCAGAACCGTCAATGTTGTGGCAGCTTACATACGACCTTTAAAAAATACGACCCGTAGGCGTTAAATCTTTAAATGCTTCTAAACGTTTTTCCTAAATTCAAATCGTAAGTGCGACGCGTGGGTTAATTTCAAACATTAACTGATTTGGTGTTTTGCGATATTAATGCGTACTCGGCGCAAAGCCTTTAAAAGAATAAGGCTTTATCCTCTTTTTTGACTTAAGCTTCCTAAGAGAATATTCGCACAGAGTATCCCGATTCCAATAAGTAACCCACCCGTCCCAACGTAAACAAGAAATTCTGTGATAAAATGATCGTGGGCTGCACTACGACCTATTGAAGGTCCAAGAAGGAACATTGAAAACCAGGACAGGGGATACAATCCGCCAAGGCCGATTAAAATTGCCGTGATCGTTTTCACGTTTCGACGTAACGAGGATAACACGACCAAGATAATCAGCCCGATTGAAAAACCTGAAATACCACTCGCGTGAAAATGTGCACGTTGGACATAACGCCATAATTTGTCGGCGCTCTTGGTGTCATGAAGGGTAGGATGCGCCGCTATCCCTTCCTTAATAAACATCTTGATACTATCTTCGGCAATACCGAAATAAATGCCCAAACCTATACCAAATAATAAGGAGGCCAGAACCATAAAAAGTCCTATCCTCACCGCGCTAAGATCTACGTTTATCCTGACATCTGATTTCACTACCGTCCTCTCGTTTAGACACTTTTTCTTTTAACTCAGTCACGATACAAGTATCGCTTCCGTAAAAAATCATTGTATTTTACACTTCTTGTTTTATGGGAAAGGAACACGTCCAGTTAACTCCCAAAGCTGAGGGACTCAATTCTAGCTCACCTCGCTGTTGCTCCATCAGACGTTTGGCAATGTAGAGTCCTAATCCATGCCCAGTACCTCCTCGTTGTGCGAAAGGAATAAAAAGATTTTGCTGAATATCTTTGGCAATACCTTTCCCATCATCTTGGACATAAACCGAACCCAATCGACACGAAACAACCAGGTTATTTGCTCCACTATGTCGCACGACATTGATAATAAGATTGTCCAACACACGTCCGGTCGCAATTGGGTCTGCACAAACTACCGAAGCATCGGTCTCAATTCTTACTTTAATATTCTGCTCGCCTAAAAGCTTAGCGTTCAATGCAACCGATTCATGTATGGCATTGCTAAGTACAAGTGTTTCAACATGAACATCATCAATGCGTACACGAGCCGCCTCCAATAATTTTTCTGCAAGCTCGGCTAGTCGCGCGGCATCCACCGAAGCGTTTTCAATAAACTCTCGATATTGGGATGCGCTGCGGTCTTTGCGTAACGCAATCTCAAGCTCACCATTTAACGATGTAAGCGGTGTCCGAAGTTCATGTGCAGCTTCGGCGACAAAACGATTTTGAACGTCTAAAGTTCGTTGGAGGCGTGCCACCAAATCCCGAACTGTGACGGCCAGCGTTGCCGTTTCTATCGTGGTTTTGGGTGAGACCTCAAAACGGTCCAACCAAGATTCTAGCCCTTCGGGTACATCAAGAAGTTCCTGGCAGCTATCGCTGAGTTCTTGAAGATCTTCGGTGATTTTTCGTGCAACTAAGCGGGAGGCCAATATCATCACGAGCAACATAAACGACGATAGAAGTGATACAAAAAAAATGGTTTGCCATACGGCAATATCAATACTCTCATGGGGGACGGCGGAGGCGAAAATAAGAATTTTACCATGAGGATCCTGCGCTACGAACGCGCCGACACGTAGTTTTTTATTCCCTGCATCGTCATCAAAAAATCGAATGGAACCAACTTCGGACAAACCAGTAAACCAAGTTTTAGAAAGTACAGTGCGCTTAAGATTAGAAGTCGACGCGAGAACCTGTCCGTCAGGCCTATAGGCGATCGAATACTTATCGGCGACCGGCGAGTTAAGTGACGGAAGTCGAACGGCAGTATCGTGAACATGCACGCCGGCATCGAATTCACTGATCACACCGTCTGCCTCCGTTTTCGCGATTTGTAAAATCATCGCGTCGGTTTGTTCGTGAACTTGATGGTGCACCATAAAACCCACCACAACTGTAAATACGATGACGCACAGAGCGAACACTGCCCCAAGTCGTATCGTGATGAGCGATCCAAGACTACGATTTTTCAAGTTCTTCCTCCAGACGTAGCCGGTATCCCTTTCCTCTAACCGTTTCAATTACAGATTCATTAGATTCAACATTGTCTAACTTTGACCGTAAATATTTCACATATACATCGACAATATTAGTCGACGGATCGTGCGCCATACGCCAAACGCGATCCAAAATAGTACTTCTACTAAGGACTTCCCCGCGATGTTTTAAGAAAAAATCAAGAAGTTGAAACTCTCGGGCAGTAAGTTCCTCTTCGCCGTTTTTTGACACAACAACGCGTCGACGGATGTCGACCCTAACATGACCAATACTGACCGAAGTTGCGGTACCTGTGCGTTCATTTCGCCTAGCATGTGCTTTGATTCTTGCCAGCAACTCTTCGAAACTAAAGGGTTTTTGGAGGTAATCATCCGCGCCAGCATCAAGCGCCAAAACGGTGGCATCAACGCCACTTCGAGCAGTTAACATTATCACCGGTGAAGTCATTCCAAGCTCTCGCCATTTTCTTAACACCGAAATACCGTCCATGTCCGGAAGCGCCCAATCCAGTAAAACGATTTCGTAGGGTTGACTCACCCCTTGTTGAAGTGCTTCCTCACCCGTGGAACATCGGTCCACCACCATCCCTTCCTCTTGAAGTCCACGATGGAGAAACTGCGCTACACGATCATCATCTTCAACGATTAAAACAAGCATCGATTCCCCTTGAGAAGAGCCAATATTATAAGTCATCGTTTAGTTTTTCACTCCGCACGCTCAATGTCAATCCGACCAAACTTTGCGTACAGCGTTGGGAGCACAACAAGCGTGAGAAATGTACTGGTGATAAGTCCGCCAATAACAACAGTTGCAAGTGGGCGTTGTACTTCCGCGCCAATTCCGGTTTGAATCATCATCGGCAAGAAACCGATTCCGGCAACCAAGGCTGTCATTAACACGGGTCGAAACCGTTCAGTTGCACCTTTATATGCAGATTCGCGGGCATCGCCGTTCTCCGAATGCAGTTCACGTGTCCGGCTCAAAAGTACAATTCCATTCATCACCGCGATCCCGAACAATGCTATCAATCCAACAATGGCGCTCATCGAAATGGGTAAACCGCGAAACCACAATGCAATGATTCCGCCTGAAGCAGCCACGGGAACGTTTAGGAAAATCATGAACGCACTTCGCCAATCTCTAAACGATAAATACAGAAGTCCAAGAATTAGGAATAGTATAAGAGGCACCGCGATAGCCATACTCCTGGCAGCTGCCCTCAACTGTTCATACTTGCCAGCCCATTCAATCCAGTAGCCGTCAGGAAGTTTAATTTGAGATGCGATGCGTGCTTGAGCCTCCTCAACAAATCCTCCAAGGTCACGCCCACGAACGTTTGCTTCAACGATAAAACGTCTACTTCCGGACTCTCTTTCAATCCGTGCAGGCGTGTTCACTCGGACAATCTTGGCGACCGAGCTAAGGGGGATTGAACGACTTCCTGTTTTGGATGTGAGCGGCATTTCGCCAAGAGGCACACTAACATCCCATTCCGTTTTCAGGACAATCGGGTCCCGAAACTGTCCGCGTTGAACCGTGCCTATTTCTGTGCCGCGTTGAATTCCGGCGACAAGCGTTAAAATATCAAGGCTTGAAACACCAAGTAATTTTAATCGATGCCCCTCGATCCTCGCATCTATTCCAGGCACGCCTTCGATCGTAGGGGCGCTAACGTCGGCTGCTCCTTTTATTGTTTCAAGTTCCTTTGCAATATCACGAGAAATGTCCATTAAGGTATCCAGATCTGGGCCGAATACTTTCACCCCCACATCACTTGTGATTCCTTCGAGAAGTTCATTGAATCGCATTTCTATGGGCTGCGTGAATGTGATCTCTGCACCAACTTCTTCGGCGTTCAATCGCGCCGACATCACTTCAACGAGGTCGGCCTGCGTTCGTCCAGTTGTCCATTCTGAAAATGGATGTAGCTTAACGAGAATATCAGACTCCTCAAGCCCCATCGGATCGGTCGCCACAGCTGGCGCGCCACTCCTACTTGCAACACGTTCCACTTCTGGAAACTCGCCGAGAATACGTTCGATCCTAGACGCTTCTTCCAACGCTTGTTTCGCGGAAATACTCGGAACACGGGCCGTTTGTACGACGATATCCCCCTCCTGTAATTGTGGGACGAACTCCACTCCCAACTGAGTGGTAACGAAGGTGCTGATGACTAAGATCGTCACTGCCACACCTATCGCCATACGTGGACGGGGCATGACATATTTGAGTGAGGGCAAATACAGGGACTCTAACTTTCGCGCCAGCCATGTTTTATGATGCCCTTTGGGACGAATCACAAACGAAGCCGCAGCCGGAATATATGTAAAACTCAAGACAAGCGCTGTTGAAAGCGCCAGCAGAACAGTAAATGCCATCGGTCGAAAGAGCTTCCCTTCTACGCCCGTCATTGTCAGAATCGGAATGTATACAAGAATCAAGATGCTCACGGCGAAGAGAACTGGTCCAGACACGCTCTGTGTTCGTTCCACAATTTTTTGTCGTAAGTCCTCGTTTTTCGCGACCTCTAACACAACCACACTCTCGGCAATGACGATAGTACCATCGACAATCAATCCAAAATCAATCGCACCAAGCGACATCAGATTCCCTGAATAACCAATAAAATTAAGCCCCAGGAATGCACCAAGCATGCTCAGTGGAATTACCGATGCGACCAGAAGACCGCTTCGCACGTCGCCGAGCATCAACAATAATATGAGCATAACTAAGAGACCACCCTCAAGCATAGACTTTCCGACTGTGAACAAGGTGCTTGATACAAGTTTTTTCCGGTCATAGACTATCTCAACTTTAACCCCATCTGGTAACGATTTTCGGACGATATCCATACGTTCGCGCAACGCGTCGACAACCCGAAGGGCGTCGCCACCTGCAAGTAATTGCGCCATCGCGAACATGACTTCCCCTTGCCCATTGGCCGAACCAAGACCCACGGTTAGCGCACCTGACTCCTTTACTTTCGCAACATCTCGCAAATAAACTGGTCGCTGTTCTTCATCAATCTTCACAATAATTGCACCCACCTCATCAATGGTTTTCGGATTTGCGACGGCGCGAATTAGAATTTGTTCCGCACCATCGACAATTGCACCACCGGCAACAAGCCCGATCGCCTCACGAATGGACTCGGCAACCTGGGTCGGCGAAATTTGGCGTGCCGCCAGCGCATATGGATCCAAATTGACATCGATTTGCGGGGATCCCCCACCCCAGGCGTTGACTTCAACCACCCCGTCGATTGCAACCAAACGAGGCGCGATATCGCGCTCATAAATTCGATATAATTCGTACTTCGTATGCTTTTCTGAAGAAACGATGAATTGATAAACCTCCCCCAAACCCGTAGCCGGAGGTCCGATAGCCGGCGATCCGGCCGAATCAGGTATGGATTCACGTGCAGCATCGAGCCGTTCTTTGACAAGCTGGCGACCGTGCCAAATATCGGTTCCGTCTTCGAAAACAACAGTAATCGCAGAAATCCCAGTCCGTGAAAGACTCCGTAACTCGGTCACTCCCGGAATACCGCCCAACTCGCGTTCGATCGGAAGGGTCACGAGCAGCTCAACTTCTTCACTAGCCATACCCGCCGATGCGGTTAACACTTGAACTTGCACGTTTGTGAGATCTGGAAAGGCATCAAAACGGGTTTGGGTCACGCCCCAGCTTCCAACAAGAACGAATGCAAATACGCCTATTAAGACAAATATTCTATGCCGCACACTGAGTTCAATGATTCGATTTAGTAACACTAACATCTGTTTTCCTTACTTAAACGCGAGAATGCTTTTCAAGGCAAAAGCGCCTTTTGAAACGATGGAATCTTCCATTGAAATGCCAAGAACGATATAATCCCCATCCTTTCGACCGATAATTTTTATAGCGACAGGCTCTGGCAGTCCTTCGCCACGAGCAACGAAGACAGAGGATTTTCCTTGGAGCTCGACAACAGATTCTCGTGGAATCCTCATTGCTCCTTTGGCTGCAGGAATTAAAAGTTCGACCATTCCAGCCGATCCAATATCAAGCCCATCTGCCTTGAAATAAAAAGCTTGGGTACGAGAAACAGGATCAAAACCGTACTCTCGGCGATCCAAGGGAAGGATAAGTGGTTCGTCCGATGTCGTTGCAAGCCACTTCGCTTGACTCACTTTTTTCCCAAGGGATGCAGCCATCTTTTCGGACACATCCACGCGGACCCTAACCGAATTTTTTTCAACAATAGTGATGCAGCGAGACTCGGCGCTATACAATCCCCCAGGCGTGCAATCAATGGACGTCACTATTCCGTTTATCGGTGAAACCCACTCCCATTCACTCTTCGCGCCTCGACGCACGTTAGCATTCCGAATTCGAAGTTGACGCCGTACCCGTTGTAATTGAGCTTTGGCCTCGTTGAGTGAAAGCTCGGCATCGTACAACGAAGCAGAGGATTTAAATCCAGCATCAACCGATTCTTTCAAACGCCCCGCATTTTTTTGACGATCTTTAACAACTTGGGATAGTTCACTAGCCACACTGGAAAGATCGCCAAGCTCGGGGCTTACAAGCGTCGCAAGTGTGTCTCCAACCTTAACCTGCGATCCAGTAACCACCGACCACCTTACCAAGCGCGCTTCTACCGACGGTCCAACAACCCAACTTGCACCGTTTGGCACCAAAACTTGTGCGGGAATCTGCACTGCATCTAGCATTTTAGCTGGAGTAGGTTTGACATACCCTAGGCGAGCTTTTACCCCTTCGGAAACGAGCAAAACCTTCTCTTTTGGTTTTGTCTCACACCCTTGGGCAATCATAACTATCAAAATGAAAAGATATTTCGATTTCATTTATTTTTCTCCGTTGACTTCAGTAATTGCGCTATGGCAATGGACTTCAAAACTTGGGCTTCGATTTCTGCAGACTTCAAAAGCATCTTGTGCTCCCCCTCATGTAGCTCTCGGCGAGCGCGAATGAGACGATGGAGTTGTATTTGAGATGCTTTGAATGCTGCTTCGAAAAGTTGTGCGCGCTCTCGCAGAGGCTCCATGAATTGCTCACCTAATGATGCATATTGGGCACGTAAACTGTCGAAGTTCTTACCCTCAGCAACCAACTCAACTTCAATTCGTTGAATGGTTTGTTGCTTTTCCAATCTACTCGCCACTGATCTTGCTTTTGAAAGATGGGCTTGCGCTTTATTGGTCTGCAAAGGAATCGTTAGGGATAGAATGGGCCCGAAATGAAAAGCATCATTAGTGGAGCGTAGTGCTAATCCTGCGTTGACAACCCAGGGTGATGAAACTCTAAGTAGTTCCGCTTCTGCGGCAAGCTTCTTGTCATGGTATTCCAAACGTTTAACCTGAGGGAAATCCAGAACGTTCTCCAAAAGAGCTTTCCACGGGTTATCTTTGGGAACCTTTCCCTTTTTTACTTCTGGAAGTTTGCATTCCATTCCAAGCAAGGCGAACAGACGCGCGCGAGCATGGCTAGAACTTCGGGTTGCTTCTGCCAATTCGGCATTGATTCGCGCGAATTCGACCTCAAGATCTGCAAGATCAAGTTTGGAAACGAGCATACGTGTTCGCGCTGCTTGAATCGGCTCTAACTCTGAGGCAGCCTCATTTACGTATTCCTGGAGGTGTAAACGTTCCCGTTCATGTGTGCGCCAAGCGATGTATCGATCTTGCACCTCGTCGATAAAGACCCAGCGTTGCACAAGCTTTTCGGCCAAATAACTGTCCTTTTCCGCTGACAATAACTCCCGTCGAGCGCTCGCCAGCCCCCCCAATTCAAACGCAAGCGTCGCTGAGCCAGAGTATTCGTTAGCGCCTCTATCAGAAAGCGAAAACTCTGGCGTGCCTTCGATATTAAAGCTTTGAAAACGACCCGATACCGCACTATCAGCCAACGCAAATCCGTCGCTAACCTCCGATATGCGTGCTTCAATGCGCGATGACCAAACTTGGTCCGCAACAGAGGTGATTCCACTTCCTTCAATATTACCTGGGCAGGTTTGAGCCTGCAGATCTTGCACGGGAAAACATAAACAAAGAAGTGTGAGGATAAAGATGAATGGTCGGACCATGAAATTTCTCGTATTGGAAAACAAGTCTAACCTAGAGACTAGATTGCGTTTTTGCTTGAGAACAAAGGTTAGAATTTCCTCATAAACCAAACCGATTTTGAAAACGATCTTTGTGTGGCGATTTTTGAGCAGCACTCCTCAGACCAGCTAGGAATTCTTAAAAACACGCTACAATGGAATGATGTGGGAGGAGGATTTTCCAAATCAGCTAATGGACTCATCAATTTTGAAGAGTTCGAGGATTTATACTATACGATCTACAGGGCATCAGGTTCCCATTGATCAATGGGAATCCGATATTCTTGCGTTATTGTTGAAATCCGACGAAACGAAAGGCGTCCACGCATTGACTAAACTTCGCAGCAAGTTCTTTAAAGATGAGATTGAAAATTCCATTGGGTGATTTAATGCGCATTAGATCGGCCAAAGTTTGGTAGGCGATTCGTCCCATTTTTTTATAGTAATCCATGCCGACTGTTTTTTGAGAAAGGTATTCTGGCAAAAAGCCACAACTGTAGAGGCTAGAATCCCCGAGGCGTCGGTAAATATCGATTTTTTGATCATTGGAACTTGTCAACGCTTCTTCAAGAAGAATCGCCGCTGGAACATCAAAACTTAAGTCAGCGGTGGTTTGTAGGTCCGGCTTTGCAAAACCGTTGAGAAGATGAACCAAATAGGCTTCTGTTTCTTCGGAGGTTTTTACCCAATTTTTTAAACGCTGCTTGTAGCTCTTCGTGAAAAAAGCTCAGTAGGCTTGGAACGGTTTCGATATTGGAGGACATCCTAACTCCTTTAATATGTCCGTTTTCATTGTACGTCTTCTTCAACTTTTGGGCAATAAATGAGCACAAGGTCGGAAATCGTAAATGTTTTATCTTTGAGTTTTTTACAAAAAAGTGCCGAGAAATCCGGTTGCAACTGGAATTTCTTGGGACCAAGAAAAGGTGAGTATGTTTAATTTAAATGTAAAAGATCCCGAGAAGCTCTCGAAAAGCTCGCGACGAACCTTAGCCGAAGCCGCGAATTGGTTGGAGTATGCTTTAAACTATAAATATCAGGTAAGTTTAGTTAATCAGCGCCATGGCAAAACACAAAGCGATCTCGAGTTGTTTTAACTCTTCGGTCTAGATTGAAGGGTTCGTTTACGGAACCGTAAAATGTAGGCAGGTCCGCCCTTTACGAGCATTTCAAAAGACCCATCTTCTCTAGTAAGGGTTTGCCCAAACTCGGGTTTATTGGGGATGTAAACAAACACGCCACCGACCGGATCACCATCTTCAGAGATGATTTTTCCACGAATGAGACTAAGGTTCGATTTATCGAAAACGTCCTCTTCGAAGCAGCTTTGTACTGCGTCTATATCATTTATCAAAAAAGATACTTGTCCATTTAGGTACCACCTAGAATCAAAATATATAAATTATGACTTAAATCAGAGAGAACGTATATTAGAATATTGGGAATACAATCTTCTAGTCCGAGAGTAGAGCTTCATAAAAATCTTACCTAGGATCGTTGCAATCATGTATTTCACCTCTGTAATTCCTTGCTGGTGACGATGGCGGTTCAGTGGGACGAAGAGGCGAGTTTCACGACGGCTGATAAACAAAAGGTTGTGACCTTATTCTCAAATGGGGTTTCTTTTGAAGATCCTTTTGTAAGGGCGGAAACGCTTCGCGTGATCTATTTAATTGATGGTGGGCAATGAAAAAGACGACGAATCGATGGTGCGTCTTGTTGCATTGCG
>Ga0256839_1006475_pt1 | contig 10244 bp, 10 predicted proteins | sample 354166metaG_FD_185968 | JGI IMG/M metagenome (GOLD analysis project Ga0256839, IMG submission 185968) | Hydrothermal vent microbial communities from Mid Atlantic Ridge, Atlantic Ocean - 354-166 | ecosystem: Environmental > Aquatic > Marine > Hydrothermal vents | place: Atlantic Ocean: Mid... | reverse complement strand
TCATAAGGATGTGATATTTTAGCCGTAGTTGAGATATGCTTCGCTCTTGTTGCCAAAGCTTTATCATCCGTGACAATCATGCCCCCACCGCCTGTTGTGATAATTTTATTGCCATTAAAACTAAAAACTCCTACTTTACCAAAAGTTCCGGTATGCTTACCTTTGTAATAACTTCCTAAGCTCTCAGCAGAGTCTTCAACCACCTCAATATTATATGCTTTGCAAATCTCTATAATCTCATCTATTTTACAAGGATGTCCAAAAGTATGCATAGGTACACACGCCTTGATGACTTTTTTGGTCTTTTTATTGATACACTCTCCAGAGTTATTTATAAAGCTATTTTCTTCTAAAAATTCTTTTAAACTCTCTGGAGAGAGTCCTAATGTATCTCTAGCTACATCGATAAAAACAGGCTTTGCCCCACAATAGCTTATGGCATTTGCTGTGGCTATAAATGTAAGAGGTTGTGTTAGCACTTCACACCGCTTATCTACACCTACAAGCTTCAATGCTATATGTAGGGCTGAAGTTCCATTCACCGTAGCTACGGCATATTTAGCTCCACTAAAACTTGACACCATCTTTTCAAACCTTGCTACATACTCACCAACAGAGGATACAAAGGTAGAGTCTATAGTGCTGTTTACATACTCTTTTTCATTTCCTATAAATCTTGGTTCGTGCAGAGGGATAAATGCTTTTGTTCCATAAATATTTTGGATAAACTCAATTAATTCTTTATACATCACATCTTCTCATCAAGATATTTGCCAGTCTCTTTATGAGCAAAATCTGGCAGTAGTTTAAAAAACTCTTTTATAATGTCTTCTTTTGTCCAATCAAGATTGTTTTTTAACTCTTTCATTCTCTCTTCAAAAATATTTAATAGAGTATTATCATAATCCGCTCTATTTTTAATAACCCCAAAATTCTCAAATCTATCCATATCAAGCGTCTCTTTGTCCGTATAAAACTCTTCAAAATCTTTTTCGCCTGTTGTATCACTTTTCGTAAATAGACAAGGATATTTACCCTCTTGTGGCAAAGTTTTTGCTAATACTCTGGCTTCATCTTCATCTTTACACAGATATGGTTCGTATCCTAAATTTTCCAAATATTTTACGGCTATATCGGCAAAAGATATAAGGTGTAAATCTTCACTGAGTTTTGGGAAAAAGATATCACGATTCTCCCCAAATATACAAGACATTAAACAAAGCTCTCCAGACTCTTGTGGTGTTACAAAGTATCGTTTGATATCATTTGGTGCTACTATGGGTTGTTGCTTTTGAATACGCTGATTAAACCCATGAAGCAGACTTCCATCACTAAAAGCCACATTCGCAAACCTTGCCATAGATACATTTATTTTTTCTGACTTTCTATGAACAAACATCTCCATTATCCGCTTACTAGCTCCCATCATATTCACAGGATTGGCAGCTTTATCGGTAGATACACAAAAGTATTTTTTGGCACCATTTTCAATGGATTGTTGCAAGGTTTTATCGGTATTAAAAATGTTCGTATCTACCATTCTCATAAGTGTAAAAGGGTCTTTTTCACTACGCACATGCTTTAGAGCAGATAGATTTAGCACATAATCATACTTCCCATCATTTTGAATAAAAGCATCATACTCAACGGAACCAATATCAAGTGCAAAAGTTTTAAATTCTCCATCAATATATCCAAGAGAGCTACGAATATCTCGCACCAGCTCCACCATATTATTTTCACTAATATCTACGACATGAAGCTTCTTAGGATTTCGTTTAAATATCTCTTTGGTAACAGCCTGCCCAATACTTCCCGCTCCACCTATGACCAAAAAAGAGGAATTGGAAATAGTCTCTCGTAACTTTTGAGCATAGTTTTGTATATCTTTAGAGAAAAGCTCTTTTTCTCTTCCTATAAGTTTAAGTATTTTATTCATAATATCTTCCTATATCCCTTTCTTGATACCATGTTAGTTTTCTTTCGGTATCATAACCAGTTCCTATTAGAGTAGGCATGTCCTGAGCAATCGTTGTGCCTGTCATAAGCGTCAAAACATTACGGCTAAACTCGGATTTGGGTCTTAATCTCTTCGTCACTTCTCATATCCATGCGGATTTTTATTCTGCCAATGCCAGCTATCTTTGCACAGCTGCTCTATATTTTTTGTAGTTTCCCATCCCAGAAGAGTTTTGGCTAAATTGGGCTTTGCATAACATTCCTCGATATCACCTTCAATAAACGCTAGGGGTTTATGGATAGTCTGCTCTACTCTTTTAAGTGCTTCTTTGGATGCGTTTGAGAGGTTATCGTATACCACAAACTCCTCTCCCGCATTTGACAACTCTATAAGTGTATGGCTACCAATATATCCCGCGCCACCGGTTATTAATATTGACACAAAAGCTCCTTTGTGATAAATGCTATCTCATCATCACCCAAATACGGATTCATCGGCAAACAGTTTTGGTTATTGGTATATTGGTTATTAGTTGTTAGTTGCATTAATAATTTCCTTTACAATATATTTAATCTCTTCATCTACTAGATAAGGATTCATTGGTAAAGATAAAATTTCTTGACTTATTTTTTCAGCTACCGGAAAATCTCCCTCTTTATTTCCAAGATACTCAAAGCACTCTTGCAAATGCAGAGGCATAGGATAATGCACGGCTGTCGGGATACCCCGTTCTTTGAGTTTGGCTTGAATATCATCTCTGTTTTGAACCCTTACAGAATACTGTGCCCAAGCAGAGGTGCAACACACATCGACATAGGGTAAAACCAACTGCTCACTGCTCCCTGCTAGATGCTCACTGTATTTAGAAGCCACTTCTTGACGCAAAGATAGATCTCTTGCATAATATTTTAACTTGACATTTACCACGGCACACTGAATCGTGTCCATCCTTGCACCAAGACCGATATATTTGTGATGGTAGCGTTTGTTCTGTCCATGAACTCTTAGTGATTGGATTTTGGTTGCTAGTTTTTGGTCGTTGGTGAGTACCGCTCCGCCATCTCCAAAACACCCCAGTGGTTTGGCGGGGAAGAAGCTGGTGGTATAGATGTCACAGTGATGCACTTCAACTTCGCCTTGGTAGGTAGCTCCGAATGATTGGGCACCGTCGATGATGATATGTAGTTTCTGGTGTTTGGTTTTTAGTTGTTGGTCTGCTATGGCTTGGATAGCATCCATATCTGAAGGCTGACCATAAAGGCTTACTGGCATGATAGCTTTTGTCTTTGGGGTGATCGCCGCTTCTATTTTATTCGGATTGATGTTATATGTTTTCTCATCTATATCGACAAAGACCGGTTTGGCACCAAGCAGCGCAATGGTCTCGGCAGTGGCAATGAAGGTAAAGGGGGTCGTGATGATCTCGTCGCCTGGTCGGATGTCCAGTGCCATCATCGCAAGCAGTAGTGCATCCGTTCCGCTGGAGCAGGTGATGGCATGCTTGGCTTGGGTAAAGTCACAGAGGTTTAATTCCAATTCTCTAACTGCATCCCCCATTATGTAGCTTGCACTGTTGAGTACCTTATCCATCTCTCTTTCGAGTTCGGGTTGGTACATAAAGTACTGTTTTTTTAGATTAGCGAAGTCAATGCTGCTCTCTCGTTTCTGGTTTCTGGTTTTTAGATAGGTAGATGGAGAGATGGCGATACCTGGGTGCTTTTGAAGCATGACCTCATCTCTGGTAATCACTTTGGCATCGATGGCTTTTGCACTTGCAATGATCTGTGAGTCTTCGATGTCTTCGTAGTCCAGTTCGATATAAGATGGGGTTTTGGCTATCTTTTTGTCTTGCAAAAAAGCTTTGATCCTTTTATGGACTTCATCCAAAGTCTCTTTATTTGGTTTGTCAAACTGCGCTTTAAGCTCTTTAAAGAGTATAAACTCGATATTGTCAATAGATGATGCACTGATATATATATTGTTTTCGCTTTCGTTTAATACTTGATATACAAGTGTGGTCTTAGGATATTGTTCTCTTCTTCTCTCCGACAAAAGATCGATCACAATATTGTTGTCAAGTAGGTAGTTCATAGTTTCTTTTTCATCTCCTCAAATGCTGCGCGATCAAGCTTATACTGGAAACTTCTTTCATAATCTATGTCATATTCCGGTGCGTCTTTTGGATCTGTTTGGGAGATATCAGCATTTTCAATCTTCACACCATCATCTTTAAAAATATTCAGTATGGCAAGTACTTTCTTGGCGACAGATTTATTTTGTATATCTACAACTAACCGCATTATATCTCCTCTAATTTTTCATCTATTATAGCATATTGAGTAGTTTTAGGTTGTTAGTTCTTGGTCTTTGGTGTGTAGGTGAGTACTTCTCTGTGTAGCCTGTATGTTCCAAATCCGTCTACAGCAGTATCTCTATCATCAAATACCAGCGTATTCCCCGATACCCCTACCCATCCGATCTGCCTTGCAGGCACACCGACCATCAGTGCAAACGGTTTGACATCTTTGTTGACAACGGCACCAGAACCGATGAGCGCATACTCTCCGATGGTCACACCACAGACGATGGTAGCATTGGCACCGATGGAGCATCCTTTTTTGAGTAGCGTCTTTTTAAACTCATCTTTGCGCTGGATGAAAGCTCTGGGGTTGATGACATTGGTAAAGACCATAGACGGACCCAGAAAAACATCATCCTCGATCTCCACTCCTTCATAGATGGAGACATTATTTTGCACCTTAACACCATTGCCGATGGTGACTTTAGGACCGATGACACAGTTTTGTCCGAATGAGCAGTTCTCTCCTACAGTTGTGTTGGATAGGATGTGTGAGAAGTGCCAGATTTTTGTGTTTTCTCCTATTTGGACATGATCGTCGATGAAGGATGAAGGATGAGCATAGTAGCTTTTGGTTTCTGGTTTCTGGTTTCTGGTTTTCATGTTGTTTTCTTTATTGATGTTATTAGCGCATTTAACATTTTTTTGATACTTGTAATCTTCTGTTTGATATTTTCTATGTCGTTAATATAACCAACATTTTGAGCGATGAGTAGTTGTGTTTCTAATTCACAAAGTGAACCGAGTGCAATATACAAGAACTGGATAAACTCTTTTTTTGAATTTCTCGAACTTCCTTCTGCTATGTTGCTTGGTATAGAAACTGCAGATCTTCGAATCTGATCTGATAGGGCATAGGTCTCTTCTTTGGGTAGAAGCTTTACAAGCTTATATGCATCTGTGACTAGTTCTATAGATATTTGCCACACTTCTAATTTTTCATAACCGGTCATGCTAAACCTCCACCAAAAACCAAAGACTATAAACCAGAAACTAACTTACAAAACGGATGATACTCTCCCTTCAGTCCAACCGCTTCAAGGTTTCGGATGGTAGAGACGGTGCTGATCGATCCGTATGCCTCCTCAAGCCCAAAGCCGTTACCTTGGAGAATCTCTTCATAGCTTCTTGTGTGCAGGTCGGTAAATCCACCGGAGAACTCAAGCTCTTCTCCATCCACCGTAATAGAACGATAAGTTCTCTGCCCCTGTGCTTTGATCTCCTCGGGGATATAGTCGTAGTTAACTGACAAAAACCAACGCACATTGGCATGCTTGAGCCTAAAGGTACCGGCATTGCAGTCAGGGGTTTTGATATTGACGATATTCTCTTCAACATCACCAAAGATCCAGCAGAGCATATCGTAGAAATGCACCCCAATATTAGAAGCGATACCACCGGACTTAGACTGATCCCCTTTCCATGAGATAAAGTACCATTTTCCCCTACTTGTTAGGTAGGTTAGGTCAATATCGTACACCTTATTGGGATTTTCTCTCAACTCTCTAGTGACTCTCTCTTTGAGCGCAATGATAGAGGGATGGAGACGAAGTTGCAAGATATTGTAAACCTTCTTGCCCGTCTCCTCTTCGATCACCTTAAGCTGGTCGATATTCCACGGGTTCAGTACCAACGGCTTTTCACAGATGGCATCTGCACCGCTTCTAAGTGCGAAACGGATATGTGCATCGTGAAGATAGTTGGGCGAACAGATAGAGACATACTCAATCTTCTTCCCCGTATCCCTATGCCACTTGTCCACAAAACGGTCAAAGCGTTCGAACTCCGTAAAAAAGTCCGCTTTGGGAAAGTGACTGTCCATGATACCTATACCGTCATAAGGGTCATAGGCTGCAACGAGCGTATTTCCTGTTTCCTTGATCGCTTTCATGTGTCTTGGCGCGATATATCCTGCCGCACCGATCAGTGCAAAATTCTTCATTAGAGTCTCCATGTTGGTTTTTCTACAACACCTTTGACATCAATTACGATGGGCTCACCTCGTGAAAGACCGGTATACTGTTGGGTGGTTATCTCTTTAAATGCATCATGCCCGACTGCAACAATAATGGCATCGTAGCGATGCGAATCATAGGGAAGCTCCTCAATAAAATTGATATTCTTGCTCTTTCGATCACTCTCATCCACCCAGTAGTCATACACTTCGACATCGCATGCGAACTCTTGAAGTTCCGCAATGATATCCACGACTTTGGTATTGCGCATATCGGGACAGTTCTCCTTAAAGGTAACTCCCATGACAAGTACTTTGGCACCATTGAGTTTTTTATCAGACTTGACCATGTATTTGATCGCTTTGTCCGCGATGAGTTTACTCATGCCGTTGTTGATCTGTCTGGCACCAAGGATAAGGTTGGGGGTATAGCCAAGTGCCTGCGCTTTATGTGTCAGATAATAAGGATCAACCCCGATGCAGTGTCCACCGACCAAACCGGGTGTCAGTTTGATAAAGTTCCATTTTGTCGCGGCCGCTTCAAGGACTGCATTGGTATCGATATCCATCATATCAAAGATCATTGCCAGTTCGTTCATCAAAGCGATATTGACATCTCTTTGGGTATTTTCAATCACCTTTGCCGCCTCTGCCACTTTAATGGTAGGCGCAAGATGTGTGCCTGCGGTGATGATACTTTTGTACAGATCATCCACGATTTTTGCCACTTCCGGTGTGGAACCTGCAGTAATCTTGAGAATCTTTGTCACCGTGTGTTCTTTATCACCGGGGTTGATACGCTCGGGAGAATACCCGCAGAAGAAGTCCTCATTGAACTTCAACCCTGATGTTTTTTCCAGTTCCGGAACACAAATCTCTTCCGTCACACCGGGATACACGGTAGATTCGTAGATGACGATATCTCCTTTGGAGAGCACGCTGCCTACCGCCTGAGAGGATTTGATCAAAGGAGTGAGATCGGGTTCATTGTCATTGTTAATAGGGGTTGGAACCGTCACGATGTAGATATTGCATGCTTTTGCATCCTTCATGTTCGAAGAGAATCTCATGCCGTTCTCAAGTGCCTCTTCCACTTGTTCCTTCGTCAGTTCTAGCGTGCGGTCAAAACCGCTATTGAGCTCATCGATACGCTCCTGATTGATATCGATACCAATGACTTCATATTTTGCACTGAAAGCATGCGCTAGAGGCAGTCCTACATACCCCAAGCCGATCACAGCTATTTTATACATTCTCTTTTCCTAACAATTCTATTGATATATAAGTATATCATCTCTCTACTTTCGGTCTCTCCGCCTCATCCACCAAAACACCAACCCCATACCCAACAGTACACCGCCGAGTACCTGTACCCAAGCGCTTACCAGGATGCTTTTGTGTACGAGGTTTTTGTGCATGGTGTTGTCTATCTGTATGCCGGCGTATTGGGCGGTGTGTGCCAGCAGGGAGACGGCGGGGTCTTTGTCGGGTATCTCCCGGTGGCACGCCAGGCAGGTACCGCGGCGATCGAGTTTGTCTCTGGTCTGTTTGTCAAGTGCCTGTGAGAGCTTCCAATGGTTCCCTACGGTCTGCAGTTGGGTACCGTTGGCATCGAGCATACTGGAGTAGTCGTGGTTCAAGTGAGGGATGGCGGGGATCTGTTCGTCCGTTTTGTGCGGCAGGACGGTACCGTCTACACGCATAAGATCCACGATGGTACTCTTGGTCTGGTCGGCAAAGTACTTGCCGCTGCCGATCCCGTAGCCCATCGCCTTGGGGTCATTGTGACAGCTCTCGCAGCTACGAGATCGTTTGCTGACGGTGTGGGGATGTACCGGGCTCATTACAATGGAGTTGACACCCTCTTTGGGCACGGGTACGGTGCCATTGTTTTCAAGATTTTTAAGCTTCCAGATGTGGTTCTGCAGCAGTGCCTTGCCATCCTTGCCGATGACCGTCAGCGTGACCTGGCACCCCGGTATGGTCGGAGAGATACGCCCCTCTCCGTTCTGACTGAGTGCGGGGTCTTCCCAGCGCAGATAGCTGCGTGTCTCCGTCACCTTTCCGTCGACAAGGAACTTCTTGAGACTATCCACATCTCCGGTCTTGCCGTTGACATGATACTTGGAGGCAGCGAGGAAGTCGGGGTTTTGTTTGCCCTCGCTGTAGTCGATCTTGACATGGCAGCCGTAACACTGCGGTGCCCAGGTCGCATGGCAGGTGTAGCACTCCATCCTGTCTGTATGTGCGGATATCTGATCCATCGCGATCATCCCCTCTTGGGAGAGCTTGCCCTCTTGTTTGAGCAGCTTGAGCGGCTTGAGTGTAACGGTCTTGCCAGAAGCAAGATGCATGACGACCTTGTTACCCTTTCTGACCGCTTTGGTCAACGGATTGCCCCTGGCGGAGAGGAGGAACCCCTCCCCGATATTCTTGGGGATGTCCCCTTGTCGCAGATACGCCGCCAGTGTCTTGGTCGTCCCTCTGGGTTTGCCCTGCTTGGGTGTGGTATCGAACTCATCGGAGTACCCGATAGGCAGCTCCCACGGATACCTCTTTGTCGTCCCATGACAATCCTGACACTCGATCTCCACCGCACCGAGATTGGCACCGCGGAAAAAGCCGTCCCCATGCATATCGTTGGAGGTATGACAGTCCTGACAGAGCATCCCTTTGGTGTAGTGGATATCCTCCGTCAGGTGCAGGTAGCGTTTGGTATGGAGCTTGGGCTGGGGATCGCCCTGCGCATCAAAGGTCGCTTTGTACTCGGTCTCCATAAGCCCCTGATAACTCACCCCGATCCGCTTGCCGCGGTTGTGGCAGGTGGTACAGGTCTCGACGGGAATACCGCTATAGGTGACATCATGCACCTTGACCTTGACCTTGGCAGAGGACTGGATGGCATGCACCAGCATGTGCCCCGGCTTGTGATGAGGGATAGCGGTATCGTTGCCTTCATAATACCCCTCGTTGGAGTAAGGCACATGGCAAGAGGCGCATCCGATCCCGCGGTAGTCTCCCCTGCGGTAGCGACCCTTGCCTCCGGTATGGCATCGCAGACACTCCTGCCGCAGATAGGTGTAGACCGAAAGGGAGGGGTCTTTTTCCACCTCTTCGGCTGTAGGTGCGGGCGGCAACTCTTTGGTCTGCATGGGGAAGCCCTGCGACTCTTTGGCGGAGAGCCTCTCCATATATTTTCGGTAAGTCTCGCTTCCCAGTCGCTCATGCAGTGCGGGTGTCTTGCCGCCAAAGTCCGTATAGGTGTGTCTGTAGCCCTCTTTGGCACCAAAGCCCCACATGGCACCGTGTATCTTGCCCTGCTCGGTCGCCATCAGGTTGTTCCACTGTGCGGCGACCTGCTTCTCATGACACATGCCGCAGGTGTGCTCGTTGATCCACGGACTTCCCGGATAGGGGTAGAAGGCTTTGGGACCTTTGTGCTCCCGAAAGTAAGGCAGCGTACCGCTATGCGCCTCCTCTTTGCTCGAAGCAGACGGATTCCCGCCGTGACAGACGATACAGTCGTTGCCCTTGGCGCCTGCTTTTTGCGCGACCTTGAAGATCTCTTCCATCATCTTGGAGCGGTGGTCTCGAATCTGTTCAATGCCCTGATGACAGCATAGACAGTTGTTGCCCTGCTCAGCCCATACTGCCGTGACCATCAAGAACCATACCGCAACCACATACCTCACCATTGACTCACCTTAAAACACAGGCACACAGAAGGCACCTGAATAATATTGGATTATTATACCCAACTCTATCCATCAATATGTTATAATTTTCCAAATTTATACGATCACGGGAACCAATCATATGAAAAAATCGCTACTTATTGTTCTGATCCTACTCACCTCTCTTCTCTCTGCCAAAATGGTTGACGGGATCGCACTGATTGTCGAAGGTGAGCCTGTCACGACACAGGAGATACACACACTGCAATCCCGTGCACACATCTCCCGCTCCGAAGC
>Ga0256839_1006474_pt1 | contig 10244 bp, 6 predicted proteins | sample 354166metaG_FD_185968 | JGI IMG/M metagenome (GOLD analysis project Ga0256839, IMG submission 185968) | Hydrothermal vent microbial communities from Mid Atlantic Ridge, Atlantic Ocean - 354-166 | ecosystem: Environmental > Aquatic > Marine > Hydrothermal vents | place: Atlantic Ocean: Mid... | reverse complement strand
CGGATCACCTGCCCGCGATTGCGGCTCAGGCAGTCGATGATAATCTGGCGTTCGATGCGGTGCAGTTGCGCGTTCAGGCCGGCGGGGCGGGCGTCCTCGCCCTCCTCCATGCCCATGGCGACGCGCTCGGCGTGGTTGCGCAACTCGCGGATGTTGCCGGGCCACGGGCGGGCGAACAGGGCGGAGAAGGCCGCCTCGTCCATTTCCAGCGGGCCGAGACCCATGCGCGAACGGGCCTCGCCCAGAAAAATACGGAACAGGCCGCCGACGTCCTCGATCCGGTCTTTCAGCGAGGGGACATGCACGCGGGCGACGTCGAGACGGTAGAACAGGTCCTCGCGGAAGGTGCCGGCCTGCATCATCTGTTGCAGATCCTCGCGCGTGGCGGCGATGATGCGGCAGGTGAGCGGCTGCGGGCCGGTGTCGCCCTCGATCTCGCGTTCCTGCAGGATGCGCAGCAGGGTGACCTGCTGTGCCAGCGGCATGGCGCCTATCTCGTCCAGAAACAGGGTGCCGCCGGCGGCGCGGGCGAAGGCGCCCTTGCGGGTGGCGTCGCCGAACAGGGTGGAATGGACCATGTCGCCGGTCAGCATACCGCAGTTGATGGCGACGAATTCGCCCTTGCAGCGCGAGAGTTCATGCACGACGCGGGCCGAAAGCTCCTTGCCGGTACCGGTTTCGCCGGTGATCAGCAGGTCGGTGCCGGTCTGGGCCACCTTGCGCAACTGGTCGCGCAGGCGCGAGGCGGCCTCGGAACGGCCCAGTATCAGACGGGCGGCAGCGTCCTCGCGGGTCATTTTGCGGCGGAGGGCGCGGTTTTCCAGCACCATTTCGCGCGCGGCGCAGGCTTTGGTCGCCACCTCGACCAGACGTTTCGGCGGGCAGGGTTTTTCGAGGAAGTTGAAGGCGCCCTCGTTAATGGCGCGCACAGCCATGGGGATGTCGCCCTCGCCGGTCAGCAGCACCACGGGGATGTCGGGGTCGATAGTGGCGGCCCGTTCCAGCAGGGCGAAACCGTCCTTGCCGGGCATACGCACATCGGTGATGATCGCACCGGTGAAATCGGGGGTGATATGGTCCGTGGCCTCGATGAAAGAGGCGGCGAGCTGCACCTCGAAACCGGCAAGGTCGAGGGTCTGCCCGAGGGCGTCGCGCACGGCGCGGTCGTCGTCTACCAGCAGTATTCTGGCCATGGTTACTCCTGTTTTGCCGGTGTCAGTTCAACGCGGAACACGGCACCGCCGTCGGGGTGGTTTTCCCCGAGGATTCGGCCGCCGAAGCTTTGCACGATACCGTAGGAGATCGACAGGCCCAAGCCCATGCCCTCGCCCTGCCCTACGGATTTCGTGGTGTAGAAGGGTTCGAAGATCTTGTCCTTGTTTTCAAGGCCGGGTCCGTTGTCGCGCACCTGAAGGTAGGTTTTGCCGTCCTGTTGCGAAATGTCGAGCCAGATGTGTTTTTCCGCCTGCCCCTGCATCGCGTCGATGGCGTTGGTGATCAGGTTGAGCAGGACCTGTTGCAGGCGCACACCGCCGCCGCGCACCATGACCGGTGCCTTCGGGGGCTGCCAGTGCAGGGTGACGTTTGCCTCGCGCATGCGGATGCCCGCCAGTTCCAGCGTGTCGGCCACCACGCGGGCCAGATCGACGTCGGCCATATCCTCGCCCTCCTTGCGGGCGAAGGCGCGCAGGTTGCGGATGATGCGGCCCATGCGGGCGGAAAGGCTGGAAATCTGTTCCAGGTTCTTGCCGGCCTCCGCCACCCGTCCGCGTTCCAGCAGGATCACGCCGTTTTCGGCATAGGACTGGATGGCGGCCAGCGGCTGGTTGAGCTCGTGCGAAATGCCCGCCGACATCTGGCCGAGGGCCGAGAGCTTGCCGGCCTGCACCAGTTCCTCCTGCGTGCGGCGCAGTTCGGCGGTGCGTTCCTGCACCCGTTCTTCCAGCCGCTGGTTGGCGGCCTCCTCCGTTTGCAGGCGCACGGCGAGGGTGCGGCGGCGTTGCAGCAGGAACAGCACCAGCAACGCGAACAGGGCGAGGAAGGCGGCGGCGAGGGCGGTGCGCAGGCGGGCCTCCTGCTCCACCGGTTTCAGGTCGAGCAGGATGTTGCCGGTCATGCCGATCACCGGCAGCGGCGTTTGCAGATAGAGCGCGCGGGGCGGCAGATCGGGGGCATCGTCGAATGTGCGCAGGCTGCGGCCGGCAATCTGGCGCTCGTGGAACGGCGGGAAGGGTTGCAGCGCGGCGGCGGCGTAGTTGCGCCGCGCCTTCGGGTCCTGAAGGATGGCGAAACGGTCGCCCAGCACCCGCAGCAGCAGCGAGGAGCGGTTGGCGATGAAAACCACGTTGTTGTTGTCGGTGAAGAAGATGATCTCGGGGTCGCCGCGCCAGTCGGCCTCCAGCACCTCCAGATCGACCTTGACCGAGAGGACGCCGGTGATTTTGCCGTCCACGCGGATGGCGCTGGCGAAGTAGAAACCGCGCGGGTCCTGCGGGTTTTCCTGCGAGTGGTAGACCCCGAGCGCCCCGTTCATGGCGCGGATGAAATCGGGGCGGTCGGCGAAATTGCGGCCGATATAGGTGCTGTCGCCGGCCCAGTTGGCGGCAGCGATGGTGGTGCCCGTGGTGTCGAGCAGCAGGATGTCGCGTGCGCCGGTCACGTCGGCGACCTGTTGCAGATAAAGGTTGATGTCCTGCAGATCGCCACCGCGCTGTGTTGCCTGTTGCAGCAACGGATTGTCGGTCAGCACCACCGGCAGCTGGCGGTAGCGGCCGAGCTGGCTGACCAGACGGTCGGCGGCGAGCAGCAGGCTGGCCCTGCCCTGCGATTCCAGCTTGTCGAGGGCCTCGGCATAGGACCAGCGCCAGACGCCCAGAAGGGTGGCCGATGCGGCAAATGCCAGCAGCAGGATCAGGGCGGGGCGTTTGAACATACCCCTGTATCCCCCGCGACGCAGGGTCCGTCAACCGAGGCGCTTGTCATTGCCGCCCCTGCCCCGCACAATCGGCGCGATTCAGGAAAGGAATGTGCCATGACGACACCGAAACAGTTGAGGCTCTCGCCCGCCACGCGCGCGGCGCAGGCGTTGCATTCGCTGGACGAACGCACCGGCGCGGTGGTGCCGGGGATCGAGCTGTCCTCGACCTTTGCGCGGGATGCGGATTACGGCCTGCGCGGGGGGTATGTTTACGGGCGCTATGGCGGGCCGACAACCAGCCATGCGGAGGCGGTGGTTTCCTCGCTGGCCGGTGCGGCGGAGTCGTTGCTGTTTGCTTCGGGCATGGCGGCGTTTGTGGCGCTGTTCGAGACGCTGGAGAGCGGCGATCATGTGGTGTTGCCGCAGGTGATGTATCACGGCGGGCTGGACTGGGTGCGGCGGCTGGAGGCGAAGCGCGGGCTGCGGGTGACGCTGTTCGATGCGACCGATCCCGACGGGCTGTCGCGGGCGGTGCGGGGCGATACGCGGCTGGTGTGGATCGAAAGCCCGACGAACCCGAGCTGGGATGTGATCGATGTCGCGGCGGCGGCGGAGGTCGCGCACGGGGTCGGGGCGCTGCTGGCCGTGGATTGCACCGTGGCGCCGCCGGTGACCATGGATGCGCTGGCGCTCGGTGCCGATGTGGCGTTCCAGTCGGCGACGAAATACCTGAACGGCCATTCGGACCTGACCGGCGGGGTGCTGAGTGTGGCCGACGCGGGGGCGTTGTTCGGGGAGTTGCAGCTGGTGCGCAAGCTGCAAGGCTCGGTGATGGCGCCCTTCGATGCCTGGCTGCTGATCCGCGGAATGCGGACGCTGTATTTGCGATACGAGCGGGCCTCGGCCAATGCGCTGGCGATTGCGGAGCATTTCGACGGGCATCCGGCGGTGGAGGCGGTGCTGTATCCGGGGCTGCCCTCGCATCCCGGGCACGGGGTGGCGAAACGGCAGATGACGGGGGGATTTGGCGGGATGCTGTCGTTGCTCGTGCGCGGGGGCGAGGAAGCGGCGCGCGATGCGGCGCGGTTCTGTCAGGTGTTTTTCCCCGCGACCTCGCTGGGCGGGGTCGAGAGCCTGATCGAGCATCGCAAGACAGTGGAGGGGCCGTATTCGCTGGTGGCGCCGAACCTGTTGCGGCTGTCGGTGGGGATCGAGGATGTTTCCGACCTGATCGCCGATCTGGAGCAGGCGCTGGAGCGGGCGCAATGAAACAGGTGAGGCAGGACCCGCGGGCGGCGGATTTTGTGCAGGACCCCTATGCGTTTTACGAACGGGTGCGCGGGGAAACGCTGTTTTACTGGGAAGATTACAAGCTGGTGTGTTCTGTCGATCATGCCGCAGTCAACGCGATGTTGCGCGACCGGCGGTTCGGGCGCGAGGCGCCGGAAGGGTTCAGGCCCGTGCATCCCGAACACCTGAAACCGTTTTACGATGTGGAGGAACACTCGATTCTGGAGCGCGAGCCGCCGACGCATACGCGCTTGCGCTCGTTGCTGGTGCGGGCCTTTACCAGCAAGCGGATCGCGGCGCTGGAACCGGAAATCGCGGCGCTGGCGCGGGAGCTGGTTGCGGGGTTCGACGGGGGTCGGGTCGATCTGCTGCCGGCGTTTTGCGAGCGGATTCCCATTGTCATTATCTCGCGCCTGCTGGGGGTGCCGGAGGATATGGCGGATCAGTTGCTGGCGTGGTCGCACGACATGGTGGCCATGTATCAGGTGCGCCGGGACCGGGCGGTGGAGGATGCTGCCGTGAAGGCGACGCAGGAGTTCAGCGCCTTCATCCGCGCGTTTATCGAGGCGCGGCGGGCGGATCCGAAGGATGACCTGATCACCAGCCTGATTGCGGCGCGCGACGAAGGGGCGAAGCTGTCGACCGACGAGCTTGTGACGACCTGTATTCTGCTGCTGAACGCGGGGCACGAGGCGACGGTGCATGGATTTGCCAACGGGATCAAGACGATACTGGAAAGCGGCGCGGAACCTGCGACGTTCTTTACCACGCCGGAGCGCACGCTGGCGACAGTGGAGGAAACGCTGCGGTTCGATCCGCCGCTGCATATGTTCACGCGCTATGCGATGGAGGATGTCGACGCCTTCGGCCATAGCTTCAGGACCGGCGATCAGGTCGGGCTGTTGCTGGCAGGGGCCAATCGCGATCCGGCAAAATTTGCCCGTGCGGACCGGTTCGATGTGGAGCGCGGCGGGGTCGGGCACCTGTCTTTCGGCGCGGGGCTGCATTTCTGCATCGGCGCGCCGCTGGCCAAGCTGGAAATGTGCGTCGCCCTGCCAATCCTGTTCGAACGGTTTCCCGATATAAAGCTGGCCGGCACACCGGAGTATGCCGACCGCTATCATTTTCACGGGCTGGAGGCGCTGGAGGTCGCGCTTTACTGATTCCGGCCGCGGGAGCGCGGGCCGGAGAACATCAGGCCGGTTGCGACTGCTCCACCAGTTGCACGAAGTAGCTGGCGCCTACGGGGCTGATCTCGTCGTTGAAATCGTATTCGGGGTGGTGGACGTTGGCGCCCTCGCCCTGCCCCAGAAAAATATAGGCGCCGGGGCGGGCCTGCAGCATGAAAGCGAAATCCTCCGCCCCCATTTCGGGCGGGATGTCGTCGGTGACATTGGCGGCGCCGACCACCGAGGCGGCGACCTCTGCCGCGAAGGTGGCGCGGTCGGGGTCGTTGATGGTGACGGGGACCTGACGGTCATAGACGAGCGTGGCGCTGGCACCGTGGGCGGCGGCGGTGCCGGAGACGATGGCGCGCATGCGGTCCTCGACCAGATCGCGGGTGGCGGGGTCAAGGGAGCGGACAGTGCCGCCGAGGGTGGCGGTTTGCGGGATGACGTTGTCGGTCTCGCCCGCGTGGATCTGCGTCAGCGACACCACCAGATTGTCGAGGCCCGGGACGTTGCGCGAGCGGATGGTCTGGATGGCCTGCGCGATCTGCACGGCGACCATCACCGGATCGATGCCCTGATCGGGATAGGCCGCGTGGCAGCCCTTGCCCTCGATGTCGATGCGGAAGGAGTCGACCGCCGCCATCAGCGCGCCCTTGTTGAGCAGCACATGGCCGACGGGTTTGTTCGGGGCGTTGTGGATGCCGTAGACTTCGGAAATGTCGAAACGGTCCATGATGCCCTCGTTGACCATGACCTCGGCGCCGTTGCCCTCTTCCTCCGCAGGCTGGAAGATCAGGGCGACGCGGCCGCGGAAGTTGCGGGTTTCTGCCAGATATCTGGCGGCGCCGAGCAGCATGGTGGTGTGGCCGTCGTGACCGCAGGCGTGCATTTTGCCGGGGATGGTGGATTTGTGCGCGTGGGTGCCGGCCTCCTGTATCGGCAGGGCGTCCATGTCGGCGCGCAGGCCGATGGTCGGGCCGTCGCCCTGCCCGTTGATAATGGCGACGAGGCCGTTTTTCGCGATGCCGGTTTCGATGGAATCAACGCCGAATTCGCGCAGGCGCTCGACGACGAAAGCAGCGGTATTTTCGGTGTCGAGTTCCAGTTCGGGATGCATGTGCAGGTGGCGGCGCCAGACCTTCATGTCGTTGTGGAACTCTGCGATGCGGTTGATGACGGGCATGGGGGACTCCTGTTTTTTGACATTAGCCACCGCTTGCACTTGCAGGTCAACAGGGCGTAGCTTGCGGACATGACAGATTATACAGATTCCGACGCGCTGGTGCGTGACACATCGGCAGGGCTGGAGCGCCTGCTGGAGATCATGCGGCGGCTGCGGGACCCCGAAACCGGCTGCCCGTGGGATATCGAGCAGGATTTTGCCTCCATCGCGCCCTATACCATCGAGGAGGCCTACGAGGTTGCCGATGCGATCGAGCGCGGCGATATGGCGGATCTGCGTGACGAGCTGGGGGATTTGCTGTTACAGTCGGTCTATCACGCGCAAATGGCCGAGGAGGCGGGGCATTTTGCCTTTCAGGATGTGGTGCGGTCGATTTCCGACAAGATGCTGCGGCGGCATCCGCATGTGTTCGGCGAGGAGAGTCGCGACAAATCGGCGGCGCAGCAGACCGTGGACTGGGAACGGATCAAGGCGGCGGAGCGGGCCGGAAAGCCCGAGGCGGCCTCGGCGCTGGACGGGGTGGCGGCGGGATTGCCGGCGCTGACGCGGGCGATCAAGTTGCAGAATCGGGCGGCGCGGGTCGGGTTCGACTGGCCGCAAACCGCGCAGGTGGTGGATAAAATCACCGAGGAAGCGGCGGAACTGGTGGAGGCCCGCGACACTTTGGGACCGGAGGAACTGGCCGAGGAATACGGCGATCTGCTGTTTGTCATGGCCAATCTGGCGCGGCATCTGGACATTGACCCCGAAGCGGCACTGCGCGCCGCCAACGCCAAATTCACCCGTCGTTTCAAGGGAGTGGAAGCGCTTCTTCAGGAGCAGGGCAAGACGCCGGAGCAATCCGGTCTGGCCGAGATGGATACGCTTTGGGACGAGGTGAAGCGGCGGGAGAAACAATCCTGATATTTTTAATCGGGTATTGACCTGACTATTTTGCTCGGGTATTCCGGTCGTGTCATTCAAACACGGAGCAAACCCATGCTGAAACGCCTGACCCTGATTGCCGCCACTGTGCTGGCGGCCTCCCCCCTGTTGGCCGGAGAGGTGAATATCTATTCCTCCCGCCAGCCGCAGTTGATCGACCCGATTCTGGAAGCCTTTACCGCCGAGACCGGCATCAAAACCAATGTGGTGTTCATCAAGAGCGGCATGATCGAGCGCCTGCGGGCCGAGGGCAAACGCTCGCCCGCCGATGTGGTGCTGACCACGGATATTGCCAATCTGACGGCGATTGTCGATGCGGGGGTGACGCAACCGGTGGTCTCGGATGTTATCAACGCCAATATTCCGGCGGAGTATCGCGACCCCGAGGGGAACTGGACCGGCCTGACCATGCGGGCGCGCATTGCCTATGTTTCCAGGGACCGCGTGGCGCCGGGCGAGGTGACCTCGTTCGAGGGGCTGGCCGATCCGCAGTGGCAGGGGCGTATCTGTATCCGCTCGGGGCTGCACAATTATAACGTGGCGCTGGTGGCGGCGATGATTGCCCATTACGGCGAGGAACAGACCGAGGAGTGGTTGCGCGGGCTGAAGGCCAATCTGGCGCGCAAACCGCAGGGCAACGACCGTGCGCAGATCAAGGCGGTCTGGGCCGGTGAATGCGATGTGGCCATCGGCAACACCTATTACATGGGCAAGATGCTGCAGGAGCCGGAGCAGGTGGAATGGGCCAATGCGGTCAATCTGGTGTTCCCGACCATCGGCGGCAAGGGCGCGCATGTGAACCTGTCGGGGATGGCGATGACGGCCTCGGCACCCAACAGGGACGAAGCGTTGCAACTGATGGAATTCCTGACCTCGGCCGAGGCGCAGGGGCTGTATGCCGAACTGAACTTCGAATACCCGTTGCTGGACAGTGTCGCGCCGAGCGAACTGGTGCAGAGCTGGGGCACATTTACACCCGATCCGACCCCGCTGGCGGAGATCGCGAAATATCGCCCTGCCGCGCTGCGTCTGGTCGAGAAAGTGGATTTCGACGGATAAACTCTTCCGTTCGTCGAACACTCGGGCCCGCTGTCATGGCGGGCCTTTTTTTGTTGCAATTTGCGCAAGTTATGGGTTGGTTTCCGCCGAAAGCCACAGGATGTTGCGTTTTGAACTTGTGGGATCGGGGCGAATCCGGTATATCTTTAATCCCGTGATACAAGCGATTGCGGCGTCCGGTCCAATCCATAAAAACAACTTTTTCGCGGGGGCCGATACAGGCATGGCACGTTATATTTTCATTACCGGTGGTGTGGTTTCCTCGCTTGGCAAGGGCCTTGCGTCGGCGGCTTTGGGCGCGCTGTTGCAGGCGCGCGGATATTCGGTGCGGCTGCGCAAGCTGGACCCCTATCTGAATGTCGATCCGGGCACCATGTCGCCCTTCGAGCATGGCGAGGTTTTCGTCACCGACGACGGGGCGGAAACGGACCTCGACCTTGGCCATTACGAGCGCTTTACCGGCGTTTCGGCGCGCAAGACGGATTCGATTTCCTCGGGGCGGATCTATTCCACCGTGCTGGAGAAAGAGCGCCGCGGCGACTATCTGGGCAAAACCATCCAGGTGATTCCGCATGTGACTGACGAGATCAAGGATTTCATCGCGATCGGCGACGACGAGGTGGATTTCATGCTCTGCGAGATCGGCGGCACCGTCGGCGATATCGAGGCCCTGCCCTTTTTCGAGGCGATCCGGCAGTTTTCGCAGGACAAGCGCGGACAGTGTATTTTCATGCACCTGACGCTGGTGCCCTATATCGCCGCCGCCGGAGAGTTGAAAACCAAACCGACGCAGCATTCGGTCAAGGAGCTGCGCGCCATCGGCATTGCGCCGGATATCCTGATGTGCCGCTCGGAACACCCGATCCCGCAGAAGGAGCGCGACAAGCTGGCGCTGTTCTGCAACGTGCGGCCGGAGGCGGTCATTCCGGCGCTGGATCTGAAATCCATCTACGAGGCGCCGCTGGCCTATCATCGCGAGGGCATGGACCGCGCAGTGCTGGAGGCCTTCGGCATCACGGACGCGCCGGAGCCGGATATGACCAAGTGGACCGATGTGATGGACCGCATCGAACATCCCGAGGGCGAGGTAAAAATCGCCATTGTCGGCAAATATGTGCAACTGGACGATGCCTATAAATCCATTGCCGAGGCCCTGACCCACGGCGGTATCGCCAACCGGGTGAAGGTAAGGGCCGAGTGGATCGATTCAGAGCGTTTCGAGAATGACGAGGATATCACGCCGCTGTTGCAGGGCTATAACGCCATTCTGGTGCCCGGCGGCTTTGGCGAGCGCGGCACCGAAGGGAAAATACGGGCGGCGAAATACGCGCGCGAACACGACATCCCCTATCTGGGCATCTGTCTGGGCATGCAGATGGCGGTGATCGAGGCGGCGCGCGATCTGGCCGGCATTGCCGATGCGGGCTCCGAGGAATTCGACCACGAAGCCGGCGAGAAACGCTTCACGCCGATTGTCTATCACCTGAAGGAATGGGTCGAGGGCAACCGCACCATCCAGCGCGAGGCCGGTGACGACAAGGGCGGGACCATGCGGCTCGGCGCCTATAACGCGACGCTGGCCGAAGGGTCGAAAGTGGCAGAGATTTACGGCGATACGCATATTTCCGAACGCCACCGCCACCGCTACGAGGTCGATATGAGCTATCGCGCGGCGCTGGAGGAAAAAGGGTTGAAATTC
>Ga0256839_1006473_pt1 | contig 10244 bp, 7 predicted proteins | sample 354166metaG_FD_185968 | JGI IMG/M metagenome (GOLD analysis project Ga0256839, IMG submission 185968) | Hydrothermal vent microbial communities from Mid Atlantic Ridge, Atlantic Ocean - 354-166 | ecosystem: Environmental > Aquatic > Marine > Hydrothermal vents | place: Atlantic Ocean: Mid... | reverse complement strand
ACAAGGAAAGGGGGAATGACAAGCCCACTGTCATTTCGACCGCAGGGAGAAATCCTGTGCCAGTGGCCCAAGATTCCTCGCTGTGCTCGGAATGACAAAGGAGGGTGGAATGACAAGGAGGGGTGGAATGACAAGGAGGGGTGGAATGACAAGCCCACTGTCATTTCGACCGCAGGGAGAAATCCTGTGCCGGTGGCCCAAGATTCCTCGCTGTGCTCGGAATGACAAAGGAGGGTGGAATGACAAGGAGGGGTGGAATGACAAGGGGGGGATGACAAGGAGTGTGGAGGAATCACGGGTTATTCAGGCCCGGATTTCGCTTTGCTTCATTGGGCTGTGTGTCTCAGGAGTCCTGGTGAAGTAACTGCGACAGCAGCCGACGCACCTGTGCCATGCCCTGGACCAGGTTGCGCTCGATTTCCGCCATCTCGATGGGGGCGTCGGACCCGCCGCGCCCGGCGGCCCGGTTGGCCACCACGGCGCAGCAGGCATAGGCCAGGCCCAGTTCCCGGGCCAGCGCCGCTTCGGGCATGCCGGTCATGCCCACGATGGTGCAGCCGTCGCGTTCCATGCGGTCGATCTCGGCGGCGCTTTCCAGGCGTGGGCCCTGGGTGGCGCCATAGGTGCCGTGGCGCGCGACGTCCAGCCCGGCCGCTGCCGCGGCCTCGATGAGCCGGCGGCGCAGGGCGCTGTCGTAGGGGCGGGTGAAGTCGATGTGCACGACCTCCGTGAGATTGTCCTCGAAGAAGGTGTGGGCGCGCCCCCAGGTATAGTCGATGATCTGGTCCGGGATCACCAGGCGGGTGGGCGCAGCCTCGTGGGTGATGCCGCCCACGGCGGCCACCGCCACCACGGCCGTGGCGCCGCATTCCTTCAGGGCCCAGAGGTTGGCGCGGTAGTTGATGCGGTGCGGCGGGATGGTGTGATCGGGGCCGTGACGGGCGAGAAAGATCACTTCCCGGCCATGGAGGCGGCCGTGGCGCAGGGGGCCGGAAGGCGCGCCGAAGGGTGTCTCCACGCGCGCCTCGCGCACGATCTCCAGCCCCTCCAGCGCCGCGAGTCCGGTGCCGCCGATGATGGCCAGCCTGCCAGCCTGTCTGCCAGCCTGTCTGTCGGCTTGCCTGTCGGCGGGTTCAGGCATCGTCACCCACCGCGTAGATGCCGGGGGCGTTGCGCAGGTAGCCCTTGTAGTCCATGCCGTAGCCGAAGACGTAACGGTCCGGCACGTCGAGGCCGGAGAAGTCGGGACGCAGGCCGTGCTTGCGGTCATGGAGCTTGTTCACCAGGACGGCGCTGAGGACGGCGGCCGCACCAGCCGCCCGGCAGTCGCGGGCGATGGCATCCAGGGTCAGGCCCTCGTCGTGGATGTCGTCGACGAGGAGGATCACCTTGTCCTTCAGGGCGGTGGCGGGCCGCGCGATCCAGTGAAGCGTGCCGCCGCGCGTATCGCCGCGGTAGCGGGTGGCGTGGATGTAGTCCATCTGCAGGGGGAAATCCAGGCGCGGCACGAGCAGCCCCGCGGGGATCAGGCCCCCTTGCATGACGCACAGCACCAGCGGGTCGCGGTTGCGGAGCCGGGCGGTGATCTCCCGGGCGAGGCGGTCCAGAGCCCGGTTCACGTCGCCGGCGTCGTAGAGACGCTCGGCCCGGGCAAGGACGGCATGGGCTTCTTCGGGCGTGATGGCAGGCATGGGAGATGTGCGTGGGGTTCGTGTTTTCTCCGGATTATAGCATTTCGCCGGCGCTTCGCGGCCAGGGGGCGTTCCCGCCGTGACAGGTGCAGACGCGCCGCCCCGACATGAATCCCCACATGAATGCGACCTTGTTCACTGCGTCGGCGCCAGGGTGTCCAGCAAGGCCTCGATGGCGCCCGCCCGCGCCTCGAGGTCGCCGCCGTCGAGGCTGAAGCGCAGCTTCTCCTGGCCGTCGAGACGGTAGCGCCGGGGCTGGTCCTGGATGAGCCGGATGAGCCGTGCCGCGTCGATGCGGGGCTTGGGCTCGAAGAGGATGCGCCCGTCGTGTTCGCCCGCCTCGATCTTGCGGATGCCCAGCGGCTGGGCGCGCAGGCGCAGGGCGGTGACGCGGAAGAGATTCTTCACCGCCTCCGGCAGCAGGCCGAACCGGTCGATCATCTCCACCTGCAGTTCCCGCAGTGCCGCTTCGTCGCCGGCGCTGGCAATGCGCTTGTACATCACCAGGCGGCTGTGCACGTCCGGGAGATAGTCTTCCGGGATCAGGGCGGGGACGTGGAGGTCCACTTCGGTCTGGGGATGCAGCGGCTGGTCCAGGGCGGGTTCGTGTCCGGACTTGATGGCCCGGACGGCACGTTCCAGCATCTCCGAGTACATGGCGAAGCCCACTTCCTGGATCTGGCCGCTCTGGTCCTCGCCCAGGAGTTCGCCGGCGCCGCGGATCTCCAGGTCGTGGGTGGCCAGGGTGAAGCCCGCGCCCAGGTCTTCCAGGGACTCGATGGCCTCCAGGCGTTTCACGGCATCGGCGCTCATGGCCCGGCGCGGGGGCACCAGCAGGTAGGCATAGGCCTGGTGGTGCGAACGCCCCACCCGGCCGCGAAGCTGATAGAGCTGCGCCAGTCCCAGTTTGTCGGCGCGGTTGATGATGATGGTATTGGCGTTGGGGACGTCGATGCCGCTCTCGATGATGGTGGTGCAGAGCAGGACGTGGAAGCGTTGGTGATAGAAGTCCAGCATGATGCGTTCCAGCTCCCGTTCCGGCATCTGGCCGTGGGCGACGCGGACGCGCATCCCCGGCAGGAGCCCTTCCAGTTCCTGGTGGATCTTCTCGATGCTGCGCACCTCGTTGTGGAGGAAATAGACCTGGCCGCCGCGATGGACCTCGCGCTGGCAGGCCTCGCGCAGCAGGACGGGATCCCATTCCCGCACGAAGGTCTTGATGGCGAGGCGCTGGCGCGGCGGGGTGGCGATGATGGAGAGATCGCGCAGGCCCGACAGCGCCATGTTGAGGGTGCGGGGAATGGGCGTGGCGGTGAGGGTGAGCACGTCCACCTCGGCGCGCAGGGCCTTGAGAGCCTCTTTCTGGCGCACGCCGAAACGGTGTTCCTCGTCGATGATCACCAGTCCCAGCTTGCGGAACCTGACCCGGGCCTGAAGCAGCTTGTGGGTGCCGATGAGGATGTCGATCTTGCCGGCCTCGGCGTCGCGCAGGATCGCCGTCTGCTGGCGGGCGCTGCGGAAACGCGACAGGGACTCGATGCGCACCGGCCAGTCGGCGAAACGGTCCCGGAAGTTCTGCTCGTGTTGCTGGGCGAGCAGGGTGGTGGGTACCAGCACCGCCACCTGGGTGCCGCCCTGCACGGCGAGGAAGGCCGCGCGCAGGGCGACTTCGGTCTTGCCGAAACCCACGTCCCCGCACACCAGCCGGTCCATGGGGCGGGGGCTGGTCATGTCGGCGATCACTGCCTCGATGGCCTCGCGCTGGTCCGGGGTCTCCTCGAAGGGGAAGGCCGCGGCGAAGGCGGCGTACTGGTCGTCCGGCGGGGGGAAGGCCCGGCCCTGGCGGGCCTGGCGGCGCGCATGGATGTCCAGCAGCTCGGCGGCCACGTCGCGGGCCTTTTGCGCCGCGCGGCGCCGGGCCCTGGCCCATTGTCCGCTGCCCAGCTTGTGCAGGGGCGCCTGCTCGGGCGCGGCGCCGGTGTAGCGGCTGATGAGATGCAGGGAAGAGACGGGGACGTAGAGCCTGTCGCCGTCGGCGTATTCCAGGGCGAGAAATTCCGTGCTCGCGCCCCCCACGGTGAGCGTCTGCAGGCCCAGGTAGCGGCCGATGCCGTGCTCCTCGTGGACCACGGGGGCGCCGGCGTGGAGTTCCGTGAGATTGCGGATGACGGCGTCGTTGTCGCGCGCCCGGCGCCGGCGCCGGCGTTGCATGGCCTGCTGGCCGAAGAGCTCTGTCTCCGTGACGACCGCGAGCGGCGGTTCCTCCAGCAGCAGGCCCCGGTCCAGGGGCATGACGGTGATGCACAAGGGTGCCTCGTGGTCGAGAAAGGCCTGCCAGCCATCCACCGCGGACGGATAGTGCCCGGCGTCGTGGAGCATCGCCAGCAGGGCCTCGCGCCGCCCGGCGGTCTCCGCGACGAGCAGGATGCGCCCGTCGAATGCCTCCAGGAACGCGAAAAAGGGCGCCAGGGGATGGCGCGCCGCCGGCGGCAGGCTCAGGCGGGGGAGGGCGCGGGTGCCGAAATTGCAGTGCGCGGGATCTTCCTCCACCTCGCCCGACTGCAGCAGGCAGACGGGGCGCGCCTGCAGCGCGGCGGTGAGTTCCTGGGGAGAGAGGAACAGGCGCTGCGGCGGCAGCAGGGGGCGCTCCGGGTCGTGGCGACGCTGCTCGTAGCGTTGCCCGATCTGTTCCCAGAATGCCGTCGCGGCATCCACCGCCTCGGTTTCCACGAAACACCGGGTCGTCTCCGGCAGGTAATGGAACAGGGTGGCGGTCTCGTCGAAGAAGAGCGGCAGATAGTATTCGATGCCCGGCGGCGCGGCGCCGTCGCTCACCTCGCGATAGGGCACGCTGGCCTGGGGGTCGCCGGCGAAGGCGTCGCGGAAGGCCTGGCGGAAACGGGTGATGCCCGCTTCGTCCAGGGGGAACTCGTGGGCCGGCAGGAGCCGGATGTGCTCCACCTGGCGCAGGGAGCGCTGGGTCTCCGGATCGAAGACGCGGATGCTCTCCACCTCGTCGTCGAAGAGATCGATGCGGTAGGGTTCGCGGCTGCCCATGGGGAAGAGGTCGATGAGGCCGCCGCGCACCGCATACTCGCCGTGTTCCATGACCTGGTCCACGCGCCGGTAACCGCTGTGGGCAAGGCGCGCCTGCAGGGATTCGCCCTCGATGCGCTCGCCCGTGGCCAGCAGCAGGGCATGACCGTCCAGGAAGGCCCGCGGCGGGAGACGCTCCATGAGCGTGGCGACAGGCACGATCAGCAGGCCGTGCGCAAGGCGCGGCAGCCGGTAGAGAACGCGCAGGCGTTCCGAGACGATGTCCTGGTGGGGGGAGAATACGTCGTAGGGCAGGGTCTCCCGGTCGGGAAAGACGAGCAGCTCGTCATCCTGCAGGCCACCGTAGAAACGCAGCTCGCGTTCCAGGCGCTCGGCCCCGGGCACGTCCCGGGTGATCACCAGCGCGACCCCGGGATCCCGCCGCAGGCTTCTGGCAATGGCCAGCGCGGCACTGCTGCCGTGGAGCCTGCCCCAGCGACAGGCAGGGCGCGTCGCCCCGGCTGGGGGCGGCGGGGAGACTGGGCTATACTTCATCGGGATGGGGCGAGAGTCGGGTCCGGAACGTGACGTGATCGGGTTCTGTGGGAGATGGCTCCCCGGGGCGGACTCGAACCACCGACCAAGTGATTAACAGTCACCTGCTCTACCGACTGAGCTACCGGGGAATGCTGATTTGCACAAGCTGCGTATGGTACTGATCGGCCCGGATGGGGTCAATAGCCGTCCCCCTTCCTTGCGCGTGGCACCGGGAACTGAACGGAGGGGTCTGGAGTGAGCCGCAAGCGCCGCGTTTCGCCGCCGTCCCTGCCGGAGGACGAGGGCGAAGGACTGTTCCGCGCCGCGGTGGGGCCGGTGAAGCCCTTGCCCCAGGGGCGCGTCGTGCCCGTGCGCCGCCGCCCCCCGCCCCGGCCGCTGCAGCGGCTTGCCGATGAGCGGCAGGTGTTGCGGGATCTGTTGTCCGCCGATTACGATCCCGCCGAGCTGGAGACGGGCGAGGAGCTGCTGTTCGCGCGTCCCGGCCTGCAGCACGGCCTGTTGCGCAAGCTGCGCCGGGGGCAGTTTGCCGTGCGCGCCGAACTGGATCTCCATGGCATGACCGTACCCGCCGCGCGCCTGGCGCTCCAGGACTTTCTGCGTGCCTGCCAGGCCCGTGGGGATCGCTGCGTGCGCATCGTTCACGGCAAGGGCCGCGGTTCGCCGGGCCGCCGTCCCGTGCTGAAGATCCGCCTCAATGCCTGGCTGCGTCAATGGGATGCGGTGCTGGCCTTCTGTTCCGCCCGCCCCGTCGATGGGGGCAGCGGGGCGGTCTATGTCCTGCTCAGGCGGCGCTGAAATCCGCGCCGGTCGTCGCGGCACTCTTGTTCCGGTTTTTCTCCCCATGGAACAGGAAATTCTTAAAGCTGCCCGAAACGGATGCCGATACAGGGATAGCGGTGGCAGCGGCATCGCCAGGGCAGTGTAAGTTTCACAGGGAGCGGAGTGTATCTGAGGGGACCATGGGCAGGGCACGACAGCACCACTACAGCCGCGGGGACAAGACACGGGAGCCGGGGGAAGCGGACGGCAAGGCAAGGGAAAAGGCTTCCCCGACATCTTCCCCGACATCTTCCCCAATATCTTACCCGGTACTTACCTTCGAGAGACAGTGCCTGGCATTGTTCCTGATGCCGGCGGCGGGGTTCGCCGTCGGCGGGGCACTGCTCTATTTCTCGTCAGGCGGCAGTACGCCGGCCTATCTGATCCTGCTGGGCCTGTGCGTGGCCTGGTGGGGAAGCCTCGTCGGCCTGGATCGGGCCCACGTCGGACGCCAGTCCCGGCAGGGCCGGGCACTCGACGCGCAGGCGGATCTGCAGCGGGCGTTTCAGGAGACCCTGGCGCAGGCGGAGGACGCCATGCGCCAGTGCCTCGATGAAATCAAGCGGGAATGCGGCCAGGTGCGCGACCTGCAGGGCAATGCCATTGCCGGCCTGGTGGAGAGTTTCATGGGGCTGGAGGGAGACTCCCAGGAGCAGCTCAAGGTGCTGGAATCCACCATCCAGAGCCTTTCCGATCAGACCAACGAAGAGTCGGGCATGCATCGGCTCTCCCAGGAGGCCCTGGACATCATCCAGGTCTTCATCGACAGCATCCAGGGCATGAGCGAGAGCAGCACCGAACTGGTGGGCGCCATGGAGAAGATGAACCGGCAGATGGCCTGCGTCGAAAAGCTGCTGGGGGAGATCGACAGCATCAGCGCCCAGACCAACCTGCTGGCGCTCAATGCCGCCATCGAGGCCGCCCGGGCCGGGGAGTCCGGGCGGGGGTTTGCCGTCGTCGCCGACGAGGTGCGTTCGCTCTCCCTGCGCAGCAGCCAGTTCAGCGAACAGATCCGTTGCCAGTACGCGGAAACCCGGGACACCATGAATCAGAGCAAGCTGATCGTGGGGCAGATAGCCTCGCAGGATATGGATCTCACCCTGAAATCCAAGGACCGCATCTCCAATTTGATGGCGGAAATCAATCAAGTCAACGACGAGGCAGCGTCGCAGATGCGTCATGTTTCCTCCATTTCCGGGCGGATCACGGAAAACGTGGCCACGGCGGTACGTTCCCTGCAGTTCGAAGACATGACCAAGCAGCTCCTGGAGCACATGGAGCGGCGCCTGGAGTCCCTGCGCGGCATGATCCAGGTCGTCAAGGGCGCTTGCGAGGCAGGGATTGCCAGCCGCTCGCACGCCGAACTTCAACCGTATCTGGACAGGCTCCGACAGACGGTTGTCCAGTTCAGGCAGGAGATGGCGCAGGGCAGACAGACGCCCGTGGCTCAGCAATGCATGGCAAGCGGGGACGTGGAGTTGTTTTGATCCTAAGGAAGGAGAGTGCGATGGCCAGAATCCTCATCGTGGACGACGAAGCGCCCATCCGCGCCATGCTCCGGGAGATGCTGGTGCAGGATGGTTACGAAGTGACCGAGGCAGAGAACGGCGCCATGGCGCTTGCCAGGCTTCGGGAAGGCGCGTTCGATCTGCTCATCACCGACCTGGTGATGCCTGAGAAAAACGGCCTGAACCTGATCCTTGACATCAGGAAGGAATGGCCCGACCTGGAGATCGTGGCCATCTCGGGGGGCGGCGGCATCACCGGCCGTTTCGAATACCTGCCCATTGCCAAGCTGGTGGGCGCCGGACGGGTCCTGGCAAAGCCCTTCGACAAGGCGCAGCTTCAGTCCGTCGTGCGCGAGGCACTGGCTGCCTGAAGTTGAGAGCGATGATACCCGGTACGGAAAAATCCTGCTTTCTGGCAGATGCGTCGGTTCAAACGGACACTATCCGGGAGCCGTTGTGTTCTCTCGTGAAAAACATTCCCGGCGCGGTTTTCCGGTGCGTCAGGGAGGGAGGGAAATGGGCGGTCCTCTATATCAGTGATGCCGTCGAAGAGATTACAGGCCGTCCCGCGGCCGAGTTTCTCCGTGACGGGCGGTGTGATCTGCTCGGTATCGTCTGCCCGGAAGACCTGCCCGGGGTGTGCGAAAACCTGGAGGAAATTGTGCGCGGCCCGGAGCCGTACATGATGGAATATCGCATTCTCGATAGAGAAGGAAAGGTGCGCTGGGTATGTGAGAAGGGACGGCCGGTCTTCGACGGCAATGGCGCGCTGCGTTGGCGGGACGGCGTATTGTTCGATATCACCCTGCAGAGAGAAGCGGAAGAACGCCATCGCAGCCTGGCCTTCGAGTACGAGGCCATAGCGCGTGCCGTGACCGACGTCATGTTCACGGCCGATGTGGGCGGCTGTATCATGCATTGCAATGAAAACCTGTCCCTGGTCACCGGGCATGCATTGGAGAGCGTGCGGGGGATGCCCGTGGAAGCCTTGTTCATAGCCGACCGCCGCCACGACGTGGCCATGATGCTGGCCAGGTGTCTCGACAAGGGCAGGGCGGAGATGGAGGTGGACCTGCTTACGCAGTCCGGTCCGGTCCCGCATCACGTCAAGATGGTCGTGTTGCGAGACGACCAGGGGAGTATTCGCGGCATCGCCGGCAGCGGCCGGGATCTCTCGCATTACAAGCGCCTGGAGAAACAGTTGCGCCAGTCGCAGAAGATGCAGGCCATCGGTCAGCTCACCGGCGGTATAGCGCACGACTTCAACAATTTTCTGACGGCGATCATCGGCTTCACCGACCTGGCCCGCCAACGCAATCTCATCCATGGCGATGAGAAAATCGCCATGTATCTGGACGAGGTCTACAAGGCGGGTGGCAGGGCCCAGGGGCTGGTCTCCCAGATGCTGGCCTTCAGCCGTGGCGGTGAATCGGAGGCGGTGCCTCTTCAGCCCCTGCCCGTGCTCAAGGAGACGCTCAAGATGCTGTCCGCCTCCTTGCCTTCCAGTATCCGGATGCAATTACAGGACTGTGAAACCGAGGCGCAGATCATGGCCGACCCCCTGCAGTTGCAGCAGGTGATCATGAACTTGTGTATCAATGCCCGCGATGCGATGAACGGGGAGGGTGAGATCAGTCTGTCGCTGGGCGAGAAAAAGGGGCTGCGTGCCGAGTGCAGTTCCTGTCACGATACACTGATGGGGGATTTCGTCGTCATCACCGTCCGGGACAGCGGCTGCGGGATCGGCGAGGATATCCTGGAGCGGATTTTCGAACCGTTCTTCTCCACCAAGCCCCAGGGAAAGGGCACCGGCATGGGCCTGTCCATGGTGCATGGCATCATCCATCAGTGCGGCGGCCATATTCTGGTGGAAAGCCGGCCGGGTTCCGGGACGGCGTTCCACTTGTTGTTCCCCAGGATTGCCGCGACGGGCGGGCAGCAGGAGGAAGACGCAGCCACGCCGGTACAGGCTGATCATGCCCTGCATGGCAGGGTGCTGATCGTGGACGACGAGCCTGCAGTGGCGGGTTTCCTGTCCGAGCTGCTGCACAGCCGGGGCTGCGAGACCGTGGTGTTCGAGGACAGCCGCGAGGCGCTGGCTGCTTTCAAGAAAGACCCCGCCGCCTTCGATCTGGTGATCACCGACCAGACCATGCCCGGCATGTCGGGGGCGGTGCTGGCGCAGGAGATGCTCATGATCCGCCCCGATCTGCCCATTGCCCTGTGCACCGGCTACAGCGAGCAGATCGACGAGATGCGTGCCCGGATGTTGGGCATACGGCGCTATCTCACCAAGCCCATCGATGTCATGGCTTTCCTGGACGCTGTCAACGAACTGCTGGATTACCGGCCGCCTGGACAGGTCGCGAGCCGGTTGGCATGATGCGAGGAGCCAGCCAGTCCTTGTCATTTTGACCAGCCACCTGTCATTTCGACCTCACTTTCTGTCTTATCCTCCACACTCCCTGTCATTTCGACCTTACTTTCTGTCATTCCTCGCTGCGCTCGGAATGACAAGCCACCTGTCATTTCGACCGAAGGGAGAAATCCTGTGCCGGTGGCTTAAGATTCCTCGCTGCGCTCGGAATGACAAGGCAAGGGGGAATGACAAGGCAAGGGGGAATGACAAGTC
>Ga0256839_1006472_pt1 | contig 10244 bp, 11 predicted proteins | sample 354166metaG_FD_185968 | JGI IMG/M metagenome (GOLD analysis project Ga0256839, IMG submission 185968) | Hydrothermal vent microbial communities from Mid Atlantic Ridge, Atlantic Ocean - 354-166 | ecosystem: Environmental > Aquatic > Marine > Hydrothermal vents | place: Atlantic Ocean: Mid... | reverse complement strand
ACACCCTGACCCTGGTGCGGCCGCCGGTGGTGCTGATGCACGGGTTGTGGGCGGATGATGAGAGCTGGGAAGATGACTTTGTCGACAACGTCAGGGGTCCCGATCCCGATGGCATCGTCGTGGCGGGAGACTACGCCACGACCAACGCCGAGGAATTGACGGCCAATGCCGGCGCGGTGACGGAAGCGATTGAAGATGCATTTGAAGATGCGCGTGATAACAACATCGCCCTGACCCAGGTGGACTACATCGGCCACAGCAAAGCCGGAGAACCTGGATCAGGGCGACATCCGGCGCTTCGTGTCGCTGAATACGCCGCATTTCGGGACCAATCTGGCCAACTTGCTGATTGCGCTGCATGATGATCCGGGTACTGAGGTAGAGATTGAGGAGGACGTCCGTGAAGTTATTTGGCTAAGTGGCAACCCTCCCGGACAGGCTGGCAATATCACGGCTGGCGCCATCTGCAGTCTGGCGCAAAACAGCGTCGATTTGGGGCGCCTCAATGCCAGCGTACCGATGGCGCATGTTTTCACCGCTACGGGCGGGCCAGCCGGCTCCGAGACCGATCCGGCGGAATTCTGGGAATCCATATTTGCCGAACTTTTTGAGGATCGTTTCACCGAAGAAGTTTGCGTCAATGGCATTGTTATCCTGGGTTTTTGTACCGGCACATGGGTGCCTGTTTACCTCCAGGCCACCGTCGACGCCTTTCGCTTTCGTGAAGAGAATGACCTCATTGTGCCGCTTTCCAGCCAGCTTGGCGGGGTGGGCGGAGCGAGTCAGGCGGCAACCAATAGCGCGAGTACCGAGCACTTCGATTCCCTCATTACCCGTGGTTTCACGAAAAGCCCTGCCGCCGCGCAGCAGATTCGTACTATTCTGGATGCTGCAACATCCTCTGCCGTGCTGACCACGCTACCGGCCGTTTCTTCACGGGGCGATGGCGTCAGCATTCCACCTGTGCCAGGCCAGGGCGAGGCAACGGATGCGGCCATTTATGCGAACCAATGCGCGTCAGGAGGGCAAATGAACAACCTTGCGATGGGTGTCACATTGCTGGCGGCGGCACAAAGCTTCGATCCCGATATCCGCATTGTCTCGCCGGCAGAGGGAGAGGTATTTGAGCCGGGCGATACGGTTAATATCGTAGTCGAGCTGCTGAACCCGGACTTCGTCGGTGCATTAAAGGCGGAATGACCTTCATTGGTGGTTTCAGTGACAAAGAAGCGCCTTACGAGGTGTCGGTCACCCTTCCGGAGAGGGCGTCCGGTACGCTGACCATTAGCGCCAGATCCAATACTTATGATGGAACCCGCTTTACAGCCCATAAAGCCCAACCCGTCACCATCATCGTCCGCCGGTCAACGCCGCCGGACAGGCTGATTGTGGAGTCATCCTCGGATATCATCACCCCGCGGCCTGCGAATGACCGGAATCCGCCCCGGGTATCCGTGAAGGGCATATACAATGGTGTTGAAGTTACTCTAAATCAGTCGGTGACCGGCACCACCTATGTCTCGAGTGACACCAGTATCGTCACGGTGGACTCCGAAGGCGTGCTGACCCCGGTCAGCCTGGGGCGCGCGGTGATCACCGTCGAAAACCAGGGCGTGAGGGGCTTTTCCATGGTGGCAGTCAGCGACAGTAATGGCATCACGCCACCGGAGGAAGTGACCTACTAGCTGGACATCCAGCGCAGCGGCATCCGCCTGAACCGCCGCACCGGTTTCTTCACCCAGCGGGTCACGATCACCAACCCGACCGACCTGCCCATCCCCGGCTCCCTGGCCCTGCTGTTGGAAGGCCTGACCCCGGGCGTGACGGCGGTGAACCGCACCACCAGCAGCGACCGCATCCTGCCGGGCAGTCCGCAATTCGACATTCCGACGAAGAACCGGCTGCACAGCCTGATGCCGGGGGCGACGGTCACCTTCGACATCGAGTTCCTGAACCCGAACCGGGAGCGCATCCGCTACACCCCGCGCGTCTTCATTGCCCGGGACTTTTAGGGCATTGCAACGCGCCCCCAGCCTGGGTGGCCGGAGGCGCGTTCCGCCCCTCATTACGTTGCAACGGCCGGGCGAGCGATGGCCCCATGCCGTCGGAAGAAGTGATCTGCAAACTGGACATCCAGAGCAGCGGCATTTGCCTGAAGCGCCGCACCGGCTTCTTCACCCTGCGGACAATTATGACCAATCCGATCTGTCTTCCCCCGACTCCAAGACTGCCCAGCGATCCGGTCAGCGGGGGCGGCGTCACGGACACAAAAGGTGCTGTCAATCTGGTCAAGGGCGATGATCAGTACTTTGTCTGGCGGGCCATGTGGTGTTTTCGGAGATTACGGGCGCTGCAGGGCGCTTTCGACCTCGTTGCGCTTGTCGTGGCCGAGCAGGATTTCGATCAGGGCGAGGGCGAAATCCATCGCCGTGCCCGGCCCGCGCGAGGTGATCACGGGGCCGTCGATGACCACCGCCTCGGCGCTCAGGGTGGTGTCGGGGAGGTCGAGCCTTTCCAGCACGCCGGGATAGGCGGTGGCGCGCCGGCCGGCCAGCAGGCCGCTGCTGGCCAGCACCTTGGGCGCGGCGCAGATGGCGGCGGTGTACTTGCCGTTGGCGGCCATCGCCTTCAGCAGCGAGTGGATGCGCGGGTCGGCGTCGAGATGATCGGCGCCGGGCAGGCCGCCGGGCAGCGCCACCATGTCAAAGTCGCGCTGCAGCGCTTCGTCGAGGGTGCTGTCGGGGAGTAGCGTGACGCCGCGCGAGCAATGCACGGGGCCGGCTTCGAGGCCGGCGCTGACCACCTCGGCGCCGGCGCGCACCAGCAGGTCGATGATGGTCACCGCCTCCAGCTCTTCGCAGCCCTGGGCTAGGGGGACAAGAACGCTCGCCATGTGCGGAACCTCTGCATGTGTTGATCGAGAAGTTGGGAGACGGGGAGAAGCGCGATGCCTTCCTCGGCCAGTCGCGGCAGTTCTTCTTCCAGTACCGCGAGGGTCTCGGGATAGGGGTGGCCGATGGCCAGGGCGATGCCGTGCTCGCGCGCGAGGCGCACGGTACGCTTCAGTTCGGCGCGGATCTTTTCGCGGTTGCGGTCGCTGTCGAGGAATACGTCGCGGCGGATGTTGGGCACCCAGTTTTCGTTGGCGGCCTGCACTGCCACGCTGGCCTTGGTGGTGTAACTGTCGACGAAGTAGAACGCGTCGTGTTCACCCAGCGCCTGCATCAGCCAGCGCATGTGGCCGGGATGCTGGGTGAGCAGGCTGCCCATGTGGTTGTTGATGCCGGCGACGTGTGGCACGGCGGCGATGTTGTCGCGCAACTGGCGCAGGAACTGCTGCCGGGTCATGTCCAGGGTCAGGCCGCCGGGGCCGAGGCGGTTGTGATCCATGGCCTCCATGGGCAGGTGCAGCATCACTTCCTTGCCGAGGCGGTCGGCGAGATTGGCCAGTTCGCGGGCATGGGGGGTGTGTGGCAGGAAGGCGTAGGTGATGGCCCCGGGCAGGCGGATGGCGCGCAGGTCGCGATCGCGCAGGTTGCCCAGGTCATCGATGATGATGCTGATGGACGGGCGGCCCGGCTCGGCGATGGGGGTGAGGGGCTCCGCCGTGGCTGGAGAGCCGCCCAGTATCCCCGCCAGCAGCAGGGCTGGCAGGGAGGCGATCCTTGGCAGGCGGATTTTCATTTCTTTGTGGCGGCCCCAGGGGTCTGTCGGGTTTGGGAACAATCTCCCACCATGCTCGCTACGATTGCCCAAATCCGACAGGCGCCTAGCGGCTTTCCAGGATCTGCACCCCTTTGAGGATGTTGAGGGCTTCATAGAGCTGGTAGTCCGTCTGTGCCAGTGGCAGCTTGGGCGCCTTCTTGTCGCTCTTGGTGTCGGACTTCTTCTTGTCCTTGCCATTGCCGTTTTCCAGGTGGCCGGCGAGGTCGGCTTCCTTCAGGCGACCGTCCTCGGCATGCGGCAGGGTGGTGATCTTGACCGGTTCGAGGGTGATGTCCGGCTCGATGCCCTCGGCCTGGATGGAGCGGCCCGACGGCGTGTAATAGCGCGCCGTGGTGAGCTTCAGGGCGGTGTTGTTGTTGAGCGGCAGGATGGTCTGCACCGAGCCCTTGCCGAAGGTGCGGGTGCCGACGACGAGGGCGCGCTTGTGATCTTGCAGGGCGCCGGCGACGATCTCCGAGGCAGAGGCGGAGCCGCCGTTGACCAACACCACCAGCGGGGCGCCATCGAGCAGGGTGCGCGGGGTGGCGTTGAACTTCATTTCCGAGTCGCGGATGCGGCCCTTGGTGTAGACGATCAGGCCCTTGTCGAGGAAGGCGTCGGAGACTTCCACCGCGGCGTTGAGCACGCCGCCGGGGTTGTTGCGCAGATCCAGCACCAGGCCCTTGAGCTTGCCGCCGTTCTCTTCCTTCAGCTTGTCGATGGCCTCGGCCAGGTTCTCGCCGGTGTGCGACTGGAACTGGGAGATGCGCAGGTAGCCGAAGCCGTCCTCCAGGCTGCGCTGACGCACGCTCTTGACCTTGATGATGTCGCGGGTGATGGTGATCTTGAGGGGCTTCTCCTCACCCTCGCGGATGATGGTGAGGGTGATGTCGGTGCCCACCTTGCCGCGCATGAGGTTGACCGCCTCGCGCAGGGTCATGCCCTTGACGGGCTTTTCGTCGAGGCGGATGACCAGGTCGCCGGCCTTGACGCCGGCGCGCTGGGCCGGGGTGTCGTCGATGGGGGAGATGACCTTGACGAAGCCGTCCTCCATGCCCACCTCGATGCCGAGGCCGCCGAATTCTCCGGAGGTGCCCACCTGCAGATCCTTGAAGCTGTCGGGGTCGAGGTAGCTGGAATGGGGGTCGAGGCCGGAGAGCATGCCGCGGATGGCGTTCTCCAGCAGTTCCTTGTCGCTGACGGGTTCCACGTAGTCTTTCTTGATGCGGGCGAAGACCTCGGTAAAGGTGCGCAGCTCGCTCAGGGGCAGTGAGGTGGCGTCATCTTGTGCCTTTTCCTTTTCGGCCAGTACGCCCTGGCCGATGGCCAGCATGACGCCGAGGGTAAGACCAATCAGGAGCACCAGCAGGGTGCGGGTATTCGATTTCATGTGTAGCTCCGTAGGAGATGCTGCGATCGTCAAAGATTCAGTGGCTTACAGCGCAGGAATCCGGCGATTATGCCGGACTGGCGGGTAAGTTGCACTTCCCGGGCGGATTCCGCTCGGCCATTATCGGCGGCTGGCCATCTTCTTCGGCTTGCCGCGGCACCACTTTAGCGGGTTGACGGGTTTGCCGTTGTGGCGGATCTCGAAATACAGGGCGTGCCGGTCGTTGCCACCGCTGTTGCCCACCGCGGCGATCACCTCGCCCGACTCGACCCAGTCGCCCTCTTCCTTGTACAGGCTCTGATTGCCGCCATAGAGGCTCATGTAGCCGTCACCGTGATCGATGATGGTGAGCAGGCCGAAGCCGCGCAGCCAGTCGGAAAAGACCACCCGGCCATGGTGGATGGCGCGCACCTCGGTGCCCTCGCGGGCGCCGATGCGCACCCCCTGCCAGCGCAGTTTGCCGACCTTGCGCCGCTGGCCGAAGCGCGCCGTGAGGCGTCCCGCGGTGGGCCAGATCAGCTTGCCGCGCAGCTGGGCAAAGGGTTTGCCCTCGCTCAGCTCCAGGGGTGCCTTGACGGGCTGCTCGGCGAGCCGCTCGAGCAGGCGTTGCAGCTGTCTTTCGTCTTCCAGCAACCGTGACAGGCGCTGGTCCTTGCTGCGCATGTCCTGCTGCAACCGGGCCAGCAGCTGTGAGCGCTCACTGCGGCTGCGTTCCAGTTGCTGCTTCTCATTGACCCTTTCCGCGCGGTTTCGTTCGAGTTCGCGGGTCTGCTGGCGGATTTTCTTTTCCACGGCGGTGAGTTCCGTGAGGTGCTCATCGATGGCGCGGATCTTTTCCAGGCGGGCGCGATTGTAATAGTCGTAATAGGTCAGGGTGCGCGCCACGGCGGCGGGGTCCTGCTGGCTGAGGAGGATCTTCAGATATTCCTGCTGGCCGTTGGCATAGGCGGCGCGCAGCTGTTGGCCGAGGGCGATGCGGTGCTGGCGCAGATCGTCGCGCAGGCCGCGCCGTTGCTTTTCCAGGGCCTTCAGTTCGCCTTTCTGGCGGCGGATCTGCCGGTCGAGTTCGCGCAGCAGGGCGGCGGTCTTGCCGATGCGCTTTTCCGTGTTGCGCAGGCGGGATTGCAGGGATTGCTTGCGCTGGCGGTCGCTGTCCAGTTCGCTGCGCAGACTCTGGATCTGCTGGCGCAGTTGCTGCAGGCGGGCGCTGTTGTCGTCGTCCGCCGCCAGGCCGTGCCCGGGCAGGGCGCCGAGCAGAAGGAGCAGAAGGAGCAGAAGGATCAGCGGCAGGGGCACGGTGTGGCGGGCATCGGTCATGGGATGCCGTGGATGGTACCGCAAGGGAGGGCGGGGCGAGAAGCCCGCGGGACCGGGGTGGCCCCGCGGTGCTTCAGCCCTCTGGCGTGTCGTCGCCGCGTTCGGATTCGAGCATTACCAGCGAGTGGCCGCCCATCTCCGGCGGGATCTCCAGTCCCATCAGGTGCAGCAGGGTGGGCGCGACATCGCACAGGGAGCCGTGCTCTTCCAGCTGCGCCGGGCGGCCGACGTAGATCAGCGGCACCGGGTTGTTGGTGTGGGCGGTGTGCGGCTGGTTGGTGTCCGGATCGGCCATGCGTTCGGCGTTGCCGTGGTCGGCGGTGATCAGGGCCTCGCCGCCCACCTTCCGCAGGGCCTCGATGACCCGGCCGAGGCAGCTGTCGAGGGCCTCGATGGCCTTTACCGTGGCCTCGAAGTTGCCGGTGTGGCCGACCATGTCGGGGTTGGCGTAGTTGCAGATGATGGTGTCGTACTTGCCGCTTTCGATGGCTTCGATGAGCTTGTCGGTCAGCTCGGGGGCGCTCATCTCCGGCTGCTGGTCGTAGGTGGCGACGTTGGGCGAGGGCACGAGGATGCGGTCCTCGCCCTCGAAGGGCTCTTCGCGGCCGCCGTTGAAGAAGAAGGTGACGTGGGCGTATTTCTCCGTCTCGGCGATGCGCAGCTGGCGCAGGCCGTGTTCGGCGATGTATTCGCCAAACACGTTCTTCAGCCGCTCGGGCGGGAAGGCCACGGGCACGTCGAAGTCGGCGCTGTATTCGGTGAGGCTGATGAAGGCGCCCAGCTTCGGTCTGGCGGCGCGCTCGAAGCAGTTGAAGTCGTCTTCGATGAAGGGGCGGGTGATCTGGCGGGCGCGGTCGGAGCGGTAGTTCATGAATACCACCACGTCGCCGTCTTCGACGGCGACGGGCTGTTCGCCCTCGGGGACGATGGCGGTGGCGAGGACGAATTCGTCCGTTTCGCCGCGCGCGTAGGCGGCCCGCAGCGCGCTCTGCGCATCCGGGGCCTGATGGTCGGCCTTGCCCTGGGTGATGAGGTCGTAGGCCGCCTGGATGCGCGGCCAGCGGTGGTCGCGGTCCATGGCGTAGTAGCGGCCGATGATGGAGGCGAAGCGGCCGCCGCCCAGTTCGTCGAACACCTTCTGCATGTTGCCGATGTAGGTTTCGGCGCTGCGCGGCGGGGTGTCGCGGCCGTCGAGGAAGGCGTGCAGGTAGACGCGTTTGGCACCGCGCTCCACCGCCAGGCGCACCATGGCCTGGATGTGTTCCTCGTGGCTGTGCACGCCGCCGTCCGACAGCAGGCCGAGGATGTGCAGGGCCTTGTCGTTTTCGATCGCCTGGTCGACGGCGTTGGTCAGGGTCAGGTTGGTGAAGAACGAGCCGGTGCGGATGGCGCGGCTGACGCGGGTGAATTCCTGGTACACCACGCGCCCGGCGCCGAGGTTCAGGTGCCCCACCTCGGAGTTGCCCATCTGCCCGCTGGGCAGGCCGACCTCGGCCCCCGAACCCTTGATGAGGGTGTGCGGGTACTGCGCCCAGAGCTTGTCCCACTGCGGCTTGCGCGCGCGGTGGATGGCGTTGGCTTCGGGGTCTTCGCTATAGCCCCAGCCGTCGAGAATGATGGCGATGACGGGGGCGGGCGGTGAGGGAGGTGTGGGCATGGGTTCCTATCTTCTTCTGGCGCAGAAGAGCGGAATTTTAAACGACTTTCGCCCTGCCTGGAAAGCGCGCGGGGTGATTCGGCGGCCTGTCCGGGGTTAATAAGCCTTTTGATTATTAGTGTTTCGGACTATTCTGAATTAACGGAATCATATATTACTGTATTTGACTTTGATAATATTTCTGGAGGAGCGGCGCATGTCCGCTGAACGTCAGCAATTCGGTCGCCGGACGCGTGGTGGCCAGATCGGGGTGGTGTGCTATGAGTGAGTCGGAACATTTGATTACCCGCGATGAGGATATCGAGCGCGCCTCGCGTTCCATCAAGGCCATGTCGCACCCCTTGCGGTTGAAGATCCTCTGCGCCCTGGGCGATCAGGAGGTCAGCGTGCAGGATATCGTCGCCCTGGTGGGCACCTCGCAGAGCAACATCTCCCAGCATCTGGCGATCCTGCGCGACAAGGGCATCCTGGTGTCGCGCAAGGACGCCAACCGTGTCTATTACCGCGTCGGCGACTCGCGGACCCTGCGTCTCATCAGCATGATGCGCGAGGTCTTTTGTTCCACCGAGTAATCTCGACGGCCGCCCGCGCGGCGCCTGGCGTCGCGCGGGCGGCTTGAGTTTCCCGCCTTTCCGCTATATCGTCCGCCCACTTCTTTCCCTGGCGATTTCGAGACTACCATGCAGCAATTCAGTGCGTTCTTTGTCACCAATTGGCCCCTGTTTCTGGCCCTGGCCATCATCCTCTTCATGCTGGTGCGTTCCTATGTCGGCCCCGGCGCCACCAAGGCCGTGGGCCCCATGGAGGCCCTGCAGCTGATCAATCACCAGAATGCGCTGGTGCTGGATGTGCGCACGGACAAGGAATATCAGGACGGCCACATCATCAATTCCATGCATGTCCCCTTGGGCATGCTGTCCAGTCAGTTGGCGAAGCTGGCGGGGTACAAGCAGACCCCCATCGTCATCGTCTGCCGCAGCGGCGCCCGCTCGGCGCAGGCCGCGGCCACCCTGAGGAAGGCGGGCTTTGAGGCGGTCTACAACCTTGCCGGCGGCATCATGGCCTGGCAGAACGCCAACATGCCCTTGACCACGGAGAAGGGCAAGCCGCCGAAGCCGGGCGCGGCCAAAAAGGCCGGGGATGATGGGGTCGAGGAACAGGCTGGCAAGAAAAAGGCCGGGAAGAAGGAGGCCGTCAAGGCCATCGGTCAGGATGCGCCGGCGGAAACGGCGCAGGAGACCGACAAGGAAACAGAGCAGGAAAAGGAAACGGGGCAGGAAAAGGAACAGGCCAGCGGCCCGGAGATCGTCATTTACACGGCGGCGGGTTGTCCCTTCTGCGTGCGCGCCGTGCAGCTCTTGAAAGACAAGGGCGTCGCCTATACTGAAGTAAGCGTCGACGGCAAGCCCGAGCTGCGCCGGGAAATGACGCAAAAGGCCGGTTCGAGTTCCGTGCCGCAGGTGTTCGTCGATGACAGGCACATCGGCGACTGTGACGGCATCCACGCCCTCGATGCCCAGGGCAAGCTGGATGAGCTGCTGGGTATTGGCAAGTCCTAGCGGCGTCGATGTGCCGAGACAGCCAGCATAACCACGAATGGCAACCCGGGAGGAAACCCATGGCCGATTCCCTGCATGTTGTGTGTCCCCACTGCGACGGCATCAACCGCGTGCCGCAGGAAAGGCTGAGCGCCGGACCCAAGTGCGGCGTCTGCCACAAGCCGCTGTTCAGCGGCGAGCCCCTGGTGCTCGACAGCGCCCGTTTTCAACGGCACCTTAGCAAGGGCGACCTGCCCCTGCTGGTGGATTTCTGGGCCGCCTGGTGCGGGCCGTGCAAGATGATGGCGCCGGTATTTGCACAGGCCGCGCAGCAGCTCGAACCGCGCGTGCGGCTGGTAAAGATCAACAGCGAAGAAGAGCAGCAGCTGTCCGCCCAGCTCGGCATTCGCAGCATTCCCACCCTGATTCTGTTCAAGAACGGCCAGGAAGCGGCGCGCGTGTCCGGCGCCATGGATCTGGGCAATCTGCTGGCCTGGACGCGCCAGCACTTGTAGGCTTCTGCGCGTCGCCTGCCGGTTTCAATTTCAGCACCGAGCCAGTAGACTTTCCGCACCTCTGAATCCGGCCCCGCACGGGGCCCCGCACCTGGAATTACCGCAATGTCAGAAGCAGAACA
>Ga0256839_1006471_pt1 | contig 10245 bp, 10 predicted proteins | sample 354166metaG_FD_185968 | JGI IMG/M metagenome (GOLD analysis project Ga0256839, IMG submission 185968) | Hydrothermal vent microbial communities from Mid Atlantic Ridge, Atlantic Ocean - 354-166 | ecosystem: Environmental > Aquatic > Marine > Hydrothermal vents | place: Atlantic Ocean: Mid... | reverse complement strand
CGGAAAACCTGGGGAGGGCACCGGGTTTCTCCACAGGGCGGCCGCGGCCGCGGTTGTCCACAGGGTCTTCCACAGGCTTTCCCCAGGGTTATGGGCAGGGTTATCCACGGCCGGCCCACCTGCTTTCGAACCCCTCGACGGTGCGGCGCAGCTCGGCGTCCTCCGCGAGCAGTTTGCCGATCTTCTGGGTGGCGTAGAGGACGGTGGTGTGGTCGCGGCCGCCGAAGAACTGGCCGATCTCGGGCAGCGAGGCCCCGGTGAGCTGGCGAATCAGGTACATGGCCACCTGGCGCGGACGCACCACCTCTTTGCTGCGCCCTTTGGACTTGAGGTCGGCGGGGGTGACGCCGTAGTGTTCGGCCACGGCGGCGAGGATCTCGTCCATCGTCACCGCCTCGCCGGCGGCGTGGAAGAGGTCGGCCAGCGCGCTCTGGGCCACCTTGGGCGTGATCGTCACCCCAGAGAGCGAGGCGTAGGCGATCAGGCGCATCAGCGCCCCCTCCAGCTCGCGGATGTTCGAGGCCACCTGCCGCGCCACGTACTCGAGCACCTCTTCGCTGAGCTGGACCCCGCGGCGCTCGGCGTTCATCTTGAGGATGGCGATGCGGGTCTCCAGGTCGGGGGGCTGGATGTCGGTGATCAGCCCCCACTCGAAGCGGCTGCGCAGCCGCGACTCGAGCGTGAGAATCTCGCGCGGGGGCCGGTCGGAGGTCAGCAGGATCTGTTTGCCGTCCTCGTAGAGGGTGTTGAAGGTGTGGAAGAACTCCTCCTGGGTCCGCTCCTTGCCGGCGATGAACTGCACGTCGTCGACGAGGAGCATGTCCACCGAGCGGTAGCGCTCGCGGAACTGGTTCATGCGATCGGAGCGGATGGCGCTGATCAGGTCGTTGGTGAAGGTCTCGGTGGAGACGTACTCGACGCGGATCTCGGGGAAGCGCTGGCGCGCGTAGTGGCCCACGGCGTGCATCAGGTGGGTCTTGCCCAGCCCCACCCCCCCGTAGATGAAGAGCGGGTTGTAGGCCTTGCCCGGAGCCTCGGCCACGGCCATGGCGGCGGCGTGCGCCATCGAGTTACCGGGGCCGACGACGAAGCTCTCGAAGGTGTACTTGGGGTTGAGGCGGGAACGGGGGACGGCGGCCGGGGCGCGCGTACCCTCCTCGAGAATCGTGTCCTGAACGACCTCGCCCGGTACGACCTTGAGGCGGAACTCGGGCGACCGGGCCCCGAGCCGCAGGAGCGCCTCCTGGATCAGGTGGCCGTAGTGCTTCTGGATCCAGTCGCCGGCGAAGCTGGTGGGCACGCCCAGCTCGAGCGCCCCGCCCGTCAGCCCCAACGGCTTCACGCGGGCGAACCAGGTGTCGAATTCGACGCTCGTGACGTTCTCGCGTACGTAGTCCAGGACGTTTTCCCAGATGCTTTCGTGGGTCAAACCGGGCACCTCCAACAAGCCTTTCCATTCTACCCGAGCCGGAGCGGCGGGCCCCAAATTTTTCCGAGCGCGTGCTAGCCTTAAGGGCATGGGGGTTTCACGTGAAACCTTTGACGTGGTCGTCGTCGGCGGCGGCCACGCGGGGATCGAGGCGGCCGCGGCCGCGGCGCGGTTGGGGGCGCGGGTCGCCCTCGTCACCGGGGATCCGGCGCGCATCGGCCTGATGCCCTGCAACCCCGCGGTGGGCGGCCCCGGCAAGAGCCAGCTGGTCCACGAGGTCGAGGCCCTGGGGGGTTGGATGGGCCGGCTCGCCGACGCCGCGGCCATCCATACCCGGGTGCTCAACCGCTCCAAGGGGCCGGCGGTGCGCAGCCTGCGGGTGCAGACCGACCGCGACGGCTACGCTGCAGCGGCGCGCGCGGCGCTGGCCGCGGAACCGAACGTTGCGGTGGTGCGCGGTGAGGCGGTGGGACTCGTGCGCGAGGGCGGCCGCCTCGCGGGCGTGCGCACGGCCGACGGGCGGGTGCTGGCGGCCCCGGCGACGGTGCTGGCCGCGGGCACCTTCCTGCGCGGCCGCATCTGGTACGGGCTGCAAAGCCGGCCTGCCGGACGGCAGGGCGAGCCCCCGGCCCGCCACCTCTCCAAGGCGCTTGAGGCCCTGGGGCACCGTACCCTGCGGCTAAAGACGGGCACGCCCCCGCGCATCCTCCGCCGCAGCATCGATTTCGCCGCCCTGGAGGAGGTGCCGCCGGACGACCCCCCGGGCAGCTTTTCCGGCCGCCCCGGCCCCCACGCCGCCGCGCTCGCCACCTGGACGACGCGCACCCACCCGGGCACCCACCGGCTCATCCTCGACCACCTCGACGCCTCCCCGCTTTACGCAGGGGCCGTCCAGGCCGTGGGGCCGCGCTACTGCCCCTCGATCGAGGACAAGGTGGTGCGCTTCGCCGACAAGGACAGCCACCTGCTCTTCGTCGAGCCCGACGGTCTCGAGACCGGCGAGGTCTACCTGCAGGGCTTCTCCTCCAGCCTGCCCCCGGCGGTGCAGGAGCGTATGGTGCGCACCCTGCCGGGCTTCGAGCGCGCCGTGATCCAGCGCTATGCCTACGCGGTCGAATACGACGCGTTCGACCCCACCGACCTCAGCCCCGGCCTGATGTCGCGCCACCTGCCCGGCCTCTTCCTGGCCGGACAGGTCAACGGCACCTCCGGCTACGAGGAGGCGGCCGCCCAGGGGCTGCTGGCCGGCCTGAACGCCGCCCGCTTCGCCGCGGGCCAAGGCGAAGCAAGCCTCCGTCCCGACGAGGCCTACATCGGCGTGCTCGTCGACGACCTGGTCACCCGCGGCGTGGACGAACCCTACCGGATGATGACGAGCCGGGTGGCGCTGCGGCTGCTTTTGCGCGGCGACAACGCCGACGAGCGCCTGGTCCCCAAGGCGGCGGCCTGGGGGCTTCGCCCCGCCGCCGACGCGGAGCGGGTGGCCGCGAAGTACGCGCGGGTGCGCGCCGAGCTCGCGCGCCTGGAGGCCGCCCGCATCGAGGGGGTGCCGGCCGCCGTCTGGTTGCGACGCCCGGGCGCCACCCTCGCCGAGGCCTGGCGGCGCGTCGGCCCTCCGCCCGCACCCTTGAGCCGCGAGGAAGCCGAGCAGGTCGAGATCCGCGCCAAGTACGCTGGCTACATCGAACGCCAGGAACGACAGCGCCGCCGCACCGGCGAGCTGGCCGCCTACCCGATCCCGGCGGATCTGGACTACCGCACGGTGCACAACCTCTCGCGCGAGGCGGTCGAGAAGCTCTCGCGCCGCCGGCCCGCCAACCTGGCCGAGGCGGCGCGCATCCCCGGGCTGCGCGACTCCGAGATCACCGCGCTGCTCGTCCACCTCGCCCGCCACAGCCGCAGGAGCGCATGAAGGACCGCCTCGAGGCCTACGCCGCGCTGCTGGAGCGCTACGCCGCCAGCGCCAACCTGGTCTCCCCCAAGGTGCTCGCCGAGCTGCCCGTCCACTTCGCGGCGGCGCGCGCCTACGGTGAGGTGCTGCCCGAGGGCGTGCACGTCCTCGACGTGGGCTCGGGCGCAGGGCTGCCGGCGATCCCGCTCGCGGTCGCACGCCCCGACCTCGCCCTCACCCTCGTCGAGCGCCGCGCCAAGCGCGCGGCCTTCCTGGATCTGGTCGCGGCCCGCCTAGGGTTGGAAAACGTGCGCGTGTACAATGGCGACGTGCAGCAGTGGAGCGGCCGGACCGCCTACGTGACCGCGCAGGCGGTTGCCCCCTTCGACGTCGTCTACCGCCTCGTCGCCCACGCCGCGGACTACCCGCTCACCCTGATCGCCCGCAAGGGCCCGGGCTGGCGGGAGGAAGCGGCGCGCCTGGGCGCCCAGGTGTTTCACGTGAAACCCCTGGGCTCCGGCGCCGAGCTGGTGTCCCTCAGGCTGGAGGCGCCGCGGTGAAGCGGCTCGGCATCGTCAACCAGAAGGGCGGCGTGGGCAAGACCACGACCGCGGTCAACCTGGCCACCTACCTGGCCCTGCTCGACCGCCGGGTCCTCCTCGTCGACCTCGACCCCCAGGCCAACGCCACCTCGGGGCTGGGGGTGGCGCCGAGCCCGCCCGACGCCGGCACCGCCGCCGTGTTGCTCGAGGGCGCCGAGCCGGCCGCCGAGGCCGTGCACCTGGAGAGCTACGGCCTCGACCTGCTTCCCGCGGGCGAGGGCCTCGTCGCCGCGGCCGCCGAGCTGCTCGAAGACCCCTTCCGCCTGCGCGCCCGCCTGGCGGGGGTGGAGGCGGGCTACGACTTCGTCCTCTTCGACGCCCCGCCCAGCCTGGGGCCGCTGACGATCAACGTCCTCGCCGCCGCCGAAGGCCTGATCGTGCCGCTGCAGACCGAGTACTACGCGCTCGAGGGCATCGCCCGCCTGGTCGAGACCGTCGAGAAGGTGCGCGGCGCGCTCAACCCGGGGCTGCGCATCCTCGGCATCGTGCTCACGATGTACGACGGGCGCACCCTGCTTTCGCAACAGGTCGAACAGAACGCCCGGGAGCACTTCGGGGACCGCGTCTTCTGGACGGTGATCCCGCGCAACGTGCGCCTTTCCGAGGCGCCCAGCTACGGCGAGCCGATCGCCAAGTACGCCCCCACCTCGGCGGGGGCGCAGGCCTACGGTCGGCTGGCCGCGGAGGTGATGCGACGTGTCGAGAAAGCCTAGGGGGTTGGGCCGCGGGCTCGACGCCCTGCTGCCCAAAACCGGGGGCCACCCCACCCGCCTGCCGCTGGCGCTGATCCGGCCGAACCCCGACCAGCCGCGGCGGCGGTTCGACGAGGCGGCGCTGGCCGAGCTCGCGGCCTCGATCGCCAAGCAGGGGCTGCTGCAACCGCTGCTCGTCCGTCCCCGCGGCGAGGGGTACGAGCTCGTTGCCGGCGAGCGCCGCTTCCGTGCGGCGCAGATGGCGGGGCTCGACGAGGTGCCGGTGGTGGTGCGTGAACTCGACGACCGCACCGCGCTCGAGCTGGCCCTCGTCGAGAACCTGCAGCGCGAGGACCTGAACCCCATCGAGGAGGCCCAGGGCTACCAGCGCCTCGTCGAGATGGGCCACGCCCAAGCCGAGATCGCCGAGGCCGTGGGCAAGGCGCGCAGCACCGTGGCCAACGCGCTGCGGCTGTTGCAGCTCGACGAGGCCAGCCAGGAGGCCCTGGCCGCGGGCCGGATCAGCGCCGGCCACGCCCGCGCTCTGCTGATGGCCCCGCCCGGCGAGCGCCCGCAGCTGCTGCAGCGCATCGTGCGGGACGGGCTTTCGGTGCGCCAGGCCGAACGCCTGGCGAGCCGCCCGAAGAAGAAGCCTGTGGCGAGGAAGGCGGCCTACGCCGAACTGGCCCGTGACCTCGAGCGCCAGCTCGGGTTCAAGGTCCGCCTGACCGGCGAGGGCAAAGGCCGGCTCGAGATCTTCTACTACTCCGAGGAAGAACTGAACGCGATCCTCGAGCGCCTGGGCTACCGCAGCTAACGCAGCGGCAGCCGCACCGAGCCGTCCCGGTCCGCGCGCAGCACCCGCACGTTCCAGGCGGCGAGCCGCTCCAGCACCCCGGGGTCGGGGTGGCCGAAGGCGTTGGGCCCCACCCCGATCCAGGCGATTCGCGGACGGAAACGGCGCAGCAGCGCGTCCGTGGTGCCGTCCGCAGCCCCGTGGTGGGCCACCTTGAGGACGTCCACGCGCTGGGGCCGCCAGGCGAGCGCGTGCCGTCCGGGAGCGTCGCCGGTGAAAAGCAGCCGCCGGCCGCGGTATTCCAGCACGAAGACGAGGCTGCGGTCGTTGTCTTTCCCCGGGGCGGCCGGCGGCGGGTGCAAGAAGTGCAGCTCGGCTCCGCCCACCCGCAGCACGCGGCCGCGGTGCACCTCCAGGACCGGAACCCCGTTCGTCCGGGCCGCGGTGCGCAGGCGCGTGTCGAGGGGGTCACCGGGCTTGGGCGGCCCCAGCGCCAGCGCCCCCACGGGCACGAGCTCCAGGAGCTCGGGCAGGCCGCCGGTATGGTCGGCGTCGGGGTGGGTGCCGACGGCGAGGTCGAGGTCGTCCACCCCCAACGCCGCCAGCGCCCGCGCCAAGCCGCGGGCGTCCCAGGTGTGGCCGGCGTCGACGAGGATTTCGACCCCGCCCGGCAGGCGCACCAGCGCCGCGTCCCCTTGCCCCACGTCCAGGAACCAGACGTCGGGGCGCACCCGGTCGGCCGTCGCCGCTGCGGCCAGGGTTGCGGCGGCCGTGAGCGCCAGCGCGGTGCGGAGCCTCAGGAACCGGTGCCCGGCGAGGACGAGCGGGGCGAGCGCAAGGTAGTAGAGCGCGTAGCCGCCGGCGTCGATCGCCCCCCAGTGCAGCCCCGGCAGCCGGGCGAGGAGGCGGACGCCGCCGAGCAGCAGATCCGCGCTCAGGTTGAAGGGAACGGCGAGCATCCCCGAGAGCGCTGGCAGCGCCGCCTTGAGAAAGCCCAGGGGGACGAGCAGGCCCACGAGCGGGAGCAGCACCAGGTTGGCCAGCGGGCTCGCCAGCGGCAGGTACCCGAAGCGGTCGAGGACGAGCGGCAGGGTGGCCGCCTGAGCCGCCAGGGTGAGGCCGAGGGCGCCGAACAACCACGCCTTCCAGCGCGGGCGCTGCGGAAGGAGCGGCAGCACCAGGGCGATGCCCAGCACCGCCAGGTAGGAGAGTTGGAACGAGAGGCTTTCCACCGCGTAGGGGGTGAGCACGAGCTGTACCCCCAGGGCCAGCGCCAGGAGCGACGCCAGCGGCACCTCCACGAGCCCCGCGGCGCGCGCCAGCAACCAGACCCCGGCCATCAAAGCCGCCCGCAGCAGCGAGGGGCTGGGCCCCACGAGGGCCAGGTAGCCGACGAGCAGCGCCAGCGCCGCGAGGTAGCGCCCCCGCCCCAGCGGCGCGGCGAGGAGCACAAAGAAGCCCACGAGGATGCCCACGTGCAGCCCCGAGAGAGCCAGGGCGTGGGCCAGCCCCGCCCTGCGGAAGGCCTGGACGTCGCCGGCCAGGGCTGCGCGTTCCCCCAGGGTGAGGGCCCGGGCCAGGGCCGCGGCCTCCGGGGTGAGGCCACGCAGCAGGTTCGCGCGCACCCGGTCGCGCAGCCCGGACGGGAGGGGGCGGTGCTCGAGCAGCCGCACATCGCGCAGCTCGGCGCGCACGCCCCGGCTGCGGAGCCAGGCGCGGCGGTCGAAACCCCCGGGCAGGCGCGCGCCCTCGGGCCGCGCCACCCGGCCCTCCACCCGCACCCAGCCGTCCGCGAGGGGCGGGTAGCTGCGCAGGAAGAGGGGGGCTGGGGCGGTGCGCAGCACCCCGTTCCGCAGCGCGCCCTCGAGGACGACGCGCTCCCCCAGCCGCCCTGCCCAAGGGTCGCCGAGCAAAGCCAGGCGCAGCAGCACCAGCCCCAGCCCCAACGCCAGCGCCCCCCGCGCGCTCCTGGGGAGCGCCGGCAGCGCGAACAGCCCCAGGGCCCCCCACGGCCCGGCGAGCGCGGCCAGCAGGGCTCCGGCGGCGAAGGCGTAGGGGGTCACGGCCTCAGGTAGGGACGGAGGCGTTCGAGCGTGCGGGCGCCGATGCCGGGCACCCGCACGAGCTCGTCGAGGGTGCGGAAGGGGCGGTAGGCGACGATCCGTCGGGCCAGCGCGGGGCCGATGCCGGGCACGGCCTCCAACTCCTCCGCACTGGCGCGGTTAACGCTCACCCGCGGCCGCGGCACGTCCGGAGCCTCGAGCGTCGCCTCACCGCGTGCGGGCACCCGCAGCGTCTCGCCGTCGGCGAGGGGCAGGGCGAGGTCGAGCGCCTCCAGGTCGGCGCCGGGCGCCGCGCCGCCCGCGGCGGCAAGGGCGTCGGCCACCCGCGCCCCCGGCTCGAGGGTGTACACCCCGGGGTTCCGGACCGCCCCGGTCACCGCCACGACCGGCGGTTCCCGCTCCAGAGCCACAGGGGAAAACCGCACCGAGAGGTGCGGCCCCAAACGCGCGAGCCCTAGCGCCAGCACCAGCGCCAGGTAGAGGCCGAGCGCTACAGGTTGGAGGCGTGCCACTCCACCAGGGCCACGCCCAGGCCGAGCACGCCGACGAAGATCAGGTAGGCCGGATCGGCCGTGGGGTTCATGTAGATCCAGTACCCGGCCGCGGCCAGGGTGCCGAGGCTGAAGAGCTTGAGCAACGCGCCCATGAAGCCGCCGGTGCGCCGCGCCGGCTCGGCCGCGGGCTCGGTGGTGTAAATTTCCGCGGCGGGGGCGGGTTCCTCGGGGGGCGTGATCGGCGGGGGAAGCTCCTCCTCAAGCGTGACGGGGCGCTCCTCGGCGGCTTCGACGGGCTCGGCCGGCGCAGGCTCTGCCGTTGCGGGCTCCGGTGCCGGCGGCGGTGCCGGCTCCGGGGGCGGGGCGCTCACCGTGGCCTGCTTCTGGCGGGCCACGAAGGTCTTGACGGATTCGAAGAAGAGGCGCAGTTCGTCGACCTGAAAGGCGCGCACCGGCGCCTCGATGAGCGGCGCGGCCTCGCCCATGACCACGAGCGTGCCGCCCTTGCCTCCCACCACCCTCTTGATCTCGCCCAAGGGCGCCCGCTGCACGCCGGCCTCGCCGATGTAAAACAGCTCGGCCCGGGTGAGGGCCAGAAGGCCGTCGGCGCCTTCGAGCTGCGAAACGACCTCGTCTTGGGTAAGCTCCCGAAGCTTTTCTTGATATGCGCTCATGTTGCTGTATATTCTACCCGATTCGGCCGTTTCCACGCAGGAGCGCGCCGGGCGCGGGCGGCGCGGTATGGTGTAGGCATGAAAGAGGTGCATTTCCGCCTGGTCACGGGTACGGATCCCGAGCTGTTCCAAGACCGATTGAACGCCGTGGTGGCCGATCTTCCCGACGACGCCATCCTCGTCGACGTGCTGTTTTCCACCGCCCATTCCGGTCGGGTCGCCGAGTACTCGGCGCTGATCTACTACAAAGAAGTCGAACCGTGGAAGGATTGAACGTCGAACTGCTGGGCCGCACCCCTGAGCTGCCGCCCTCGCCCGGAGCCGAGCTGGTGATCTACCTGCTGGCGCGCCCGGGCTGGCGCAGCCGCGAGGAGCTGGCCAAGGTGATCCCCGACGTGGACGCGGCGCTCGCGGCGTTGCGCGCGAGCCCCTACGGCCCCTACCTGGAGGAGGCCGACGGGCGCTTCCAGCTGCGTGCGGAAAGCGACGTGCTGGCGTTCTGGGAGGACGCCTACCGCGACTGGGAGAAGACCGCGAACCGCTATGGGGAGCTGGCCGCGGGGTTTTCGAGCGCCATTCCTGCCTTCCAGGAATGGCTCGAAGGCGAGCGCCGCGAGGTGCTGCACGCGCTCTGGGGAACCGCAGTGGGCAAGGCGAACGCCCTCCTCGACCAGGGAGCGAAGGACGCTGCGCTAGCGCTGCTGGCCGGGGCCGAGGGCGCCTACCCGCTCGAGCCGGCGTCGGCCCTCGACCTCGCCGACTTCTACTGGCGCGCCCGCCGCCCCGCCGAGACCGCGCGGGTCATCGAGGCCGTGTTGGACGAGATCCCCGATAAGTTCCGCGACCGCGCCCGGCTGAACCGGGCCGCCGCCCGGCTGCGCGCCGGCGACGAAGCCGCGGCCCTGGCCGAGCTGCGGGCGCTGGAAGCCGAGGGGGGCGAGCTCGGGGTCTGGGCCGGGGTGCACCGCGGCAGCCACGCGGTGCTCACGGGCGACGCGCAGCTGGCGCTGCGCCTGGCCGAGGAGGCCTTCGCCGCCGCCGAGGAGGCCACCGACGGGGAGCTGGCCATCGCGGCGTTGATGCTGAAGGGCGAGGCGCTCACCGCGCTGGGCCGGCCCAAGGAGGCGACCCACGCCCTGGGGGAGGCATTGGGCATCCACGAGGCGATGGGGCGCAGCTTCTCCCCGGTGGTGCTGGCGCTGCTCGCCGAGGCCCACGCGGCCTGGGGCTACACGGACAAGGCGCGCGAGCTCGCCGAGAAGGCCTTCAAGGAGGCCCGCGCCCAGCGCGACCCCTACGCCGCGAGCCGGGCGCTGTGGGCCCTCTTCCGCGCCACCGGCGAGGCGGGGTACGCGGAGATGGCGCGGCGCGAAGCGGCCGAGGCCGGCCACGCCCCCTGGCAGCGGCGGCTCGCGGAGACGTAAACGCAAACGCGAACGGTTACCGTTGCTAATAACCTACAATTCCGACCGGAATACTTGACATTAGCCGCGCGGCCCGTGTAGGGTGGCGGCATGAACGGTTCGCGTTTCTTCCACCTTGCTTTGGGCGGGGTGGGGCTTTCGGGCACGGCCCTGGCCCAGACGGCGGCCTGGAGCTGGGGG
>Ga0256839_1006470_pt1 | contig 10245 bp, 11 predicted proteins | sample 354166metaG_FD_185968 | JGI IMG/M metagenome (GOLD analysis project Ga0256839, IMG submission 185968) | Hydrothermal vent microbial communities from Mid Atlantic Ridge, Atlantic Ocean - 354-166 | ecosystem: Environmental > Aquatic > Marine > Hydrothermal vents | place: Atlantic Ocean: Mid... | reverse complement strand
TCTTGCCGATAAACCAGCGCTCGATACCTGTAGCTCGCGCCGGATCGAGCCGGTCGAGCCAGGACACCAGTTTCTCTCCCCGGGCTTTGCAGCGACAGGCCCACACCAACCGCCATCCCAGGAATGCTGTGGAAACCAGGCTCCACAAAGTCACCGCTTCGAAGCCGAGATCCGGACGCCCCACCAGCCAGAACCCGGTCAACAGAATCAAGCAGGGATTGCGCCGGGCGGTGATCAGACGGTTGACCGAATCCAGCGGCCGCCAGGTGAAGATGCCACCACTGGAAATCCCGCGGTGGCGGCCGAACCTTCCCCTGATGGATCCAATGCCGGTAGAACGGCTGGTTGCGCATACCGAGATACAACCAGCGGCGCGCCTGCCAACGCAATACACGCTTCAATCCCGGTAGTTGCGGCGGCAATGGATAGACATAGACGGGGTAATCAGTGGCCAGCGCTTCCGCCAGCATCGACTCACTGTCGCCCGTGACCACCAGCACATCCGCCTTGGCCAGATAAGCCAAATAAGCATCGCCTTCTTCCCCCCAGGCGATCACCCGTCCTTTGTCACCCACCCGCTCCCTGAGTACGGCGGTTTCACCGCCACCCGTACGCCGGCTGGTGATCAGCCAAAGCGATCCTGAAACCGCCCGCGTCCAGACGACCAGTTCCTCGGCCATCCTGGCGGCGACTTCCGAGTTCCAGAGGAAACGGTTGTTGTGCCCCCCCACCAGAACCACGATTTTGGGGGAAGGGGCCTGCGACAGTACCTCGGGATGCCTGTCGGCCGCCCGGCGCAATCGCGAGGTGTCGATCCGGCACAGAGGAGCCCGGGTTTCGATGAGGTTGGCGGCGGGTGGCAATCTGGCATAGAAAGGCGCGATCACCGCATCGAAACTGAGCAGGCGCCGTCCGCCCTTTCGGCCGATCTGAACCACCCGGGTCTCGCCGCCGCTTCGCCGTTTCAGCCATTCCGCCACCGGGGCGGTGCGCTCGCCGCAGGCGATGATGAGGGCCGGCCACGGAGGGCGCAAACGATCCCGGACGTCCTTTACCTCGTAAAGCCTCCCCAGCGCCTGGGCCAGACCGAGCGACTGGGTCAGATTACCCGGCCGATCATCCGCCAGAATCCATAACATTTCCCTTACCATCTATCATTCCATCGGAGAGAACCGGGGAAGGCCGGACCGGCCTATGCGCCGGCAAAACCTTCCCGGCCGGGAAATCACTCGTCCGGCATTTCCGGCAGGGGCGGCGGGATGTATTCGGCCTCCCGGATGTCGGCTTCCGGATGGTGCTTTTGTATCAACCGGCGAATTTCCTCGCCGCGCTGTTTGGGGACGTCGACCAGCATCAGCAATTGCCCCTGCTCGACCGCCTGTTCGTATTTGCGCACCTCCTCGCTGGGAATCGAAACCCCGATCAACGCCGCCGACCAGGCCCCGATGGCCGCACCCGCCAGGGTGGACGCCAGGATCACCGCACCGCCCGCCGCCACCAGTCCGGTGGGCAACAGCACCGCCGCCAGCCCGGCCAGCAGACCGGTGGCGGAACCGGCCGCCAGCCCGCGTTTCATCGCCGGAATCAGATCGGTTTTCTCGGTCAACCCTGCTTCCGGCAGCCCTTCCAGCGCCACCCCCTCTTTGGCGATTATGTGGATTTCGTCCTTGTCCAGGCCGGACATCAACAAATCGGCCACAATCTTCTTCGCCGTGTCCACGTCAGGAACCAACATGACCAATCGCAACATGGCACTTCCTCCTTAACGTTGAGAACTCCCCTGCATCTTAAATCCTTCGGTGCTTGTTTTCACACCTTTCAGCCCCATATACCAGGAACGCATGGCCATATTCGCCATGTGAATTTCATCGATCATCGATTGGAGGTAAGACAATGAACGCAGAAACGAATTTGCAGGAATTGCCGCAATCCTGGAAAACCATGCTCGCCCTCGGCATTCTCATGGTGGTTCTGGGCATCGTCGGCATGGGAATGAGTTTCGCCCTGACCATCACCACGGTGGTCTTCTTCGGGGCGTTTCTCCTAGTCAGCGGCTGCATGCAGCTCGCCCACGCTCTGTTCGGCAAGGAGATCCAGCAGTGGCAGGGCAAAGCGATGCACGCCATCATCGCCCTCCTCTATATCGTCGGCGGGCTGGTGACCGTCTTCAATCCTATCGCCGGCTCCTTCGCGCTCACCGCCATGTTGGCCGGCGTGTTTCTGGGTATGGGGGTCTATCGGATCTACGTGGATTTGGAACGGAAGAAGCAGGGCAAACCCTGGGGCACCCTGAGCATCGTCGGTGTCGCCGACATTCTCATCGCCGCCGTCATCATGATGGGCATGCCGTGGACCGCCCTGTGGGTGCTGGGCCTGATGGTCGCCGTCGAACTGGTGATGAATGGGGCGATGCTCATCGCCACGGCGTTGGAAAAACGCAAGCAGGAACGCCAATCACAACCGCAGGGGGCCTGATCCATCATGACGCCGCAACAATTGCGTGAGTTAATAGCCCTCAACACGCTGGTATTCGAAACCCTGGGACGACCGGAACAGGAACGGGAATTCAATTTCAAGGCCATCAAGCGTTGGGGCCTGGATCTGATCGCCGGTCGCCGTGACGGCGTCACGACTTTCTTCACCGGCGTCGCCGACCGGCATCAGCCTCAGGACGTTTACGAGGAAGCGGGCAGCCGTTATCAAGTGGACGAGATTTTGACCGCCCTGCCGAAGGGCAAAAAACTCTACGCCCACATCACCATGGCGGAGGGAACCGCCTTTTTGATCGGTGAGCTCCGCGAAGGACAGGAGAATATCGAGATTCTCCGCCTGCCGGCGGCCTCCCTGCTCATGGCCTATTGCCGGAAACATCGCCTTCCCCACGTGGCCGAGGCGGTTCGCAGCGTAGGGACGGCCACCGAACTGGTCAAGCACCGCGGGCAGGAGGGCAAACCGGTGCGTTTCGAGCAACTGCCCAACGTTCCCCGCCGCTTTCTGCGCGAAGCCAAGAAAGTGGAAAAGGAAATGGGCTTCGGACGCGTCTCACTGGCCTATTTCGGCGAGAACAAGGACGGCGACGCCCGCTTCCGCTTGTCGTGGCTAGTTCCCACCATCGCGCTGTTCGAGATCGACCTGGCGGAACGGATCGACAAACTACTGGCCGCGTTTGCGTAATTTCCCCTATCCACTTAAACCAAAAGGAGGACTTATCGATGCACATTCGCACATTGCCTTATGCCGCTATTCTGTCTCTGTCGCTTTCCTGGCCGGGCCTGGCCACGGCCGGACAGGACAACCATCAGGCCACGCAAAAGGAAGTTCAGCCCCAGGTTCAGGCCGCCAAACGACAGGCCATCGCCAAAAAGAAGGAAGAAGCGGTCCGGGAAGCGCTGGATGCGGTCCTGGCGACCCGTGCCGCCCTGGACGCCCTGGAAAAGGAGAAAACCAAGGAAGCATTGGCCCACCTCGAGATCGCCAACGGCAAACTGACCTTGCTGGTCGCGCGCCATCCTGACCTGGGATTGATCCCCATCGACAGCGAAGCGGTCGTCATCGACTTTCAGGGCGACCTGAAAACCATCAAGAAAACGGTCGATGAAGCGGAGGATCTGCTCGACGACGGCAAGGTGCAGGAAGCCCGCGCCCTGCTGACACCGCTGGCGAGTGAGATCCGCATCACCACGACCCACTTGCCATTGGCCCTGTATCCTGAAATCATCAAAAAGGTAGCCCCCCTGATCGACCAGGGCAAGATCCAGGAGGCCAAGAACACCCTGGCCGAGGCCCTCAACACCCTGGTCATCACCGAATCGGTCATCCCCCTGCCGGTGCTGCGGGCCGAGGCGATGCTCCACAAGGCCGCCGAGGCCGCCAAGGTCGAGCACCCGGAACAAAAGGAAGTGCTCCGCTATCTCGACAATGCGATGCACCAATTGCGCATCGCCCAGGCATTGGGATACGGCGACATCGACAAGGATTACAAAGGACTGTACAAATCCATCAAGGAACTGGAGAAACGGGTGAAACGTCAGCAGTGGGGCAAGCGTTTCGACGAGGCGCTGGAAGATCTTCGCAAGGCGCTGAGTGGGCTGCGTAGCCGCATCGCCGAACCCCACCCGAGCCGCTGACCCGAAAACGCCTCGAATCCATGACCGCGAAAAGGGGATCGTTCGATCCCCTTTTCATTGTTTCACGTGAAACCTTTTTCCGGCGAATGTTTCACGTGGAACATGATCTGCGCGCCTCCAGAGCCGCCAAAACCCGCTGGTGAACGGCGCCGAAGCCCCCATTGCTCATGAACAGCAGGTGATCGCCAAAGCGCGCATCCGTCACCAACGCCTGGATCAAATCGTCGAGCTCGGAAAACACCTGAAGCCGGGGATGGGAAATCCGCCGTGGATCCCAACCCAGATCGGCGGGCGCATATAAATACACCCCATCGGCCGCCGCCAGCGCGGGGCCCAACCTGTCCGCATGCACGCCGAGACGCATGGTGTTGGAGCGTGGCTCCAGAATGGCGAGCAGGCGGGCGTCGCCGATCCTGGCCCGCAGTCCTTCCAGGGTGGTCGCGATGGCGGTAGGATGATGGGCGAAGTCGTCGTACACGGTGATCCCGTCGACCCGGCCACGCAATTCCAGCCGCCGTTTCACCCCCTGAAAACGGCTCAGGGCCGCCCCCGCCTGGACGGGCGGCACTCCCACCTGCGCCGCAGCGGCGATCGCCGCGATTGCATTGCTGACGTTGTGGCGGCCGACATGATCCCAGCGCACCTCTGCCACCACCGATCCCTGGTGGCAGACCTGAAACCGGCTGCCATCGCTGGCGAGCAGGCGGGCCTGCCAGTCGCCGCCGGTGAAACCGAAACGTTCCACCGGCGTCCAGCATCCCTGGGCCAGCACCGCCTCCAGATTGTCGTCCTCCGCCGCCACGACGAGGCGTCCGTTCCCGGGGACGGTGCGTATCAGGTGGTGAAACTGGCGCTGAATGGCGGCCAGATCGGGAAAGATGTCGGCATGGTCGAATTCCAGATTGTTGAGGATGGCGATCCTGGGACGGTAATGGAGAAACTTGGAACGTTTGTCGAAAAAAGCGGTGTCGTATTCGTCCGCTTCCACCACGAACCACTCCCCCGCTCCTAAACGGGCCGAACGGCCGAAATCGAGCGGGATACCACCGATCAGAAAACCGGGCTGACGCCCGGCCTCCGCCAGTATCCACGCCATCATCGAAGCGGTAGTGGTCTTGCCGTGGGTGCCGGCCACCGCGATCACCCGGCGTTTCTGCAACACCGCCTCATACAACCACTGCGGCCCGGAAAGATAGGGAATCCCGAGATTCAGCACCGCCTCGACCTCCGGATTGCCCCGAGACAGGGCGTTGCCGATCACCACCTGATCCGGACGGGGTTCCAGATTGGCCGGATCGTAACGGTCGAGATGGATGCCGGCCGCTTCCAACTGAGTGCTCATGGGTGGATAGACGTTCTGGTCCGATCCGCTGACCCGGAAGCCCAGCTCCCGCGCCAGCAGCGCCAACCCTCCCATGAAGGTGCCGCAGATTCCGAGAATGTGAAGATGCATGGAACAATGGTATCAAATCAGGAAGACTTTTCCTGTTCGGCGGGCTTGTCGGGCTTGTCGGTCTTGTCCGCCTTTTCTTCGGTCGCCTTCCCGGCGGGCTGCTCTTGTTCCTCGGCGCCCTGCTCCCCGGGAGAATCCGACGGAGCCGGACCGCCTCCCGCCGCTTCCAGCAGGGCGACGAGATCGCTCCGCCCCCGCTGCCGGGCCCGCTCCAGGACCGAATGGCCGGCGGCATCCTTGGCGCCGACGTCGGCACCGGCAGCCAGCAGCACCTTCACCACTTCCAGCCAGCCGCCGGCGACCGCGTCCATCAGCGGAGTGACACCACGGTTGTCGGCGGCGTTGACGTCGGCGCCATAACCGATGAGTAGACGGACGATCTTCTCGTTACCGAAAAAGGCCGCTCCCATCAAAGGGGTACGGCCGGACAGCGTCCGGGCGTCGACATCGACTCCCTGGGCCAGAATCGACTGCACCCGGCTCAGCCGACCCTGGCTGGCGGCGGCGAACAGGGCCATCTCCGCCTCCCCCGCCGGGGCGGAGGCGGCGAAAAGCCCAAGGACGAGAAAGAACAACACACGCACCTCGATCCCCCCTCTCCGCGATCGGACTACACGGTGGCAGTATAGTCCGCGCTTCGGCAGGCGAGAAGGGAACGGGCATGAATCCGCTCCGGCAGGCGCGCCTTGTTTCACACGCCCGACCGGCCCGGTGCGCGCACCAAATGCATCGCTTCCTCCATCAGATACCCGAGGGATGCGATTATCATGAAGCCGACGCTGTACACCAAGGTGGCGAAAGCGATCACTTTCAACTCGAAATTCTCCGATAGCAAGGTTGTCATAGTCATACCTCCAGTTTCGGGTCGTTCCGGATCTAAGCTTAGCTGTATCCGGCGAGAACGACCTTGAACCGGTTCACAGAATCATCGGTTGCTCACCACCCTGAAACAGCAAATTGATTAGGTGTCGAGTCTCGGTGACACCACCTTGCATTCCGCCGGCGGCTAAGGTAAAAACAACCCCCTTTCGGCAGCCACCGCCGAAACAGGAGCGACACGTTCATGGCCCATTACGCGATCGGAGACATTCAGGGGTGTTTTTTCGAACTGCAGGCCCTGCTAGACAAGATCAATTTCGACCCTGACGAGGACCTGCTCTGGTTCACCGGCGATCTGGTCAACCGCGGTCCCCACTCCCTGGAAACCCTCCGCTTCATCAAGGCGCTCGGCGATCGGGCGGTCACCGTCCTGGGCAATCACGATCTGCATCTACTGGCGGTCGCCCACGGCCAGACCTACAAACACCGCCGGGATCTGGCGGACGTGCTTGATGCGCCCGATCGCGACGAACTGCTGGACTGGCTGCGCCGGCGCCCGCTGCTGCACCGGGACGACCGCTTCTGCCTGATCCACGCCGGCCTGCCGCCCCAGTGGGACATAACCGAGGCCGAACGCCACGCCCGGGAGGTGGAAGCCGTGCTCCGCAGCGACCGGCTGCCCGAGTTTCTGAAGCACATGTACGGCAACACCCCCGATCGCTGGGACGAGAACTTGCAGGGCTGGGACCGCTGGCGCTTCATCCTCAATTGTCTCACCCGCCTGAGATACTGTACTGCCGAAGGAAAGCTGGCCCTAGAACACAGCGGCCCGCCGGGAAGCCAGCCTCCGCATCTGCTGCCCTGGTTCGAGGTGCCCGGACGCCGCAGCGCGGGACAGGAAATCGTCTTCGGTCACTGGTCCACGCTGGGGTTCACGGTGAAGAACGGCTGTTACGGCATCGACACCGGCTGCCTGTGGGGCGGACAGTTGACGGCGCTGCGCCTGGACGGCGAAATGTACCGGATCAGTATCGACTGTCCCTGTTACCGCCGCCCCGGCTGACTTCGGCGCTCGAACACGAGAAACCGGTAAGGATGGGGAAAATCCGCCCGGGGCGGGCGCGATTCGCAGCTCACTTCACGCCACTCGGCGGGATCCCACTCGGGAAAGAAGGTATCCCCGGGAAAATCCGCCTCGATCCAGGTCAGATACAGGCGTTCGGCCCGCGGTAACAGGGCCTCGTAAAGCTGAGCGCCGCCAATGACCATCAATTCCCGATCGCCGGCCCGTTCGAAGGCGGCAGCGAGGGAACCGACGACGGTGCAGCCGGGTGCCTGGAAGCTCGACGAGCGGGTCACCACGATGTTGTGTCGTCCCGGCAGGGGGCGACCGATGGCTTCGTAGGTCTTGCGCCCCATGAGAATCGGCTTGCCCCACGTGATCCGGCGGAAGCGGCGCAAGTCTTCCGACAGATGCCAGGGCATTCCCCCCCGATGGCCGATGACCCGGTTGCGGGCCATGGCGACGATCAGGCTGATGCGGCAGGGAGGGGTCATACCGCCACCGGCGCCTTGATGGGGGGATGGGCCTGGTAGTCGTGCAGGACAAAATCGTCGAAGCGATATTCGTCGAGGGAGGCAGGCCGGCGGCGGATTTCCAGACGCGGCGGCGGGAAAGGCTTCCGGCTCAACTGCAGACGCGCCTGTTCCAGATGATTGCGGTACAGGTGGACGTCACCACCGCTCCAGATCAGCTCCCCCGGCTGCAGATCGCACTGCTGGGCCACCATGTGGGTCAACAGGGCGTAGCTGGCGATGTTGAAAGGCAGCCCGAGAAACACGTCCACCGAGCGCATGGTGAACAGGCACGACAGACGGCCGGCGGCGACGTAGAACTGAAAGGCGTAGTGGCACGGCGGCAGCGCCATCCTTTCGACGTCGGCGACGTTCCACGCGTTCACCAGCAGGCGGCGGGAATCGGGATCGCGGCGCAACGTCTCCACGACGTTGCCGAGTTGATCGATCAGGCGGCCGTCGGGTGTTTCCCAGGCGCGCCACTGCTTGCCATAGACCGGTCCCAGCTCGCCGTTTTCGTCGGCCCACTCGTCCCAGATGGTGACCCCGTGGCCGTGCAGATACTCGATGTTGGTGCTGCCGGATAGGAACCACAACAGTTCGTGGACGATGGAGGGCCAGTGAAGCTTCTTGGTGGTCAGGAGCGGGAAACCCCGGCTCAGGTCGAAACGCAGCTGGCGACCGAAGACGCTCAAGGTCCCGGTTCCGGTGCGATCGTTCTTGGCGACGCCGTGGTCGAGAATGTCCTGCAGCAGATCGAGATAGGCACGCATGTCAGTCTCCCCGGCGATAGGCCCATCCCAGCAAGGCGGCCCCCGCGACGATCATCGGCAGCGACAGAAGCTGTCCCATGGTCACCCAACCGAAGGCGAGATAGCCGATGTGCGCATCCGGTTCGCGGATGAACTCGACGAGAAAACGGAAGACACCGTACAGGAGCAGAAACAGGCCGAACACCGCGCCCCGGGGCCGGGGGGCGGCGGAATAGAGCCACAGGACGGTGAACAGCACAATACCTTCGAGGAAGGCTTCGTAGAGCTGGGAGGGATGACGCGGCCAGGGTCCGGCGCCGGGAAACACCATCGCCCACGGCACGTCGCTGACCTTGCCCCACAGTTCGCCGTTGATGAAGTTGCCGATGCGGCCGAAGAACAGGCCGATGGGCACGAAGGGCACGGCGAAATCGGTCACTTCCAGCAAGGAACGGCCGTATTTGCGGGCGAACAGATAGACCGCCGCCAGCGTCCCCAAGAGACCCCCGTGAAACGACATCCCCCCCTGCCAGACCTTGAAGAAACTCAGGGGGTCGGTGACCAGGGTCGGCAGGTTGTAGAACAGCATGTAGCCGGTGCGACCGCCGACCACCACCCCGATGGCGGCGTAGAAGACCAGATCGTCGATTTCCTCCAGGCGCCAGCCGAACCGGGGCGCCCGGCGGCGGGCCAGCAGCCAGGCGCCGCCGATGCCGATGACGTACATCAAGCCATACCAGTGGACGTCGAAGGGGAGAAAATCCGGCAGGTCGATGGCGACCGGGTCGATGCGGGGGTAGGGTATCATGCTCAGACGTCCAAGTTTTCTACCGCCAGGGCGTTGTCCTCGATGAAGCGACGGCGCGGCTCCACTTGATCCCCCATCAGGGTGGAAAAGACCTCGTCGGCGGCCACGGCGTCCTCGATGGTGACCTGGAGCAACCGGCGGCTGTCCGGATTCATGGTGGTCTCCCACAATTGTTCCGGATTCATTTCCCCGAGCCCCTTGTAGCGCTGGATCTGCTGCCCCTTGCGCGCTTCCGCCATGAGGGCCTCGAACACCTGTCCGAAGTCGCCGACCCGCTGGCGCCGGTCTCCCAATTGCAGCACGGTTTCCTCGCCGAACAGGCCGCCGACCTCGGCGCCGAACTTGACCAGTTTGCCGTAATCGGCCGACTGGAAGAACATGGGCGTGACCTCGAACGACTTGGAAACGCCGTAGAGGCGCTTGGTGACGGTGGCCTTGAAGGAAACGCCGTTGTCGTCGAAAAAGGCCACATCGACGTGGTAGCGGGTCGGTTTGGTCCGATCCCGATTGAGCCGCTCCTGCAAGGCGGCAAACCACCGGCGGCAGGTGTCGGGATCGGCCTGGAGATCGAAGGGTGGCAATGTCATCAGGGCCTCCAGGAAGGCCTCGTCGTAGTGGACGCTGTGACGCCGGATCACGTCGGTCACCGTCAACCAGTCCCGCACCAGCGCCTCCAGACCGGCGCCGCGGATGGGGGGCGTGCCGGCGTCG
>Ga0256839_1006469_pt1 | contig 10245 bp, 9 predicted proteins | sample 354166metaG_FD_185968 | JGI IMG/M metagenome (GOLD analysis project Ga0256839, IMG submission 185968) | Hydrothermal vent microbial communities from Mid Atlantic Ridge, Atlantic Ocean - 354-166 | ecosystem: Environmental > Aquatic > Marine > Hydrothermal vents | place: Atlantic Ocean: Mid... | reverse complement strand
GTATCGATGCGGTGGTTCGTAAAGGTGAATTGGGTGAAGTGTATAATATTGGCGGTATCAATGAGTGGGCAAATATTGATATTTGTAAATTGATTTGTCGGTTGATGGATGAGCATAAACCAGAAAACTCACCCCATGAAAAGCTGATAACATTCGTCCAAGATCGAGCAGGGCATGACTGGCGCTACGCGATTGATGCCACCAAGATGAATGCCAATCTGGATTGGCAGCCTGATGAAACTTTTGAGACTGGAATTCGGAAGACTCTAGAGTGGTATTTAGGTCGTGAACAATGATGATGTGAGGCCATGAGTGGAGCCTGATAAAACCGAATTGATAAATTAGCTTGTTCATTGGGAGCTTGTATGGATATCGTAGAAGATAAAATAGATTGTTTGCGTATAACGAAGTCTCGCTTGGAGGGCTCAATTAAGGTTAGTGGTGCTAAAAATAGTGTCTTAAAGTTACAGACAGCTTCTATTTTAACCGATGAAGATGTACATATTTTAAACTATCCTAGTACGTTGCTTGATGCAAAAATACATGAAAAAATGTTATGTGCGATTGGTAAAGAGTGTACCGTTGAGGGCGGCACACTTTTAGTAAAAGAAAATAAAATGCTGACTACCTCATTAGAGTGGAGTGGGCGCTCAATTCGTAACGCACTATTGATTCTAGGGGCTTTAGTCACTAGGTTTGGTGAAGGTAAAGTGCCTCTTCCTGGGGGGTGTAAATTAGGGGAGAGAAAATATGACCTCCATATTATGCTCTTAGAGCGTTTAGGCGCTAAAGTTTGGGAGGATGACCAGTATTTATATGCAACATCTCGTTCAGAGAAATTAAAGGGTGCTGAAATACATTTGCCAATACGCTCTACTGGCGCTACTGAAAATGCGATTATAGCTGGCTCTCTAGCCGAAGGAACGACGATAATTTGGAACCCCCATATTAGGCCGGAAATTATAGACTTAATTTCAATGTTGTGTGAGATGGGAGCAAAAATTAGTGTTTTTGGACAGGAAAAAATTGAAATAACGGGTGTTGAGCGGCTGCATGGTACTACTTATTCAACAATTCCCGACAATATGGAAGCAATGACTTATCTAGTGGCTACTGCTGTTACTAAAGGAGAGGTCGAGATTGTTGACTTTCCAACACATCATTTAGAAGTTCCCCTTGCTTTTTTAAGGGAGTCAGGTGCGAAAATTTATCAATGTAAGAATTCTGTAATAATAAAAAACTGTACTCCTTATCCTCTTAGCATTAGTACTGGACCCTACCCAGGGATTAACTCGGATATGCAGCCAATTTTAGCCATGTATGGGTTGGCCGCAAAGGGGAGTTCTCAAATTGTTGATTTACGATTTGCGGGACGGTATGGCTATATGAGTGAGCTAAATAAAATGGGAGCTCAGTCAAGTGTTAGGAACAATACGCTTTACATAGAAGGAGGCTTCAGACTAACGGGTACGTCTGTTACTGCTGTTGATTTGAGGGCTGGGGCTGCATTAATGATCGCGGGTATGATAGCTGACGATGAAACTGTTATTTCTAATGCGTGGCAAATTGAGCGAGGTTATGATCAAATTATCAAGAAGCTCCAGTGTTTAGGCTGTAACTTATCAGTTGAGTCATGACATGAAAAATTGGATTGAAACCTTTGAAGGAATTCTTGTTCAGTACGATGTTGGTGATGTGTCAAGGGATGTTTCACTAAAAGAATTTACAACATGGAAAATAGGTGGTCCTGCAAAGTATCTTGTTGAGCCAAGAAATACAGAGCAACTTTCTCTACTTTATAAAATCATACAAGAAAATGACATCCCGTATTTTGTATTATCTGCAGGCTCTAATATTTTGGTAAATGATGAAGGTGTAAATGGTGTCGTTATATTAATTCGCCATTATTTTTCAAAAATAGAAGTTATTGGAGACGTTGTAAATGTGCAAGCAGGTGCATGGGTACCCCGTATAGCACTAACTGTCAGTCATGCATCCCTGTCTGGTATGGAGCATGCTGCCGGTATTCCTGGCAGTATAGGCGGGTTAATATATATGAATGGCGGCAGTTTGCGACGCTCTATAAGTGACTCGATAATATCAGTTGCTACGATCGATGTTACAGGGAGCTATCGATTGCTTACTAACAGTGAATGTGAGTTCTCATATCGAGGTAGTATATTTCAACGGTCTAACTTACTGATTCTAAGTGCTGACTTACAACTGGCACAAGGAAATCGATCATCAATTCGCAAGTCAATGTTAAAAATACTTAGGGATCGTAGGCATAAATTTCCATTGAAAATGCCGAATTGTGGCTCTGTATTCCTTAGTTCTACTAATAATTATTCTGCTCATGGTGCGCCAGGGAAAATAATTGAGGATTTGGGGCTCAAGGGGGTGATGGTAGGTGGAGCTCAGGTTTCACAAAAACATGCCAACTTTATTGTTAATGTTCAGTCAGCTACTGCTGAAAATGTCATTTCTTTGATAAAGATAATTAAAAAAAAGGCAAAATCAAAGCTTAATATCGATTTACCATGTGAAGTAAAATATTTAAATGAAGAGTGTCGAGTTTCACAGCTAGTTGAAGGGGATGATTAGTGGGACTTTTTGCTTTTTTACATAAAGATGTCCGTGGTGCTCGCTTAAGGGGGGCTTCTATACTAAAGGAGCTAATATTTAACCCTGGGTATAGAGTGGTCGTTTATTATCGCTTGTCGGAATATTTAATTTGTAGAAAAAAATTTCAAAAGATATGTAAGTTTTTTGGTTATTTGTTGCGAGTCAGAATTTCTAGGGTACCTGGGGTTGAAATTAATACGATTCACGAGATTGGAAGTGGTCTAAAATTATTTCACCCGCATGATATTGTGATTGGGTATGGCACTAAAATTGGAAGAAATGTGACTATATATAACGGGGTTTCTCTTGGAGGGAAAAAGGTTAGATCAAATGGGGGTGAGTATGTTAGTTATCCTATCGTTGAGAATAACGTTACGATATATCCAGGTGCAAAGGTTATAGGTGGATGTACTCTTGGTAAAGGTGCATCTATTGCTGCAAATTCGGTCGTTTTATCTGATATCCCCCCCAACTCATTGGCTGTAGGTATTCCCGCTAAAGTGATAAAAACCTTGAAATGAGGAGAGCTTTTCTTTCGGCATCGATTATGAATGTCCTCGCTATGGTTTTTATATTTATTGAGGGAGTGTTGCTTGCTCGATATCTTGGGCCTGAAGGGCGGGGTGCTATAAGTATGTATATGGCTGCCTTTTTACTTGTTTTTCCATTAGCCACTTTAGGTGTAAAGCAGTCAACAGCATATTCAATCGGTAAGGCAAACATAGAGTATTCATCTATGTGCATCACACAGTGGCGTTTTCTTCCTATTTCGGTGGTGCTTCTTACAACAATTTTACTGCTTCTGTATTGGTGGATGGGCTTGCTCACTGATACGTTATTAATCATTGTTATGCTGATTGCGTTCAATTTAAAAATAATGTTGGATTATATATCTGGCTTTGCTATAGGTACTAATAATGTTGTATATCAATATTCTTCCGAGTTGGTGCGTAGCAGTGTGTCGATTGTTTTTCTTATTGGTATAATAATTTTTAATAAGTTATCAATTTTTGTTTACTTTGCTATTCAATGTTTTTCACAGTTTATTGTAATGTTGTATGTATTGACATGGCTACCATCAGTTGCCAATTCTTTAAAAAGCAGAAGAGGTACTGGTAGCAGCTTTTCATATGTTGAGTTTTGCTCAAGGGGGATAAGATATTCACTGCCATTATTTATAATGGGGTTGAATTATAGCTCTGATATTTTGTTATTAGGTAAACTGGCGAGTGACCATGATGTGGGCATTTACGCAGCCGCAGTGGCACTTGCTAGTATGACTTGGTTTTTCCCCAACTTGTTAGCGTCAATGTTTTTTTCTAGGTCAATATCTACACACAGCAAGGGTGAAACTGAAGCTACGCACTATGTATTAAATAAACTAAAAATCATTATGGTGATTATGCTTCTGTTTGTGATTTCGCTTGTCATAATGAGCGAAACTATCGTTGTTAATTTGTATGGAGGGGATTTTTTTGAATCAATCAATGTAATTTATATCCTCATGCCAGGTATATATTTGATGATTTTGTTTAAAATATTAAATAGTGAATTATCAGGGAGGGGAATTACTGATCTAGCTATTAAGGTATTTAGCACCACCTTCATTATTAATCTTGCGTTAAACATTATTCTCATACCGGAATATACATATCTGGGTGCAGCAATTGCAACAAGTGTTTCCTACTCTTTAGGGGCGCTCTGCTTTACAGCCATTTACTATACTAAATATATAAAATTAAAATAGGAGGATTAATGTGAAGGCTTATAAATTAAGATGAAAGTAGCCTATTTTATTAGTGTTCATGATAAACCATATGGTGGCCACTATCATAGTTTGAAGACACATGTAGAGTCATTGCCAGATGGTATATCTGCTTCAATTTTTGTCATTGGATTTGTCAATTCCCCTATATTTGATGAGCTTGATGTTCAATTTATACACTTTAATGGTAGTAATGTTTTTTCTACACTTAAATCACTATGCAAGCTTGTTTCTGATGATAGTTATGATATTTATCATGCGTACGATGAGCACGCATATTTATTTGTACGCTTACTTTCTTTGATACATCCAGCCATTAAATTTATTACGAAATGCGGGGGGCCTAATCCTTCTCGCTATTTTAAATACGGGCCACGTCGGTATTTTCCTTGTTGTGCAAACCTTATTGTTTTTAGTCGTGAGAATTATCAGTTTTTCAAAAAAAAACATTATGCTGATGTATTAAAGTTAATATCTGCCAGAGTTTCTCCGTTCGATTTGAACCCTGATGTGGCATCAAAACTAGAGGGAGTGATAAGCTCTCACGAAATAATTTTTTTAAGAGTTACTCGGATTTGTCATTATTACAAAAAAACGATACTTGACTCAATTAAAATGGTGCTGCAGTTGCGAGAGGATGGGGTTAAATGTAAGTTGTTGGTCGTGGGGGAAATATACGATAAAGAGCTCTACCAAGAGTTAATAGAAGACTATTCCGAAGGGTTACAAATTATTACAGATAAAAACCTCACTCTAGATGCAAAGCAGTGCATTCAAATTGCTGATTTTGTGATTGGTACAGGTCGCTCTCTAATGGAAGCAATGTGTTTATCAAAACCTGTTTTGGCACCTGTGTCTAATGGCAATATACCTCACTTGATAAGTGAAAAAAACTTGGATGAATTTGTAACTTACAACTTTTCGGAGCGAACACTTACCTCTAATAGTGATGAAAATTCTTATCGAGAGTTGCTTGAAGTATGTTCTAGCTTAACCTCATATAAGAGAGTAAGCATAGAAACTAAAAAAATATTTGATAGGAATTTTGATGTTTCCATCGGTACAAAGCAAGTAGTTGAACTTTACATGGAGAATTTGGAGGGTAAATCAAGTGACTTTAGTTTTGACTTGATTGTTCATTTTATTCGGGTTTTAGTTCTTTTTTTGAAGAGAAAGCGTCGTATGGGAGATGTTGTTATTGGAGTGCGCAATGTGTGATGACCACTCAAAAGTTAGAGTTTTGCATGTGGTAAATCTTTTCCCTACAGAAAAACACCCTGCAAATGGGGTTTTTGTAAAGGAGCAGATAGAGAGCTTATCTGATGATGTGAAATGTGATATTTACTTTATCAATAAAAAAGAGCGAGGGTACAAGGAGTATATCAGAGGAATTTATAATATATGGCAGCTGAAATCAGAATATGATGTTATTCATGCACACCAACTTTTATCTGGACTGGCTTGTGTATTAGCTGGATGCAGATCTAAATTAATAGTATCAATATTATCAAGTGGAAATGATTTGATAGGCTGGTGGAAATGGTTCGGCGATTTAATATTCAAAATAGTTGCAAGATTCTCTCGACTCCTTATTTTTAAATGCAAAGTCCCTTCGGAATATAAAGATAAATCAGTATACATACCTAATGGTGTTGATGAAAATACTTTTAATATTAAAATTAGTCAGCTAGATGCCAAACGCGAACTTGGGTTAGATGAATCAGTAAAGTATGTATTATTCGTAAGTTCGAATAACCTACACAGGCCTGAAAAGCGATATGACTTTTTTTTGGAGGTTATTGAGGAGCTAAAGGTAAAAAAACCATCAATTAAAATTGATGGTTTGGCTATTTCCAACATTTCTAGGGAGAAAATCCCTTTATATTATTCGGCAGCGTCTGTTCATCTACTTACCTCAGAAGTTGAGGGTTCCCCTAACTCAGTGAAGGAGTCTCTTGCATCAGGTTGCCCAGTTGTGGCTAGAGATGTCGGTGATATACAGCTTTTAATTGGAAATGTGCCTGGGTGTGATTTATTTCACGATTATGATGTTAGCGCTGTAGCAGAGTCCATTATAAATTCAGTACGCCGTAGAAACAAAAAGAACATTAGGGCAGCCTTCATAAAAAAGAAAATAACTCGTTTACATATTCGAGATAGGTTGCTGAAGGTATATACGGAGTTTTGTAGATAATGTCGATAGCCATTCTGTATATACTTTCAAGTCTAATGTATATGCGTTTGCTGCTCCTTAATATAGACAGCGTTGTGGTGTCTCTCGGGATCCCTTTGTTGCTTCTTTATTCATTACTCCTTTATTTATACGGAAGCCCTGTTAAGGTATTTAAATCATTTAGTAGTAATAAATTTTTCTTAAATAATTTAAAAATTTCTTTTCTTTTTTTGATTTCCTCATCTATCGTTTTTTTACAAGGAGGTGATTATGTAACCTCCCTTATGATATTTTTCAAACAAATCCTCATATTATGTTGTTTTATAGTAGGTTATTTATCTGGTGAATGCAGTTATAAGTATTCATTTAAAGTCTTTGTCTGTTTTTTGGCTATATATATCGCTTCAGGGATTATGGGGTTATTTATGCTGGCTCCGTATGAGCTTGTAGACGAAATAATTAGACCTATCGGTTTTGCAGGTGCATCGGAAGTGATGGGGCACCTTTCTATGTTTGCATTTATTTTTTTCCTTGGAATGTGTTTTGTTTATAAAAATAAAAAAAGAACTTATTACCCGTTGATGTTGATGTCTTTAATATTGCTTCTAATGTCTAGCCATTTGAAAAATATTTTCATTGCCTTGCCCAGTGTTTTATTACTCTTTTGGTTGTTTGGTAAAATTAAGTTAATTAACATCGTTTATATTTTTGTCTTTTCAGTCATAGCGATTACATTAGGCATGAAATATGGGGGCAATCTTTCTTTTATCGTTCGTATAAATGAATTATTTAGTACAGGTATATCCTTGGGTATTGGTGAAGGTGATGTTGTGACTAACTCTGGTGTGTTTAGAATAATACACTGGAAGATGTTATTTAATGATTGGTACCAGAATTATTTTATTTTTGGAGTAGGTGCGGGAAACATATATTCATTGAAGGGGTTTGGTTACGATTTAGGGCATCGGCTAGCCGCCCACTCGGATGTAGTTACCTTTATCGTAGAGTTGGGTGTGCTTGTTTTCCCACTTTTTCTTTACTATATAATTTATAATTTTTGGATTTTGTATAAAATATCTAAATTTAATATGAAGTTTAAAGTGTTGTTAGCAGTATATTTTTCATTATTAGGAGCCTCTTTTGCGGGCGGGGTGTATTTCTCTGCAGCTCATTCTTATTTGTTTTGGTTTATTGTTGGTTTATTTTGTGCGAATTATAAAAAACGTCTTATAACATAGAGGTGGTTAAGTAGAGTCTTATGTGTGGTATAGCTGGTTATTATTCAAAAAGTTACTCTGATCATACATCCCAAATTAAGTTGATGTTGAAACCTATACATAGCAGAGGCCCTGATGATTCTGGTGTCTGGCTTGAAAATGGCTTAGTGCTTGGTCATCAACGGTTATCAATTCAAGATCTATCACCAGCTGGACACCAGCCGATGATTTCAAGGTGTGGTAGGTATGTCATTGTTTATAATGGTGAAATTTACAATTATTTAGAGATGAAGGAGTGTTTGGATCACCAAGGGATTAATTGGAGAGGGCATTCAGATACGGAGGTGTTATTAGAGTACATTAATCAATTCGGCATAGGTAAATTACTTGCAGACTCTAGAGGAATGTTTGCGTTCGCATTATATGATCGTTTAGATAAAAAACTGACTTTAGCTCGGGATCAAATGGGTATTAAGCCCTTATATTATGGTATGAGTGATTATAAGTTTTTTTTTTCTAGTGAAATAAAGTCTTTTAATTCTGGCTTTGATCATGGATATAGTAATGGTTTGGAGTTAAACCTCGATGCATTATCGTGTTATTTTAAATTCTCTTACATAACGGGAGAGAAGACGATATATCAGGGTATTTATAGGCTTGGTTCAGGTCAAATGCTTGAAGTTGACCTCGGCAAAGATGCTATTTCTTGGGAGGTGATAACCTATTGGAAAAATACAAATAATACTTTTCCAACTATAGCTACCAACAGTTTTAAAGATAATGTTGAATGTTTAGATGTAGCCTTGAATAAATCAGTATTAATGCAGATGCGCTCAGATGTTCCTTATGGAGCATTTCTTTCAGGAGGGGTGGACTCTAGCCTTATTGCCGCTCTTATGGTGAATAATACAAGCAATATTGTTAAAACTTTTGCACTCGGCTTTGGTGATGAAAGGTATGATGAGTTGGGGTATGCAAAAGAAATTTCTAAATACTTGGGTACACAGCACACTGAATATATTGTGACGTACGATGATGCAATTAATGTGATTCCTGAGTTGCCCAAAATGTATGACGAACCATTTGCTGACTCATCGCAAATTCCTACTTTTTTGGTCAGTAAACTTGCTCGAAATGAAGTGAAGGTATGCTTGAGTGGTGATGGTGCAGATGAATTGTTTGGTGGGTATGAAAAATATTTAAGTTATTATAAGTTGTTAATGATGATAGAACGTCAGCCTATCATTGCTCGAAGAATTTTATCAACCTTGCTTAGAAAAGCTCCTGATTGCTCTTATGTCATCAGGTTATTATCGAGATTTACTCGGTTCAATAATATTGATGATAAAGTTTCAAAGTTATCTATGATGCTAGTTGCAAACCCCTTTGAGGGGTATCTTATTTTAGATTCTTTTTGGCATGATACCGAACATCTAATCACGTCTAAAACGGGCAGGCTGAACGCATCAGAATTACTGGATAAAGATACTTTTGATTACGGGCTTCAACAGTTCATGATGCTACATGATCAGCGCCATTATTTACCTAATGACATCTTAGTCAAGTTGGACCGGGCAACAATGCATACAAGTCTTGAGGCAAGGGTGCCATTTTTAGATTACCATATAGTAGAGTTCGCAAATTCTCTTCCTCTTTCTCAAAAAATACATAATGGCAACTCGAAGCATATTTTAAAAACTGTACTTTCCAAATATGTCCCCCTTGAGCTTTTTGATAGACCAAAGATGGGGTTTAAGTTACCGATAGATGGCTGGTTAAGGTATGAGCTAAGGGATTGGGCTGAAGCATACCTAGATTGTCAGGTACTATCTTCACTCGGTTTCATAAATGTTGATATGGTACGACGTAAATGGGCTCTTCATTTATCTGGTGCTGGTGAATATGGTTACTGGCTTTGGAGTGTTTTGATGTTTGTTTCGTGGATGGACTCTCAAAAAAGGTAAGCTTTATTGTCTTCTCTTGGGAGCCCAAAGCAACACTTTGTTTGCAAAAAGATGCCGCCGAATTACTCGCATTTTATGATTTCCCTGCTCAACACTGGCAGAGCATTCGGACAAGCAATCCCATTGAATCAAGCTTTGGAACCATTCGCCATCGAACCAAGCGTTCAAAAGGCTGCTTATCTAGGGATGGTATGCTGCACATGATGTTCAAGCTTGGGGAGTGCGCACAGAAGCGCTGGCGTCGACTGAGGGGGTTTGATCACTTATCAAAAGTGATTATTGGAGTGAAATTTAAAGATGGAAATGAGGTTTCTAAAATTGACGAGGCCGCCGCTTGATTTCTTGGAGAAACACCAGATTTGACAATAACTCTATGAAAAATAAAAAATTAGCTATTATTGGCACAGTAGGCTTACCTGCCAATTATGGTGGTTTTGAAACATTGGTAGAGAATCTTGTTCGTTACCATAATGAAAAAAACTTACCTTGTGATTTAACCAT
>Ga0256839_1006468_pt1 | contig 10246 bp, 8 predicted proteins | sample 354166metaG_FD_185968 | JGI IMG/M metagenome (GOLD analysis project Ga0256839, IMG submission 185968) | Hydrothermal vent microbial communities from Mid Atlantic Ridge, Atlantic Ocean - 354-166 | ecosystem: Environmental > Aquatic > Marine > Hydrothermal vents | place: Atlantic Ocean: Mid... | reverse complement strand
GGAGCTGTAAAGGTATGTATAGCCATATAGTTTCTTTTTCTTTCTTAGAAGTTCCCCTATATGGTTTACAGCGCGATAGTAGTCGCGGGGAAGTTCTGGAACTTTAGGTAAACATTTCTCGCATGGTATTTTGTTAATTAGCCTTGAAGCCTTTATTGGCCCCTTGCAATTAGGACAAGCCTCATGGTAAAGAGGCTCTATAGTAATCCACTCCAACTATAAGCGTACCCCAGAATATTATGATTAACTTGGATGGGTTGCAGACTGTTATTAAGGGTTAGACACTATAAGACTGTGTATTCCTGCATTCTATGACCACAAAGAATTTATACCGGTCTTAGTAATTCAGCACAACTCGACTAAGAAGAAACGGATTTGAGGAATGGGTGGATCTAAATGGCAGAGGCAAGTGCTACACCAAGCAATGTTGTACTAGTCGGTAAAAAATCGGTAATGAACTATGTCTTAGCAACATTAACACTACTAAACCAGGGTGTTAACGAGGTTGTAATAAAGGCTAGAGGAAGAGCTATTAGCAAAGCTGTAGACACGGTAGAGATTGTTAGAAAGAGGTTCCTTCCAGGAAAAGTAGAAATTAAGGAAATAAAGATAGACAGCCAGACAATCGAGAATCCTGAAGGAAGACAAAGTAGAGTTAGTACAATTGAGATACATATAGCAAAGACAGAGTAAGGTACAGGAGAGGCGAAAAATAAACGATAACTTTTTATGAGCAGTTGCCTTGAAAGAAGCTGAATCTCTCCTCATCTCTTCCCTCTCCTACACTGATATCCCTCCACGCATACTCCTAGAACTAGTTAGAGATGGTTTACCTCATAGGTATCTTACAATTGTACGTAGTCTCGAATCCTACGTGAATATTCTTGGAGAAAGTAGATCTGACTGAAGTACAGCAACAGATACTAGTTCAGCAACCGGGTGGATTTTGAAAGTAAGAGAGTAACTCTGGTTAAAAACTACCTTACACGCGGTGTAGGTGCAACTTCTTGAGCTTTCATTAAGAGGCGTAGATACTCTCTTCTATTCCTTAGACGTGGTGCTAGATTTTTTCTCTCTCTACCAGGTATTTTAGGTGTTTGTTTCCTCACTTTACCTGCCTTAGTTAGAGATCCGTGGCTAGGCATATCTATCCCCAGCTCTTTTCTATAGTAACAACCTTATATAGGTTATTTTCTACAGGGTTTTTTACGCGGGGTAGCATAGCATTGTATTCTGAGCCCGGATATGAACTACTTACTTCAAAGGGTATAAAGGTAGGAGATAGAGTACGTATTAGGAGAAAAGATGGGCTTGTTGTCGAAGGAATTCTCCTACCTAGATACTCTATATCTAGAAGGCCAACCATAGTGGTAAAGCTAGACAGCGGCTATAACATCGGTATTCACATAGATTCTATAGTAGATATAAACGTTGTGAAGAGAGAGGAAGCTTCTCTTGGAGAAGAAGCTGGTTCTCCAGCAGTTATGCCACTTATCGAAGAGACAGAGGTTTTCCCGGAGAGACCATTTGTAGTAATTATTGGAACTGGTGGGACTATTGCTAGTAAGATAGAGTATGAAACCGGTGCAGTAAAGCCTGCTTTTAGTTCCGAGGAAATTCTAGAAGCTGTACCAGAAGTTGGATACATTGCTAATATACATGCAGAGTCTGTGATGAATATTTTGAGCGAGAATATGAAGCCAGAATACTGGGAGCAAATAGGGAGAGTAGTAGCGAAGTATATAAGCGAAGGAGCTGACGGCGTCATAATTGCTCATGGTACCGATACTATGGGGTATACAGCTGCAGCTCTTTCTTTTGCATTTCAGAAGCTCCCTGTACCAATAGTTTTCGTAGGGTCTCAGAGGAGTAGTGATAGACCGAGTAGTGATTCAGCTCTTAACCTTGTAGGTGCAACACTCGTGGCAGCTAGAGCGCCATTTGCAGAAGTTGTAGTAGTAATGCATGGTGAGCCTAGTGATTCGTATATGCTAGCTCATAGAGGTACACGTGTTAGGAAGATGCATACAAGTAGGAGAGATGCCTTTCAAACAATAAACGACATACCTTTAGCAAGAGTATATCCATTTGAGAAAAAGATAGAGTTGCTTAAGAAACCTCTGAGGAAAAGGAGGGAAGAAGAACTAGATGCAAAGATTAAGTTTGAGAAGAAGGTAGCCTTAATTAAATTCTACCCAGGTATGGAGCCAGAAATAATCGATTTCCTAGTAGATAGAGGATATAAGGGTATCGTTATAGAAGGTACTGGTTTGGGACACGTAGGAGACCAGCTAATAGACTCTCTTGAAAGAGCTATAGAAAATGATGTAGTTGTTGTCATGACTAGTCAAACAATTTTCGGCCGTATTAACATGAATGTTTACTCTACTGGCCGTAAACTGTTATCTATAGGGGTAATTCCAGGAGATGATATGCTATCAGAAACAGCATTCGTCAAACTTTCATGGGTACTGGCAAATACAGAAAATAGAGAAGAGGCTAAGAAGCTTATGCAGCGAAACCTAGTTGGTGAAATCAATAGAAGACATACTTACACAGTATATCCAAGGTGGATACATTGATTCAAAAGAAAGTAGATCTAGCAAAAATAGATTGGGCAGAACTAGGGCTCAAAGTAGGACTAGAAATTCATCAACAGTTAGATACTGCGCATAAGCTATTCTGCAAGTGCCCAACTAAGCTTGTAGACAAAGGTGAGGCGGAATGGATTGTTCGCCAACTGAGGCCTACTCGTAGCGAGCTAGGTGAGGTAGATGTAGCTGCTTTGTTTGAGTGGAGGAAAGGTAGGCTATACAAGTATTTTGCACCATTAACGGCATCGTGCCTCGTAGAAGGCGATGAAGAACCTCCTCATGAACTTAATGTAGAAGCTGTTAAGATTGGTATCGCAGTAGCACTTGCTTTGGGTTCAAAGATAGTTGACGAAGTTTACGTTATGAGGAAAATAGTCATAGATGGTTCGAATACAACAGGGTTTCAGAGGACAGCTGTGATAGCTCTAGGAGGGTCAATAAAATTGCCATCAGGTAAGGTTATTGGTATTCAATCAATTGCCATTGAAGAAGATGCAGCCAGAAAACTTGGAGAGGAAGATAGGTACATAAAGTACAATATAGATAGACTGGGAATCCCTCTCATAGAGATATCTACAGATCCTGATATAAGTAGCCCAGAGGAGGCTTACGAGGCTGCACTCATAATAGGCCAACTTCTTAGGTTAACGCATAAAGTTAAGAGGGGGATTGGTACTATAAGACAAGATTTAAACATATCAATTGCTGGTGGTGTGAAGACAGAAATTAAAGGTGTACAAGAGTTAGAGCTACTACCAAAAGTTGTTATGTATGAAGCCGTTAGACAGTATCGTTTAATAGAGATAATGCATGAGATGAAGAGAAGAGGTATAACAGAGAACCTAATACATAGAGAAGCAAAAATAGTAGATATTACAGACATAATGAAGGACTCTAAGTCAAAAATTATAAAAAAGACTGTCAGTAGAGGCGGAGTTATTCTAGGCATGAAACTTCCAAAGATGCATGGCTTACTAAGCGTAGAAGTTCAACCAGGCAGAAGATTTGGTACAGAACTAGCAGATTATGCTCGATTCTGGGGAGGAGTAGGCGGAATAATACATAGTGACGAACTACCGGGTTATGGGATTAGCGACGAGGAAGTAGATAGAATCTATGACGTTGTTGGTGCAGTAAAGGGTACAGATGCGTTTGTAATCGTTGCGGATGATGCTAATAAAGCAAAGAAAGCATTAGAAGCTATAATTAGTAGAGTTATTGATGCAATGAAAGGTATACCTAGGGAGACTAGAGCTGTGCTCCCCGATGGAACTACTAAGTATATGAGGCCACAACCCGGAGCAGCACGTATGTATCCTGAGACAGATATACCGCCACTAGAAGTGACAGACAGACTAATAGAAGAAGCAATGAAAATGAAACCACCACTACCACACGAGAAGCTTAGTGAGCTAGTCAAGAAATATAATATAAGTACTGAGTTAGCGAGACAACTACTAAGAGATGTTAGAATTGATTTATTTGAAAAATTAGCAGAAGTTTATAGTGGTAAGATTGCTCCAACATTTATAGCATCTCTACTAACGAGTACACTAAAGGCACTTGCACGAGAAGGTACTCCTATTCAAAATATAACAGATCAGCATATAGAGGAGATAGTTTCAGCCGTTGCAACTGGTAAGACAACAAAAGAAGCAGTAGAGGATCTACTGAGGTTTTTCGCAGAGAACCCAGAGTCCTGCATAGACGATGCTATTAGATCAATGGGATTAGGCGCTCTATCAAAGGAAGAAATCACAGCGATCGTGAAGGAGGTCGTGAGAGAAATGAGAGAAGAGGTTAAACAACTTGGAGAGAAATCTTTCAAGAGAGTAATGGGGAAAGTTATGAGTAAAGTACGAGGAAGAGCTGATGGAAGATTAGTTGCAGAGATAGTTAAAGAGGAGATAAAGAAGGCTCTTACTAGTTCATAATGGTTAAGAGCGAAGAGGTATATATGAGCTTGCATGGTTTATCTAGTTAATTGGCAATGAAGACTACTCCCGTCGCTGAAAATGATGAAAAGGCATTTGCCGGAGCCTTACTTCTAGATTTTAGGAGAAATAGTATTTTGCTTATGGCTACTTATTCAGATGCGTGTGCAACTAGTTAGTAGCTCTACTAGATGGGTTCTGTTTCACCTACTCTTTCAGCTTCGACTTTCTTTCTATAAACAACTACTTCTATGATTTTTTCTATGAATTCCTCTTCGTATGGTACACCTACAAATGCTAAGATTCCATTGATGGCTATTGCTGGTACAGTCATTACGTTATATTTATCGGCTATATCTGGATTTTCATACGCCTCTACTATGTATGTTACAAAATCCTCTTTACCTGTTTCCCTAGCTGCAAATGCAAACATATTTGATATTAAAGCTGCATATGGGCAATAAGGGCATTGTGGAGTTACTATTACCTCGATTTTAACTGGCTTATCTATCTCTTTTATTTTCTCAATAGTCTCTCTTTCAAGCCCGCTGTCTTTTTGAGATATACGTATGATGGTCTCTACGAGCCCTTTAAGCTCCTCACCACTAGGTACTCCTAGATACCTAATACTGCCATCAAGTAGTATTAGTGTGGGTGTTCTGCTAACGTTGTATTTTTTAAATATATCTGGTGATTCTTCTAGGCGATAGACTTCTGCTGAGATAAGCTTTGTACCATCTTTTGATGGCGATTCTTCTATTAGTGTATTTATTATCTTTAGCACCTCGTCGCAGTACCCACAATCCTTGCTAGTAAAGACTAGGAGATCTACTCTGTTTTCCATGTCTCTTAGAGCTTCTTTTATAGCGTCACGTATCTCTTCATCAATCTCCATTCTCACAGGGTCGTACATACTATACCTCCTTGCTCTAACACCCAGATACTTTCTAGTATTTATCTCTATCCATAGAAATAAAACTAGTAGTTAAATGATTTTTATAACACAGGTTCTTGTAGGGATTGGCAGAAGGTCTATAACACAGAGGCTGCGAAAAACTAAACCTGTATGCTATAAGTCTACTCTAGACTAAGTAGAAGAGATTTAACATACGAAGATGCTAATCTACTTAGAAGATCTTGATTATGAATATAAAGCTTGTAGAGAGTTGGTTAAGTTTCACAGTATGTACGGCCTACCGTTAATTCACTAATCTGTGCTTTGTATAGGCTATAGAACCGGCCTTTCCTAGCTAGAAGTTCTTGTGGTGTACCTTCTTCTACAACTCTACCATCTTCTAATACTATTACCTTATCAGCATCTAATGCTGCTGTTAGCCTATGAGCTATTATTATTGCTGTTCTTCCTCTCATCAATCTTCTCATAGCCTTTCTTACTATTGCCTCTGTAGTAGGGTCTACGCTTGATAGTGCTTCGTCCAATATCACTATATCTGGGTTTCTTAGCATAGCTCTAGCTATTGCTATTAGTTGTTTTTCTCCAGTAGAAAGTCTTTTTCCAGCTTCACCTGCATCGGTCTGATAGCCCTGGGGAAGTCCTTCGAGGAATTCGTGTATGCCTAGTTCTTTGCACACTGATATTACCTCTTCATCGGTAGCTCCTGGTTTAACCACTTTTATGTTATCCATGATAGTGCCTGGGAATAGATAGGTTTCTTGAGGAACATACGCTATCCTACTTCTGAGCGAGTATCTGCTTATATTCTTAATGTCTAACCCATCGATTAATATAGAGCCCTTAGTTGGATCGTAGAATCTCATAAGGAGATTAACGAGGGTAGTTTTACCTGCACCTGTATGGCCTACTAATGCTATAGTCTCTCCTGGATTTATGACTATGTTTACTCCTTTGATTACCGGGTTTCCAGGTACATATTCAAACCATACATCTCTATACTCTATCTTTCCTTTAAGCTTCTTAACATTTAGTATGTTCTTTTCTTCTTCCTTTTCAGCCTCATCTATCACTTCGTATATTCTTTCAAGAGAGGCAAGTGCTGATTGCAAGGAGTCATACAAGGTGACAACGTTGTTTATTGGGCCTCTGAATCTCTGCACATACTGTATGAAGGCTGCAACAACTCCTATACTAGTAGCACCTTGTACTACGAGATAACTCCCATAGACTAATACCGCTGCTACTGATATTATAGTTGATAAGTTCATTATGGGCCAAAATAGCCCCATGTATATAGCAACTTTCATAAATGCTCTTACCGTCTCTCTACTAGCTCTCTCAAATTCTCTCTCAGCCTCAGACTCCTTACCATAGGCTTTGATGGCCTCTATACCCGAGACACTCTCTTCTACTATACTAGAGACTTTGGCTATTTTCTCCCTAGTTTCTCTATATGCTCTTCTCATCCTCCCGCCGAAGTATTTAGCTATTGCTATCATGAGAGGTATTATAGAGAGAGCAACTATTGTGAGCCTAATGTTCAGGATGAACATAGCTGTTATAATCCCTATTAGCGATAATAGCTCACCTATACTGCCTAGCATACCTGAGACAAATACCTCGTTAACTATGCTTGTGTCGTTTATAACTCTTGACACTAAATCTCCAGTTTGTTTATCTCTATAGTAGCTTATCCTTGATTTCAGGAGTTTATCGAGTATTTTGTTTCTAAGGTCATAGAGGATTCTCTGCCCAAATACTTGAATGTACCAAGTACGCATTGCCGAGAAGCCCCACTGGGCAACAAGAGCTATTAGGTATAGAGAAGCTATGAGGGGCAGCTTTGTGTACTCACCAGGTATTATGTATTGATCTATTGCAATTTTTAGTATATATGGTGAAGCTAGGCTTGCTATTGAAGCTCCTATAATGCTCACCATTACTATGACTAATAACCTTCTATGGGTGAAGATCTCGCCTAGGAATCTCCTCAGAAGTCTCCATGTCGAAGTACTAGCCATTACTATCACCTTTCATCATAGAGTTGTATATACTGTAGTAGAGGCCTTTCTTAGCTAGAAGTTCCTCATGTGTACCTTCTTCTACAACTCTACCATCTTCTAATACTATGATACGGTCAGCTATACCTACTAGTGATGGTCTCTGAGTCACTATTATAGCTGTCTTGTCTCGTAGAATATCCTTGAGATCCTCTACTAGAGCTTTCTCAGTCTCGGCATCTAAGTTTGATACTGGATCATCTAGTAGTAGAATTTTAGGATTTCCTACTAGAGCTCTAGCTATAGCTATTCTCTGTCTTTGTCCACCAGAAAGTGTTACTCCTCTTTCACCTACTGGAGTTTCATACCCCATAGGGAGTCTTTTAATAAAGTCATGTATCTTAGCTATACGTGCTGCCTCCTTTATCTCCTCTATTGTAGCATCAGGTCTACCTAGCGCTATGTTTTCTTTTATTGATCTATTGAATATAAAGGGTTCCTGCTGAACGTAACCAATATGGCTTCTAAGCGATTTTAGCTTTACATCTCTAATATCAACTCCATCTATTAAGATTCTGCCTTCGTCCGGGTCATACAGTCTTAGTAGTAGTTTTAGTATTGTAGACTTGCCAGATCCTGGGGGTCCTACTATGACTATTTTTTCTCCCGGTAGAATTTTGAAAGAGACTTTATCTAGGGCTTTTTTGTCGGGATTATAGCCAAAAGATACATTATCGAATACTATCTCTCCTTGGATCTCACTGAGTTCTTTTGCATTAGGCTTTTCTTTAACTCGTGGTTCTGCATCAATTACATCGAAGAGTCTTTTTGAAGCTGCAATTGCACGTTCTACGTCGCCTATAGCAAATCCTAGTGCTGTTAGAGGCCACATTAGGGTCAGCATGTAAGCTAGGAATGCTACCAGTATACCAACAGTCATAGTACCTGCTATTATTCCTATGCCGCCATAGTACAGTATCCCAGCCATAGCTAGACCTATTACGAGTAGTGGAGCATTACCGTAGATTGCAGCTAGTTTAGATGCTCTAAGGCTATAGTTATAGTATGTTTTATTCTCGTTGAGGAATCTTCCATAGATAGTATTTTCTATAGCTAGTGATTTTACAGTCTTAATACCCGCGAGAGCACTTGCTACTATTCCTGCTAAGACGCCAGTCTGATGCCTTATTTCGTCGTATATAGGTCTAACTCTACTACCATACCTAGCACTTAGTGCTACAACTGCTAAAATTGTAGCTACTGCTACTAGGCTTAATCTAGGGCTCATATTGAACATGTAGTAGAGTGATATGCATATGAGGAAGATTGAGTACACCAGCATTCTAAGTCTAAAAGATAAGAATCTAGCTACCCTTTCTGTGTCATTTGTTACACGAGATATTAATTGTCCCACTAACGTATTATCGAAGAACTCCATGGATTGTCTCTGTATTGATGTAAAAGATGCCATCCTGATTGTATAAATCGTCTCTTGGGCTAGTTTCGTTAAATAATACCTACTGATGAAACTAAATAAACCACCTAGAGCTGTAGCAACTGTTATTAAAGTAGCATAGTATACAGCTGCTCGTAGCTCGTACTCTATTATACCTTTATCTACAGCCTTCTGTATAAGTACGGGAACGACGCCGTTAGCATAAGACATCAGTATAGCGAAAAATACACCTAAGATAAACCATGTTTTCCTACGTAATACGTATCTCATTAATCTGGCGAATACTCGCCAACCACTATACTTCTTAGTCAATTTCTATTAAACACCACAAGTACGGCTGTAGAGGGTTCATGTTAGCTTGGTTTATTTCCTGCTATAATGATTATAATTACTCTGCAAAATAACTTTAGTGACTTTATATAGCCTGATAGTCTCTTATTTATAGTTTTTAAGCTCCACAAAAACCTGTAATAGCTAATTAGTTTGCTAGTTCTAGCGCGTAGTATTACTGCTATACATTACACTTTACTATTTCTAAGAGATGATACTGTTAAAAGCTACATACTACATAACTGTTAATAATCCGATATTGCTATAACCCATGTTAAAGGGAGAAGGAAAGAATGAAAACTCCAAGTATACTAATGTCTCCATGTGAAGTTGCAGTTAGGAAGTATGTGCCATCGATAAGGGCAGCTATAGCTATTGTACTTGTAAGAGACTATGGTTTATCTATTTACAGAGCTGCAAAGATACTAGGTTTAACACCAGCTGCTATTTCTAATTACATTTTAGGGAGAAGAGGGAGTAGTTACACAGATATGATACTTAGTGATGAAGAACTTTACGAACTCTTAAACACTATTGCTAGAAAGTTTGTGAGCGGAGATTATGATGAAGAAGAGCTACCAAGACAGATTTGTACAGCATGTGTAAAGTTAAGAGAAAAAGTAGGAGATAGTTCCTATAAGATATGTGGAAAATAACAAGCTTCAGAGGCCACGGCAGTTATCATCGCATACTCAGAGTAGACTATTCATCATTAGCTATAAGCACATCTAGCACAGCCTTCGCTGCTCTTTCTATGTATGATACTAGTGCTTCATGGTGTAATAATTCCTTCTTCCCTGGGACTACGAGGTTATCTGATATTACTAGTATTGCTGCAGCTTTGTACCCACGTATACTACTGAGAGCGTATAGCGTAGCTACCTCCATCTCAACAGCAACAACCCCTCTTTTTGCCCACTTAGATGCAAATTCCTCATCTTCTACGTAGAATGCATCACTACTAAAAACTGGTGCTATTATGACTTTCGAGGAGACGAGGTCTTTGATACGGTTAT
>Ga0256839_1006467_pt1 | contig 10246 bp, 6 predicted proteins | sample 354166metaG_FD_185968 | JGI IMG/M metagenome (GOLD analysis project Ga0256839, IMG submission 185968) | Hydrothermal vent microbial communities from Mid Atlantic Ridge, Atlantic Ocean - 354-166 | ecosystem: Environmental > Aquatic > Marine > Hydrothermal vents | place: Atlantic Ocean: Mid... | reverse complement strand
TAAACCTTTAAAATTTAAAATTTATAGCGTTTTGTATTTGCAAAAAGTTTCGTAGTTTAAAAATTGAAAAAAGCTAATTTTGATATATACTATTTTGACGGCTCGGTGGCGAAGTGGTAACGCAGCGGTCTGCAAAACCGCGATGCGCGGGTTCGATTCCCGCCCGAGCCTCATTCAAAAACGCGCAACACAATAAGTTTGCGCGTTTTTTAAATTTTAAAAATCGGTATGTTATAATAATACAAACTTTTCATTAACAGTATTAAATTATTCGGCTATGAATATAACATTAGGAAAGTTAAAAATCATATTATTTGCATCCTTGTTTTTCTATGTTTTTCTGTTTTTTGCAAATGTTTACGCAGCAACGCTTCAGCCTATAGAAAACATATCAATAAAATCTGCGATTTTAAATTATTCGCAAGGGAACTCCGCAAATGTTTCATTTGTGTTACGCAATACGTTTAAGTATTCCACTGACAATTTTTCAGCTCAGCTTATATTGACTCAAAATGGTAAAGAGATGCACAGAAAGTATTTGCAAATAGCAGATAAAAAGATAGACGCAAAGTCAAGTAAAGAATTTTTAAGCACTATAATTCTTGATAATATACCAAAAGGGGAATATGACGCATATTTGGCGATAAAGATCCCTGAACTTGGTATATCATCAAATTTTCCTTTGGGTAAGATAAATATAAAAAATGGTAGCGATGCCTTTAGTCTAAATTGTAAAGCTTCTTATATCAAAGATAGCAAAAAGGCGCGGATAAGTTGTAACTCCGACTTGGAACAAGAGACCGAGCTATCTGTACATATTGTTGCAAAACCTTTTGCGAGCGCTGTTACAAGCTTTGAAAATAAATATATAATTAAAACAAATGAGGATGGTTCGTTTACCATTATTCCGGATTTTCAATTTGATGAATCTGGCCCGGTTGAGCTCTCAATATTTGCAAGCGCAAACTCCGGCGCACTGATTGGCAATACTGAGAATTTAACATTTGAAGTCCCTGGAGTATATACAAACATAGCTCATCTGGCTTTTAATTTTGATACAAAAAAAATAAAAGTCTATTTAAGAGGTACACTCAAAGCGGAAAACAGACAGCTCTTAGTTGGGATAAAGGATAAAAGCAAGATTTGTTTTTATAAGATTGAGGATTTGTCCAGCTTGGCTCCTGTACAAAGAGAGTACAGCGTAGATGATAAGAATACCTGCTCTAGGTCCTCATCCCCTTTTGCTGTAGTATATGAAAATACAAACTCCGATTTATTGGCAAAAGATATAATCGCTTTTTCAGGCGTTGCCAGCAAGGCGGACGCTGCGTTTTTGACTAACGAAGTATTAAAATTAGAGGGAGTTCGTGATGTTAAATCTCAGATTACACCAGTAGTTTTCAAGGTTGTCATTTTTGTATTGGCACTGTTGGTATTGTTGATCTTATTTGCGTTTATGAAAAAGAAAAACTTATTTGTTATAGCGCTTGTGTTTATTGCGTCTGCTGCTGTGTTTTCAACTGCACATGCAGAGATTTTTGACAGTGTAGATGCACCAAAAATAAGGTTTGAGGTAAACTTTACAAACTTAAATAATGAGGTGCCTCAAAATCAAGATATAATTTTTACAATTTCAGCTTTTGATAATATGAGCGCATCACTGAGAAAATATCCAAATACTGCAATTTACGCAAAAATAAATTCTGGGCCGGAAACCCTTGTTATGCCCGCATCTGACAATCGTGCAACTGTTATAGCGAATTTGCCACACAGCCTTCCAAAAGGGGTTCACACTTTAACATTTAGGGCGCCTAACGCTTGCGGAAGCGCATTTGATTACTCCGTATTTGACAACTCTAAGTTTGGCACTGAAGATTGTGTTTTCTCTGTACAATTCAAAGTTATAGACGCTAGTGATGATTTAAGATTGCAATTTTATGCAGATCCGGTTGCGGTTGAAAAAGGTTCAAGGTCAAAGCTATATTGGATAAGTCAAAATGCAAACTCATGTTCAGCTAGCGGAAAGTGGACGGGCGCAAAAGCGTTATCCAACAAATCAGGATATCCTACACCTATCCTGAACGATGATATAAATGTATTTAGTCTTACATGCTCAAATTCTACCGCAAGTATTAACAAGAGAGCAACAGTGTACACGTATACTTGTGGCGACGGGATCTGCTCTCCGTTTGAAGAGTGTGCGGCAGATTGTGGCTCTGTCAAGTCACTGAACATAGAGGCTATACCTCAGCTTGTAAGAGAAGGAGATAGTGCAAATATAAGGTGGACAAGTCAAGGTTATGACTCATGCTCCGTTACAGAAGATAATCCTGATATAGATGACAGATGGAATACATTGGCAGGCTCCAAATTAAGCTCGGCTTTGACAAAAGAGACAAAATATACCCTTACATGTTCATCAAGCTCCGGTACAGATAGCAAAAGCGTAAAAGTTAAGATAGTTCCAAAATTCAGAGAGTTTTAGACACAATGGAGCTATTTGTAAAAACGCAGTATATCGGCGTTTGACCGATGTGCTGCGTTTTAAAATAGCAGATTTATAAAAATAAAAAACTAAAAGAACTTTATACAAGCGCTCAAATATAGTTTGGATAGCGCTTATTTAACAACAGAAGCTACGGCATCTACAACATGTCTGTCAAACGGGTCAGGGACTATATTTTCTTCGTCAAGCTCATCAACCAAGCCTGCTATTTTATCAGCGGCTTTTAGTAGTATATCTTCTGTTATTTGTTTTGCATTATTTTGTAGAGCGCCTTTAAATATTCCGGGGAAGGCCAGTAAATTATTTATCTGGTTTGGGTAGTCGCTTCTGCCGGTTGCCACGATTCTTGCTCCTGATTCTTTTGCAAGCTCTGGATTTATTTCAGGTTCGGGATTTGCCAGAGCAAAAATTATAGGATCCCTTGCCATTTTCTTTATATCTTCGCCAAACAAGACGTTTGCGACAGATACACCAATAAATATATCCGCCCCAACAATAACATCTCTCAGTTCGCCACATATATTTGCAATAACACAACATTGCAAGACCTCTTTTTGCGCAAGATTTAAATCCTCTCTACATTTTGAGATAATCCCTCTGCTGTCTATCAATGTTATGTTTTCAAAGCCGTATGCGTAAAGGAGCTTAACTATTGCTATACCTGCGGCACCTGCGCCGTTTACTACAACTTTTACGTTTTCTTTATTTTTTCCAACAATTTTAAGGGCATTTATAAGTCCTGCAAGAGTTACAACGGCAGTTCCGTGCTGATCGTCATGAAAAACCGGAATATCTAATTCTTTTTTAAGGCGAGCCTCAATCTCAAAGCAACGTGGTGCAGAGATATCTTCCAAATTTATACCACCAAAACTTGGAGATATATTTTTAATCGTCTGTATTATCTCCTCTGTGTCTTGTGTATTTAGTACTATCGGGATGGCGTCGAGTCCTGCAAATTCTTTAAATAAAATAGCCTTTCCTTCCATAACAGGTAATGAGCTTTCAGGGCCGATATTGCCAAGTCCCAAAACAGCAGAGCCGTCAGATATAACAGCTACTGCATTTTTCATGGCTGTATATTTTTTAGCGCTCTCACCTGCGTGTATTTTTTTGCAAGGCTCCGCTACTCCTGGAGAATAAGCCCAAGATAAGTCGTCCTTGTTTTTTATCTTTACTTTGGGGCAAATCTCCAGCTTTCCTTTTAAGCTCTCATGCTCTTTTAAGCTTTTTCTGTAGTGATCTTCCATAGAGAAAAATTATACTCCATTTGATTTTATAATCAAACTTGATAGAATGAAAATCATGAGTATGGACATAGATGATTTAAACAAAAGCCAGTTTATTTTACTTGTTCTTTTGGTAAGTTTTGTAACCTCTATTGCAACGGGAATTGTGACCGTATCTTTAATGGAGAAAGCACCAAAGGATGTTGTGCGCGTTGTGCAAAGAGTTGTTGAAAGAACTGTAGAGAAAGTTCAAGATGAGCCACAAAAAAACAAAGAACCAAAAGAAAAGATAATAGAGAAAACAATAATCGTAAAGGAAGGGGATTTGATAGCCGAAAAAATAGCGGAGCTTCGCCCTAAGATATTGTCAATCTACGATGATGAGGACAATTTTGTATCATTTGCATTCTACAACAACTCGTATATTGTAGCAGACAGCAGTAATACATCAAAAGATAAAAAATACATAGCAAAAAATACAAAAGGCGAAATTTTTAACCTAAAATTTAAAAAGAGTTCGCAAAACAGAGCTTTAGTACTTTTTGAGCTTGAAGAGAATGATGCCGGCAAAAAACCAAGCGAGATAAAAATTTCACAAGGGCAAACAAAATTAGGACAAACTCTTTTCTACTTTGCGTCGGCTAGAGCAGATAAAGTCCTTCAGTCAATAATATCTAGCAAGCCTGACTCTTACTTGGAGTTGCAAGCCCAAAAGGAAAGTATTTTGCCTGGAACTTTGGTTTTTGACTCAAAAGGAGAGCTTGTAGCCATAAGTACTCAGGCAAGCAGAGGCGTCAAATACAACTATTTTATACAAGCGTCTGCAGTAGATGCGTTTGTAAAAAATGCAAACAAGCCGGAAGCTGACAATCAAGACAAGACGGACACAAATCAAAATAAAGATAGCGCATCGCAACCTTCTCAAAACGCGCAACAAGCATCAGTTATAGATTCTCAAACCAATGAAAATGCAAACAATTCGTCAAACCAAGCACAAGGCAACACGAATAATTAGTGTAGCCACAAAGGCTTTACTTGTAGCCAACATTTTGTTATAATAAAGCAGTAAAAAAGTTATATGCCATTTCCAAACTTTACATCAAGAGCAAAAGAAGCGGTGCACAAAGCGCACCAGCTAGCTGTTGAAAGAGGTCAAACACATGTAAATCCTCTTCATCTTTTGTCTGCAATTTTGCTTCAAGAAGAGAATTTAACACTTTCAATCTTGGAGCAGATGGAATATGATTTAAACGAGCTTTCTGATTATGCTTTGGATATACTAGACGGCACAGCTGCGCCTGATGCTGTTGTTGCTCCTTCAATGCAACTTTTTTTGACTCCTGAGCTTGCGCACATCTTGCAAGAAGGGGCAAATAAAATTGCAAACGCTTTTGGTGATCAATATGTATCTACCGAGCATCTGTTTGTAGCTATTATGAATGAGCCGGCAGAGGCTGCGGAATTCTTTATAAAGTTCAAAATAGATAAAGAGCAATTTATAGAAATTTACAAAAGCATAAAAAGCGGATCAGACAATTCATCCAAAACATCAGTTAAGCAAAACAGAATGCTAAATCGCTTTGCGCGCTCTTTGACAGAGCTTGCAAAAGAGGGCAAGCTTGACCCTGTAATAGGCAGAGACACAGAGATAAGACGTGTTGCGCAAATATTGTCTCGCAGGACAAAGAACAACCCAATCTTGATAGGAGAAGCAGGCGTTGGAAAGACCGCAATAGCCGAAGGTCTTGCTCAAAGAATAGCAGAAGGCAACGTCCCTGAATCCTTAAAAGACAAAGAGATAGTCTTGCTTGACTTGGGGCTTCTTGTTGCAGGGACAAAGTTCAGAGGGGAGTTTGAAGAAAGGCTAAAAGCAATTATAAAAGAAGTTGAAAGATCAAAGGGCAAAATCATTCTCTTTATAGATGAGATACATACAATAGTCGGGGCAGGTTCTGCGCAAGACTCTCTTGATGCAGCTAATATGCTAAAACCTGCTCTTGCAAGAGGAGAGCTCAAAATCATAGGCGCAACGACTCTTCAAGAGTATCAAAGGAGTATAGAAAAAGACCCTGCGCTTACAAGAAGATTTCAGCCTGTTTTTGTCTCAGAGCCTAGCGTGGAAGATAGTATTGCCATTTTGCGCGGTCTTAAAGAAAGGTATGAGCTTTTCCATGGTGTAAGAGTTAGTGATGAAGCTATAGTATCTGCAGTTGAGCTTTCTCAAAAATATTTGACAGATAGATTCTTGCCGGACAAGGCCGTAGATTTAATGGATGAAGCGGCAAGCGCGTTAAGGCTGTCTTTGGAGAGCAAACCTGAGGAGCTAGAAAATGTGCACGGCAAGCTGATTCGTCTTAAAATAGAAAAAGAAGCGCTTAAAAAAGATGTAAAAGAAGGAGAAAAAGAAGCAAAAGCGCGCTTAAAACAAATAGAAAAAGAAATCGCGGATTTGCAAGAGAGTGTAAAAGATTTGGAAAGCAGATGGGCATATGAGAAGAACATAATAGATAATATAGGCAAATTGCAAGCAGAGCTTGAAGATTTGGAAAAAGAGACTGAAAAAGCAAAGCAAGAAGCAGATATTGAAAAAGCGGCGCAGTTTAAGTATGTATTAATTCCGGAGAAGAAAAATCAGATAAAGCAACTGAATGAAAAGTTATCAAAGCTTAAATCGGAAAGAAGGGTTTTAAGAGATGTTATATCTCGCGAGGATGTTGCTTCAGTTATATCGCGCTGGACAGGTATTCCGGCAAACAAACTTTTGGAAGATGAGGCGAGCAAGCTTCTTAAAATTGAGGACTTTTTGTCACAAAAAGTTATAGGGCAAAGCGAGGCCGTCAAAAAGGTCTCAGACGCAATAAAGCGCGCGCGCGCAGGGGTGGCTCCTGAAGATAGACCCTTGGCATCATTTCTGTTCTTAGGTCCTACCGGTGTTGGTAAAACAGAGTTAGCAAAGGCTTTGGCTGAGTTTTTGTTTAACACGAATGATGCGCTTATAAGAGTGGATATGTCTGAATTTATGGAAAAGCATGCGGTATCCAAGCTTATTGGTTCGCCCCCGGGCTACGTTGGGCATGAAGAAGGGGGAGATTTGACCGAAAAAATACGGCGCAGGCCTTATTCCGTAATACTTTTTGACGAGGTTGAAAAAGCGCACCCCGAGATTTTCAATATCTTGTTACAAGTTTTAGACACAGGCTATCTCAAAGATTCAAAAGGTAGAAAAGTCAATTTCAGAAACACGGTAATTATACTTACAAGTAATATCGGAGCTAAACATTTGCACGAAGGATCCAAATTTGGGTTTGCAAAAGATGAAGAGCAGAACGCAAGAGAGAAGGTTTTAAAAGAGTTAAACGAGTTCTTCAAGCCCGAATTTTTAAACAGGTTGGACAATATAGTAGTGTTCAATACTCTTGCGCAAGATGTTTTATCTTTGATTGTTGAGAAATATTTGATGCAACTGCAAGAGCGCCTTTCAAAGCAAGGTATAAAGCTCAGCTACACAAAAAGATTTGTAAATTATGCAATTGAAAAATCATACGACAAAAAATACGGCGCTCGTTCAATAAGGCGTTTTATAGAAGATGATGTGACAAGCAAAATCGCAAATATTATTATTGAGAATAAAGATTTGGAATCTGTAAAGTTGGACAGCGCGCAAGCGGAACTAAAAATAACTCCGAAATTAAAACGAATTTATCAAAAATCCAGCAAAACAAGTGATATTAAATTAAGTGAAGCCATAGATACGTCTAAATAATTTAATATATTAAATATTGCATTACGCAGAGCTTGTTTTATCTGTAATTAGGTTTATTTTTGTTTCATCCAGAGTGTCTTTAAGGTCTTTTCCGGTAAGGACGGCGAGCAAAGTGCTTATAATTAGCCATGCCACAAGCGCTAAAATAAGACCCAATGCGACGTGTTTAAAAATTGAATGCGCTTCGTGAATTTTACTACTGTTGCCTCCGGCAGTCATGTATTTAAATCCGGCCCAAGCAAAAACTATTACAGAGCCGACCACCACTATTTTTATCAAAAAGTCCAAAATATTTTGCGCGAGTTGAACAAAGTGGCTAAAATTGCACTCATCTCCTTGGCAGTTAGGCACTATTCCTTGCGCAAAGCTCAAATCAAAACCCAGTAAAAAAAGCAAAAGAGTAAAAAGCGCAGAAGCATGTATTCCGGAGGATAATATTTTTCTTTTCATGATTATATTTTAGCAAATTTATAATGAAAATCATGTAATTTTTTATTTTTTACTCCGTTTTTCCAAATTTGGAATCTGAATACATTGCGTATGCTTGGTTTTTGATATGGTTAAGTTATAATTATACTTATGCAAAATTTTGCGAAAACATTTTTCACTTTTGTCTTAATTGTGTTTTTGATATCTCACGCCGCTTTTGCCGAGACGGAAAAAGAGCGCAGAGCCCGCCTTCAAAAGGAGCTGCAAAAGCTTGAAAGGGAGATAAAAGAGCAAGAAAAAATAGTAGACAGCTTGTCAGGGCAAAGACGTTCTCTTGAAAGAGATGTATCACTTCTGAATGCAAAAATACGCAAATCAGAGCTTGCAATAAAGCAACGAAATCTTGCAATATCAAAACTTAAATCAGAGATAAGGATACTAAACAAAAGATTGGGTAACCTTGATGAGCAACTGCAAGCGCAGAAAAAAGCTCTGGCGCAACTTCTGCGCAGAACAAAGCAGATAGATGATTACTCAACGGTAGAACTCCTTTTAAATACCAGAAAGTTTTCAGAGTTTCTGGATGATTTAAAACGCTTTGATGATTTAAAAAAGGCAATACATAGTTCATTTAAAGAGATAGCAAACACAAAAGAAAACATACAAGATAAGAAAAAACTTTTGGAGGAGAAAAAGGCGGAAGAGTATAAATTGCGCGAGATTCAAGCCCTTGAAAAAAAGAAGATAGAAGAAGCGAAAAAAGAAAAAGCGCGCATTTTAAAAATAACAAAAGGTAAGGAGGATGAGTATAAACTTCTTTTAAAATATAAAAAGCGCACAGCTGCGGATATAAGAGCGGAGCTCTTTGAGCTTCGTGACACAAAAGGCATTCCATTCGGGAAAGCATATCAATATGCAAAAGAGGCATCGCGCGCAACGGGAGTATCCCCCGCTTTGATTTTGGCAATTATTGCGCAGGAGACTAATTTGGGCAAAAATGTTGGAACCGGGAATTGGAGAACAGACATGCACCCTACACGCGACAGACCGATATTTAAAAAGCTTATGGAGGAGTTGGGCTTTGATCCTGATAAAATGCCAGTTTCCAAAAAGCCATGGTATGGCTGGGGCGGAGCTATGGGTCCTGCTCAGTTTATCCCTTCAACATGGGTTTTGTATAAAGACAGAATCGCAACGCTTTCAGGCGAGAATCCACCAAACCCTTGGAATCCAAGGACGGCATTTTTTGCAACGGCAATTTTGATGAAGGATAATGGGGCTACGGCAGGCACAAGGTACGCCGAAAGGCTCGCCGCTTTAAGATACTTTGCGGGTTGGAAAAATGCAAAAAAGCCTGCCTATGCATTTTATGGAGACTCCGTCATGGAATTAAGGGATAAATTCCAAAGGCGAATAGATATCCTAGAAGGGCGATAATATGAAAATGCCGATAATCGTTGTTGTAGGGCAAACAGCAACAGGCAAGAGTGATATTGCCGTAAGGCTTGCTAAAGATTTAGAGGGCGAGATTGTCTCTGCCGATTCAAGACAGGTATACAAAGAATTTAATCTGACAAGCGGTAAAATAAGCAAAGAAGAGATGCAGGGAGTAAAGCATCATTTGCTGGATGTGTTGAGTGTAAAGACGCGCATTTTTGATGCTGCTGATTTTAAAAAACGCGCGCAAAAAGCGCTTTTGCAGATTCACAAAAAAAGAAAATTGCCAATCATTGCAGGCGGGACAGCTTTTTATATTGATGTTTTGCTGGACAGGGTCAAGCTTGAGCCGTATGAGAAAGATGCAAAACTGCGAAGTTGTTTGGACAAAAGGAGCAAAGAAGAGTTATTTGCGGAACTTTTAAAACTTAACAAAGAAAAAGCAGCAAAAATTGACAAAAATAATAAAAGGCGTCTGATAAGAGCTTTAGAGATAGAAATTCAAAAAAAGCGTGACAGCAGGACGGAAATACCTTTGGAAGATGAAGAGATAAAATTTTGCCCTGTATGGGTCTGCCTTAGGTGGGATAAGGAGACTTTACGATACAGAATCAAAAAAAGACTTTTCGACAGATACAAAAAAGGCATGTGCAAAGAAGTTAAACACGCGTTAGAATGTGGAGTATCAAAAAAAAGGATAGAATCTTTAGGGCTCGAGTTTAAATATTGTCTTTATTTGATTGAAGGCAAATTGACAGAGAAAGAATTTTTGGAAACTCTTGAGAATAAAATTTGGCAATTTGCAAAAAGACAGGCAACTTACTGGAAGAAAAACAAAGATATAAAATGGTTTAGCCCGAGCGACTATGAAAAGATTTTGCAATA
>Ga0256839_1006466_pt1 | contig 10247 bp, 8 predicted proteins | sample 354166metaG_FD_185968 | JGI IMG/M metagenome (GOLD analysis project Ga0256839, IMG submission 185968) | Hydrothermal vent microbial communities from Mid Atlantic Ridge, Atlantic Ocean - 354-166 | ecosystem: Environmental > Aquatic > Marine > Hydrothermal vents | place: Atlantic Ocean: Mid... | reverse complement strand
TGATTTCAATATCAGAAGAGTGTTGATGATATAGCTGTATAGCATCTTCACCACTCTCAGCTTCAAGGTGTATGATGTTGAGTTCATCAAGCAAGCAGGCAACAAACTCACGAATGCCACTTTCATCATCGACAATCAGCACTTGTCCTTGAATATGAATGTCAGGCTCGGTGGTTGACGGAGAAGTTTTATCTGAGATTGAATGTGTATTATCTAAAGCAGGAAAGTAAACATGAAAGGTGCTACCTTTTCCTTCTTCGCTTTCAATATGCATACCACAATGATGGCTTTGTATAATGCCAAGTACAGCACTCATGCCTAAGCCTCGCCCTTGAAACTTTGTTGTATAAAAAGGATCAAATATCTTATTTAGTGTGGTTTGAGACATGCCGCACCCTGTATCGCTGATTTTCAAGTGTATGTATAGCCCAGGTTTAACATGCTGGTGAACAGATAAAGCTTCAATATCTTGTTGAGATAAAGTTTGTACTTCTGTTTTGATACTGACTGTACCAACGGTTTGGTTGAGTGACTCTGAGGCATTAATAATTAAGTTCATAATCACCTGTTGCAACTGTGCCTCATCACCTTGGCATAAGGGTAAATCTTGTGCCAAATCAAAGGATAAAGTGGTTTGTTTGGCTATGGATGTCTGTAGTAAGGTTGATATACTTTGAATGATGTTGTTGAGTGACAAAGTCTTGTTTTCAAGCTTACCTTGCCCTGAGTAAGCAAGCATTTGTTGGCATAATGCTGCTGCCTTTTCTGATGAACTCATGATATTATGAAGATACTTGCTGATATGAGGTTCTGGCATTGTAATTTTTTGCGTAACTAGCGCAGTATTACCCATGATGATAGCAAGTAAGTTGTTAAAATCATGAGCAATTCCACCAGCTAAAACCCCCAAGGATTCTAGCCGTTGTGTATGTGCTACTTGTTGAATGAGAGCAACTTTTTTCTCTTGGATTTCAATACGCAAGATGGTTGCAACCAAATCATTCGCAAGAATTTCACCAAAGTTGATTTGCTCATCTGTAAGGTTTTGTTCCTGATTAAAATATGCTATGTATTTGCCTATCACACCTTGGCTTGCGGTGAGTGGAAAAAAGCCTGAGGCAGCAATGCCTTCATCTAAAATGGTTTGCTTTAATGTTTCTTCTAAATTTTCATTTTGAATACTTGGGATAAATATGGGCGTTGCCTCTTTTTCATTTTTTTCCCATGGTGAATGACCATCAACAGCTTGTTGATATGCTTGTGAGATACCTACAGCCGCTACAAAATGCGCTTTGTCATCATCACCAAAACGAAGAATGGATGCTCGGTCGCAGCCCAGTACAGCCTTGATGCCAGATAAGGCAATATCATAGGCTTCGTCTAATGTTTCAGCACGATTAAGCTGCTCTAATGTGTGCCGTAAGTTTTGTGAAATGCGATTACGAAAAGCACTTTGTTCTTCTTTGTTTTTTTGTGCTGAAATATCTTTAGCCATAGCCAATGTTGCAGGCTTACCTTCGTAAGTGATGCCAAGTGAAGTAACTTCTGCCCATACTGATGAACCATCAAGACGAAGTAGTTTTTCTTCAATCACAGGTGTTTTTCCGCTGATTGTTGCTTGTTTTATGCGTTCTTTGGCTATGCTATGAAAGCTAGGGTGAATAAAATCCCATACAGGTTTACCGATTAAATCCTTTTCCGAGTTTGCAGCAAAAAGTTTAAGCGTTGCAGGGTTGGTATATTTCCACACACCATCAGCGTGAATAGCTATGGGTTCTGGTGCTGATTCAATCATGGTTTTATAGATTTGATGTTGTTGTTCAATCGCTAGACTTTTTTCTTGGATAACTTTTCTCAGGGTGATAATGATGAATAATGTCATAGCAACCATTAACAACAAGAATACAAGCAAAGCTTGCCATTTATAGGTGTATAATATTGCCCCAATGCTTTGTGTTGTTTCAGGTTCAAAAATAAAGTTATCAAGCTTTCGCTCCTGCTGAACAAGCTTGAGTTCTTTTAATACATGCAAAATATTTCCCCATTTTTCTTTGTTGATAAAGCCAACGGGGACAAGGTCATGACGAATATACGGTATACTCGCTTGGGCTTCTTGAAGGTAATGTGCTTTGCTGAGGTGCTGTGAATTGTATTTTTGTATGATGACATCCACAGCTTCGTCAATATGGCTTAGTGCATAATTCCAGCCTTGTTGGGTTGCGTGTACAAAAGCGCGGATAAGTTCAGGGTGGTGCAAGGCTTCATGTTTACTTGTGATAATGGTATCACCATAAAAATCTATGCCTTGGCTCTTGGGATTTAAGATATTTAGCTTAACCCCTAAGTTTTTGGCTTGCAGTAATTGGCCGGTTGTATAAGCCGAAAAGGCATCTGTACGCCCTTGAATGAGGTCTTGCAAGTCAAAACTAATGTTTTGCCGTATATAGTCACCTTCATATAAGCCTGCTTTTGCAAGTGCCGCTATGATTGCAAGATTGCCAAACCCTGGTTGAATCATAACGCGCTTACCTTTGAGATCAGCAAAACTATTGATATGTGAACTTTGTTTGGTGATAAGCACCAATGGGGAATACTGAAAAATGGATGCAATGGTGGCAATATCCTTACCTTGTTCATAAGCGAGTAGTGCGCTGGAGCCTGAGATAGCAAAGGTGTTTGGTGCGGATAAAACAAAGTCAACAGGATCGCTATTGGCTTGGTTTTCAATTAATTGTATGTGGAGACCTTGCTGTTGGTAAAAGCCTTGTTCAATTGCCATGTATATGCCTGCAAATTGAAAAGAATGCTTCCATTTCAGTTGTAGATTGATGGTTTCACTTGTTGTTGCCCATGCTGGTGCCCATGTCATCAAGACAATGTATAGAAGTAAAGTGTATTTGGGCTTGAGCATGGAATCCTCGTTAGTGGTTTCTTGCTGGTGCGTATATATTGAGTTTAGCAATTTTATTGCCAAGATATATTGTATCATGCTTGTGAAAAAAATACACCTTGGTACGACCATCAACTCTGATTGGAGTGGTTGAGTACTTACTTTTTTGTTGGTTTTGATGTTACAAACGAAAAAAGGATGAGTTGATGTCAGCATAGAAAAAAAAGCATGGAATGTTAAAGTCCCGCAAAACTTTTTGAACACAGGAAAACCTTATGACATCCAAATACACCATGATTTACACCAAAACAGATGAAGCACCCATGCTGGCAACCGCCTCATTTTTGCCAATAGTGCAGGCGTTTACCAAGGCAGTGGGTGTGGCTGTGGTGAGCAAGGATATATCGTTGGCAGGGCGTATATTGGCGCATTTCCCTGATTACTTGAGTGATGAGCAAAAGCAGAGTGATGCCTTGGCAGAGCTTGGTGCATTGGCGAAAACACCTGAAGCTAATATCATCAAACTGCCCAATATCAGCGCATCCATTCCGCAGCTTCAAGCTGCGATTAGCGAGCTTCAAGACCATGGTTATGCTATTCCCGATTATCCTGCGCAAGCAAACACTGACAAAGAAAAAGACATTCAAAGCCGCTATGCCAAAGTGTTGGGTTCTGCGGTGAACCCTGTGTTGCGCGAAGGCAATTCAGATAGGCGCGTGGCTGCGGCAGTGAAACAATATGCCAAAGATAATCCACACAGCATGGGTGAATGGTCTGCTGATTCCAAATCGCATGTGGCGCACATGGAAGATGGTGATTTTTATGGCTCTGAACAATCGGTAGTGATGAGTGGGGCGGATACGCTGTCTATCGTGTTGGAAACCGAAGCGGGGCAACGCATCACACTGAAAGATGGTTTAAGTGTTGAATCGGGTGAAGTGGTGGATGCGGCGGTGATGTCTAAGGCTGCATTGCGCGACTTTTATGCAGCAGAGATTGCTGATGCCAAAGACAAGGGTGTGTTGTTATCCCTGCATTTGAAAGCCACCATGATGAAAGTGAGCGACCCAATTATGTTTGGTCATGCGGTGGAAGTGTATTTCAAAGATGTGTTTGAAAAATATGCCGATACCTTTGCCAAGCTGGGTGTAAACACCAAAAATGGCTTGGGTGATGTGTATGCCAAGATTGCAGGTTTGCCAGATGATGAGCGAGCAGCCATTGAAGCGGATATTGAAGCGGTGTATGCCATGAACCCTGGTTTGGCGATGGTGGATTCGGATAAGGGAATCACCAATTTGCATGTGCCAAGCGATGTGATTATTGATGCGTCTATGCCTGCGGCGATTCGTGCATCAGGCAAGATGTGGGGCAAGGATGGCAAGCTGCATGATATGAAAGCCATGATTCCAGATCGTTGTTATGCGGGTATTTATCAAGAAACGATTCAATTTTGCAAAGAAAATGGTGCATTTGACCCCAAAACTATGGGTTCTGTTTCTAATGTTGGGCTGATGGCGAAAAAAGCTGAAGAATATGGTTCACATGACAAAACTTTTGAGATTGCTGAAAAAGGTACAGTTAAAGTCATCAATGCTGTGGGCGATGTGTTGATGAGCCATGCTGTGGATGTGGGTGATATTTGGCGAGCTTGCCAAACCAAAGATATTGCCATCAAAGATTGGGTGAAGCTAGCGGTTTCTCGTGCGAAGGCTACAGGTAGCCCTGCGGTTTTCTGGCTGGATGAAAATAGGGCGCACGATGTCAATTTGATTGCCAAAGTGAAGCTATACTTGCAAGATCATGAGATTGGCGATTTAGATATTCAGATTATGTCGCCCAAAGATGCAATCAAACATGCGCTAGCAAGAGCGAAGGCTGGTCAAGATACGATTTCTGTAACAGGTAATGTGTTGCGTGATTATTTAACCGATTTGTTCCCAATTTTGGAGTTGGGCACCAGCGCAAAAATGTTGTCCATTGTGCCATTGTTGGCAGGTGGTGGTTTGTTTGAGACTGGCGCTGGCGGATCAGCCCCTAAGCATGTGCAACAGTTTATCCAAGAAGGGCATTTGCGTTGGGATTCCTTGGGTGAGTTTTTGGCATTGGCAGTGTCTTTAGAAGATATGGCAGCCAAAACAGGTGATACAAAAATTGCAGTGCTTGCCGCATGTTTGAATGATGCCAACACACAATTTTTGAAAAATAACAAGTCTCCATCACGCAAAGTGGGTGAGTTGGATAATCGTGGTAGCCATTTCTACTTGGCGATGTATTGGGCGCAGGCTTTGGCAGCGCAAAGCGATGATGCCGAACTTCAAGCCAGGTTCGCACCACTTGCCAAAGCATTGGCAGAACATGAGCAAGCTATCATGGACGAGCTCAATGCAGCGCAAGGCTCACCTGTGGATTTGGGTGGTTATTATCAACCCGATGAAGTCAAGCTTGAGCAAGCCATGCGACCAAGCGTGATACTGAACCAAGCTTTATCTGACTTGTAACATATGTTTATGTAATTGGGAAAAAGAAATTGCATTTATGGTTTACATTTAGAGGGAATATACAACAAAAGCCTTTTATTGGTATGATATTAGTGCTTTTGCTTATGAGTTCTTTGGGTATGTTTCTTATTAATACAGCGGACACAGGGTATAAGTTTGAAGGTATGCCGCAAGGGCAAGCGCAGATGATAACCTTGCTGGGTCTTGCTCTTCTTATTTTAGCGCAAGTTTCCGCATTGAGCCTTGTTGTTCGCCGATTAAGGGATATTGGTTGACCTGTATGGTGGGCTTTGTGGAGTTTTATCCCTGTTTTGGGACAAGTTTTATGGCTGGTTCTTGTTGCAAGACCATCTGTAACATCAAAAGACTAGCTGGATAGGGAATGATGACTAAGGTATTGGTTGCTCGTCCATTTCATGGCGTGCATCAATTTTGGCTTGGATAAACTCACCATGATACACACCAATGAGCTTGGCAAGCTTGCGAATCATGTGCTCCTCGTAAGCATTGACTTGACCATCAGCCATGGCAATCATCCAAAGCTCTTTGAGGATATCAATGCGCTCTTCAGTGCTGAAATGGTTGATAACCAATGAAGTAAATTGATGCAGATCCATGGCTTGGTTTTGCGCGTTGGTAGCATCTTCTATCAGTGCTTCTACTTCATCATGATCAAGACCAAAGCGTTTCTCGATGGCGGTAAAGATAGTTTGTCGTTCATTGATGTCGATTTCATCATCAGTCTGCATGATCTCAATCATTAAAGCGGTTACAGCCAAGGCAATGGTGTGTTCCTTTTTTTCTGGTTCTTTGCTTTCTTCTGCGAATAACGCTTTGATTTTACTAAACATTACTTCCCCTGTTGAAGTTGACCGAGGCTACGCACTGCGCCTTTATCAGCTGATGTGGTTAAAGCGGCATAAGCTTGAAGTGCTTTGGATACTTGGCGTTGGCGACCCACAGGCTTCCAAGCGTCAGCACCTTTGGCTTCCATAGCTTTGCGGCGTTCAGCAAGTTCATCATTCGAAATAGCAAGATTGATAGAGCGATTGGGAATATCGATTTCAATGGTATCCCCATCTTCAATCAAAGCAATGGCACCGCCTTCAGCGGCTTCAGGGCTGGCATGACCAATGGATAAACCTGATGTGCCACCAGAAAAGCGACCATCGGTCAACAGCGCACAAGCTTTGCCTAAGCCTTTGGATTTGAGATAAGAGGTAGGATAGAGCATTTCCTGCATGCCTGGCCCACCTTTAGGACCTTCGTAGCGAATCACCACGCAGTCTCCCGCTTTGATGTTATCATTCAGTATGGCAGATACAGCATCATCTTGGGACTCAAAAATACGAGCTTTGCCTGTAAACTTCCAAATGGATTCATCCACACCTGCGGTTTTTACAATACAACCGCGCTCGGCAATATTGCCAAACAACACAGCAAGCCCCCCTTCTTTGGAGTAGGCATGTGCCATATCGCGGATACAGCCATTTTCTCTATCGGTATCTAAAGTTTTCCAGCGTTCCGATTGCGAAAATGCGACTTGGGTTGGGATACCACCGGGTGCTGCGCGATACATGTTGCGGGCGGAAGTATTGGCTTCATTCATAATATCATTGCGCTCCAGTGCTTCACCTAAGGTGCTGCTATGTACAGTGGGAACATCACGGTGAATCAAGCCGCCTCTATCCAGCTCTGCCAAAATACCCATGACACCGCCAGCCCTGTGTACATCTTCCATGTGATACTGTTGCACGGCAGGGGCGACCTTGCATAAATTGGGTACACGGCGTGACATGCGGTCGATGTCTTTCATGGTGAAATCGACTTCACCTTCTTGAGCAATGGCTAATAAGTGTAATACCGTGTTGGTGCTACCGCCCATGGCAATATCCAATGCCATAGCATTTTCAAAGGCTTCAAAGGTGGCAATCGAGCGGGGGAGAACTGAAGCATCATCTTGTTCGTAATAACGTTTAGTGATGTCCACAATGGTGCGTCCTGCTTGTAAAAACAGCTCTTGGCGGTCGCTGTGCGTTGCCAACAATGAGCCGTTGCCTGGCAATGCCAAACCCAAAGCTTCGGCAAGGCAGTTCATGGAGTTGGCGGTAAACATACCCGAACATGAGCCGCATGTTGGGCAAGCTGAACGCTCAACAGCAGCCACATCTTCATCGGATTCGTTGTCATCGGCTGCCATCACCATGGCATCGACCAAATCAAGGTGTTTTTCACGATTGTTGATGGTCACTTTTCCCGCTTCCATAGGTCCACCCGATACAAACACCACAGGAATGTTTAAGCGCAACGCTGCCATAAGCATACCGGGTGTAATTTTATCGCAGTTGGAAATACACACCATGGCATCAGCACAATGCGCATTGACCATATATTCCACGGAATCCGCAATGATTTCACGGCTAGGCAGCGAATACAGCATACCGCCATGACCCATGGCAATGCCATCATCCACAGCAATGGTATTAAACTCTTTAGCAACGCCACCTGAAGTCTCAATTTCTCGTGCCACCATTTGTCCTAAGTCTTTCAAATGCACATGCCCCGGCACAAATTGGGTGAATGAATTGACCACGGCAATGATGGGTTTTTCAAAATCATCATCTTTCATACCTGTGGCACGCCAAAGTGCGCGCGCACCTGCCATGTTTCTGCCTGCTGTGGTGGTTCTTGAACGATAAATTGGCATTTTTATACACCCTTTGTTTCATTTTTACGCACTATATCAGTAACGCACTTAGAAATACCCTTTAATTCTTCTAGTATTTCTGAATCGAATAAATCATCTGAAATACATTGTGTTCGAATACCACCAACCTTACGAAAATCATCTGTTTTCTCAAGGTATTCAATGTAACCTTGAATAGTTGCAACAGGTGTAGAGGATCGTTGTAGGTTCTTTTTAAATCTTTCATAAAAAGTGTTTGCCTCTTCATCCTCACATGAATCATTTATGTTAATAACATTTTCAAAATAATGATCTGAAAATTGCCTTTGACTCCACCCCAGTTTCTTCAGCATTTCTTTAAGTTGTTCAATGCCTTTTTGAGAATTTTCTTTTTTTGTCCCCATCTGTCCCCTTGCCCTTTTTTAATGTTCGCCCAACGCCAAAAACAAGTTGGTGAATATAAAACTAGGAGAGTATAATGACTCAATTTAATCAAAAAACAAAGACTGTATTTCAAAATGGAATACACCCTGCAGTAGAGAACTTAAATTTTGAAAACTTAAAGTTTAAACTAACCAAGTCTTCCGAAGCAGAAATGACTCTTGAGAAGTTTTTACAGGCTGAATTGGAGTATCGGCGCTTCTTGAGCTTAAAGAAAATGTATCCCAATATTGATTTGGTGCCAAGTAAGCTGATCGATACCTTTTGGCACGCACATATTTTGGATACCAAAGCGTATAGGGAAGACTGCCAAAATGTGTTTGGATATTTTTTGGACCATTATCCATACTTTGGCATTAAAGATTCTGAAGATTATGAAAACCTTCAGTCCTCTTTTGAGCGCACGAAGAAATTGTATGAACATCATTACGGTAAATACCCCAAGCGTGAAAGCTCTGCTGCACGATGCCAAGATCACGCATGTCATGCACCAACAAGTTGTGCTTGTCGTGTGCCAGGAGCGTGTAAATGAAAAGTATAACTTGTTTTCGTAAAGATGGAGAGCCTAAAACGGTGTATGCCACAGAAATGGAAGCCAAAGATGCAGCTGAATATGTCAGTCAAGAAAAAGACATGACTTTTTCTGCATATCGATGTCAAAAGTGTAATGAATGGCATATTTGCCCTTCAAATTTACAAACACCAAATAGACCTTGTTCATATTGTACAGGTAGGGACGGTGCCCCTAAAGCTTTGTATGAGACTTATGATGATGCAAAAAGAAGGGCAAACATTATTTATCAAGAACGTGGTGTTCGCTTAGATGTGTATGAATGTCGTTATGATAATGGGTTTCACCTTACTAAAGGTTAAATAACGGAGTAGCCTTGAGCCTCTTGCTCAAGGCTACATGTTTTTAGTCACATTTCCCTATTTCTTTATGTAATGTTTGTATGAAATAATCAGGGTTGTTTTGGAATATTTCATAGCCAATTTCATCACGTACATTATCAAATGCACAAGTACATATAGTGCGTTTTCTTTTTATTTCAGCTGTAGAAAGATAGGAGGATGAATCTCCAGCTATGCAAGCTTCTAAGATTGCATACTGAACTTCAGATGGGTAATGGTTGGGGTAAAGAACATCATCAACTTGGCTAAAAGCAACTCCAGTCGTAATAATTGCCAGAATAGCCTTTTTTCCAAAACCTTTTATAAAGGAACCTTTTAACTCTATTTCTTTTTCACAATGCGCACATTGAATTTTTTCAGGTATGTCTATTAAGTTTGACTTCTTGCAATCGTCACAATGAATTTCAACTTTAGGCTTCCCCCACACTTTTAATACACCTCTTTTTCTTTTGTTTCAGCATGTTGAAGATTCACTTCTTCAATCGACCCCGCTTTGGGGTCGTTAAACACATATAAATCCAAGCCTTTTTCACTTCCTGCGATAATCGTACTCACGGCTGCATCACCTGTGACATTCACCGCTGTGCGAATCATATCCAGCAATCTATCCACGCCAATGATGAGCGCAATACCTTCCACGGGCAAACCCACTTGATTGAATACCATGGCAAGCATAATCAAACCCACACCAGGTACACCAGCTGTGCCAATGGATGCCAATACAGACATGCCAATCACGGTTAAATACTCCGTTAACCCTAAATCAACACCATAGACATTGGCGATAAACACGGTGGCAACGCCTTGCATAATGGCT
>Ga0256839_1006465_pt1 | contig 10247 bp, 9 predicted proteins | sample 354166metaG_FD_185968 | JGI IMG/M metagenome (GOLD analysis project Ga0256839, IMG submission 185968) | Hydrothermal vent microbial communities from Mid Atlantic Ridge, Atlantic Ocean - 354-166 | ecosystem: Environmental > Aquatic > Marine > Hydrothermal vents | place: Atlantic Ocean: Mid... | reverse complement strand
TTACATTCAATGGATCATTGATAAGTTAAACAATAGACCTAGGAAATGTCTTAAGGGCAGAACCCCTAATGAGGTATTCTTTGCTGGAAATAGGATTGCACTTGCGAGTTGAATTCACGCCCCCCCTGTTTTTCGCTGTTTTGTATGTGGGAAATCGTACAAAACAGCGAAAAACAGGGGGGGTGGTAAATTATAAGACTAAAGATAGGAGGTAGTGGACTATTATAGTACCAACGAAGGGTGAAATTTTGTGCCAGATTTGTGGGTTATTGTTTACCCATCATTGCGGTGAAGACGTAATCCACCGTTGAAGCATCACCTGCTCGTAAATGGATACTGTTATTCATCAGTGTTTCCTTAAGGAGAAAATAATCAAGTCCAATTATTTCCAACTTGCCAAATCTGCCGCTATTTTCCACGAAGATCGGCGCAATAGAATGATTGTTACGTCTCATTTCGTGAAAAATAGCGACAAATTTTTCTGCGCTAAATTCTAATCGACTTGATCAGTTTCTCATTAAGAAGGAGATGATACTTTTTACAAATACTTTCTCAATAGATAGAGTTAAAATAGCAAAATGACAAAAACCACCAAAGTCCATTTCCTACTATTTATTATCCTAACAGCCCTAAGTGCCTGCTCGCAAACACATCAAAACTCAAAACCAAATATAAGGCACTCAACTGCTAACTATGAAACGGGTAAAGCCTCCTACTACGCAGATAAATACCATGGTGGACAAACTGCTAATGGTGAACGCTTTAACCAAAACGCACGAACAGCCGCGCATAAAACCTTAGCATTTGGCACGTGGGTAAAGGTGACGAATAAAAGAAACGGTAAAAGCGTGGTAGTGAGAATCAATGATCGAGGTCCTTTTGTAAAAGGTCGGATTATTGATTTATCGAAATCAGCATTTAGCGCGATTGCGAATCAGCGCTTAGGCGTAGTTGAGGTTGTAGTGGAGATTCTTCGGTAGTAACTCTAGACAGTTTAATCTTTAGCTAATATTTCTTTGATTTTAGCGACAATAATCTTAATACCATCTTCAATTTTATCTACAGTCAAAGAAGAAAATCCCAATCTGAAATATTGGCAGTTCTCTACTTGTGGGTAGAATAAAACCCCGCTGGGTTCGATCAAAACGCCTTCTTTTAATAGTTCTGCCGCGAGCTCTTGAGAGTCCAAACCATCTGGGCCTTTTACCCAAATAGATGAACCACCATAATGTGAAAACTGGGCAGCACCTGGCATGTATTTATCCAATTGTTTTTGCATTTCAATGGAACGTTGTTGCAATATGGCGCTCAATTTACGCGTTAAAGAATCGTGATAGCCGCGTTGTAAAAAGCGCGCAATGATAAATTGATTATTACTGGGTGGATGGCGTAGCATAAGACAGCGCAACACACGAGCCTCATCAATAAAGGCTTTTGGCGCAACCATGAAACCCATTCGTATCCCTGGTGCTAAGGTTTTTGAGATACTGCCAATATAAATAATACGCCCTTCGGTATCTTGGCTTTTAAGCGCGGGGATTGGGCGACCTTGGTAGTTTAGCTCGGCCTCATAATCATCCTCGATAATCACGAAGTTTTTCTCGTTGGCTTTATCTAGCAGTGTTCTACGTCTGATTCTGATAAGGTGACAGTGGTTGGGTATTGATGACTAGGGGTTACATAAACACAGTCACAATCATCTAGTCTGCTATCAACCACCATGCCTTCACTATCAATCTCGATACCTTTGAGCTTATTTGTGAGTGTTAAAAATGTATTTCTAGCATCCACATAGCTGGGTTTTTCGATACCTACGGTTTTGTCTTTATTGATAAGCAGTTGTGCAGCAAGGAAAATGGCATGTTGAGCGCCAAGCGTCACCAAGATTTCATCGGAGTTAGAAAATATCCCACGACGCGGTAATAATTTATTATGAATTTGGTCAATTAACGCAGGATTATCTTGATCAATATGATCGCCTGCCCATTCATAAATTGCAGAAATACTGGATGCATCACGGCAACATCCACGCCAATCAGGAATAGAAAAGATGACTTTGTCATATTGGCCGTATAAAAAAGGATATGGGAATTCTTGCCAGTTCTCGCGTTTTTTAATGTATTGGAAATCGCTGGGTGTGGTGCAAAAACGATTGCTCCAATCATGCTTAGATTGGTGCTCGGCATTTTTGTTGACGACATTGTTTTTTTCATCGGTTATAACATAACCATCGAGAACTTTTTTACACACATAAAAACCACTGCGCTCACGTGATTCTATAAAGCCTTCGTCGATGAGATTTTGATAAGCAAGTACCACGGTGTTACGCGATACTTTTAACTGGTGTGCCAACTTACGACCTGAAGGTACAGGGCTTCCTGGTTGAATATGATGCTTCATAATCGCGGAGACCATCATTTCTTGGATTCGCGATTGCAAAGTACCCGAAGTACGATTGGGAAGCTGGAACAGGTATTCAGTCAATAGGGTGTCCTCGGTTAGAAGATTTGAAAGTGCTTAAAGTGTGCTAAGAATGTGCTTCGAGTATAGTCATGAACGTGGGGTTTATTTTATTTATTTTCATGCTTTAAATTAGATTGTATGGCGTGAAGTTTATGTACTATATTTGAGCTATCAAAATACTCTCAAAACAATACGACGTAATCATTATAGGCACAGGCATAGTCGGCTGTGCTGTGGCTAGACAGTTCACCTTAGAAGGTGCGTCGGTACTGGCGCTGGAAAAAGGTACGGATATATTAGACGGCGCAAGCAAGGGTAATAGTGCCATTTTACATACAGGTTTTGATGCTCCGACAGATTCTGTCGAACACGCTTGTATTGTTGCAGGCTATCAAGAATATTTGGATATACGCACCAAGCTAAAATTACCTTTGCTAGAAACAGGCGCATTAGTCACTGCATGGAATCAGAGCGAAGAAAACCTATTAACAGGGATTTTAGAAAAAGCCCATATCAATGGAGTGGCAGATGCAAAAATACTCTCTGCTAAAGCGACACGTTCACTAGAACCCGAATTATCTTCCAGTGTTAACGCTTCAATTCATGTGCCCAGAGAATACGTGATTGATCCGTGGACTGCGCCCTTCGTTTATATGTTACAAGCGCTTGAGAATGGCGCGCAGTTATTACGCAATGCAGAAGTGTTGGGTGGTGAGTATGAAGGAGATGCGTGGAAAATTAAAACTAGCCAAGGAATCGCAAAAGGAAAAATTGTCATCAACTGCGCAGGCTTGTACGGTGATAAATTAGATGAAATTCTAATTGGCAAATCATCTTTCGAAATTCGCCCTAGAAAAGGTCAATTCTTGGTATACGACAAAGCCGCCAGCCAGTTAATTGATTCTATTATTTTACCCGTGCCCAATGAGATAACCAAAGGCGTTGTGGTGTGTCGTACCGCATTTGGCAATGTATTAGTTGGCCCAACCGCTGAAGAGCAGAAAAGCCGTGATGATGCTTCTGTCACCGAAAATGAATTACTGGCTTTAAAAGCAAAGGGTGAAGAGATCATCCCTGCGCTTGCAGATGTTCCGATCACCGCAACCTACGCAGGCATTCGACCCGCCACACAATTTAAAGATTACTGCATTGAAGCGTTTGATGATAAACAATACATCAGCGTAGGCGGTATCCGTTCGACTGGTTTGAGTGGGGCTTTGGGGATTGCTCACCATGTTTTTAAGCAATACCAAGCATTTGGGAAAAGTCATGCGCCTGTGAGTTCAATAGCTTATCCGATTGTAACGCCCATCGCGCAAGATGAAAAACGAGATTGGGAGAAAGCAGGTAACGAAGGCATCGTTTGTCATTGTGAGCTGGTAACACAGCGTGAAATAAAGCAGGCACTAGCGGGTGAAATTCCTGCAGGAAGTCTTGAAGGATTAAAACGCAGAACGCGCGTGACCATGGGGCGGTGTCAGGGCTTTTATTGTTCTGCAAAGCTTAGCGAATTGACGCAGGGGTGTTTTAAACAACCATTAGCGAAAGCTATAAAAAAGTCCTCTATAAAAAAGGCTGATGATAAATGACAAAATCAGCCTTACCAACTCACTGTGATGTAGCCATTATAGGTAGCGGTCCTGCGGGACTTGCAACGGCAACTGAATTAAAGCGGTTAGGCATCGCAGATGTTATTGTGCTGGAAAGAAATTCAGAAGCAGGGGGGAATCCTCGACACTGTGGTCATTCACCTTTTGGAATGCGTGAGTTTAAGCGCGTCTATTTTGGCCCAAAATATGCCAAGACACTGGTGGCAAAGGCGATAGAAAGTGGTGTGGGCATCGCGTTAAATACCACTGTAACCTCATTTGAAAAAGGAGGGTTGTTAAACTTATCTACAAAACAAGGAGCGACTCAACTCAAAGCAAAAATTGTGGTGCTATCAACGGGTATTCGAGAAAACCCACGTTCTGCCAGATTAGTCACAGGTCAACGACCTTTAGGAATAATGACGGCAGGCGCGTTGCAATCAATGGTTTATCTTAGCGATAACAAACCTTTTGAAAACCCAGTGATTATTGGTTCTGAATTGGTTTCATTTTCAGCAATAGCCACTTGTCGACACGCTAAAATAAAACCTGTCGCGATGATTGAAGAGAATGCTCGCTCAACGGCATGGTCGTTTTTACGTTTGTACCCAAAGTTGCAAGGCGTGAGATTTTTAAGTAACACACGCCTTGTTAAAATTCATGGAAAAGAAAGAGTTACAGGTGTTAGTGTTATTGATGCTTCAGGTGAAAAAAAACAGTTTAGCTGTGATGGCGTGATTTTTACAGGACAGTTTGTGCCTGAAGCTTCTCTGGCGCGCATGGGTCATTTAGAGATTGATTCAAAATCCAATGGCCCTGCAGTTGATCAATTTGGACGGTGTTCCGACCCTGCTTATTTTGCGACCGGCAATGTATTACGACCAGTTGAAACAGCGGGTTGGTGCTGGAAAGAGGGCGTTGAAACGGCGAGGAATATTGCGGATAGTTTATCGGATGAACTAGTCGGTAACGAAAAACAAACAAGCATCTCAATAAAAATTGAAAGCTCGATAATCAAATATTGCGTGCCACAAAGAATTGCGATGCAATCATCTGATATTCAAGCAATACAATTACAAATACGTTTAACAAAACCCGCAAAAGGGAGATTGGTTATTAGTTCTAATAGTGGTGAGATTTGGTCGAAGAGAATTAGTGGTTTGCCAGAGAGGCGGATATTGCTTTCTTTGTCGAAAGAAACTGTGGAATCTATTATGGTTAAAGGTGAAGATTTGGTTATTGAGTTTGAGAGTTTCAAACAGTAGGTTAAGAAAGTCCCCTCTACCTAGCAGGGGAGGGTTAGGGAGGGGGTAGAAAGTTGGACAGTATCGCTGTTTTTGAGCTTCTATCCACTCTCCAGCTCTCTCCCTGCTAGGGAGAGAAGGCTTAGCTCATCACTGCTCCTTAAACAAATAAGGCCCATCTGTCTTACGCGCACTAATCGTATGCGTCACTAAATTATTATAAGGAGTCCAGTAGTGTAATAAATAACTAGGTGGCTCAATGACAAATTGAGAAGGTTTCTTTAAAGTAAGATCAAGCACCAACTCCATACCGACACTCGGCGCCGTAGTCACCACCGTGCCATGGCAGCGAGTATGCGTTTGTAAATGAACGTGCCCACAAATAATCTGTTCAATATTATTGTATTTTTTAACGATCTCACCAAGCTTATTAGCGCCAATAAACCCATCAATATCTGTTTCTATCACGCCTACTTTTATGGGTGGATGATGCATAAAGATTATCGTTGGCTTATCGGTATCTTTTTCCAGTTGTCCGTCAAGCCAAGCTAGTCTTGATTCACATAATTCACCACCTGCCTCATTGGGAGTGGTGCTATCCATAGCGATTAAACGAATGTCATAATCATCAACCACGTACTGGATGAAATTTTGTGGTGTAGAAACTGCGGGGCAGTGTTTATCAAAGATCAATTTTGTTTTTATGCGGTCATCGTGATTCCCAGGGATCACAAAATAGAGCATATCCAGTTTATTGAGCAATGCAAAGGCAAGGTCATATTCTTCTCTAAGGCTGGCGTTGGTTATATCACCTGTGAGCAAGACTAAATCGGGTTTTGGATCGAGTTGATTGATGTTATCAACGCATATTTTTAGATTGTCAGCCGTTGGCGCAACGCCATAGGCTTTTTTACTTGAGCTGGCGACATGGGTGTCGCTGATTTGTGCAATTAGCATGAATTTTGGTCTGTTTTAAGCATATTAAATACAGCTTAGGTCATTTTTCTATACCACCCCCCCTGTTTTTCGTTGTTTTGTATTTTAAATGACGTATAAATCAGCGAAAAATAGGGGGGTGTGTACAACTAGCACCTAGGTAACACTTTAAACCGAGGGCCTAGGTAATACTTTCCTAAATTCTAGCATGATTTTTTTATGCCATTGTGTTGCGCGTTCCAGCTTCATATCTTTACCTCTTATTATTCCTAGTTTGTAAAAACCATAGCGTACTTCCCAGACATCATTGTCAATTTCTTCAATGGTGAGTGGATAGTACATCTCTCCATTGCCTAACTTAAATTGTCCTTTGTAATTAACGCCCCAGACTTGGTTGTTTTGATCACTTTTAGCAAAGGCTTGTTCGTCTGCGGGTACTGACCAGCGTTTCTTTTTGGGTTTAACCAATCCTGCTCTGTCTAGGGTTAAACCTCCGCTCATAAAGCGGGTATGCCATTTGTAGCCTGTCCTTCGACTGATTCCGTAGTTATTACAGAGTGCGCTAAAGTTAGCAAACTCTTGCCCTAAATATTCTTCTATAAACTGTTTTCTTAATTTCACAATATCTACCTCATTCCATGGCATAGGTGTTTCCTCCTATGCGTAACTGTAATTGATATTGTGTTACCTATGTCATCGGTTTAATCTGTTACCTAGGTGCTCGGTTTGTACAAAATAATAACCCCAAAATAACAAAGAAAATCCAAAATAAACTATGCTAAGCGAATGATTATAAGTATTTTTGACCTTTTTAAGGTGGGCATCGGCCCTTCAAGCTCTCACACCGTTGGCCCTATGGTTGCCGCGCGCTTATTTGTGCGTGGTTTAACCGAGGTAAAACCTATTGATGAATCTACAAGTATTGATAACGTCGCACGCGTAAAAGTTGCACTTTATGGCTCACTCGGAGCAACAGGTAAAGGGCATGGCAGTGGCAAAGCCGTTTTACTCGGTTTAATGGGGATGAAGCCAGAAACAGTCGATGTCGATGCGATTCCTGATTTGATGCAATCCATTCGTGACACACAAAAGCTCGCATTAAATGAAGAAAAAGTGATTGCTTTTAATGAAGAATCAGACCTGATTTTTCATCGAAAAGAAACCCTCCCTTTTCATTCAAACGGCATGAAAATTCAAGCCTTCGATAATGACGGCAATCTACAAATGGAGAAAATATATTACTCTGTCGGTGGCGGTTTTGTGATTGATGACGAGCAGTGTAATACCTTGGCCAACGATGATTTATCCAGACGTGACTCCCCCATCAAGCAAGACGTTACGGTCGTGCCTCATCACTTTTCAAACGCGCATGAGCTATTAAATTTATGCAAATCAACAGGCTTATCCATTAGCCAACTTATGTTTGAAAATGAAGAAACGTGGCGAACACCCGATGAAATAGAATCAGGGATATTATCCATCTGGCAAGAAATGCAAGAGTGCGTGAAAAAGGGCTGTCACAATAGTGGAATATTACCCGGTGGTTTAAAAGTAAAACGTCGCGCTGCAGAGATGTATCAATCTTTAAAAGATGAAAAAACGCACGAGCTTTTCAATCAAGGCAGTATGGATTGGGTGAATCTATATGCCCTAGCGGTGAATGAAGAAAACGCAGCCGGCGGTAGAGTAGTAACAGCACCCACAAACGGCGCGGCAGGGATTATCCCCGCTGTCATGCATTATTTTAAAAACTTCTGTAGCGGTTACGAACAACTCGGCAACGAAGGCATCGTTAAATTTATGCTAACCGCTGGCGCAATCGGCTTAATCATAAAAGAAAACGCCTCAATATCAGGCGCAGAAGTCGGTTGCCAAGGCGAGGTAGGCTCGGCATCAGCAATGGCGGCGGCAGGCTTAACCGAAGTGTTAGGTGGCTCGCCAGAGCAAGTAGAAAATGCCGCCGAAATCGGCATAGAGCACAACCTAGGTTTAACCTGTGACCCAATCGGTGGCTTAGTACAAATCCCCTGTATAGAGCGCAACGCAATGGGAGCCGTCAAAGCCATCAACGCATCACGCATGGCACTAAGAGGCGACGGAACACACTACGTCTCGCTCGATAAAGTCATCCACACCATGCGCGAAACAGGCAAAGACATGAGCCTAAAATACAAAGAAACCGCCCGTGGTGGATTGGCTATTCATGTGCTTGAAGTGCCTGTAAATATTGTTGAGTGTTAGGTTGGTTTATTGATTAGCTTGTATCGATTAACTGTATTTAAATTGTCACCCCCACCCTTTTTCGCCATTTTGTAAGAGATAAAATACAAAAGGGCAGAAAAGGGTGGGGGTGACAACTTGAACCTCAGCTTAGAACTGTAGGTTGGATAAGCGTAGCGCCATCCGACATGAAACATGTATCGACTCTGCACCAAATCCCAATAAAACCTTACCGACAAAAAAAGTAGACCATACAAATATAAGACCAGAATCAATCACCGATATGTCGGATGGCGCTACGCTTATCCAACCTACGGGTACGATAAATAGGAAAAACCAAAATACAAAAGGGCGAAAAAGGATGGGGGTGACAAGTTTACAGCCTCAATTATTATAGGATAGCTGAATCAGTGAAGGCCTCACCCGAAATCAGCAGGTTTGTTGCTCAAATTCATGTTAGGTTGGCGCTGAGGTGCGAAGCCCAACCGAGGCGCTATGTTACACTGATTCTGATTATTCGTTGTTTTTAATACCCTTATAAGTGTTATGCTAATATCTTATTAAAAAAACTATGGGTGTAGCAAACACGTTCTATGAATTTTGAAGTGTTAATAAACTGTAGCTTTCTTGATGTGAATGATAATCAGGATGAAAGCTTAATTAAAAATAAGCATGTTCTAAGTATTATTAATGATTTTGAGGATGGTAAATGGAGGTCTAGTAAATTTCATAATTTTATTTGGGACAATATTGCTGAAACAGGTCTGTCGTATAAAGAAAGAGAAAGTCTTGTCAGCCAATCTCAATCACAACTTGTTGAATCAGCAAAGAACCTAAGATTAACTGATAAGCTAAAAGATATAAGTAAAGGCAGCGAGCTGGCAGAAATACTTTTATACGGAATAATGAAGCATCACTATGGTGCTTTACCAGTAGTCCCCAAAATATTTTATAAGCAGAACTCGCAAGATAATGCAAAAGGGGCTGATAGTGTGCATATTGTTATAGAAGATAATAATGACTTTTCAATCTGGTTTGGTGAAGCTAAATTTTATAATTCTATTGAAGATGCTAGGCTTAATAAAATTATAGATTCTGTAAGTGAATCATTAAGAACTGATAAACTAAAGAAAGAAAATAGCATAATTACAAATGTATGTGATATTGATGAGTTTTCTATCAGTGAGAAGCTTAAGATAACAATTAAGGAGGCTCTTGATAATAAAGAATCAATTGATTCTTTGAAGTCTAGAATTAATATTCCAATATTAATTCTACATGAGTGTGGTATCACAAATACAATTAAAGAATTAACACAAGAATATAAGGATAATATAATTAAGTATCATCGTGAAAGAGCAAATTCATATTTCAAGAAACAAATTAAAAAGCTGGGCTCTATTTTCAAATATTCTGATATTAAATTTCACATCATCCTTTTTCCTATACCCCAGAAAGAACCAATAATTAATAAATTTATTTCAACAGTAGAGTTCTATAAAGAGCAGTCTAAAAATGACTGATGTATTCGAGAAATGCCACGAGATTAACAGTCTTCTAAATGATGATAGAGATTCTGAATCAAGAGATGCATTAATTAAGCTACTTGATTACTGCAAGCGAGAGAATGTTGAATATACACCTCTAATAAATCATTTAATTAGACAAACGGGTTTATACCCGTACATGGATCCCTCAAGTGCATCATGGCAAGATAGATACGTTTATGAGGTATTTAAAACTGATATAGGTACAGAAAAAGATGTAACCCTGCATAGAGAACAATCATTATTAC
>Ga0256839_1006464_pt1 | contig 10247 bp, 10 predicted proteins | sample 354166metaG_FD_185968 | JGI IMG/M metagenome (GOLD analysis project Ga0256839, IMG submission 185968) | Hydrothermal vent microbial communities from Mid Atlantic Ridge, Atlantic Ocean - 354-166 | ecosystem: Environmental > Aquatic > Marine > Hydrothermal vents | place: Atlantic Ocean: Mid... | reverse complement strand
CCTCCGTCACCTGCCGGCTTAGGGCGCGCAGGGTTTTTTACAAGCCTGGGCCGTACTCGCTAGAATGGTCGGTCCGGCCCAGGTGGTGAAATTGGTAGACACAAGGGACTTAAAATCCGGCTCCAGAACGAGTCTTCTGGCGGGCCCACCAAATTCTGCACGCTGACACGTCAGCACTACCCTTGAGGATTAGTAGCACATTCGCAGCTACAAAACAAGACAGATTTTGCCATTTTTTTATTTCCTGGTTGGGATGTTGAGAAAGAGTCTGCTGCATAGCACAAGGCGCCTTGCCGCTCGCCATAAGGGTCGGTTGCTCATAGAGCCTGGGAAAGATCGCCACGGCCTGGCACTGGCTGCCTAAGTCGAGCTTCAGACGGCGTTCAGTTTCGATTATCTGACGGCTCGTCTCATCGAGACGAGCCGTCAGATATATGACTTCCTATCATTACAGCCCTGTGGCGAGCCGGCTCACCGGACAGGATCAAACAGCGGTCTGCCCACGGATTCGGGGTTATGCAATGTCATTCTGCAAGCCGGGGCAGCGTTTCCATCAGTTCACGCATTCTGTTCATGTCCGGGTGAATGTAGCTCAACGTTGTGCTGATATTAGTATGTCCGAGCATTTCTTGTAGTGTTTTCAGATCCCTCTGGCACGCTAACAGGGTGGCCATGGTGTGGCGCAGACGGTGTGGCGAAATGCGTTCTCCAAGTGCTCTGGAAAGCCGGTTAAAGGCAGTGCTCAGTTGTTGTTCATCCATCTGCGGTCCTTTGTATCTCGAGTGAAACAATGTCACGTTGAACACTTGGTGGCATTTGGATGGCGGAGTGCCAAGACGTGCCTCCGTCCTCCGATAGAGTTCCAGGAGATCTTCCCGGACAGCGTGGGGTAGAGGGAGCATCCATTCCCTGTGCGTTTTGCTCGTCTCGGCACGGACATGCCAGGTTCCTTGTTCCAAGTCGACATCCTCCCAGCGCAATGCCACGATCTGACGACGGCGCACACCGGTGTAGAAGATGGCCCTGATGACCATGGACCAGAACCAGGATGGCGGAAGAAATTCCGGATCGGTTCGTAGATGGCGAAGTGTTCGTTCGATTGACTGGAGGCTGACGGTCTTCTTGAGTTTCCTGCCCGTCCTGGCAGGCGGCACCATTGCGAACGGATTGTCGGCAATCAATTCCAGCTCGACAGCATGATTCATGATAGCACGCATATGCCGCCGGTATTTGTTCCAGGTTTCCGGTCTGGCCCTGCTGAGAATGGCGTTACGCCAGGATATCACATCCGATCTGGAGATCCGGGCGATGTCTTTCTCGTGCATTTCATTGATCCAGCGACGAACGACATTCTGATATGTTTGTTCTGTTTGGGGTCTTAGCCATTTTTCTTTCAGATAAATGTCAAGAAGGGCCTCCAAGTCAAGGGATTCCGTTTCCGTGTTGTTGCATTCCATTGAGATGCCTCCTTACCACTTTCAACGAACAAAAACCTAATGGGTTCAGATCCAGCAGCTCACATTCCAGGGTGGCGAAGAAACTTTCCGCCATGGCATTGTCGATCTCTGGTACTGCTCGTACCTCTGGTTAATATAGTTATGGTCTGGGTTTTCGCCTTCATAGAATGGCCTGCTGAGAAGAATGCATAAGTGCCAGGGCGAAACCTTATGCCGTACTGACCGATTCGCTCTCGGTGACCAAGCTCACCGCCGGGTTCGGTGGCGGAATGGGGATGGAGAGCTCCAAAGTATCCACCGGTTGGGGGATAAGAAAAACTTTTATCAGAGACCGCTTCCTGTCCTTTTCGACCCGGCATGTCCATATGTTCTCGTCCCGCGGGGTTTTCGCGTGGAGTTTGAGCTTCTGGAACCGACGCTGGACTCGATGCCAGTCGAGAGGGGCATAGTCTTGGAATATGCCAGGTGAGACCAAGGCGAGGCCTTCCTCAAGCACATGGATTCTTGCCTGTGGTGTGTTGATTTGAAATCTCCGTTGCTCAAGGCCTGTCTTTAGCCACGACAGGAAGCGATCACCGGCATCATCTTTAGATGAGCAGGCGTCAGGTTCAGCATCGCTTTGTCGGTTCTCGCCGGCACACGGATGTGGAGGTGAATTATCAGAAATGGTTTCAATTACTTCGGAGTTTTCTGATTCTTGAGTGGCTGTTGCGACAGGGCGCACCGATCCATTGATTGAGGCCGGGCGCTCCGCGGCATCTGCCCAGATATGTCTGGCGGGCAGTCGCAGACAGGACAGTGTCTGCGACCATTCGCCGATGCGGATTTCACAGCGCCAAACGGCCTTGCAGCCATTGGGCGTCAACCATCCATGTTGCTGGAGTTCGTCCATGAGACGGTCGTTTCTCTGCGGAATGCCACCAATACCTGCCGCATGCAGGTATTCCCTGATTGCATCGAGGGTGCGTTTGGAGACAAGCCAGAGGTCCTCACCATCCAGAAAACCGGCTGCTCCAGGCGCGTTCAGGGGCAAATCGCCTGCCAGCAGCATCTGGCGCAATCCGGTTATCAGACGCTCGGCAAGGTTCTTGGGACGTGAGCGTGGGGCGGGCGATGACGCTTCCTCGGCATGCCCTCCGAGGTCAAGCGCCGTGGAGCGCCGGTCCGCCTGCTTCACGATGATCGCCAGCACGTTCTCTGTCGTGTCTTCTTCTCGAAGGGCGGCGACCCACAGCACGAGCAGTCCAGGGTCCGAAGCCAGCCAGCGCATCCCGGCGGCCGGGATCACGAGCGGGGCGAGCAGAGGCGTGACCGAGGCATGCCTGGCATGCACCCGGTCTCGGGCGAAGCGAACGCGGTACCGCGTGCCGGGCACCATCGGCCCACCCAAGGGGGTCCACGATTCGTTGCCGTCCAGAACGAAGCAGAGGTCGGTTACGATTTTTCCCGCATCATGTAAGAGCGCGGCGGTGGCGACTGCATAGGTCCATAGATCGGCGTGGGCTGCCGCAGCCTCGGCCGACGTGCCAGGTGGTAACAGCCGGCCTCGGCGGAGGCGCAAAGCCTCGTACATGGTTTCGAGACTGTGCCGCAATAGGCCACCCGGTTCAGCATGGTGATGCGCCTCCGATGCCGGCGAGAGCTGCACCAGGGCCGCGAATCGCTCCAATGTGGGGTTGTAGAGGCTGCGCCAGTGGCTGGGAGGTACAGCCACCAACGATCGAATAGAGTCCACGAGGGGGCCGTGACAGGCCAATAGTCCGGCGCCGGATCGGGCCGCGCGGGCATGGTGGCCCTGAGTGTCATCAGGGCGTGCCACGCCGCATATTTTTTGGATCCAAGACACTGTTAGCGGGCTTTCATGCCTCAGCGAATAGGTCACGCTGCATATACTTTTTTGGCGCACACACGTTCGGCAATACATCTAGAATGAACTTGGCTGGCACATTACTAAGTTCTCGAGGTTCTAACTTGTGAAGACCACCGCCATAGACTCTACCTTCAGCTAACATGGATAGCTCAGTAATCTCGTTCAGCCGCGCCCATATCTGACGTTTCAACTCCGGGTTATTGCGCAATTCTCGCTCGATCTGTGGCTTCGGGTATAGCATCAAATACACATTCGCTGCTGTTGCCCGTGAATTATTTAGTATAAACCGGAATGGCCTCCCGCTCTTCTTGTCGCTCCGTCCAAGGTAGGTACACACAAACGGTGCCTGTGGCCGGTCTTCCTGCTTATACCAAGGTTTCCTATGTCTACATAGATAGCCTTCGGAAACTCCCTGTGCTTTACCTTCCTCAAGATATGCCCACAGCTTCGGATAATGTATTTTGATATCTTCTTCCGGCCACGGCGGATCAAGCAGGAATAATCGCCGCTCAAGGACGGGGTTTCCCTTCTCGTCCGCCTTGACCTCATCATCAAGTAAGTACCGCGGGCTCGGCAGGATTGGCTTGAACGCCTCTATTGGCAATCCACGCTGCTCAATTTCTTCAACTGAAAGGATGAAGTAGCCGTTGTTCCCTGTGGCCAATCCTCGCTTGATTTTGAAAAAATCACCCAGGACTGGGCCATCAGTAGTTTCATAGCTTTTTTTTACCGGATAGTGCGTCCATTTCTGATCACGCCGTAACGACTTAACCGGCACAAGCCGGTCCAGTTTCGGGTGTTGCAGGGAGCCACCATAGGTAAAACGTACTTGATGTCCAGTAGGCGGCAGCACCTTGCGGAACCACACTATGGCCGACGATACTAGCGCATCAGAGAACTGTACATCGTTTGGATCGAAGCGATGGATATGTAAAAGTGTTACTTTGTCGAGTAAATACTGCTTCACGGCTGCACCATAGTTCACATCCATGAATTCACTTGGTATAAGCCATCCTGCCAATCCACCGTCCTTCAACCACGCGTGGCTTAGACCAAGAAAATAGCAATATAACCCTGCCAATCCGCTGATCTTAATACCGCAGGCTTCTTGCGTGCGCGTCTTCAACCACTGTTTCTCTCCATTTATGATATGGTGATGCCTCACATAAGGTGGATTGCAGATTAACAAATTAAACTTTCCAGGATCCTCTGGCGGTTCAGCCCCCGTAAAGTCTTCAAGACGAATATCCAACCCCATGTCACGCCAAAGCTCCATAGCCGGCACGCCATAATGCGGATCGATCTCATACCCGACAGCTGCACTGATTTGGTTTTTTGGGAAAACATCTAGTAAGGCGGAATAAAACGCTCCCGTACCGATCGCCGGGTCAAGAAAACGCAATTTCTCGTGCTTTCCAATCAGTGCTTTGGCATAACGCAATATATCGATAGCCAGCTCGGTTGGCGTCGCAAACTGCCCCATACGATTCCGCTCACATGCGTCCTTTTTTGCGTCTAGTTTGGCCTGTAAGACAAGCCGCCGCACCTCAAATTCTGCTCTTATCATTTTTGTCATCACAGTCCGAACTCCTCCAGGTCATCGATTCGGTGTTCCCACACCCAGTCGATACCTTCCGCCGCCTCATAGCCCAGATACCCACTGTCGAAGTATCCGCATAGAAATAGAATGAATCGCACATCTTGCCCATAGGTTCGGCGCAACTGGTTCATCTTAGTAGCTTCTTCCTTGCGCCGCTTGTTGACATTTGTAAAATCACCTGCTGACTTCGCTTCAATCAGCAAAGGCAAATCCCCTTTTGCCGCTGTTTTTGGCATCACCACGGCATCCACCGGAATATTGATCGTTTTACCCGTCCCTTCTTGGGCGACCGGGACGTTCAGCCGAAATGAGAATGTCCCCGGTTGCAACTCGTTAAAATCCCTTCCCTCGCCTGTCGGCAGCTCCTTGTATCCCCGTCGCGTGAGCCACTCGACGATTGCAGCAAGCTGACGTTTTTCCTGCGCGTTCCGGATAATTGGATTGGCAACCGCGCCACAGAGGCGATCTGCCACGATCGTCGCAGCCCGATACAATTCCTGCTCCGACGGAACATCATCACGCTCTAGCCAGACGAAGATGTCAGGATCAGCCATTTTCTCGATAATCTTTCCAATTCTATCAAGGTCACGGTAGAGTTCAGCCTTCGGCATGCGTGGTGGCAGCCTGCTTTCCTTTTCCATCACCTTGACCAGATTCTTTGACACGCCAGCGAGACCGATCAATCGGTCTACGGCTAAAGGCGGGCAGGTTGACATACGCAATGTTGGCAGCACTGAAGGGTTTGCCTTTAGCAGCGTCACTCCAATATCTGTTAGATTATTGGTTGCCTTTAGCGTCTCCTTGACGTCTTTTGTCGTTTTTACCCGCGTCTCCCGGTATGCCTCCGGTGCAAAGTGCATAAACCAGTCATTGTACATGTCTACAGACTGAGCAATATCCTCTTTCCACCTGTCTGGTTTATCTCTGTTTACTGCCATAGCTTAGGGATGTCTCCTGACCCGCTAACGACCAAGCTCACCTGCCGCTATGGAGCGCAGCGGAATAGCGGTCAGGTGCAGCGCCTTGTTGGGCATCTGTCCGGTGTTTCACATTTATCAGGTAGTAATAATAGTTGTATCATCGGGAGGCGGGTTATTTCTAAGGTAATCGCGAATTTCGCGAATAATTTGTTCCGAAGTTTCATCACGCTCCTTGCAACGCTTAGCCCACGGTCGTCCCGGGTGAAGTACATCCCATCGCGGGCGAAGCCCCGCATGTCTACCTTTTCCTGGGTCATGATTACCAAACCCATCTACAAGCTTGTTCCATAATGGATCAAACTTCGCTATAAGAAGAGATTCTCCAAGTGGTATCCAAATGTCATCAACAACCAAATATCGACAGTAAAAATCAGAAATATCAAGATTATTTGCCTGCTCAATACTCCTTGCATGTTGCTTTATTCTGTTGAAAAGCACCTTACCGGGATTGGCTTCCAGATCACCACCTTTTCTAGCCCCCTTTGGCACCGCCTTGCCCACATATATTGGAGCAATAAATCGCTCGTCACGATTACAAATGGATATTTCCTCATAAGCGGCGAAATTGCCCGCATAATAGATAGCATAGATCCCGGCACCCACGAACGGCTGCAATTCATTCATGGGAACAACGGGCCTACGCAACATGGCTTGCCCAACACTTTCCCCGAGATGGCGCTTATCCAGAGGGTTAAAGGGGATTATTTTCCCTTTGCTCATAACGCAATCCTTGATATCTTGCCCTGCAAATCGCGGCATTCGGCTTCCAAGAGGCATTCGGCAACCGATGCAAGAACATGGCGCGCCAATGTTACCGGGACCGCATTACCAAGTTGTCTCATGGTTTCCGTCCATGAACCATGAAAAACATAACCATCGGGAAACGTCTGTAGCCTTGCCGACTCACGCACGGTGAAATAACGGACGCTTCCATCTGGCAATACCATCATGTTTTCTCCACCCGGCACACCATGGTCGCCAGCCTTAAGGGTCTTTGCTGGTAGGTCAATGGGACTTCCAGTATGACCCTTATATACTCTTGCCCCATCCTGAAAATTATGGTTGTAGAATTCCTTGGCCGATATTTTACGGGGATCAGGTATGTCTACTAGCGCATCCCTGACTGTACGCCATGCCCTTTCCTCTGGAGGAAAAAGCATCTCTCTTAACCTATTTACTCGGGCGACAAATCTAGGCGGGATGTCAGGTCGTTTGACTTTTGGTACGTTATGCCGATCCCAGTAAGAACCAGTAATCCACTGCGAATAAAGAAGCGCATCAAATGAATGTGTTGGAGAGGGGAATGCCCACTCAATCCCAAGGTCAGAACGAAATCCAACGATAAATACGCGCTCTCTCTTCTGTGGGACACCGTAATCAGCCGCGTTCACGAGGGTTGGAACCACATTATATGTAAGCCCCTTTCCATGAAGCTTTCCAGACGTCTTTTCTTCCTGCAGTCGGCGCAAGTGTCTTGCCCACGTTTCTCTGGGCTTACGCGTTACATCCGGGAATTCTAGTTGGAGCAAGATATACTGGTAATAGTTAGCAAAGCTTGACCGGGTTAAGCCTTTCACGTTCTCGATGACAAAGGATTTGGGCCGAAGTTTACGGACAATTTCCACCGTGGAAGGAAACATATCACGGTCATCACCATATGCTTTGTGCTTGCCTCCCATGGAGAACGGTTGACACGGCGGGCCTCCCGCAAGCAGTTCAATACCCTCGGGAATTGAAGACCAGTCAAATTCTCGAACATCGCCCTCCCAAAGAGGCCAGTCATTAACCAGCGGATATCCGCGCTTCTTATTTTCCCTGATTGTGTCACATGCCCATTTGTCCCATTCAACTACGACAAGCGGCCTGAAACCCGCCAACGCTGCGCCCATGGCAAGCCCGCCAGCACCAGCGAAAAGCTCAACCGATCTCATGTTTTTCCCTCCAGTCCTTGAAGAAACTCCCGAACCTTATTAGATACTTTCTCTACATTTTCCATTTCACATTCCCAAATAACCAAGACATGCCAGCCCAACTTTTTCAGCATTTCCTGATTCCGCAAATCCCGTTCTCGATTGCCTTCAAGCTTTGGCCTCCAAAAATCCAATTTTGATTTTGGCATCCTTGCTAGTTTACATCCTGGATGACGATGCCAAAAGCAACCATGCATAAAAATAACAGCACGCCTAGATGGAAACACTAAATCTGGTTTTCCGGGCAAGTCCTTGACATGCAATCGATAGCGAAAACCCATGCCATGCACAAGCCGTCGCAGTTTCATCTCAGGAGACGAGTCCTTTCCTCGGATGAGTGACATACGTTTGCTTCTTTCATTTGGCGTAAGTGTATCAGCCACCATTCCTCATTCCATTTCTATGCCCAACAGAATATTCCCGGTGAATGGATCATGCATGTTATAGAACATTGAGAACAGGCAACTCAGATGATCAGGTAGGGGCAATGGAGGTGTGGAATGAGCACTTGCGAGGATACGGACAATGTGGCGCCAGTCGGTGCCGTTTCGATGCCTTTTCCGCCGCGACATGACGCGGCGAAGGCCCTTTCGGGATAAGCCCATTCTCCTCCGTTATTCCATTACCGCCTTTTCCTGTGGCCGTTTCCGATCCCTGGATCTGCCGCCGGGGAAATATCTGTAGAAAGTGGCCGGTGACACGCTGAGCTGGCCGGCGATCTCCTGGACCGTGAGGTTCACATCCCTCAGCAGAGCCTCGCCAATCTGGATCTGTTTAGGTGACAGTTTCCGCTTTCGTCCGGGTTTGCGACCGCGTTTCCTGGCTGCTTCGAGACCCGCCATGGTGCGCTCCCGGATCAGGTTCCGCTCGAATTCCGCGAGTGCACCCATGAGGTGGAAAAAGAGGCGGCCGGTGGCCGTGGTGGTGTCGATTTGCTCTTGGAGACTGCGAAGACCGACGTTGCGCTCCTCCAGCTCGTCGGCGATGCGGATCAAATCCCTGAGAGACCGGGCGAGACGATCCAGCCTCCAGACGACCAGAATGTCGCCTGACCGCAGGGCCTTCAGACAGGCTGTAAGGCCTGGCCGCTCCGGGTTGGCGCCGGATCGGTGGTCCTCGTAGATATGGGCCGGATCAACACCAGCCTCTATCAACGCATCTCGTTGGAGCGACAGATCCTGATCGTCCGTTGAGACGCGCTGGTAGCCTACAATCATGGTCATGCCTCGTTTATCTCAAATCCCGTCGAATGGTAGATTATTTTGAGATGCGATTTCAAGATAGGTTTTTGAGAGGCGGTATGAGTGGGTAGCAGGCCTGCGCTGGATTTCTCTCACAAACGTTCGTTTTCAAGATATCCTTCTTCGGATTGGATTGTCTGCGGGGAACCGGTTTCAAGTGGGGCTCACTGATAACCAGCCTGCGGGCGCTTTCGCGCTCGATCAAGGCACGCAGACCTGCGCGCTGAATGTGAGCATGGATTCCCCTTCCTAGGCCGGGTGGTCATCCCGGCGGCACTGCGCAGGGCATTGAAATTGAAACCCGGAGACCGGCTGGTAACCCGGAAGGTCGGTGAGAGCCTGGTTCTCGAGCGCCGGGAGACCATGGAGAAGCGGTTGTGCGAGCGGTTTCGGCAGATTCCCAAAGATGTCAGCCTTGCGGACGCTCCCGTCCATGAAATCGACCGCTTCCTTCGCATCATCCAGGTCAAGATGCATCGTGGCCGTATCGCGGATCTTTCTCGTTCCGCTGCCCGCAAAGGCATCGACATAGTGTCGTCGAAATTTCGCGGCCCTTGGGTTCCGCGTGAATATGGCGAGATATGCCTGCAGGTAACGTTCGAGCGCAGCGAGTTTTTGTTCGGTCCATGGCCCACCAAAACGCTGGAAATTCATGGATATCCCTCCTTGGGCATAAAAACAGGAGAAGAATACCTTGAGGCCCCAAACGGGCACAAACTCCCGGCGGCCGGTCATCCGAGGCGCCACCCCCGCCTGACGCGGCGCCAACTCTAAGGCGGAGCAGGGAATTGACAACGGGCGGCGGCGGTGCTAGAGAGAAGGGTCAGGTTCGGCGGACGGACGACGATAAACAGACTAAGGAGGGTATCGAGATGGGTTTCGTGGATCTGGTCTTCGTTTTCATGATAATCCTGGCGGGCTTGGTCGTCGTGTGGTGCAAGAACGGCGCGTGGCTCGGCCGCGCCTGCCGGGCGCTCGCGGCAGGCCCGGTGGGCCGCTTCGCCGCCCGGCACCGCAAGGCGACGATCACGGCAGGCGTCCTCGGCGGGCTCGCGCTCCTGCCCTTCGTGCTGACCGGAGCGCTGGTGCTGCTCGCCGCGGTCGTGCTCGCGCCGCTCCTTCCGTTCGT
>Ga0256839_1006463_pt1 | contig 10248 bp, 8 predicted proteins | sample 354166metaG_FD_185968 | JGI IMG/M metagenome (GOLD analysis project Ga0256839, IMG submission 185968) | Hydrothermal vent microbial communities from Mid Atlantic Ridge, Atlantic Ocean - 354-166 | ecosystem: Environmental > Aquatic > Marine > Hydrothermal vents | place: Atlantic Ocean: Mid... | reverse complement strand
AAATCAGCCGCGGATGGCCTTTTCCATGCGAGCGATGGCGGCGTCCCAGTCGGGCCCGGTATTGCGGCCTTCGGCCATGTGTTCCATCAGGGCGTAGGCCAGGGCGCGGGTCTCGGGAGCCATCTCACGCAGTTTCTGCAGCATGTACATGTGCCCGCCGCGGGGCATGTCCAGGGTCTTGGCCAGCGCGAAGAGCAGCAGCGACTGGCCGCTGTGCGGTTCCACTTCGATCTTCGCAATCACGCGCTGGAGAATATCTTCAGTCATGTTGCCTGTCTCCGAAAAAGCCGAAGGCCGGGGTACGGGGTTTCCCCTCGTTCCCCGGCCTTCGGCTTTGGCCTGCGACGTCCTACCTCCTGCATCCATGCAATCGTCGCTGTTTGGCCCTGTCAATCCGGCGCGAAGCACCGGAATGATTCACGCGGCCTTGGACTTGACCTTCTGGGCCAGCTCGCCGGAAGCGTAGCGGGCAACCATGTCTTCCAGCCGGACGGGCTTGATCTTGTCGGCCATGCCGGCGCAGCCGAAGGCTTCGTAGCGGGCCTTGCAGATTTCCTTCATGGCTTCGGTAGAGGCCTTGAGGAACTTGCGCGGATCGAAGTTGGACGGGTTGTCGGCCAGGTGCTTGCGGATGGCGCCGGTGGAGGCCATGCGCAGGTCGGTGTCGATGTTGACCTTGCGCACGCCGTGCTTGATGCCTTCCTGGATTTCCTCGACAGGCACGCCGTAGGTCTGGCCCATGTCGCCGCCGTAGTTGTTGATGATCTGCAGCCAGTCCTGGGGCACCGAGGAGGAACCGTGCATGACCAGGTGGGTGCTGGGGATGCGCTCGTGGATCTCCTTGATGCGGTCGATGCGCAGGATGTCGCCGGTGGGCTCCTTGGTGAACTTGTAGGCGCCGTGGGAGGTGCCGATGGCGATGGCCAGGGCGTCCACGTCGGTCAGGGCCACGAACTCGGCGGCCTGCTCGGGATCGGTAAGGAGCTGATCCATGTCCAGCTTGCCTTCGGCGCCGTGGCCGTCTTCCTCACCCATTTCGCCGGTTTCCAGGGAGCCCAGGCAGCCCAGCTCGCCTTCCACGGAGACGCCGCCGGCATGGGCCATTTCCACCACCTTGCGGGTCACTTCCACGTTGTACTCGAAGGAGGACGGGGTCTTCATGTCTTCCATCAGGGAGCCGTCCATCATCACCGAGGTGAAGCCGGACTGGATGGAGCGCAGGCACACGCCCGGCGAGGAACCGTGATCCTGGTGCATGCAGATCGGAATGTGCGGATACTGCTCGACCGCGGCCTGGATCAGGTGGCGCAGGAAGGGCTCGCCGGCATAGGCGCGGGCCCCGGCGGAACCCTGCATGATGACCGGGCTGTTGGTCTCGTCGGCCGCCTGCATGATGGCGTGCACCTGCTCCATGTTGTTGACGTTGAAGGCCGGCATGCCGTAGCCGTGCTCGGCGGCATGATCCAGCAGTTGACGAAGGGAAATCAGGGCCATTTCGGGACCTCCTTGAACGATGTGATTGATTGGTTTTGTGTCGCTGACAGCGGCCGCGGAGCGGCTCAGTCCACCTGGGACTCGATGTCCTCTTCGGAGTTGAGCAGTTCCCCGACACGAACGATCTTCAGGGCATTCGTGCCACCCATCACCCCGGTCAGATCGCCCTTGGTGATGATGACCAGATCGCCTTCCCGGACCGCGCCCCGCCGCAGAAGCTCGTCGATGGCTTCCTTGTTGAGGACCGCGTGATCCTTGGTCGTTTCCTCGAAACTGACCGGGTAGACGCCCCGGTAGAGTGTCACCTTTCTACGCGTCTCCACATGACGCGTCAAGGCATAGATGGGTATTCCCGAGCTGATCCGGGACATCCACAGGGTGGTGGAGCCCGACTCGGTGAGCGCCGCGATGGCCTTCACCCCCAGGTGGTTGGCGGTGTACATGGTGGCCATGGCGATGGCCTCGTCGATGCGCTTGAAGACCGTGTCGATCCGGTGGTGGGAGTGGGTGGCCACGCGCTGCTTCTCGGCCTCGAGACAGACCCGGTCCATGGCGCCGATGGCCTTGTCCGGGAACATGCCGGTGGCGGTCTCGGCGGAGAGCATCACCGCATCGGTGCCGTCGAGCACGGCGTTGGCCACGTCGAAGACCTCGGCCCGGGTGGGGATGGGGCTGGAGATCATGGATTCCATCATCTGGGTGGCGGTGATCACTACCCGGTTCATGTCCCGGGCCTTCTTGATCAGGGACTTCTGCACCGGCGGCAGGGCCGCGTCGCCAATTTCCACGCCCAGATCGCCGCGGGCGATCATGATGGCGTCGGCGGCCTCGAGGATTTCGTCGATGTTGTCGAGGGCGTCGGCGCGCTCGATCTTGGCGATGATCCCCGCGTGGCCGCCGGCCTCGGTGAGCAGGCGCCGTGCCTCGTGGATGTCCTCGGCGTTGCGCGGGAAGGACACGGCCAGGTAGTCGGCTTGCATGGTCGCAGCCATGCGGATGTCCTCACGATCCTTGTGGGTGAGGGCCGGCGCCGAGAGGCCGCCCCCCTGGCGATTGAGCCCCTTGCGATCGGAGAGTTCGCCGCCCACCACCACCCGGCAGATGACCTCGGTGCCTTCCACCGAATCCACCCACAGGACGATGCGCCCGTCGTCCAGCAGCAGGGTGTCGCCGCGGCTGACGTCCTCGGGCAGGGACTTGTAGGCCATGCCCACCCGTTCGGCGGTGCCGCCGTCCGGGTCCCAGGCGGTGTCGAGGATGAAGGTGTCGCCCTCCTGGAGGAAGATCTTGCCATCCCTGAAGCGTTCGATGCGGATCTTGGGGCCCTGCAGATCGCACAGCACGCCCACCTGGCGGCCGTGGGCGCGGGCCCGGTTGCGAACCTTCTCGGCCCGCTCCTGGTGGTCGGCGTGATTGCCGTGGGAGAAATTGATCCGGACCACGTCCACGCCGGCCTCGATCATGCGATCCATGATCTTGGGATCGTCGGTGGCCGGACCCAGCGTGGCGATGATTTTGGTTCTGCGCATAGTCTTGTCGGGTTTCCGGAAAGGGCCGGAGCGCCAGGGCGCCCCGGCTGCGGCGAATCAGCCGGCCGCGCGCTGCTCCAGGATTTCCACCGCGGGCAGCTTCTTGCCTTCCAGGAACTCGAGGAAGGCGCCGCCGCCGGTGGAGATGTAGGAGATCCGGTCGGCCACGCCGTACTTGTCGATGGCCGCCAGGGTGTCGCCGCCGCCGGCGATGGAGAAGGCCGGGCTTTCGGCGATGGCCATCGCCAGGGCCCTGGTGCCGCCGGCGAACTGGTCGAACTCGAACACCCCCACCGGGCCGTTCCAGACGATGGTGCCGGCCTTCTTCAGCAGCTCGGCGTACTGGGCGGCGGTCTCGGGACCCACGTCGAAAATCATGTCGTCTTCGGCCACCTCGTCCACCTTCTTGGTCTCGGCGGCGGCGTTCTCATCGAATTCCTTGCCGGTGACCACGTCCACCGGAATGGGAATGTCGGCGCCCTTGGCCTTGGCGTCGGCCATCAGCCGCTTGGCCTCCTCGACCAGATCCTGCTCATAGAGCGATCTGCCCACGTTGTGGCCCATGGCGGCGATGAAGGTGTTGGCGATGCCGCCGCCGACGATGAGCTGATCGACCACCTTGGACAGCGAATCGAGCACGGTGAGCTTGGTGGAGACCTTGGAGCCGCCGACGATGGCCACCATGGGCCGCTCGGGATTTTCGAGGGCCTTGCCCAGGGCATCCAGCTCGCCCACCAGCAGCGGACCGGCGCAGGCCACGGGGGCATACTTGGCCACGCCGTGGGTGGAGGCCTGGGCGCGGTGGGCGGTGCCGAAGGCGTCCATCACGTACACGTCGCACAGGGCGGCGTACTTCCTGGCCAGCTCGTCGTCGTTCTTCTTCTCGCCCCTGTTGAAGCGCACGTTCTCGAGCACCACCACTTCGCCGTCTTCCAGCTCGGGCGGATTTTCAAGATAGTCGGTGACGAGGCGCACCGGCTTGCCCAGCAGTTCGCCGAGGTGATCGGCCACCGGCTTGAGGGAGAACGCCTCGGCCGGCTCGCCTTCGGTGGGCCGCCCCAGGTGGGACATGAGCATCACCCTGGCGCCCGCCTTCATGGCGTGTTCGATGGTGGGCAGGGAGGCGCGGATGCGCTTGTCGGAGGTGACCTTGCCGTCCTTCACGGGCACGTTGAGGTCTTCGCGGATCAGCACGCGCTTGCCGGCCAGATCCAGGTCGGTCATCTTGATTACGGACATGTGGACTGCTCCTGAGTCATAAAGAACTTGGATGAAGGTGGGCCCTCAGCCAAATTCTTTATCTCGTGATGGAAGAGACGAGAAAAGGGACGGTGGCGGGCCAGGGCCCGCCACCACGCCTTTGTTGCCTGCTTACCCCGCGACGTGCTGGGCAAAGCGCAGCATGTTGCAGGTGTAGCCGTACTCGTTGTCGTACCAGGACACGACCTTGACGAAGGTGTCGTCCAGGGCGATGCCGGCGCCGGCGTCGAAGATGGACGAGTAACCCACGCCGCGGAAGTCGGTGGAGACCACCTTCTCGTCGGTGTAGGCCAGGGTCTTGCTGATGTCGCCCGACTCGGAGGCCTTCTTCATGGCGGCGCAGATGTCGTCATAGCTGGCCGGCTTCTCCAGCTCCACGGTCAGATCCACCACGGAGACGTCGGAGGTGGGCACGCGGAAGGCCATGCCGGTGAGCTTGCCGTTCAGTTCGGGCAGCACCACGCCCACGGCCTTGGCGGCGCCGGTGGAGGACGGAATGATGTTCTCCAGGATGCCGCGGCCGCCGCGCCAGTCCTTCATGGAAGGACCGTCGACGGTCTTCTGGGTGGCAGTGGCGGCGTGCACGGTGGACATCAGGCCGCGCTTGATGCCCCAGTTGTCGTGCAGCACCTTGGCCACCGGGGCCAGGCAGTTGGTGGTGCAGGAGGCGGCGGAGACGATGGTCTGGCCGGCATAGCTGTCGTGGTTCACGCCATAGACGAACATGGGGGTGCCGTCCTTGGAAGGCGCGGACATGATCACCTTCCTGGCGCCGGCATCGATGTGTTTCTGGCAGGTCTCCTCGGTGAGGAAGAAGCCGGTGCACTCGAGCACCAGATCCACGTCGATGTCGCCCCACTTGAGATCGGCCGGATCGCGCTCGGCGGTCAGGCGGATGGTCTTGCCGTCCACCACCAGGTTGCCGCCCTCGGCCTGCACGTCACCGGCGAAACGGCCGTGCACCGAGTCGTACTTGAGCATGTAGGCCAGGTAGTCGGCGTCCAGCAGGTCGTTGATGCCGACCACTTCCAACTCGGGGAACTCCTTGTGGATGGCGCGGAAGGCCATGCGGCCGATGCGGCCGAAGCCGTTGATACCAACTTTGATGGTCATGTCGTTGATCTCCAGTCAGTCGAAAGGGTTGTTGCGAAATCAGAGTACCGACTTGACGGCCTTGACCACGTTCTCCGCGGTCAGACCGAAGTGCTTGAACAGTTCGCCGGCCGGCGCGGATTCGCCGAAGCGATCCACGCCGATGATGCGGCCCTTGGCGCCCACGTACTTGTACCAGTAGTCGGGCACCCCGGCCTCCACGGCCACCCGGGCGGTGACCTCGGAAGGCAGCACCGATTCCTTGTAGTCGTCGTCCTGCTGCTCGAAGACCTCGGCGCAGGGCATGGAGACCACGCGGATCTTCCTGCCTTCCTCGGTGAGGGTCTTGGCGGCCTCCATGGCCAGGCCCACTTCGGAGCCGGTGGCGATGATGATGGCCTCGGGGGTACCGTCGCAGTCCTGCAGCACATAGCCGCCATGGGCGATTTCGGTGAGCTGATCGTCGGAGCGCACCTGATGGGGCAGGCCCTGGCGGGAGAAGATCAGGCAGGTGGGACCGGCCATGTACTCGATGGCCGCCTTCCAGGCCACGGCGCTCTCGACCGCGTCACAGGGCCGCCAGACCTGCATCTTCGGGATCATGCGCAGGGTGGCGATCTGCTCCACCGGCTGGTGGGTGGGGCCGTCCTCGCCCAGGCCGATGGAGTCGTGGGTGTAGACGAAGATGCTGCGGATCCCCATCAGGGCGGCCATGCGCAGGGCGTTGCGGGCGTATTCGGAGAACATCAGGAAAGTGCCGCCGAACGGGATGAAGCCGCCATGCAGGGCCACGCCGTTCATGATCGCGGACATGCCGAACTCGCGCACGCCGTAGGAGATGTAGTTGCCGTCGGCCACCGTGTCGGTGATCTGCTTCGCTTCCGGCCAGGCCGTCAGGTTGGACGGAGTCAGGTCGGCGGAGCCGCCCAGGAACTCGGGCAGGGCCTTGGCGTAGGCGGTGATGGCGTTCTGGGAGGCCTTGCGCGAGGCGATCGACTCGCCCTTCTCGTCGGTGGCCTTGATGTAGTCGTCGGCCACCTTCTGCCAGTCGGCGGGCAGCTCGCCCTTCATGCGGCGTTCGAACTCGGCGGCCAGTTCCGGGAATTCCTGCTTGTAGGCAGCGAACTTCTCGGCCCAGTGGGCTTCGGCCTGCTTGCCCTTTTCGCGCGCATCCCAGCCCTGGTAGATCTCGTCCGGAATCTCGAACGGCGCGTAGGGCCAGTTCAGGTTCTCGCGGGTGGCCTTGATCTCGTCGTCGCCCAGCGGCGCGCCGTGGCAGTCGTGGCTGCCGCAGAGGTTGGGGGCGCCGTAACCGATCACGGTCTTGCAGCAGATCAGGGTGGGCTTGTCGTTGACCGACTTGGCCTCGCGGATGGCCTTGTCGATGGCCTCGGCGTCGTGGCCGTCCACGTCGCGGATCACGTGCCAGCCGTAGGCCTCGAAACGCTTGGGTGTGTCTTCGGTGAACCAGTGCTCGGTGTGGCCGTCGATGGTGATGCCGTTGTCGTCCCAGAAGGCGATCAGCTTGCCCAGCCCCCAGGTGCCGGCCAGGGCGCAGGACTCGTGGGAGATGCCTTCCATCATGCAGCCGTCACCGAGGAACACGTAGGTGTAGTGATCCACGATGTTGTGGCCGGGGCGGTTGAACTGGGCGGCCAGGGTCCGTTCGGCCAGGGCCATGCCCACGGCGTTGGTGATGCCCTGCCCCAGCGGGCCGGTGGTGGTCTCGACGCCCGGGGTGTAGCCGTATTCGGGATGGCCCGGGGTCTTGGAGTGGAGCTGGCGGAACTGCTTGAGATCCTCGATGGAGAGATCGTAGCCGGTCAGGTGCAGCAGGGAGTAGATGAGCATGGAGCCGTGACCATTGGAGAGCACGAAGCGGTCGCGATCCCACCACTCGGGGTTGGTCGGGTTGTGCTTCAGGTGATCGTTCCACAGGACTTCGGCGATGTCCGCCATGCCCATCGGTGCGCCGGGATGCCCGGAATTGGCCTTTTGCACCGCATCCATGCTCAGCGCACGGACGGCATTGGCGAGATCTTTACGAGATGGCATAACGTTCCCCTCAGTGCTTGAAAAAGAAATCTGGTGTATCGTTCGGCGTGCGGATCCGGTGCCACGGGATCGCCGCTGGCGGGCGCGCACGGCGCGCCCGTCGATGTTCGTTCGTTGCGGAGACTTTCCTCCCTCGCGGATTCAGCTCGGCACCGGGATGCGGGTCGTGCGGTCGGCGGCAGGCGCAACCGGATTGTGATTGGCTTCGCAATCTCCCGGGATCAACGAGCCCGGGATTTTCCCACTTCTACCGGGCGCGGGCAATAGGCGCCGAGGCCAGCCCCCTGTTCGGGATATGCCTTTATAAATGCCTTTTATTGGACAAAAGGCCGCTCACGGGTAAGGTTCAGGCACCTTCCTTCCATTTTATCGAGCAGCCCATGCTCGGGATTTGATCCATCGGCCCCTGACCGGTCCTGGCCACCTGCAGCATCGCCTCGAACAGCTCGCGGCGGGCACCGGGCGGCGCCGTTTCCTTGCGCGAGGCATCCAGCCGGCCCCGGTACTGGAGCTGCAAGTCGGCGTTGTAGCCGAAGAAGTCGGGGGTGCACACGGCGCCGTAGGCCTTGGCCACTTCCTGGGTCTCGTCGAACAGATAGGGGAAGGGGAAGTCGTATTCCTCGGCCACCTGCTTCATGTTTTCGAAGGAATCCTCCTCGTACAGGGAAGGATCGTTGGCCATGATGGCCACGCTCTTCACCCCGTGCTCGAGCAGCTCTCGGGTGTCGCGCACCAGGCGCTCGCGGATGGCCTTCACGTAGGGGCAGTGGTTGCAGATGAACATCACCAGAGTGCCCTTCTCGCCCCGGCAGTCGTCCAGGGTCCAGATCCGGCCGTCCACGCCCGGCAGGGCGAAGTCCACGGCCGGCTTGCCGAATTCGCAAACTGGGGTCTCGAGGCTGACCATTGGCTTTCCTCCTGGTTCTTTCGTTTTTTCAACGGGTTGCACACCCACGCCGGGGTGCCGGTGCGCCATTATCCGTCAAAACTCGCCATTTCGCGAGACTGGCATATACTCTTTCATACGAATTTTTTATGACGCCCAAATCAAGGAATACCCCCGATGACGCGCCTCATCCGACTGTGGTTCCCCTTGCTCGCCGCGATCCTCGCCGGCACCCCGCCCGTGGCGGCCGCCACCTGGCAACTGACCATCCAGCCCATCCTGCCCCGGGATCGCACCCTCGAGGCCTACGCCCCGCTGGCCGAGTACCTCGGCCGCGCCACCGGCCAGACCATCCGCATCCGCGCCAGCCACAACTTCGTGGACTACTGGGAATCCATGCGCCAGCCGCCGGGCTTCGACCTGGTTCTGGATGCCGCCCATTTCACCGACTTCCGCAACCAGCGCATGGGCTACCGGGTGCTGGCCAAGCTGCCCGACACGGTGACCTATTCCCTGGTCACCCGCGAGGAGACCCTGCTCTTCGAGCCGGCCGAGCTGATCGGCAAGCGCATCGCCACCGTCCCCCCACCCAGCCTCGGCGGCCTGCGGCTCAACGCCATGTTTCCCAACCCCCTGCGCCAGCCGGTGGTGGTCGCTTCCAGCAACGCCCAGCAGGCCCTGGAAAGGCTCAAAGCCGGCAAGGCACTGGCGGCCCTGGTGCCCACGCCCCTGATCCGTGGCGACACCAGCCTCAACGTCGTCACCACCACGGAACCGGTGCCGCACATGGCGCTGTCGGCCTCGCCCCGGGTGCCTGCCGCCCTGCGCCTCCGCCTGCGCCAGGCGCTCCTGCAGGCCGGCAAGACGCCCGCCGGCAAGGCCATGCTCGAGGCGCTGAAACTGCCCGGCTTCGTGCCCGCCGACAACACTCTCTATCAGGGCTACGCCCGCCTGCTGGAGGGAACCTGGGGATACTGAGGCTTTGACATTCCCCCCTCCCCTGCCTACAATCCAAACCCGGTTCAGCGCCGATTTGACGATCAGATTGCGGGCGCTATAGAAATGCGGCTAAAGCGAGGCAGGAAAACCCGGATTCCCGAACCCGCCTGAGCCGATGCCCAGGCGGGTTTTTTCGTTTGCGAGGAGCAAAAAGACATCATGAGCCACTTCCTGTTCACCTCCGAATCGGTTTCCGAGGGCCATCCCGACAAGCTGGCCGATCAGATCTCCGACGCCGTGCTCGACGCCATCATCCGCCAGGATCCCCACGCCCGGGTGGCCTGCGAAACCCTGGTCAAGACCGGCATGGTGGTGCTGGCCGGCGAGATCACCACCACCGCCCGGGTGGAATACGAAAAACTGGTGCGCGACACGGTCAACGGCATCGGCTACACCCATTCGGACATCGGCTTCGACGGCCACACCTGCGCGGTGCTCAACGCCCTCGGCCAGCAGTCGCCCGACATCAACCAGGGCGTGGATCGCCAGACCCGCGAGGAACAGGGCGCCGGCGACCAGGGCCTGATGTTCGGCTACGCCAGCAACGAAACCGAGGTGCTGATGCCCGCCCCCATCACCTACGCCCACCGCCTGGTGCGCCGTCAGGCCGAGGTGCGCAAGAACGGCATCCTCCCCTGGCTGCGGCCCGACGCCAAGAGCCAGATCACCTTCCGTTACGAGAACCACAAGCCGGTGGGCATCGAGGCCATCGTGCTCTCCACCCAGCACGCGCCGGAAGTGGAACAGAAGGTGCTGCACGAGGCGGTGATGGACGAAATCATCAAGCCGGTGATCCCCGCCGACTGGCTGGACGGCAACACCCGCTACCACATCAACCCCACCGGCCGCTTCGTGATCGGCGGCCCCATGGGCGACTGCGGCCTGACCGGGCGCAAGATCATCGTCGACACCTATGGCGGCATGGCCCGCCAC
>Ga0256839_1006462_pt1 | contig 10248 bp, 8 predicted proteins | sample 354166metaG_FD_185968 | JGI IMG/M metagenome (GOLD analysis project Ga0256839, IMG submission 185968) | Hydrothermal vent microbial communities from Mid Atlantic Ridge, Atlantic Ocean - 354-166 | ecosystem: Environmental > Aquatic > Marine > Hydrothermal vents | place: Atlantic Ocean: Mid... | reverse complement strand
TTATGCTGAAATAGAAAGCCGGGAGGCCCTGCCTACCTATCAGGACCATCCCAAACATTTACACGTAAAAGAATTTATCGGGGCGGTCACCTGCCAACGATGCGTGGTGGATTACGAGACCTGAACCTTGCCGGCTACCCATCCTCCCTGGCAAAATACGCTGCCAGCGCTTTATCCAGGGCGCTGCCCCGCAGGTTTTTGGCAATAATCCTGCCTTCCCTGTCCAGCAAAATAGAAAAAGGAATAGCATCTACGGCATAATCACGGGCAGCTACCGAATTGAAATACTTCAGGTCAGAAACATGGGTCCAGGTAAGCCCGTCTTCTTCAATGGCCTGCAGCCATTTTTCTTTGGTGCGGTCGAGTGAAACACCATATACGGTAAAGCCCTTGTCTTTATATTTATTATAGGCCCGCACCACATTGGGGTTCTCCAAGCGGCAGGGGCGGCACCATTGGGCCCAAAAGTCAACCAGCACCACCTGCCCCCGCAATGACGACAGCGGCACAATCTTACCCTCGGGGTTAGGCAGGCTTATTTCCGGGGCTATGGCCCCCACTGCCGTAGCTTTGGCCCGCGCTAAATTGGCTACCATGTCTTCTATGTAAAAGCGCCCCGGGTATTTTTCGTTCAGCACCCTGGCCAGGCTGTCTTTAAGTGCTAACTGGTCGTTTTTATCGAGGGCGTTAATAAGCTGAAAAGTGCCCAGGTTAACCTCATAGAGCCTGATCAGGTCGGCTGAAAAGGCTTGCTTTTCTTTTACCAGGGCCATGTACTTCTCGCGGGCATTCTCGGCTGCCTGGTTATCGCCCGCCTGGTTAGCCTGCACATATTCGTTATTTATTTCCCTTTCCCTGGGCCCGAACTCGGTATTAACGGCATTGTAAAATTGTTCGATCATTTTCATCTCCCGCGAACCTTCAACCACCAGGTTACCGGTACCGTTGCCCCCATCGAAATTAATCACCAGGTCATCCTGATCGATGATAACCGTAGTGGACTTCTGGTTAAAAAAGTTTATTTTATAAAAACCGGCCTCTCCGCTGAATACATGGCTAAAGGTGTTGTCGGCATTCACCGCAAGGGTATCCACCGGCTGCGTCCTGTCACGCATCATTTTTTCTATCGTGATTATCCCGGCCGGGGCATTAACTACCGTGCCGGAGATAACTATACCCTCTTCTTGTGTCTGGCTGTTAGACTGGGTACAACCGGCTATTACCCCGGCCAGTAAAATAAAAGTTAGTAGGTGCTTCATCGTTATGTTTTAAGATTTTTTACGAAGATCACAACTCCTTGTTGCGAATACTGTGATCTGAATTACAAGCAAAAGTAATTAACCAAGATTATATTATGGGCAGGCGGCACGGTATTTAGTCCGGTTGCCTGGCTGTTCCTTATTCAGGCCTGCGGAATATAATCCCGGGCAGCGTCCAGGGCCTTATCCAAACCATTTACATCGCTGCCCCCGGCCGTAGCAAAAAAAGGCTGGCCACCGCCCCCGCCTTTGATATGTGACGCCAGTTCCCGCACTATGTTGCCGGCATGGAGGTTATGCCCATTAACCAGGTTCTCTGAAATGACCACCGCAATTTGTGGTTTACCTTTGATTTCGGTGCCCAACACCATAAACAGGGAAGACAACTGGTTTTTAAGTTCAAAGCCCAGTTGCTTTAAGCCCCCGGCATCGGGAACCTGCACCTTGCGGATAATGACCTGGCAACCGTTTACGTCTTCGGCATTTTTAAGCAGGTCATCTTTCAAAGCGCCTACCTTTTGTTTTTTTAGTTGTGCCAGTTCTTTTTCCATGGCCGTTTTCTCGCTTACCAGGTTGGCAATGGCCTTCTTTAAGTCTTTCGGGTGCTTTAACAATTCCTTCAGCTCCTGTAAAATTTCTTCCCCGGCCTGCACATAGGCTTCTGCCTCCGGGCCGGTGACGGCTTCTATGCGCCTCACCCCGGCCGAGATAGAACTTTCCGTAATAATCTTGAACAAACCTATCTGCCCCGTAGCTGCCACATGGGTGCCCCCGCAAAGCTCTACCGAATATTTTTTATCAAAAATAATTACCCTTACCTTTTCGCCATATTTCTCCCCGAAAAGGGCCATGGCCCCCTGGGCTTTGGCCTCCGCAAGGGGTACATCACGTAACTCTACGAGGGTAATATTCTCCCGGATTTTCTCATTCACCAGGTTTTCAACCTGCCTGATCTCTTCGGGGGTCATTTTGGCAAAATGCGAAAAATCAAACCGCAGCAGTTTGGCGTTCACCAAAGAGCCCCGTTGCTCTACATGGGTACCCAGTACGGTACGCAAAGCAGCATGCATCAGGTGGGTTGCCGAGTGGTTATTCACCGTGCGCAAACGCTTGCCGGCATCCACTATAGCCTTAAACTCAGCCCTGGGATTGGCAGGCAGTTTGTCAACATAATGCACAATCAGGTCATTCTCTTTTTTTGTGTCCAGCACGGCTACTTCTTCACCGGCAGCAATCAGCTTACCGGTATCCCCTACCTGGCCCCCGCTCTCGGCATAAAATGGCGTAACATCCAGCACCACCTGTACCTGCTCCTGGCCTTTTTGTTTCAGGGTACGGTAGCGTAAAATCCTGGCCTCGGCCTGCAACTGCTCATAACCAACAAATTGCACCCCGGTGGCCTCACTTAACACTACCCAATCACCGGTTTCTTTGCTGGCGTCTTGCTTTGAACGTTCTTTTTGCCGGGTCATTTCCCGGTTAAACCCTTCTTCATCAACACCATACCCCCGTTCACGGGCAATCAGGGAAGTGAGGTCGAGGGGAAAGCCAAAGGTGTCGTACAGTTCAAACGCCAACTCTCCCGGTATTACTTTGCCGCCCTTTTGCTCCACCTTTTGCATAATACCACCTAATTTTTTCAGGCCTTGCTCCAGGGTGTGCAAAAAACTGGCCTCTTCCTGGGTAATTACCCTGGCAATAAAATCAATTTGCGCAGTCAGCTCAGGGAAGACATCGCTAAACTGGGCCTGTAACGAAGGCAGGAGTTTGGCCAGAAAAGGTTCTTTAAGGTTAAGAAACTGGAACCCGTAGCGTACCGCCCTGCGTAAAATCCTGCGGATCACATACCCTGCCCCGGTATTTGACGGCAACTGGCCATCGGCAACAGAAAAGGCTATAGCCCTGATGTGGTCCACAATAACCCGCATGGCAATAGCGGTTTTTTCATCCTGGCCATACGGTAGGCCGGTCAGCCCCGAAAGGGCCTTAAGGGTCGGCTGAAAAACATCGGTATCATAGTTAGATGACTTATTTTGAATGGCCATAACCAGGCGCTCAAAACCCATGCCGGTATCCACATGTTTTTGCGGCAGGTTTTCGAGGCTGCCGTTGGCCAGGCGGTTAAACTGGATAAACACCAGGTTCCATATCTCCACCACCTGGGGGTGGTCTTTATTTACCAGCTCATGCCCCGGTTTTTGCACGATTTCGGCCTCCGGGCGCAAATCTATATGCACCTCTGAGCAGGGGCCGCAGGGGCCGGTGTCACCCATTTCCCAGAAATTATCTTTTTTGGCGCCATTGAGTATCCTCTCTTCAGGCAAAAATTCCTGCCAATAGGCCCTGGCCTCCTCATCCGATGTCAGCCCTTCGCCTTCATCCCCGCCAAAAACAGTAGCGTAAAGGCGGTCGGCAGGCAGTTGATATTCTTCGGTAAGTAATTCCCAGGCCCAGGCAATGGCCTCTTTTTTAAAATAATCACCAAAAGACCAGTTACCCAGCATCTCAAACATGGTATGGTGGTAGGTGTCTATGCCCACTTCCTCCAGGTCGTTGTGCTTGCCCGACACCCGCAGGCATTTCTGGGTATCGGCCACCCGCAAATCAACAGGTTTTTTCGTACCCAGGAAAAAGTCCTTAAACTGGTTCATACCGGCATTGGTAAACATTAAAGTGGGGTCATCCTTAACCACCATGGGTGCCGAGGGTACGATTTTATGGCCTTTCCCCTTAAAAAAATCTAAAAATTTCTTCCTTATTTCCCTTGATTCCATGTTATTTTGTCTCCGTTAGCGTTTAAAAACACTATTAAAACTGGTCAAACTTCAATTTACAAAACAATATTCCGGTAAAAACCGTACTTTTGTGCAGATTTTCAGCAACACAAAAGTAGAAGAAATCTGAATAGTCGCAGTTATGGCGCGGATTAAATATTACTACGATACCGAAACCTGTAAATATGAGCGGGTAAAAGTCCGTACCTGGGATGTTTTCTTAAATTTCCTCGGTTTCCTGTCGATAGCGCTTTTAATCGCCATTGGCCTGCTTTGGGGCTTTACCAAGTATTTTGAATCGCCCAAGGAGATGCTGTTGCGCAAAGAAAACGAGGAGCTTAAGTTGCATTACGATATCCTGGAAAAAGAAATGCAGGACGTACGGGCCATGCTGGCCAACCTGCAGGAACGCGATGACAATGTCTATCGGGTAATATTTGAGGCTGAACCCATACCTTCCAGTATCCGCCAGGCCGGGGCCGGGGGCAGCGAAAAGTACAAAGACCTGTTGGATGAAAACCTGCTGCAGGAAGACCTGATTGTACGGAATTTTAAAACCATAGACCAGTTAAAGCGGCAGATGTACGTACAAACCAAGTCGTATGATGAGATTATCGACCTGGCGCTGAACAAAGAAAAAATGATGGCCGCCATACCGGCTATCCAGCCCATCAAGAACAAGGAACTTACCCGTCTGGCTTCGGGCTTTGGCATGCGCATCCACCCTATCTACAAGGTAAAGCGGATGCATACCGGCCTCGACTTCTCCGCCCCCCGCGGAACCCCTATTTATGCTACCGGTGGCGGCACGGTAAAGAAAGCCCAGGTAAGCTACCGGAAAACCGGCTATGGCAACCAGGTGGAAATAGACCATGGCTTCGGCTATGTAACCAAATATGCCCACATGCAGATAATTGTGGTAAAACGGGGCCAGAAAGTGAAACGCGGTGATTTAATTGGTTATGTGGGCAGTACCGGGGGGTCAACCGCCCCGCACTGCCACTACGAAATCATCAAAAACGGCAAGAAAATAAACCCGATTCAATATATCATCCAGGATGTTACCGATGAGGAGTATGAAAAGCTGCTTGAACTGGCTTCAAGAGAAAATCAATCGTTGGGTTGATTTTTGAAAAAATGCCTTATATTAGCAGCAAGGCTGACATTCAACCTAACCTATGACCAAAGTCAAGTACTATTATAATGAGGAAACTTGTGCTTATGAGCCGGTTGAAACACCTCTGAAAGCCAGGTTATGGCGCTATTTTTTCTACTTGTTGTCGGCTACGCTGGTGGCGGCTGCCGGGCTCTATGGCTACTATCAAACAAACCCTACCCCCAAAGAAGAGTTATTGGCAAGCAATCGTCAAAAACTTGATATTCAATGGGATATCCTGCAACACGAAATTAAGTTTATCAATACCGCCCTTGCCGATTTGCAATTAGATGACCACGAGTTGCGGGAAATACTGGAATTAAACGATTTACCGGCCGAAATAAGGGCAGCCGGTATTGGCGGTGACAACCAGCTAAACAGCCTGATAGCCCAAAACCTGAAATTTGAAAAACAAATAGTGGCGGCCTATCAGAAGATCTCGAAATTGAAGGCCCAGCTAAAAATCCAGGGCTTGTCATTAGATACCCTCACCAAGTACGCCCGTGCCCGCGAAGAATTCTGGGCCCATATTCCGGCCATACAGCCTGTTGCCCATGAAGACTTACGCAGGTTCTCACCCGTTTACGGTATGCGCCTGAACCCGGTATTGGGCAAATGGATGCCGCATAAAGGGCTCGATTTCATGGGTAAAAGGGGTATTCCTATCTACGCCACCGGGGACGGGGTGGTTACCCTGGCGCAGATGACCTATGGTGGCTTTGGCAACCTGGTGGTGATTGACCACGGCTACGGCTATAAAACCCGCTACGCCCACCTTAACCGCATGCACCCGTTTAATGTGAAAAAAGGCGACCATGTTAAGCGTGGCCAGGTTATCGGCTACATGGGCTCTTCCGGCCGCTCGGCCGGGCTGCACTTGCATTATGAAGTGCTGAAAGACAATGTGCAGGTTAACCCCATCGGGTTCTTCCAACTGGAACTCGACAGCGAATCCTACCGCAAGCTATTGCTGCTGGCCAAAGAAAACACGGCCCCGCTTGATTGATAATAATCCGCCCTTATTTCTTGGGATTGGCTATAGGTATCTGCTTTTTTGCAGCATGCTGAAGTTTATCCGGCCCATATTGTCTCTGCTGCTGTTGCTCCTGGCCTTTGTTGCCTGCAAAACCCAAAAGCAGGCCAGCCACACAGCAGCGCCACCGGCTGCTGCCCCCCGGGACAGCACAATACAGGCGCTACCCGACACGATACGGGTGGCCGGCCCGGCCGATACGGCCGTGGTTGATACGGTGCCGGTTATTCCCCAAAAAGACAGCCTGGTCATTACCGGGGTGGGTGACATTATGCTGGGGACTAATTTCCCCGAAACGTACTACCTGCCCCCTAACGAAGGCAAGGATATGCTGGCCGGGGTAGCCCATGTTTTTGCCGGGGCGGATGTTGTTTTCGGCAACCTGGAGGGGGTGATCCTGGATAGTGCCGGCACCCAGAAAAAGTGCCGTAACCCTAAGGCCTGCTACCTGTTCCGCAGCCCCTCGTACATGGCCAACCGCCTGCACGAAGCAGGCTTTAACCTGCTGAGCGTGGCCAATAACCATGCCGGTGACTTTGGCCCCGAAGGACGGGCACATACAGCCAAAATGCTCGACAGCCTGGGCATACATTATGCCGGTAACCTGCAGCAGCCTTTTATTGTTTTTGCGCAAGAAGGCATTAAATACGGCTTTGCTGCTTTTTCGCCCAATAAAGGCACCCCGCAAATAACCGATATCGCCCGTGCCACCGCCACCGTGGCCCACCTCGATTCGCTCTGTGATGTGGTCATTGTATCCTTTCATGGTGGTGCCGAGGGCAGCAAATACACCTCCGTTCCCCGGGCGCCTGAATATTTCTATGGCGAAGACCGGGGCGATGTTTACCATTTTGCCCATGCCATGGTTGATGCCGGGGCCGACATTATTTTTGGCCATGGCCCGCATGTACCAAGGGCTATTGAGGTATATCAGGGCCGGTTTATTGCCTACAGCCTGGGTAATTTTGCCACGTATGGCCGCTTTAACCTGCGGGGGGTAAACGGCCTGGCCCCTATCGCCCGCATCGTAGTCAGTAACCGGGGCGAATTTCTTACCGGCCGGATAATTTCTGCCCGGCAGGTGGGTTGGGGCGTACCGGAAATTGACCCCGAAAATGCCGCAGCCCGGCTTATAGAAGAATTATCAAAAAAAGACCTGCCGGAATCTGTAATTTCCATTGATGAATCAGGAATAATTTCCTATCTTCACCCTTAAATTAATTCTGCATGCCCTACAAAGAAAAAGAAATAGAGAAGGTGTATTTTACCATTGGCGAGGTAGCAGAAGAATTTAATGTAGCCACCTCGCTAATTCGTTTTTGGGAAAGTGAATTTGACATCTTAAGCCCCAAAAAGAATAAAAAAGGCAACCGCCAGTTTACCAAAACGGATATCGAAAAGCTACGCTTAATTTATCATTTGGTGAAAGAACGCGGGTTTACATTACAGGGGGCCAAGGAGATGCTGAAAAATAATCCGCAAGAGTTACAAAATAAGATGGACATGATTGCCTCGCTGCAAAAAGTAAAAGGCTTCCTGATCCAGCTCAAAGAGCAAATTTAACGAATGCCAGAAGAGAAACTGCTGCAGTTGGCTCTTACCCGGGTTCCCGGCCTTGGTGACATCCTGATCAAAACCCTTATCAGTTATCTCGGCAGTGCCGAAGCTGTGTTTGCCGCCCCGGTAAGCAAATTGCTGAAAGTACCCGGCATTGGCCGGCAAACTGCCAGGGCGATTAAAAATTATGACCTCAAGGAAGCCGGGGAACAACTACAAAAACTTATTGCCAAAAACATTAAGCTGCTTTTCTACACCGATAAGGCCTACCCTTACCGCCTGAAAAATATCTATGACGCCCCGGCCCTGCTTTATCTTTCGGGCAATATCGACCTCAACCACCCCCGCATGCTGGCCATTGTGGGCACCCGCAACGCCACTTCCCACGGCAAAAAATTTGTGCAGGAATTTGTCCGGGAACTGGCCGCCCACAACCTGGTAATTGTCTCGGGCCTGGCCTACGGCATAGATATAGAGGCCCATAAGGCAGCCTTAAAGTACAATATCCCCACTATTGGCGTTATTGCTGCCGGGCTTGACACCATTTACCCGCAGGTGCATACCAAATACGCCAACGAAATGCTGGCCCACGGGGGCCTGCTTACCGAATACCCTCCCGGCACAGCCCTGGACCCGGCCCGCTTTCCGGCCCGTAACCGCATTATTGCCGGCCTTACCGATGCCACGGTAGTGGTAGAAGCCGCCCTGAAAGGCGGAGCCTTAATCACAGCCGACCTTGCCTCGGGCTATGACCGCGAGGTGTTTGCCGTTCCCGGCCGGTGGAACGACAGCTACTCTGCCGGATGTAACCAACTGATTAAAACCCATATTGCCCAGGCCATATCCTCGGCAGAAGATTTGCAGTATTATATGCAGTGGCCGGCCGGGGACGAACCGGCAGCGGTTAAGGTTTCCCTTGATAAAGAAGAATTTAGTGAGGAGGAGTGGACGGTTATCGCAACCATTGAACGTGCCGGCAAAGAAATACATATTGACGAACTGAGTTGGAAATCACAGATTCAGATAGGCCAACTGGCAACTATTTTGCTAAACCTTGAGTTTCGCGGGGTCGTTAATTCAATACCGGGGAAAAAGTATGCCTTAAACTAATGCTGCCTGATTATTATGCAATTTTAGGTGTAAGCCGAACTGCCAACCAACTGGAAATTAAGGCAGCTTACCGCAACCTGGCCAAACTGCACCACCCCGACAAGCATGGCGGTGACCCGGCAAAAAACCGGTTATTTAAGGAGATTAATGAGGCATACAGTGTGTTATCGCATACCGATACCAAATTTGCCTATGACAAGCAGCTCTATTGGCAGGAGGAACAACCACAGCCCGGCACCACCGGTTATGCTTCTGCCCAGGCGGGTTATCGTCCCCCGCCCCCCGGCTACCGGCCGCCACGTCAGCCTTACCATTATTCACCCTACCAAACGTATGATGACACCCGCTACGTGTACTCCAAATGGACCCTGATGTATGGTAAAATTTTCGTTACCGGATTGATTCTGTTTGTGGTTCTGCTGCCGATAATGTTGAACTATTATTTTTCCAATTACTTCTACAACCGGGGAATGGAGGCCCTTGAAAACCACGCTTACTACGATGCCGAATACTTTTTTATGGATGCCATGCGCGATTTTGGCGGCAGCAGCACCCTGGCCGCTATTCGGGTGGCCGAAATAAAGCTAGCTTTAAAGAAAAACTACGAGGCCCTTGTTTATATTAACCTGGGGTTGGATTACGCAGAAAAAACTGCCAATAAAGCCTACCTGTATTATTTAAAGGGGCTGGCACAGCGCAACCTCAAACAAATGCACCGGGCCGACACTTCTTTTCGTAATGCCCTGATCTTACATTATACCCCCGACAGCGTGTACACCGCCCTGGCGCCTTTATATGCTTATGAATTAAAGGATTACCCCAAGGCTATTGCATGTTACGATTCCCTGGTCCGCCTCCAACCCCGAAATTACCATAATTACCTTAACCGTGGGTTTTGCCGGCAAAAACTCGACCGGCACCAGGCGGCTATTCACGATTTTGACATGTTTATCAACAACCAGGGGGCAACTGGCCCGGTGCTTTTTTTGAAAGCCATTTCACAACTTAGCCTCGAGCAACTCGACAGCGCCTGTGTTAACTTCCGGCAAGCGGAAAGCCTGGGAATCAACAGTGCCGGTACTTACGTGCGCCTTTACTGCGAGATAGATACCTCGGATATCTATTACCCGCCCCCAAGAGCATGGTAACCGGAATGGGTTACAGCGGGGTAAATTTAACCCGAAAAATTCATATGAATTTTGATGAACAGAAAGTAAGCCTTCGGGGCGGTACATCTTAGCTTCGTCAACAAATGCCAATAAAGGGTGATGAGAGTTCCTCCCTGGCTTTTGAGGATTATAGCCTTTTGCTGCCCCTTGCTGTGTTCCGTAACGTGTCAAAACAGTAGAATCTACATCG
>Ga0256839_1006461_pt1 | contig 10251 bp, 12 predicted proteins | sample 354166metaG_FD_185968 | JGI IMG/M metagenome (GOLD analysis project Ga0256839, IMG submission 185968) | Hydrothermal vent microbial communities from Mid Atlantic Ridge, Atlantic Ocean - 354-166 | ecosystem: Environmental > Aquatic > Marine > Hydrothermal vents | place: Atlantic Ocean: Mid... | reverse complement strand
AACGCAAAATGGTTGGATAGACGATATGTTTCCTGGGAAGATTTGAAACAAGACGGCGGTGCTGAGGAGGAATTTACAGAAAAATTTTGACACTACCTAGATCTCATGGAGGATGGCGGGTTTGAGGGTTTTATCGAGAGAGTGCTTAGCCTCATCATATGTCGTCATTATTCCGTTTCCATAGTAGATATCGCTCTTATATTCGTCTATTTCGTGGATCTCGATACCTTCGGCATACAATATTGTAAATACTAATAGAATACCGATCAAAAGTCTCATTTCAAATCCTTCAAGAGTGCTTTAACCTCAAGGTCGCATCTTTTTAACATCTCTTTGCGTGAAGGAGACTCATAGATACCTCCGCTTAGATAAAAGTTAAATTTAGCAAACGCCCTCGCTCTTTTTATTGTGTTGAACTGTATCTTTTTGAATTCATCTCCAAAAATATAATTCTCGTATAGTCTTCTATTGTGCTTATCTTTAAAATGACCTGTTGCAACTTCACAGTTTAATGCATTATCCCAAATTTTTAATGTCTCCCTCGCCTTCTCCGGCTCCTGAATAATAATCTGCGCCGCTCTGGCTCCCTGCATCGCCACCGCTCTCACCACAGGATGATACGGCACCGGATGGTCTTCGCAGACTGTTTTTGCCAGCGGAATCACTCTGCCGCTTGGCAGTGTATAGTTACCGTCAGGGATTTGATGACACGGCACATACTCTTTGTAGGTCTTATAGATCCACCGCTCCACATCATCCCTGACACCATTGTTGTTGACATCCACCCCAAGCAGCGTGGCGTTATTTATTTTAGGGGCTGGCTCTGGCGGAAGTCTATGACCGTCTACTTCCCAGTAGATATTGAGATGGACTTTGTTTGAGAGGGTGTTGCCCACTTTGGCTTGGATGGTGACATTGGTGTCTTTTAAAGCCGTGAGGGTAGTGCCCTCGATGCTTACGGCATCTTTTGGGTTGATGATCCACTCGATGTTGGTCGGGGTTTTTGTCGTGTTGTCGTCGTAGGTGGCTTTTAGGGTTATGGTGGTGTTACGGTCTTTGTTGAGGGTGGTTTGGGAAATAGAGAGGGTGAGGGATTTTATGGCGGCGGCGTGGGTGCCTCCCCCTATGGAGCTGTTGCCGTCATTACTACCCGTGGCGTTGTCGTTACCTCCTGTGGAGGTATGGCTATCACTGCCTCCGCTAGTGCCGTTGCTATTGTTGCCTCCGGCGGAACTGTTGATCTCCGATCCTAAAGAACCGTTGTCGCTACTCGTAGAGGGGTTGTTGTCAGAACCGGTAGTACCGTTAGGGTTCGCACCGCTTTCAGGGATGTTCTCTTCCGTTGCGTCGTTTGCTTGCGACTCGCCCGATACGGTCGTGCTTTGCGGCTCTTCTTGTGTGGTTTGAGCGGCGGTTTGCGTACCGTTGTTTGGCGTCGTTTGGTTTTCTTGGGTGTGTGCGGCGTTGTTTGGTGTCGTTTGGTTTTCTTGGTTGTGTGTTCCTTGTACGGCAGATTGCGTGACCGTCGTTGATTGTCGTGTCTGTTTGCCGTCACACGCATTCAATACAAAGCTTACCGCCACGACCGTTACAGTCAGCACCGTCTGTTTATATAATACCATTTTCTCCCCCTTTTGATTGGTCTTTTGGATAGATTATAACACAACTACTCTCTCTTAATTTAAACCTTAAATCAAGCTAAACGCTTCACTCTTTATCACAAAAAATACCAAGCGTTATCATTATCACCGTACCCCTTTATTCTATCCGATGCCTCAACGGCAAACAAATTCCCCTGCGAATGCGTGACCATGATCACCCCATGTCCGCTACGGATACTCTTTTTATAGGCATCTACCATCTCATCAAGATTTTTGTCATGCATCTCATCGGCATCGAACGCAAACATCGCCTTAGCCATGTCTTCAAACACGCCAATGCCATTTTCCGCTATCTTCTCTGCCATAAAATCAGCCACCGCATCAGGCATACCGTACGACTTTAATGCCTTCGCCACCATATTGGCACTTGCGCCTTCAAACCGTTGAAGCAAACTTATCTTGCCAAAGAGAAACGATGCAATATTTTGTGCCGTCCACCACCCCCACGAGGTGTTGCCGAGCTGATCGTAACTCTCCATAAAATCCAACGCCTTTGCGATGGGTGTATCCCCAAACTTCTCCTTGGCACTCCAGTTATAGGCGACATCAAAATGCAGTTCATTGTTCATTTTGGTTTCATCGCCACCGTAGATCTCATGGAGGATGGCGGGTTTAAGGGTTTTATCGAGAGCTTTCCTTGCTTCTTTTTTTGTCGTCATTATTCCGTTTCCATAATAGATATCGCTCTTATATTCGTCTATTTCGTGAATCTCGATACCTTCGGCATACAGCATCACTATTGAAAAGAGCAGCACAACAAGCACTCTCATCGTAGCTCCTTCAGAAGTGCCTTGACCTCTTTGTTGCACCCCTTCATCTCTTCCTCTTCAGTTGCGGGAACACTGTAGATTCCTCCGCTTAAATAAAAGTTATACTTAGCATATGCTCTTGCTCTTTGAACTGTATTGTATTGTATCTTGTCAAACTCTTTAATAGAAAAATGCTTGACACTAAGACTACTATTATTTAATTCTTTACTTATCCTATCTAAATAAAATTCGCAATCTTGCGCACTATCTTCAAGTTTCGTCGTCTCCCTCGCCTTCTCCGGCTCCTGAATAATAATCTGCGCCGCTCTGGCTCCCTGCATCGCCACCGCTCTCACCACAGGATGATACGGCACCGGATGATCTTCGCAGACTTGCACTGCGGAAGGGATGGTTTTACCGTTAATGACTACCGTATTGTTCCAGTCAAGTTCTTGGCGGCAAGGAATATACTCTTTGTAGGTCTTATAGATCCACCGCTCCACATCATCCCTGACACCATTGTTGTTGACATCCACCCCAAGCAGCGTGGCGTTATTTATTTTAGGGGCTGGCTCTGGCGGAAGTCTATGACCGTCTACTTCCCAGTAGATATTGAGATGGACTTTGTTTGAGAGAATGTTGCCCACTTTGGCTTGGATGGTGACGTTGGTATCTTGTTTGGCTATAAGGGTGTTGCCCTCGATGCTTACGGCATCTTTTGGGTTTATGATCCACTCGATGTTGGTCGGGGTTTTTGTCGTGTTGTCGTCGTAGGTGGCTTTTGGGGTGATGGTGGTGCTATGGTCTCTGTTTAGGGTGGTGGTCGCTATCTTTAGGTTTAGGGATTGGAGAGTGGCGGCGTTGCTATTTGTACCTCCGTCGGTAGCGTTGTCGTCCGTACCGCTTCCCCCTGCGGTGCTATTGCCGTCATCTGTGCCGCTATCGGTGCCGTTATGATCACCGTCACCTGTACTCGTGTTGCCATTGTTTGAGGTAGTCTCGGTTGGTTGTGCGTTTGGATGATTCGCTTCGCTGCTTACATTGCTGCTGTTTGGCATAGCGTTGTTGACACTTTGTTGGGTTGTGTGGTTGTTTGCGGTGTCGGTGCTTCCCGTACCGGCAGCGCTCCCGACACCGCTTCCCGTACCGTCGACTCCCTCCTCTTGCATCACGCTTCCCGTTTGGGTCGTGGTGTTTGTAGCGTGATTCTCCTTTTGATGACAAGCGCTTAACACCAGTACGAAAACGGTGCTTAGCGTGAGTGTTTGTACGGTTTTTACAAGTCTCATTTTCTTCTCCCCTTACAATGGTATATATTTGATGGTTTTTGTGTTACTGATTGTATCAAATCTCTTTTACGTTTTTGTTTTGGGACTATGGTGTTTTACACTTGCGTTCATCTGACCCGTGTACCCTTTTGATAAACTTTTGGATTGTGGACAGGCAATGTCCACCCTTCCTCTCGCCATACGTCAATATGTTATACTTCCAATGATTAAATCCATTCAGCCCATCAATCCCACTCAAAGGAGCACAGAATGATACTCGACAACAATACGCAGGAAAAACCGAAGATCGAATACCCTACCAACTGGGGCTTCAAGATCATCGGACGTGACGAAGAGAAGCTCAAAGCCTGTATCAAAGAGGTGATGGGGGAGAAGGAGCACCTCTGCTCACCGGGCAACCGATCACGCACAGGCAAGTTCACGACCTACAATGCAAGCTGCACTGTAGAGAGCCAAGAGGAGAGAGACAAACTCTTCAAATGTTTTCAGGATCACGAAGATGTGGAGATGGTGATCTAAGATTTCAACCGGTGCAGCATCCGATCCGCACTCAGGCTCACCAGCATCGAGACGATCACATACGCCAAAAAGAAGTAAAGCCCCACCTCAACCTCCGCACGGCTGATATCCCCCTTGTCACTCGCCAAGTAGACAAGGAAGGTTGCCACCACAAAGACATCCACCATCGACCACTTTCCGATCATCTTGAAAAACTTCACGATACTGTGCGCAAATCCACGCTGCATAAAAATGGCAACGAAGAGCATTGCAAGGATCTTGAGTGTGGGGATGAGTACGGAAAACAGCACAATCACCCCTGCTACCACCCCGTCTCCGTGATCAAAGAGTTTTTCTACAGAACCCAATACGCTCTTGGACTCAAACGAAAGCACTACATCGCCAAGATATGCCACCTCCTTGTGGATCGTCACCATCAAGATCGGTGCATACAGCCCAAACAGCAGCATGATCCCCGCACCAAATGCGGCAAAAAAGGTAAAAGCACGGAGTGAAAGCAGAAAATAGCCAAGCAGCACCAGTCCCATCAATCCCATACTGTAACGCATCATTCGCATACTCTTCTGCTTTTCAAATGCTTGCTTCTCTTGCAGACGTCGGATCTCCTCGCGCTTTTTGTTCTTGTAAAGACCGAACGACAATGTCTGTGCCCACTCTTTGGCTTGGAACTCCGCCAACGCTTCCGGAGTCATCTCCTTCACCAATGTCGCGGTCGTCTCTTCATACGACAGGGCAGCCCCATAGGCACGTAATCCGAAGAGGAACACGCCTGACAGCAAAAGTACCATCATCCCGTAAAGCAACACCTTTTTCACTCTGTCACCTCAAAGTAGATCAACAGCGTCTGCTGAAAGAAGTTGTCGTTATCATCGCTGATCATCACATAGCGATGCCTTCCCACCTTTGCCAAACCTTCAAAATTGTCTACGTTCCACCCGCGGTGAGAGTTTAGCTTTGCCAGGATTTTCGTAGGGCACCACCCCTTTTGGCATCGGTCGAGATAGACCTTTTTGAGCGTGACTACAAAAGGATCCAAAAGCCCTGTGTAAGATCGCTCCAATACTAACAAATTGCCGTCATCCGTTACCTCAATAGCAGAGACGGCACTTCTGGATTCAGGCTCAGCCTTGAAGTGCCACCGCTTTCCGTTCAACGCATAGAGTGTCTGCTTCTTCTTGTCATGACGCTTGAGCGGCCACTCCGACACCGTCAACACCCCGTACTTAGGATGCCACGCAAGTGCCTCAAGCGACTTGTTGCGGCTGCGATAGTGCTTGGGATCACGCAAGATGGAGGGGAGTGCATACTTTTTGATCCGTTGTCCGATCTTGGCGGAGTTTTTATGAAACCAGCCGATCTTCGGCTTTCCTTCGAAAGAGATCAGCAGCCCCCCTCTCCCATCCAGCGCCATCCCTTCGCTGTCCTTGCGCCACTTTTTAAACTTCTTGCCTCCCTTTTTGGTCAGCCTCGCCGCAGTGATCGGACGCATCATCTCGATCTTGTCACCAAACTTGGCGTAAAAGAGATAGAGCACCCCCTCGTCGCTGAGCATATAGAGTGTGTTTTCGGATCGCTGATAGGCAAGGTCGGAGATCTCGGAGAACTTCAGCCCGTTTATCTGCGTATAGTAGAGTACTTTTTGATCGAGTATCCTGATCCCGGGCAGTGTCGTATCGCTTAAGGGGCGAATATCCACCGACTGCATGCCGCCAAAGAGCCGACTGCACAGCATCACCCCCCAAAGCAGATATCGCATCATGCACGCTCTTTGTCAGAGAAGAGATAGACCATCACCACGATCCATATTACGGCAAGATCGATCATCACATCCGCATAGTTGAACACCGCAAAATCAAATCCGCAGTGCCACGCCACATAGTCCACGACCGCTCCGTGAGCAAAACGGTCGTAGAGATTGCCCACCGCACCGCCGATCAACAATCCCACAGGAAAGGCATAGCGCTGCAGATATCCCTCCTTGATCACGTAATAGAGGATCGCTGTGATCAATACCGCCTGTATCCACTTCAGATAAGGACCGACAAAGGCGAACATCGAAAATGCCACACCTTTGTTGAAATGCAGTTCCAGGTCGATACACGCTCCCGCACGGTAATACCCCTCAATAAAGAGGCTTTTGATCTGTTGATCGACGATAAAGGTACCGATCGCAGCGAACAGAAATACAGCAAACGCCCGCATCACACCAATGCACCCTTGAAGAAGCTTACACACTTCTCCATCATCTCCTCAAGCACCCGCTCCTCTTTACCTTCAAGCAGCAGACGGACCTTGTTCTCTGTACCCGAGTAGCGGAAGAGATGACGCATCCCTTTGGCTTCGACCTCCTCTTTGAGTGCGTCAAGCCCGTCGATCTGCTCAAAAGGCCGTTTCTCTTCCACCAGCAGGTTGACCAGCATCTGAGGGTAGGAGTCATACGGGTTGAATGCTTCGCTGGCTTTTTTGCCGCTGATCACCAGATAGGCAAGCGCTTGCAGTGCGCTGGAGAGCCCGTCTCCTGTCTTGGCATAGTCTGAGAAGATGATATGCCCACTCTGCTCACCGCCGAAGTTGATCCCCTTCTGCTGCATCAGCTCCACGACATTTTTATCCCCCACGGCAGAACGATAGAGCTTTAGCCCATGTGAAGCCAGATACTCCTCCAGCCCCTGATTGCTCATCACCGTAGCGACCATCCCGTCACCCTTGAGCGTACCCTGCTCTTTCATATAGACCGCCAGTACTCCCATCAGTTTGTCTCCGTCGATCACCTCTCCTCGCTCGTCGACCATCACCAGTCTGTCCGCATCCCCATCCAACGCGATCCCAAGATCGGCGCGCTTGTCCCGTACCACCTTTGCCAGATGCTCCGGATGCATCGCACCGCACCCTTCGTTGATATTGAATCCGTCAGGCTCATCGCCGATCACGATAACCTCCGCACCAAGCTCCTGCAAAATCGTCGGCCCCACGATATACCCCGCACCGTTAGCACAGTCGATCACAATGCGCAATCCCGCCAGCGTCAGCGGCTTGGGGAAGGAGTTCTTGATATGGACGATATAGCGCCCGATCACATCATCGATCCGCTTGGACTTTCCAATCGCCTTTCCCGTCACCTGTGCCGCCTCTATCCGCTCCTCATCCTCGAAGATCGCTTCGATCATCTCCTCTTCGCCACGGTTTAGCTTGTTGCCCTCCGCATCGAAGAACTTGATACCGTTGTCATAGAAAGGGTTATGGCTTGCAGAGATCATGATCCCCGCATCACAGCGCATATTCTCCGTCAAAAAAGCGATCGCCGGCGTAGGCATAGGACCGATCTGGATCACATCGAATCCCACAGCGGTCAAGCCCGAAACCAGTGCATTCTCTATCATATACCCGCTGCGTCTGGTATCTTTGCCTACCAGTATCTTGTTGGTCTTGGCAAACTGCTTGAAGTAGATCCCCGTCGCCATCGCCAAGCGCATCGTATTGATCGCACTGACCTTCTTGCCTGCTTTACCTCGTACCCCGTCCGTTCCAAAAAGTGTCACAATCTCTTCCTTCATGCATCATATTTTCGCAGCTTAATTCTATCAAAAGTTCATTAACCTCCATCTACGCCCCATCACTCTTTACTTTAATAAACATTTAATCTTTTTTTGGATATTATTCGCCAACTATTTTCACTTTATATATGAGTGATCACACTATTTATCCCAAAAAGGAATCCTAATGGCAAACAACAAGTCCGCAAAAAAGCGTATTTTGCAAACAGCGAAGAGAACAGAGAGAAACAGATACTACAGAACGCGTCTGAAGAACATCGTCAAAGCTGTACATGAGGCAGTTGCAGCAGGTGACAAAACAGCAGCATCCGAGGCGTTCAAGGTAGCCAACAAAAAGATCCACGCAATGGTAAGCAGAGGCTTCCTCAAGAAGCAGACCGCTTCCAGAAAAGTCAGCCGTCTTCACAAAATGGTCAACAACATCGAAGCTGCATAAGCAGTTTCGAACCCCTCTCTTACTATTATTTCACCAATACCTTTTTAAAATCCAACACAAAGAACACCTATGTTCAAAGAGAAACTTCAACCCTTTATCGACCGGTACAATGAGATCAGTGAACTCCTAAGCTCCCCCGATATCGCAACGGATATCAACCGTATGACCGAACTGAGCAAAGAGCAGTCAGGACTGGGAGAGCTTGTGGAAAAAGCAAAGCTGTATCTCGATACCGTGGAGGCGATCGAAGAGAACAAAGAGCTTTTGGGAGATCCCGAACTCGGAGACCTTGCCAAAGAGGAACTCGCAGAGCTTGAGCCGATGCTCCCCAAGCTTGAAGAGGAGATCAAGGTGCTGATGATCCCCAAGGACAAGAACGACGACAAAAACATCTATCTTGAACTGCGTGCAGGGGCGGGAGGGGACGAGAGTGCCCTCTTTGTTGCCGATGTCTTCCGCATGTACTCACGCTATGCCGAACAGATGGGGTGGAAAGCAGAGGTGGTCAGCAGTAGTGACGGTACCGCAGGAGGCTACAAAGAACTTATCGCCCAGATCAAAGGCGAAGGTGTCTACTCCAAGCTCAAGTACGAAGCGGGTACACACCGAGTACAACGCGTACCCGATACCGAAACCCAGGGACGCGTACATACCTCTGCGATCACGGTTGCCGTCATCCCCGAAGTCGATGATGTCGAAGTCGATATTAAACCCAACGAGATCAAGATGGATGTCTACCGATCCAGCGGATGCGGCGGACAGTCGGTCAACACCACTGACTCCGCCGTACGTCTGACGCACATTCCTACAGGGATTGTCGTCGCCATTCAGGATGAGAAGTCACAGCACAAAAACCGCGACAAGGCGATGAAAGTCCTCAAAGCGCGCGTCTATGAAGCGGAGCTGCAAAAACAGCTTGATGAAACTTCCAGCCAACGAAAACTCCAAGTTGGTTCAGGAGACCGTTCAGAGAAGATCCGTACCTACAACTATCCACAAAACCGCATCACCGATCACCGAATCGGACTGACCATCTATGCGCTTGATGATGTCATCAACAACGGCAATCTCCAACTGGTCATCGACCCACTCATCGCCCACGCACAATCAGAAGCGATCCAAGAGGCAGGTCTCTAACCTACTCCTTTCGTTCTCCTTTTACGCCTTCTTCGTTATAATACAACAAACAATCAAGGAGTTATACCCACAATGTCTACATTCAAGCAGATCCCTTCTGACGAACCTGTGCGAGAGGTCATCAAGGCTGCTTTCGATACCGATCTATCTCTAGAGGGAGGCTGGGGGTACACCCAGGAGAGCGTCACGATAATTACCTCTCTGCCACAAGCTGTGCCCTTGGAGCAACTAGAGCATATGTTTGCCTCGATGCGTGCCTATCTGGAGATGCATATGACACTTCCCAAATCTGAACGCTACGGCAGTATCAATGTCAATGAAATAGAACGACATACCATACAAGAAGAAAATCACTATCATCGCGTAATCTATGAGATCACTGCAATGAATGAAGAGACCTATGCAGCTCTCATCGAAGAGTATAAAGAGGGATATGGTAAAGAAAATTTTGATATAGAAGCACACTTCCAAAAACGCAAAGAAGCGACTTTGAAACGACGAGTTACACACTGGTTTGATATTAGCAATATAGCATAAAATTAGCCGAAAAGAGAAGAAGGGGAGGATATCACAGCATAGCCCATAGGGCTGCTGTGCATAGGCAAGAGTTATTTAATCTCTTTTTTCTCAGTTACTGTTTTACCAGAAAGATCAGTCCAGCTTACAGTAAGCTCATCACCTGCTTTTACACCATCTGCCTTAAAGCGATACTTGAAAAGAGGGTTCTTAGAGAAGAACTGACTCGTAGAGGCATCAAATACCACTCTGTCCCCTACCTTGGAAGAGATATGCGTAATGAAGTTTGCATCTGTTCCCTTTTTCTTCGCCTGATCATATGTTAGCATTGGATGCTTGACCAGTACTTTCACTCTAACTTCGTCACCTTTGAGCTTTGCTTTGATTTTC
>Ga0256839_1006460_pt1 | contig 10252 bp, 10 predicted proteins | sample 354166metaG_FD_185968 | JGI IMG/M metagenome (GOLD analysis project Ga0256839, IMG submission 185968) | Hydrothermal vent microbial communities from Mid Atlantic Ridge, Atlantic Ocean - 354-166 | ecosystem: Environmental > Aquatic > Marine > Hydrothermal vents | place: Atlantic Ocean: Mid... | reverse complement strand
GAGAATGGACGTGTTCCGGGTGTGGAACAATGCATGACCGCGATGTCAATGCAGCAACGAACATTCTCCGCTTGGGAAGTCAAGCGCTCGATGGAGGAGTCTGTGGAAACACAGAAGACACAATGGGTGACCATTATGCGAATCCACTTCCAAATCAAAGATTTGGAAGTGGTCGCTTCAAATTTAACACATAATAATAGGTGGTTGACATGAAAAATTTAACACAATGTTTATTAATAGCGGTTGCTATTGTGATTTCGTCTAATGCGTTGGCAACCAGAACATACACATCACATGATGAGTATGCAATAATGATGAATTCAGCGCTTCAACAATTACAGGAAAATATTACTGTCGCTAATAATAGGTTGAAAGAATTAGCGGAATATAACATTATTTTATCAAAACATAATACGGATGGCCGATTCATTATAGTAAATCGTCGGGAACAATATATTCGGGTATATGATGACCATCGGTTAATTATTCATGAAAAGGTAATCGTCGGTAAGCCTTCCAGACCAACTAAATTGTTTGTTGAAACTATTACAGCTATTGTGATGGCACCTAAATGGAGTTTACCTAAGAGCATAGCGGAAGAATACTTCCCGAAAATCAAAAAGTCTGGCGGTTGGGAAGGATACACAATATATGTTGGTGGTGTAGCAACCCCGATTTTTGACGTTAATCCAAATAAGTCGTACCGTATTGTTCAGGCACCCGGCCCGACAAATGCGTTGGGATCATATAAATTCAACACTAAACATGGAAAACATTCGATTTTTATTCATGATACTCCTAATAAGGCATTGTTTGCTAAGGAAAATCGTATATTTAGTAGTGGTTGTATCCGAATGCAGAATCCTGTTAAGTTAGCTTCATTCTTATTAAATAAAACACAGCCACAAGTCAAGACGATGTTACAACGGTCGAATCATAGTTATTATAAGTCAACCAAGCCTATACAGCTTTATGTGGTTGATTGGCACCAATGGATAGACAACACTGGGAAACTAATAGAAAAATGATTGATGAATCCAGCACATATGAAGAAACCATTAATGCGTTTGGAATTGAATTGTCAAAATATATGGATGGTGACGATGCCAGTATTTCACAATTATTCAACAATGATCGACAATATATTGTTGAAATGATTGCATTAATTGCGCATATTCACGATAAAACCTATGAGGAAGTCGATGTCGATATAGCAAAATCATTTGAATCGGAACATTGTGGTGTCTCATTCACTACAAATTGAAGCAATCCCCGACAAACCCGCGATATGAATTTAGTGACATTTCGGCAACTTGGATAAATAGTTTACTATATTTGGAGAAGTTATGAATTCGCTTTTATTTGATATTAATGCACAGGTAGCTATTGATGCTGATTTGAATATCATTATTTCAGAAAATGTTGATAAACTGACAGAATACTTATCTGTTACCGATTTACAACTAAATGAGACCATATCCGCTTGGTTATCCGATGTTAAATTGAAAATAATAAATGATGAATTGGATTCATCTAAAAAAGATAATGTTATTCGAATTCTTGGCGTGTTAGATGCCTTAGTAAATGTTGATATTTCACATAAACTGGATACTGGTGATTTGGGAAGTCTATTATATAAAGCGGGTGATAAAGATTCTATAACAAGCAATGCTGGGTTGCATGGTTTATTGAAAATGAGTAAAAATGATATTGTTAAATCCTTTGTAGAACGTGCAGCTAAGGCGGTTGATCTACCAAGCGACGTACGTTCATATATAGGAAACATTCAAACTAAAATTACTCGCGTAATGAATAAAAAGATTTCTGGGGAGCGCATTTCTAATTAAGTCGCTTGTTTAAATATACGTGACCGGATAACACCATTACCATCACTACGAGGGAACATTAGTTCGATTAAATCGAAAAAGCCAGCACTGGTACCCACTATCAGGTTTTCATTTTTAAAACTGCGGATATCATATCCCCTGAATTGGTTTCTACCATCCTTGTTATTATTTTGCTCATATATAATATATGGTTCATTTATTTCTGCTCGAAGTTCATCTAGATTTAGTAGTAACCAGCGTACTATCTTACCATTCTCTACAAATCCATAAAACATTAAATCAGCCGATCCTTCCTCTATTTTTGCAAATTCAGTTTTATATCCAGCAGTATATTGATATCTAATTGTAAAGTCATATGGATATTTTGACATATATTGAGTTGCTAGGCGCAAGCGCAACGCTATACGTCCCATATCTCTACCATCCGGCGCAATGATACATAAATCCGCCGCTTCCTTCATATCGATTTCATCAGATGATACTACGATAGTATATTGATCATTTAATGGTAGTGTTTCAAATAAGATTTTAGTTACGGCGGGGATATAAGAATCCGACCACTTTCTTTGACTTTTATAATCCATATGTCAATAGTAGCATATCGAATTATATTTGACAACCACCTGTGTTTATATTACAGTATATTCATTTATGAGGTATTTGCGTGGAACTGTTTGCCAAACTAAAAGAAGCGCCTAAAATGTTGTCGTGGTTGTGTAGTCAAGTGATTGAGTGGTTGACGGTAGATCCACCAACTACAAAACAAGCAATTGGTGATTTTAATGCGCTGCGATTTAATATTAGACCAGCTGATGTGTTACTTGTATCAGGTTGTTCACGTGTATCCACAATAATTCAAAATATTACGCATAGTAGTTGGAGCCATGTGGTCATATATCTTGGTCGAATTAATGACATAGCCGATAAAGATACACGCGAACACGTTCGCGCAATGTACGATGGTGCGGAAGATGATCAGTTAATAATAGAACCAATGCCGGACAAGGGGACAATAATTAGTAATTTGGAAAAATATGCAACTTCAAATGTGCGTCTATGTCGTCCAGTTGAGATAACACCTACTGATATTAACCTTGTAATTAGTTTTGCGGTCTCACATTTAGGTATGGATTATGATATTAGACAAATATTGGATTTAGGAAGATATATGTCAACGAACCCAATAATTCCTAAAAAATGGAAATCCAGTTTATTTAATAAGGATTCTAATCAAATGCTATGCTCTACTTTAATTGCCCAAGCATTTGATAGTGTTAAATATCCTATATTGCCAATTATTAAAGAGGATGATTCAGGAAATATTACATTATATAATAGAAACAATAAACTATGCGTACCAAAGGACTTTGATAGTTCACCATATTTTCAAATCATTAAATTTCCGAAATTTCCGATAGTTAGTAAAAATAATTACCGCACAGTAGTGTGGGATGATAATGCAATAGATGATAGTGTTGTCCAAATAACAATAAAAACGAAGGATGATTAACAAAAAATGAATGAATTTATAAATGGAAACTGTATTGAATATATGGGAACCATGAAAGACAAATCGGTTGATCTGATATGCACAGACCCCCCGTATCTTATGCAATATAAAACTGGAAGACGTAATAACAAAGCGAATAAGTTCGATATCGATCAACGTGACAAAATGCATAAATTCGCCACGACCATTGTTGGTGATGATGATGAAGAGTTAATCAGACACTATATCAATGAAAGTTATCGGATTTTAAAGGACGATAGAGCAATGTACATGTTCTGCACATCCAGTACTTACAGTATCTTCGAAAACCATATATTGTCGGCAGGGTTTGATATAAAAAACGTAATCGTTTGGGTAAAAAGTAACCATACCGCTGGGGATTTATATGGTGCGTTTGGTAAGAAACATGAATTTATTATTTTGGCAAGTAAGGGAAGTGCTAAATATAATGGGAAGCGGATTAATGATGTGTGGGAGTTTAAAACGGTATCCGGCAATAGTCAAGAACATCAAAATCAAAAACCATTGGATTTAATTTCACAATGTATAGAAAAGCATTCAAATGTTGGTGATGTTGTATTTGATGGATTTGCCGGTAGTGGAACAACATTGGTGGCAGCGCGTAACCTAAATAGAAATTATATTGGTGTTGAAATTGATGAAGAATATTATAGCGTGGCGGAACGACGATTAACAAAAGGGTCAACAGGTATTCTTCAGTTTTAATACTTGACAATTGAAATTGCAACTGATATATTATAAAATAATAACAATAATAAAAAGAGGTTTTAATTATGGCCAAGAAAAAAATAACTTGGAAATTTATGAAATTAGATGGTATCATTAATAGAGCATATAAAGTTTCAAGTGAAGGTACAATCGTACACGCCCGCACAATGAAGCCATTGAAAACACATTCAATGCAGAAGCGAAGTCCTACAAATGGTACTGATTATCAAGCGGTGTATATAAGTGGATATGGATCAAGCGTTCGCGTACATCGAATCGTATGTGAAACTTATAATGGACCACCCCCGTTGAATCATGAATTAGTTGATCATATTGATGAACGAAAAAATAATAACACGCCACAGAATCTTCGTTGGGTGAGTTGTTCGGAAAATATGCAATATTTCGCGGATCGTAATATCCGAAAACAATATAGTCCTGCTAAAATATCAATGGTTAAGAAGCTCATTAATAAAGGTTGGACAAATGATCGAATTGCACAGAAGGTTGGAATGAGCGATTCAAATGTATCATCTATTAAACGTGGTAGAATTTGGAAGCATATTGAACCAAAGGTAATTAAGCGCAATACAAAGTGATAATATCATTATCCCACATGAGATATTTCATGTGGGATAATATACTTTAACTAACTTTAGGAAACGTTATGTCGCCTACTTTTAAGATTAAAAATATTAATGGCGTAACGTATCAACTACTTACCTTGCCGGGAACTAATTTATTTACACATCGCATTATAAGCCACATGGGTGCCCATATTGAAAAAGCATATTTCCAAAAGTATAATAAAAATGTGTATGGAATATCGCATTTAGTTGAACACCTTAGTTTTCGTGCTAGTGCTGACTTCACTACCGATGAATTAATGAATTTACTTAAAAAGGAAGGAACATATAATGCATCCACATGTCATGAATATATTGATTACTTTTTCAAAACATCAATGGAGCGGAGGAGATTAGCATCCCAGTTGGTTTGTAATTATGCATTTAATGATCTAAGTCGGATATCCGACGATGAGTTTAATATAGAACGCTCCGTAGTAATTAATGAAATTAATAGATATGCGGATGAACCGCAAACCATGTTTTATTACAATAATCATATTCCACTATCAGGTTATCACGATGAAGACAATGTACTCGGGAGCGGGTATACTGTTAGTACCATTACACTATCTGATGCTAAGCAGATTAAAAACATTTTTTTAGGGCAGAAACACATACACGCGCTTACTTATGATCCGTTATATGCAACTGAAAGTGAAATAATAGACACTGTTGGTCTAGAGCTGGACCGTTGGAAACAACGTGTGTATATTCCTGATAATGAATGGGAAACACTATATAATGATTCTATCGTGCGGGCGGATACATCAGGCGAATATGAAATAGTGAATGCGTCTAAGCAACATATGGTATCGATACGTTTTGCAGTAAATACGGCAACATTGGCGCACGATGTTGGAACTTATTATTTAGCAACCGACTCGCACAAATCATTAACCGATATTATTCGTGAAAAATATGGATTAACATATGGGATATATTTTTATACTCTACTTGAAAATAATGAACAATATTCAATATTCTCGTGTGATGTAGAATCCGATAAAGTTGATATACTGATGACCGCAATTGAGGAATCGTTCAGTGCTGCGGTTGCGGCATATACACAAGAAGAACATGATAGCACTTTATCCTCCTACAAACTTCAACGCATCCTAAAACAAGCCTCTCCAGAAGTGCATAATTCACTACATAATATAGCAGCGTACAATCCTGAACAAGTTGAAGAATATAAAGATATTTACGCCAAAGATATTATTGCGGCATATGATGCACGCCTTGAAAAAGATGCAACATTTGATAATGTGAACGAATATATTATTTCAATTAAAGAAATGTTCAAAAATAAAGAATATTCGATTGTTACTAACAAAAAGTAGGATAGTCGCTGCAACTTGGATAAATACAGTCATATGAGGACATATTATGTTATTGTTTGAAATTGGCGTGGTGACCGATATAAAAGTCGCTGCTGAAAAACGTGATGCTAAAAAACTGGTAGATGAGCGCAAAGCCCGGATTATGGGTGCTGCTGAGCGCAAATACGAAGACAAGGATGAAGTTGGTAAAAGACGAAGAGCAAAGTTATCAATGTCAGACAAATTTCGTGATATTGCCCGGCAACTAAAAAACAATTCGAAAAATAACTAATATATCACTGAAGTCTATGCCTAATCCTACTTAAAATCTCCCACCGTTTCCCGCAAATGTGATAAATAACCTTAAACGGAATTTATAATTTATAGGTAATTTAATACAATGTCATTTTTCGTAAGAAAGCCGGGCGCAGCGCCCATTACTGTTGAAGATTTAGGAATCACTATCACAGGGATAGCAGGGGTAGAGCGTGATTTGCGCGACATTGAGTCAACCGATATCAGCAATTCCGCTGATTTAGCAACCGAGATCGCGGCTGGTACCTTAATCGTTCTTGATCCACGTGATAACACCACCGCATTGACGATTGCAAACGGTGAAATTGCACGCGCCAATGCAAACGATACACATTATGGCGTAAGTGGTGGTCGCTTTGGCCAGTTGGATGATCCTGCCTTCGTCCCCACTAATAATTTCCTAGTTGAATTTGATTCAGGCACCGCGCAAATGGTGCAAATCGACCCCTCCGCCGTTATTGCAAGTAATAGTTCTTCGATTTCAAACATTGTAGCTGGAATGTTTGTTGATGGCACAGACTCCACCGTTAGTTATTCACCAACCTCCATGATAATTATTGATGGTCAACGTGAAGTCGATTATGATAATGTAGCGCCTAATGGTACATTTGTTGGCGGCGATGGTGTCGGTGGCACCTCATATGTCGCAGGTGATACGATTACCATGTCGGATGGTTCAATTATTACGGTAGATTTGGTCGATGCCAATGGTGATATTTTAGAATTTACAGTAACTACATCAGGCGCAACTAATGTTACGCCGGGTGTTCCACTTACGCAAGTATCCACGAGTGGTGCAGGTACCGCGTTTACCCTTACGCCCGAAGTAAATAACATTAGTGATGGAACCATTTCAATTGAAGTAAATGATTCTTATCTTCGAAATACTGGCGATACACTTGATTCAGGAATACTTACTGTTGCGTCCGGTGCCGCTATAAATGTTGCGTCTGGCGGGGGCTTAACCATACAAGATGCACCAGTAACACCACAAGATGCTACAAATAAAGAATATGTGGATTCTGTTGCCGCCGGTCTTGATCCAAAAGAATCTGTTCGCTACTGTACCGTATTAGATATTTCTGGAACATATTCACCAACAGGTGGTACGGGGGGTACAGGTGAATTCACCGCCGTTGATCTTACCAGTGCAGCTGTCTTTGATGGTTTGACCGTCGGTGCTATTGCTGTTAATGATAGACTTCTTATTAAAGCTCAAGGCACCAATACGCAAAATGGTATCTACGTTGTAACGGTTGCCGGTGCAGCAGGCACAATCGAACGTGCTGCTGATCAAGATGGTAATATTGCGGCGGAGGTATCAGGTGGTAATTTCACTTTTGTTGAAGCCGGAACGACTTGTTCCGGTACTGGTTGGGTACTAACCGGTGAAGGAATATTAACTCTAAACACCGATCCTATGTTATGGACGCAATTTAGTGAATCCTCTTCAATAACCGATGGTATTGGTATTTCAATAGGTGGCAATAACTTAGATTTAGATTTAGCGGATACACTTGGAACAGGAAATGCAATTATAGGCGCTGACTTAATAGCGTTCCACGATCAAGATGGTACCGCCGCAGTTTCAGGTTCCGGCTCGCAAACATACGCACGTACCTTTGCAAATATGCTTGATGACTTGAATATAGTAAATGACGTTGCAGGAACAGGAATTCTTGTTCAAACAGCACCTAACACCTACGTATCGCGCACATTAGCAGTTGCTGCTGCCGGTCCGTTAGATGGTTTATCATTGGTAAATGCCGATGGTGTGGGAGGTAATCCAACATTCGGGTTAGACATTCAAAATTTACCAGCACAAACAGGTATCGATGCCGCACTTGATAGGGTAGCGGTTTGGGATTCTTCTGCAAATACAAACGTGTTTTACACGGTTGCTGATGTTGCGACAGCGTTAACCGCAACCAACTCATTTGAAACATGGACATTGGCTGGTAATACAACTGGGGATGTTAGTATTATTGCAACTAGCAGTACGGATACTGCAACATTAACAGGTGGTATTGGTATTAATATCAACGCGGTTGCATTAAACGATACCCTTGAATTTAGTATTACACGGGCAGGGATGGCGGATACTGCTGTTGTTGCCGCTGATAGTATTATGTTTTTTGATGCAAGTAATGCTAATGCACCTGAATTTAGAGGAATTACCGACTTAATCAGTGACCTTGGGCTTGCAACTAATATTGCCGCCTCCACCAATGAAGATTTATTGGGAATTGATGTTACCGGTAATGATATTGGCCTTAATATTGATGGATTGATGGATGCCGCCTTGAATTTAGATGCCACTGATGAATTCCCAATTCACGATAAGTCTGAAGGCACCTTAGGTGCCAATCGGAAAATAACTGGTCAGAATGTCGCTGATGGTGTCGCTGATATTTTGAACATTGGTGGTGTTACTGTGTCAACGATAAATGGCCAACAGGTATTGACCATAGTTGATTCAACGCGCGGCAATAAGATATTGTCTTCCGATTCCTCAGTATTTAACTTTGGAGAAAACGCACTGTCCCATTTAGATTGGGTTCGTGTTGGTAACGCCTCGGATACTGACTCCGGGCATATTATGCCGTTGGATGGCACTGTCGTTATGTTAACCGCACATTGTGAAAATACTGGGGCAAACTCAAAGAATATTCATTTGTTTATTGATGGAGTTGACCAAGGTTCGCTTGGAACATTAGCAGGCGGCGCAAATGCCGAAATTGTGAACACCACAATTAACTTTGACTTCACGCAAGGTCAAAAAATCAGATTACAAGCACAAGATTCAGGTAGTGGCAATATCCAAGATACTGTGGCTAATGTGTTTGTGCGCTGGAGAGCATAATTCGCAACAAATAATTTAAAAGGGTATGGTCGCCATGCATTGCAAGGAGATCAAAGCGCACAAAAGTGAGCCGTTAGTCCAAAGATCATCTTGGCCAGCTCGTTGACATTGTGTATAACCAGTAACAAAAAACACTTGTTGCATTTTGTTACTATTTTAACAACGGCATTTAATTAATGGCACTTATAATTGAAAACATTTCTGGAGCATTATTGGATGTTAATGATCTAGGATTTACGCTTCCAATAGGTGGTTCGCAAGACCTTACCACTGAAGCTAGATCATTGGATGTAGCCACCAGCGCACAAGTTGGTGGCGACTTAAACGCATTAATCACCAGTGGTTCGCTCGTGGTTAAAGACCCCAATGATGACGTAACAAACCTAAATGTGATTGAAGGAATTGCGGCTTGTCGCGCACATAATCAACCACCGTACCAATTGATGCATTTAACTGGGAACGTGGCGGAATCAGTAAACGGCATTAAGACATTCAATGATAGGGTTATAGTTGGTTCAACCAGTACTTTAGTATTTACGGAATCAGGGGGTGGTACTAATGTTGTTGGTTTTCAAGCACCTGACACAATTACGACTGATGTTATTTGGACATTACCTAATTCGGACGCTACTATTACTGGGCAAGTATTAAGCAGCGATGCTGGTGGTATTCTATCATGGGTTACCATGCCTGTTGTGAATCCTGGTGGGGTTGACTCTAACGTACAGTATAATAATGGTGGTGCGTTTGGTGGGAATAATGCATTTAACTTTAATGATGTAACATTACAAGTTGATATCATTGGTAATACATTAGATACGCAATTAACGGTAGGTGGACAGGCACAGGTTCTGACTGGTGATACAAACGCTACATTGTATGTTGAAGTAGATGGTGGTGGGGCAAACGATGAGGCAGCTAGGTTTTATTGGAATCGTGGTGCAGGGGCTAGTGGTTGGATATCATACGATTATGATGGTACCGCGCCTAATATTAGAATAGCAGACGAAGATGATGACCCCAGTCATATTTTATTCCAA
>Ga0256839_1006459_pt1 | contig 10253 bp, 3 predicted proteins | sample 354166metaG_FD_185968 | JGI IMG/M metagenome (GOLD analysis project Ga0256839, IMG submission 185968) | Hydrothermal vent microbial communities from Mid Atlantic Ridge, Atlantic Ocean - 354-166 | ecosystem: Environmental > Aquatic > Marine > Hydrothermal vents | place: Atlantic Ocean: Mid... | reverse complement strand
ACTGGAAGGGGATTTTCCTTTTTATGGCCAGTTAAAAACAACTCCCGAAGGCATCAGGAGCGAGCTAGAAGCCTCAAACGGCGTTTTACTGGATAAGAATTTCATGGATCAGCAAGGCGTTCAAATAGGCGATAGTGTTCGTTTAGGAACAGTGAAATTTAAAATTATTGGTGAATTACTAAGCGATTTTGCCAGTGCAGGTATTGCCTCTGGTTTTGCTCCACCCATGTATATTTCTAAAAAAGCACTCGATCAAACAGATTTGGTACAGCCTGGAAGTCTGGTGAATTATACTTATTATTTCAAACTTCCTGCTTCTTTCGAGGCCGATGTATGGGCTGATCAGCATGAAGAGGGTTTTCGGGCGGAATCTATGCGTTTGCAAACAATTGAAGGGCAAAAAGAAAGTCTTAGCGAAGCATTTTCAAACTTAAATGCTTTCTTGAATCTAGTTGCTCTAATATCCTTATTATTAGGCTGTATTGGCGTGGCAAGTAGCATATTAATTTATGTAAAAACCAAAATTCCTTCTATAGCTATCTTTAGATGCCTGGGCATGAAAGGAAAAGAGGTGTTTTACGTTTATCTTTTACAAATCATGAGCCTGGGAGGCATTGGTGTAGCCATTGGCGCAGCTTTAGGCACTGTAGTGCAATTGGTTCTACCACAACTATTTAAAGGCTTTTTACCACTTGAAGTAACGACACAAATATCATGGCTAGCGATTAGCGAAGGTTTGGTTATTGGTATTGTCGTCACTTTATTATTTGCATTATTGCCGTTATTAGCCGTTAGAAAGATCAGTCCTTTGCGAATATTGCGGTCTTCTTTTGAGGCGGATGTCCAAAAAAGAGACCCCGTCATTTATCTTGTCTATGTCGTTTTAGCAGCGAGTATTTTTGGATTTTTGTGGTATTTAACCAAGGATGCGACGACTGCGCTCATGTATTGTGTGTCACTAGCGGCTGCATTTGCATTATTATTTGGTGTAGCAAAATTAATTGTTTGGGGCGTGAAGCGGTTTTTTCCACGATCATGGAGCTTTGTTTTCCGACAGGGATTGGCCAATTTGTTCAGGCCAAATAATCAGACAGCTACTTTGTTGGTTTCTATTGGTTTGGGAACAGCTATTCTTACCTTATTATTTGTCATTCAGGGAATGCTGTTGCAAAATGTTAACCAGATGGATGCTGGAAACCAGCCCAATGTCATTTTATATGGTATAGAAAAAGACCAGTTGGAAGCATTAACTTCGATGACAGCAGCTCTGGATATGCCCATCATAGAACAAGTACCCATCGTTACTATGCGGATGACTGGCTGGCAGGGAAAAAGTAAAGCCGAATGGATAGCTGATTCAACACGTACTGCCAAAAGTTGGGCATATAATCGAGAAATAAGGGTAACGTTCAAGGATAGCCTAGGGGAATCGGATGAATTAATTGCAGGTGAATTTCCAAAACATCGATCGACACATGGCGACTCGATTTTCATCTCTCTCGATGATGGTTTTGCAGAAAATATGGGGGTCGAAATTGGCGACGATATCAGCTTCAATGTTCAGGGAATGCTGATAAAAACCTATGTCGGTAGCCTTCGGAAGATTGATTTTGCCAATATGCGCACGCGATTTTTTGTTCTCTTTCCTACGGATGTATTGGAAGATGCCCCACAATTTCATGTATTGGTGACCAAGTCCCCCAATCCTGCAACAACCGCAAAATACCGAACAGAAGTGGTTAAAAGTTTCCCAAATATTTCCGTAATTGATTTGAGTTCCATCCTGCTTGCCCTAGGAGATATCCTTAAAAAAGTGTCCTATATTATCCAATTTATGGCTGGTTTTAGTATGCTGACAGGCTTGATCGTCTTATTGAGTTCTTTGTTACTCAGTAAACTCCAAAGAATAAAAGAAACGGTGTTATTAAGAACACTTGGTGCCCGAAAGAAGCAATTATTACACATTAGCGCGGTTGAATACGGCTTTTTGGGTGTATTAGCAGCGACGACAGGCATTGGTATCGCATTAGCAGGAAGCTGGTTTTTGGCTAAATATGAACTTGAACTTGATTTTTATGTTCCCTGGAATGCGATTATTGTGATTTTCTTCCTAGTGGTATCTATCATCACTTTAGTAGGCTTGTTTAACAGTAGGGAAGTGCTTAGGAAGAGTCCGCTTGAGGTGTTGAGACGGGAGGTGTAGTTTTTTTTGGGCTGTTCGCTCAATAAATGGCTCTACTTTTGAATCAGAACCATACCATACTAAACTACCTTTATTCCAACAAAACAATATCACCAGCCAACTGGACAGTTTCGCCAGTAATGAGTAATACTTCCAGTGAATAAACAAAAACGCCACTATTTAGAGGGGCACCATTGAGGCGGCCATCCCAGCCAAAAAGGGGCGCATTGATGGGGAAATTTTTCTGATTGAATACCAGGCCTCCCCAACGATTAAAAATGCTAAAACTCGTAATTTCTACTATTTGATCCTGATTACCATAAACGACCAAAAGGTCATTATTGCCATCTTCATTATGAGGTGTGAATACATTTGGAACGTAAACGGGAATTCTCTGATCTACGACAATAAGTATCTGAACAGAAGCGATACAACCATTTTTATCAACAATCGTAAACTCTAAAAGCTCTGTTTCTCGTGCTTTAAAAAGAGGGCTTAAACATTTCAAACAACTTAATTGATCACTATTTGACCATGAAAAAGAAGCCAGTTGAGCAGTATCGGTATTAACAAGTATGGCTTCAAGAATAATACTATCACCTACTGCTAATACGTCTAGTTCTGGCAAATAAATAACCATTTCTTGTGGTGCTTGGAGGATAGCCATCGTTTCTCCAATACATCCATTCACATCTTGCACCATTATTTGATAAGAACCTGCTTGCAAACCGCTAAAAACAGGATTAGCCTGATAGCTTTGTCCATCATTAATAGAATATAAGTATGGAGCAATACCACCTATTACATTATCAACAATAAGACTACCTTCTTCGCCAAAACAAAAAGCATTGATACTACTTACACTGGCGATTTGAGGCATATCCATTGATACAATCACGTCATCCTGACTGACACACTGACTGGCTGTATCGGTTACGATAAGTAGATAACTATCTGCCTGTTCAACGCTAATAGATGTGTTATTTCCTTCGTCAATTAGATTACCTGCACCGTCAAAAAGCTGATAGAGGATCGTTGTCCCAGAAGATGATCCACTTATATCAATAGTAGCGGTATTATTAAAACAGTCTATAAATACGTCATTACCAGCATTGGCAATAGGCATATTTTGATTTTCGGTTACTAGTGCTATATCTTCATTATCACAGCCATTTTCGGTGTCCAGTACGACTAATTGATAAGTGCCTACTTCATTTGTAGTAATCGTCCATTCTCCTGTAGACAAAACAAGGCCATCGGCATCAAGCCAGGAAGGAGTCCATGTTGTTTCTCCTTCCACAGCGGTTAAAGTAGCAATTTCATTGGCACAATCAATCTGAATATCGTCGCCAGCATCTACTGATGGCTTTTCAAAATCTGCTCCTATTGTGACACTATAGCTGCTTGTACAATTGTTGTCAATATTGGTAATTTCTATCTCATAAATCCCCGCCTGCGTAATATTTAATATAGGGGTTTGACTCAAAATCATTTCATTTTCATCCAGCCACTGGTAGTCTAAATTAGCTATTGTTGGGCTACTTGCTTCTAGTGAAATAGCTGGGTTGTAACAATTAATCAAAGTATCAGCGATGGTATCAATAACAGGGAAATCACCATCTTCCAGCACTGAAGCCATTATTTCAGCACTACATCCATTTTTATTGTCTGTCAATAACAAAGTATACTGGCCTGGATTATCAACAAGCACAGTTGCGCCATCGTTTGCACCATTAATTCCACCTGTGGGGCCTGACCAGTCATAGGTATAGTCACCTGATCCTGTTGTGTTATTTGTACTTAAAGTAATGCCATCATCTTCACAGCTTAGCTGACCAGGAACGACAATATCAGCCAAAGGCGGGATAGTGTCAATCATTAATTCTACCTGTTGGGTGTCAACGCATCCATTGCCATTATTAGTAACCATTAGCTGATAAAAACCAGCTTCAGAGGCATTATATGTCCATGAATTATCTAATAGAACATTTCCGTTTTCATCCAGCCAAGTAGGTGTTTGGTCATTACTTGATAGCGCACTTAATACTATGCTATTCGTCATGCAGTCTAAAGAATCAGGAGGTGTAATCATAATGATTGGCCGCTCCAAATCTTCATCTATCGTAACCGTTAGTGATTGAGTACAATTATTATCTGTATCAATTACATTTAAAGTATAATCGCCTATTGTGTTTATGGTAATATCGGTAGTATTGCTTAATTCTGTTCCATTTTCATCTTCCCAGGCGTATTGCAATGTGCCAGAAGCAGGGCTGCTTGCTGTTAAATCAATTTCAGTAACTAAACAAGTTAATGTTGTGTCTGAAATAGGGTAGAGTAGGAGAGAGGCTGTATCTATAACGACCTGTGTTGCTAGTGTATCACTACATCCAGAGATCACATCCAGTAATATTAATTCGTATTCTCCTTCCATTGTTACCGTCACAATCATTTCATCTGTCGGGCCGCTAATGCCAGGCCCAGACCAGTTAAAACTATAAAAACCAGAACCTGCTGTTGCCACTATGGTCAAATCCACTTCACTAGCCTCACAATTAAGGCTATCAGGTGTTGGAATGGTAGCGGTAGGGAAATCAAATTGACTGTTGAGTGTAAAAGTATCTCTATTAGTGCATCCGTTTTCTACGTTAGTGACGAATAGCTCATACTCGCCACCACTAAAGACATCTACATTCCATTGAGCTGTTGCTAATAATGTATCTGCATCAAGATCGGTCCATGTTGCTACCCAGTTTTGTGAAACATCCTGTGCAGAGAGGTTAATAACAGGCTGATAACAATTGATTGCTGGAAAATCAGATACAATAATGGCAGAAGGGGTAAGGGTGTCAATGACTACTTCAATACTTGTAATATTGGAACAACTGCTAATCGTGTCATTTATTTCCAAAGTATAAACACCTGGAATATCTGTATCCCAATTACGAGGATCTGCCAATACAAGTTCTTCACCAGCAGCATTTGTCCAAACATACACAATATTATCACCTTGGCTGGAATTTCCCGTCGTAATCGTAACCATAGACGTTAAACAATCCAAGGTGTCACTAACAAAGACTTCTATAATAGGCAAATCCCCATCATTAATAATTTCTACGCTTCGTTCCTGTATGCAATTATTCGCATCGGTAAGTGTGACGGTATACAAGGCAGGAGGCAGGTTATCGTTTAAGGCGTCAATTGTACCATCTGACCAAATATAGCTCAGTGGTTCCGTTCCACCAGAACCCATTGCTAAAAGACCACCATCAATACTGCAATTAGCGATAAGTTGAAGGGTGTCAATTTCAAGTAGAAGTTCGCTAGGTTGAGTAATAGAAAAGCGAGCTGTATCCAGGCAGCCCTGACTATCATTGATATACACTTCATAATCACCAATCCCTAGGTTAAAGGCGGTATCCTGAGTGAGGAGATTATCATGCGACCACATATAACTATACAGCCCATCACCGTCACCAGGGACTATTGCGGCGTAGGCATTATTCGCTCCAAAGCAATCAATAGAATCGATAAATACATTAGTCGAAATATCGACAACCAATGCTTGTGCGAATCCCTGGCCATCTGCTGGGCAACCTTCACCAAATACATTAACTAACTGAAAAATGCCACTTTCTGTGGCGGGAATCCACAATGTATCCACGGTGATATCTTCATATAACGTAATATCCACTCCCTGTAAAATACCGAAAGAAAAAGTATCTGCTCCTCCTAGCGCAACGGCATAAGAAAAATCTGGCAATCCATCACAAATAACGCCCTGACCATCGATCAAAGCGGTAGGATATAAGACATCAACAAAATGATCTATCGTATCCGTTTGAAAACATTCATCTGATACAATAAGCTGATGAGTTTGCCCTGTAATTGGAAGGACATCATAAACGGGATCGGTGTCTCCATTCGGCCATTCGTAAGAAATCGTTCCAAATCCACCACTGGGAATGGCTGTTAATATTAATTCATCCCCATTACATACCTTTTGTACTCCTTCTATCTGCGCAGAAAGGGGCACTGGGTCTGCAATAGAAATAGTTAGTTCCGATTCAGCACAAGAACAGGGATTTCGAAGTTTTATGGTAAAAAACTCTCCTCCTTCATTGATTCCATCCTGGAAAAAATCAAGAAAGACAGTATCTGTTAAAACACCAGCAGGAATAACAATAGAATCAGGAAGAGCCGTGAAGTCAACTCCAGGAGTAGCAGTGCTGGCAGGTAATATGTCATATTGAATAACAAGATCACTGGTCGTAACATCATCTGCTCGTGAGAATATAATTTCAGCACTGCCACAGCCTTCATAGGGCGTGTTTCCATTTGCACTTTGCCCCGTAATATTGCCAGAAATAGCCGATGTTCGGCCAGCAGCAAAACTTTGCGCTTTTAAAAAAACAGCAGAATCAAAGCCTCCATCTGAAGTGTCCGTAATTGCTAATTTGACATGATAGGTTTCACAGGGGATTACATTAAAGCGAGCACTAAGCGGTTTGGTGAATCCGTCAAATTCAATGAGGTCAGGAGCAACAGCAGGAGAAATGACACAACCATTGTCTAATTCCACAGGAATAGTATTGCTACTGTAGTATTCTGGATTAATAAAACTATTGATCGTAAAAGCAGTTATAGGCGTTTGAGTGCCAGGGACGAGTGCTATATTAACCCCATTATTCTGATAAGGGCCGTTTAACCCAGGCCCAGAAACAAAAAAACCAAAAATATCAATGAAACTGGTAAAGCTATAAAAACAATATTCTTCGGAAGCAAAGACAAAATCAAAACTAGCTTCGTTGACTGTAGGAGTGAAATCAAATTCTAAGATAACCATATCTGAAAAGGTACGCGCCTGCGCCCCCCCTGTGAATATGGTGTCTAATGTTTCCAAATCAGGATCGGTTGAGATATTCGCACCATAATCCCCTGATGAATCCCAGTGAGTATTAGGCCCTGTAATACTATCTATATGGCCTGTTGTTAAAACAATTCCTGCTTCTAAACCAATAGAGGCCATTCCATCTTGAAAAGTACCAGCCTGCCCTTGTCGGCCCGTGAGCTGGAAGTTAAAAACATCAATACAATTACCTGCGAGAAAAAAGTCTCTAACAAGTGTTTCCGCATCATGAAGCACCTGGCCTGATATTGTATCGGACTGTGTAGATGCTTGTTGATTAGCGAATAATATCACTAGGGAGAGAAAGAATCCCTTGACCGCAGTAAGCGGGAAATTCTTCATAATTTTCTGTGTTGCCCTTCAAATATTTGTACATATTAAAAGGAGTATTTATGTATAAATTGCCTGGCTCGCAAAAAGGGGGGGGGATAATAGGGCACAAAGATATAAGTTTAAAATATATTTTAAAACTTATTTAAAATAACAGACCAAAGTTGCCATAAATAAAATATCCCTTTCTATTCAAAAAGTATATTAATGAGTAGAAAGGGATATAGGTAAATACGCAAAAGGTGAAACCTTGGATTATTCGTACTTATAAGGAAGTAGTTTATTATCTTTTACGGAAGAAAGCGTCATTAATGTTTTAAGGCGTTCTATTTCTTCAATTTGAGATAGTGTTTTGAAGAGTAATTTTTCGTAAGTAGGGATGTCTTTACAAACAATTTTGATTAAAAAATCTGCATCCCCTGTTATGATATAGCATTCAACAATTTCCTCTACACTTTTAATTTTTTCTAAAAAATGATTGAGTGCATTTTCTTTTTGCCAAGCCAGGGAAACTAAAACAAACGTTTTCACATTAAGGCCAATAGCTTGAGGGTTTACCTGTGCATGGTAGCTTTGAATAACTTTATTTTGTTCTAATTTTTTCACCCTTTCGAGTGTTGGAGCTGGAGACAAGCCAATTTTTTTAGATAGATCGAGATTGGTAACTTTACTATTTTCCTGTAGGATTTTAAGTATTCTCAAATCAATTTTATCCAATTTATCAGACATCACATTTCTTTTTTTAATAATTATAAAGTGAAGATTTCAAGCGTACTTCACCATGAGGCGCAAATATACAGAGGAAAGGAATAAATTGAAAGTTTTTTGCAAAAAAACCTTTTATTATTTCAGATATCAGGCTGTTTGTAGATTTATTAATAATAAAATTTTGATTTTTTAATACATTCCTGTTTTAAAACAAACGGCTCATTGCAGGTGTACACCTGCAATGAGCTGAATTTTTAATAAAAAAAATGAAGATTAAGGCCAAATACCTAATGTGCCATAATCGCTTGCTATTTTATTAATTGCACTTACAAAAGCTGCTGTTCGAAGATCTTTAATATCTTTTTTACGGTACTTGATTTCACGAATTTGCTGATAAGCCACAACCATTGTTTCTTCCAGTCCACTTCTTACCAAATCGACTTCATCAGCTCCCTTAGTAATGAAATCTCGTTGAACCTTAGTCACACACTTACCAGTCATTTCTTCAACCTGGTCTATAATTTTCATATAAGTATTATGGTTGTATCGTTTTTCCATCCGACCAAAACGCATATGTGAAAGGTTTTTCAACCACTCGAAGTAAGAAACGGTCACACCCCCTGCATTCAAAAATAAATCAGGAATAATCATGCGGTTTCTACCCATTAATATTTGCTGTGCTTCGGCAGTAACAGGGCCATTGGCTGCTTCTGCTATAATTTTAGCTTTAATTTTAGGGGCATTAATTTTCGTAATTTGGTTTTCCAATGCCGCTGGAACTAAAACATCACACTCTAATTCTAATACTTCAGCACCACGATTTTCCAAATACGCTTTTGAACCAGGAAAACCGATGATAGAACCAGTTTCTTGGCGGAATTTAAGCAACTCGTGAATATCAATACCTTTTGCATTATAGATACCTCCTTCGTATTCTGTAAGCCCGACAATAATCATTCCTCCTTCATCTTGGCCAATTTTACCAGTAAAAGAACCTACATTGCCCAAACCTTGGATGATCATCGTTTTTCCTTCCGTGCCAGCTTCTAAGCCCAGCCCTTTCATATCTTCAGTGTCACTACAAGCTTCCCGAATACCATAGTATACACCACGACCAGTAGCTTCTGTGCGTCCACGAATACCATTTTGATGAACGGGTTTTCCCGTCACACAACCTGCTGCATTGATATCTTCCCCTTTGAATGTACGATAAGTATCATAAATCCACGACATTTCCCTTGGCCCTGTTCCATAATCAGGAGCAGGAACGTCGATACTTGGGCCAATAAAATTCCTGCGAATCAACTCGGTTGTATAACGACGAGTAATTTTTTCTAACTCATCCTCAGAGTAATCTCTTGGGCTAATTTTCACGCCTCCTTTAGCACCGCCAAAAGGAACGTCTACAATAGCACATTTATAGGTCATCAAAGTAGCTAGTGCCATCACTTCGTCTTGATTAACAAGGTGACTGTACCTAATCCCGCCTTTCGTTGGGCTTCTGTGGTGACTGTGCTGAACTCTATATGCTTCAATTACTTTGACTTCATCCCCTAATTTCACAGGGAAATTCATTCGATAAACGGAGCTGCAAGATTTAATTTGCGCCAACAAGCCTTCTGGTAAACCAGTGTGTTGAGCCGCGTTGTCAAAATACTTTTGAACGCTTTGATAAAAAACGTCCGGCTTTTGCTTAGCCATGGTTGATGATTTGGTTTTCAAATTTGATTAGGAACGATGATGAAATGATATCATTCAATTCCGCGGCTAAAGTCGATAAAAATATCAAATAATATAAGTTTTTTGAAGAAAACTTTGAAGAAGTGGAAGAAGTGGTACTTTTGTCAATAAAATTTCGGTTATCAACCCTAGAAAAGAATGAATAAACAACACATAAACATACTTGTTTTTACATTTATAATCGGTTTGTTTCTTATTCCTGCAACTGCTTTTGCTTCTGATTATTATCAAACAAAAGCCCTGCCTGGAGATGGGATATACAGCTTACTCCGCCGTTATAAGCTAGATCATTATCGTTGTAATTTCGATCAATTTTATAAACTTAATGGTATTCATAAAAATGCCAACCTAAGAGTAGGTGAAAATTATTTCTTACCAGTTAAA
>Ga0256839_1006458_pt1 | contig 10256 bp, 7 predicted proteins | sample 354166metaG_FD_185968 | JGI IMG/M metagenome (GOLD analysis project Ga0256839, IMG submission 185968) | Hydrothermal vent microbial communities from Mid Atlantic Ridge, Atlantic Ocean - 354-166 | ecosystem: Environmental > Aquatic > Marine > Hydrothermal vents | place: Atlantic Ocean: Mid... | reverse complement strand
ATTCGGAACAACCATCGTCAGGTCACGCTATCCGCCCCACCCGCAAGCGGCTACAATAGCCGCCATGTCAGGAAACAGCTTCGGAAAACTCTTCACGGTCACCACCTTCGGTGAGAGTCATGGCCCCGCCATCGGCGGCATCGTCGACGGCTGTCCGCCCGGCCTCGAACTGAGCGAGGCGGATCTGCAGCGGGACCTGGACCGGCGCAAGCCCGGCCAGAGCCGCCACACCACCCAGCGTCGCGAGGCCGATCGGGTGCGGATCCTCTCCGGGGTCTTCGAGGGCGTGACCACCGGCACCCCCATCGGCCTGCTGATCGAGAACACCGATCAGCGCTCGAAAGACTACTCGGACATCAAGGACACCTTCCGTCCCGGTCACGCCGACTACACTTACCAGCAGAAGTACGGGCTGCGCGACTATCGCGGCGGCGGCCGTTCCTCGGCCCGGGAGACGGCGATCCGGGTCGCTGCCGGCGGCATCGCCAGGAAATACCTGCGCGATCGCTGCGGGATCGAAATCCGCGGCTATCTGGCCCAGCTCGGCCCCATTCGCTTCGAACGCTTCGACTGGGCGGCGGTGGAAACCAACCCCTTCTTCTTTCCCGATGCCGACAAGGTACCGGAACTGGAAGCCTACATGGACGCCCTGCGCAAGTCGGGCGACTCCATCGGCGCACGGGTCAACGTGGTGGCCACCGGTGTACCGCCGGGCCTCGGCGAGCCCGTCTTCGATCGCCTGGATGCGGAGCTGGCCCATGCCCTGATGAGCATCAACGCCGTCAAGGGCGTGGAGATCGGCGCCGGTTTCGCCTGCGTGGAACAGAAGGGCACCGAACACCGCGACGAGATCACCCCCGAGGGCTTTCTCTCCAACCACGCCGGCGGGGTGCTCGGCGGCATCTCCAGCGGCCAGGACATCCTCGCCAGCATCGCCCTCAAACCCACCTCCAGCCTGCGCCTGCCGGCGCGCAGCATCGACGTGCACGGCGAGCCCATCGAGGTGATCACCAAGGGCCGCCACGATCCCTGCGTGGGGATCCGCGCCACGCCCATCGCCGAGGCCATGATGGCCATCGTGCTTATGGATCACTTCCTGCGACACCGCGCCCAGAATGCCGAGGTGGTTTCGAGCACGCCTGTCGTGCCCGCGGGGCGTACGTAGGTCGGGCTTCAGCCCGACCATTCAACTTTGCGTTGCACGCAAATGCCCTACTGGCGCCTGTCCGGCTTCTATTTCTTCTATTTCGCCAGCCTCGGCGCGCTGATCCCCTACTGGAGCCTGTACCTCAAGGCCGAGGGGTTCGCGGTCGCCGAGATCGGCAACCTCATGGCCATTCTCATGGCCACCAAGATCGTGGCCCCCAACATCTGGGGCTGGATCGCCGATCACACGGGCCGGCGCATGGCCATCGTGCGCAGCGGCTGCCTGCTGGCGGCCCTGAGCTTCGCCGCCGTGTTCTTCGCCAACGGCTTCTGGGCCCTGGCCGCGGTGATGATGGTGTTCAGCTTCTTCTGGAATGCCGCGCTGCCCCAGTTCGAAGCCACCACCTTCCACCACCTGCGTGGCCAGACCCACCGCTACAGCTCCATCCGGTTGTGGGGCTCCATCGGCTTCATCCTCACCGCCTGGGGACTCGGGGGGCTGATGGCGGGGCAGGGGGTGAGCCTCTTGCCGTGGCTCCTGCTGGGCCTGTTCGCCGCCATCTGGATCAGCAGCCTGCTGGTGCCGGAAGAGGCGGCCGGCCATCTTTCCCTGGATCACGAACCCCTGCGACGCATTCTGCGCAAGCCCCACGTGGCAGGCCTGCTGGTGGTGTGCTTCCTGATGCAGGCCAGTCACGGACCCTATTACACCTTCTACACCATCTACATGGAGAGCTTCGGCTATTCGCTGGGGGTGATCGGCGCCCTCTGGGCCCTTGGGGTGATCGCGGAGGTGGGGATCTTCCTGCTCATGCCCCGGCTCGAGCCGCGGTTTGGCCTGCGGCGCCTGTTGCTGGCCAGCCTGCTGCTGGCCCTGCTGCGCTGGCTGCTCATCGGCGCGTTTCCCCAGAGCCTGCCCCTGATGGTGTTCGCCCAGATCCTGCATGCCGCCAGTTTCGGGATCTATCACGCCGCGGCCATCCACCTGATCCATCGCTATTTCGGCGCCCGCCACCAGGGCAAGGGCCAAGCGCTCTACAGCAGCCTGAGCTTTGGTGTCGGCGGCGCCCTGGGCAGTTTCGCCAGCGGCCAGATCTACGGCAGCCTGGGGCCACAGTTCATGTTTTTCGGCGCGGCCGGGCTGTGCCTGCTGGGGGCGCTCATCGCCTGGCGAACCTTGCCCCGGCAGACGCTCAGCGCACCACCAGCCGGTCTCTGACCGCCTCCACCCCGGGCTGGCGCCGCAGGTAGTCCACCAGCGCCCGGCGGCTCTCTTCGGAGCTAACCACCCCACGCAGCCACACTGCCGTGCCCCGGCATTCCAGACGCACCGACGGCGGAGAACCCAGGCGGCGCCAGAGGCGCTCGCTGCAGGCCGCGTCGGCGTCGGCGGTCGCCGGTGACCGATCTGCCGCCGCGGGCGACGCGCCCTGTCCCAGGTACACCGAAGCGCACCCGGCAAGGACAAGCAGGGTCAGTATGAGCAGATTCCGGCACAGCATGAGCGGGAGTATAGCCGTGAAGCGGGAGTGACAAAACGGGGGGCGGATATTTCCCGGCGCCCTGCCGGGCAAGGCAGCGAATGGGATTCTGACTGGAGAAACCGCACGCGGTTGCCGATACTGTGCAACATGAGCGGCTACGACGGCACGAGTGAAAGGAACCGAGCGCCCGGACGCGGCGCATCAGGCCCCTGGCGCCTGAGCACGCGTTTTCTGTACTGGGGGATTTCCTCGGTCATGGTGATCCTGCTGGTGGCCGGCGCCTTCGGCGCCCATCGCTACATCGATTCGGTGATCCAGGCGAACGCCCGGGATCTGCGCATTCAGCAGGGCATCGATCACCAGCTTCGCCAGGTGCGCAACGATCTCTGGCGCGCCGATACCGTTCTCAACACCACACTCGTCAAACCGCAACTCGATGAACCGGAGGCGGTCAGGATCCATCTGCGCAAGGCCAGCCAGCGCCTGGCCCGTCTGCTGGAACTGGATTTGCCGGCGGACAGCGGCCTGAACCGGGAACTGCAAGCCCTGTCCCGGGAAATCGCCACCTTGCAGAAGACCATCGCGGATCTGTTCGAGAAACGCCAGCGCATCGACTGGATCTATCCCATGCTGCCCTTCATCGATCAGCATCTGCGGGAGAACCACGAACAGTTCCTGACCGCGGTGGATCTGGCCATGGACGAAATCGCCGCATCGGCAAGCGGCGTGGCGGACCTGCGCCTGTGGCAGGCCTTTCAGGAGATTCGCAATCTCTGGACCGGCAAGGTGCTGGCGTTTCGGGCCCTGGTGATCCGTTTCGCCGGTCTCAACGAGCGCCATTACATCAGCCAGGAGAAGAACATCGAGATCCTGAACCGGGAAATCGCGCGCCGGTTGCAGACGCTGGCGGTGCGCCTCGCCAACGCGCCGGACGCGGGGCTGCAGGTGGAGGCGAGCCTGGAAGCGATGCGGCGGCTGCAGGCCCGCTGGCAGGAACATTACGAGCAGTTCCGCGAACTGCGCGAGACCAACATCTGGCGCAATGATCTGCATTTCCTGCATACCCGGATCCGGCCGGTTCAGGCGCGCATCAGTCATCTCATCCACACCATCGATGACCGTCTCACGGCGTGGAGCGGGCGCAACGTGGATCGCTTGCAGCGCGCCGTCCTGAACCTCAGTCGCGAGATCTGGCTGTTCCTGTTGCTGGCGATCGGCTTCATTCTGGTGATCTATTTCCTGGTGGATCGCTCCACCCTCAAACCCATCCAGGACATGATCCGCCAGTTGAGCGGCGAGAGCGGCGAGCTGCAACCGCTGGATCTGCAGCGCCGGGGCGGGCGCGAAATCCGGCAACTGGTGGACGCCTACAACCAGATGCGGCGGGAGATCCATCAGCGGCAGACGGCGCTGGAGCACCAGGCCATGCACGATGCCCTTACCGGCCTGCCCAACCGGGTCCTGCTGCTGGATCGCCTCGAGCAGGGCATGCATCTGGCCCGCCGCCAGGAGACCGACTTGTTGTTCATTCTGATGGACTTGAACCGCTTCAAGGAAATCAACGACACCCTCGGCCATCCGGTCGGCGATCAGGTTTTGCAGCAGCTCGGCCAACGCCTGACCCGGAATCTCCGCGAATCGGATACCGTAGCCCGTCTCGGCGGCGACGAATTCGCCATTCTCGCCCTCGATCTGCGGGCGCACGAGATTCCGGCCTTCCTCGAGAAGATCGTGCACCTCGTGGGGCAGGTGATCACCGTCGGCGGACAGGATCTCTACGTGGGCGCCAGCCTCGGGGTGGCCTTGTTTCCCCGGCACGGCGAGGATGCCGCGACCCTCATCCGTCACGCCGACATCGCCATGTACCGCGCCAAGCGCAATCGCCGCAACTACGTGATTTACGAGCCGGGCCTGGAGGAAAACCGCGAGGACAGCCTTTCCCTGCTCGGTGATCTGCGGGCCGAACTGGATCGGGCCGGCAAGGCCCTGCAGCTGCATTATCAGCCTCAGATGCAACTGGCGGACAATCGCATCACCAGCGTGGAGGCCCTGCTGCGCTGGCGGCACCCCCAGCGGGGGTTCGTGCCGCCGGAAGACATCGTTCGCCTGGCCGAACAGTCGGGCCTGGTGACCGCATTGACGGCCCGGATTCTGGACATGGCCATCGCCGAATGCGCAAGCTGGCAGGAGTGTCACCCGGATCTGGGCGTTGCCGTCAACCTCTCCGCCTGGGATCTGCAGGATTCGGATCTCCCGGAACACGTCGGCAACTGTCTCGTGCGCTACGGCCTGCCGGCCCGCTGCCTGACCTTGGAGGTGACCGAAAGCGTGGTGATGAACGATCCCCTGCGGGCCCGACAGGTGATGCAGCAGTTCACGGAGATGGGCGTGTCCCTCGCCATCGACGACTACGGCACCGGCTTTTCCTCCCTGGCCTATCTCAAGCTGTTGCCCGTGCACAGCCTGAAGATCGATCGGGCCTTCGTCATGGACATGCTCGAGGACGAGAACGACGCCATCATCGTGCGTTCCACCGTGGATCTGGCCCACAACCTCGGTTTGAAGGTGGTTGCCGAGGGTGTGGAATCGGCTCTGGTTCTGGCGCTGCTGCGCGAACTGTCCTGCGATGCCGTGCAGGGCTACCATCTGGCTCGGCCCATGGCCCGCGATGCGCTGTTGCGCTGGCTGGACGAGACGAGCGAACGCCTGCGCCGCGCCTGACAGGCGATCGAAACGGCCCATCCGCGGCCCCCGAGGGCGTGCCGAATGCGGGGCGGGCTAACAGGCAGTTGAAAAAGGCTTTTTCACCCCGGAAACGGAAAAGCGGTTTCCCCGTTTCCTCACGTTTTCAATGACTTGACGTCATTGAAAATGGCGATGCCGCCATGCATCGCACGCCGGCTGCCGAAAAACGGTGTTTTTCAACAGCCGGCTAACCATCTCCCGGGGCCCCGGCCTCCGCAAGCAGCGCGAACATGGCCCGGGCCGCGTTGGACAGCGTGTGCTGCCGGTGCCGGATCACCCCCAGTGTCCGCGACAGGCGGAGGCCCCGCACCGCGAGGGGCGTCAGTTCGGGGCCCAGCAGAGTCTGCGGCAGCACGCTCCAGCCCAGGCCCACGCTCACCAGCATCTTGATGGTTTCCAGGTAGTCTGTTTCCAGGCGTACCGGGATGGTGGCCCCGACGGCGCGAAACGCGTCTTCCACCAGCGCGCGGGTATGGGTGCCGGCGGAAGGCAGCACCGCCGGATGCGCGGACAGTTCCCAGGGGGTGACCTCGCCGGCCGCGCACAGGGGATGTTCCGGCCCCACCACGAAGCTCAGGGGATCGGGCCAGATTGCTCGGCATTCCAGGCCTGCCGGCGGCTCCGCCGGCAGGGTCACGACGGCCAGTTCCCGCTCCCCACGGCGCACGGCTTCGCCGGCCCGTTCCGAGGCCATGAACTGAAGATCCAGCTCCACCTCCGGCCAGCGGGCGGTGAAGGCCCGCAACACTGGCGGCAACCGGTGCAGCCCCACGTGGTGGGAGGTCGCCATGGCCAGGCGGCCGGCGACACGCCCGCTGAGATCCCCCAACGCCTGGCGTGCCTCGTCCAGCGCGTGGAGAATGGCCCGTGCCCGGGGCAGCAGGAGCCTGCCGGCCTCGGTGAGCTGCACGGCATGGCCGATCCGGTCGAACAGCCGCGCTTCCAGATCCGCTTCCAGGGCGGCCACCCGCTTGCTTACCGCCGGCTGGCTGAGAAACAGCGCCCGCGCGGCGCGGGAGAACGAACCTTCCTTGGCCACGGCAAGGAATGCGCGCAATTCGTGTATATCCATAAGGAATGAAAAATATGAAAATAATGAATTTGAGTTATAGCATAGCATGGCGCTAGACTAGGGTCGTACAGCAGGAGATTTCCATGACCGGCAAGACCCTCTACGACAAGCTCTGGGACGCCCACGTGGTGCGCGACAACGGCGACGGCACCGCGCTGATCTACATCGATCGCCACCTGGTGCACGAAGTCACCTCGCCCCAGGCCTTCGAGGGCCTGCGCCTGGCCGGGCGCAAGCCCTGGCGGGTGGAGGCCAACCTCGCCGTGCCCGATCACAACGTGCCCACCACCGATCGCTCCCGGGGCATCGCCGATCCCGTCTCCCGCCTGCAGGTGGAGACCCTCGACGAGAACTGCCGCACCTTCGGCATCACCGAATTCCGCATGGACGACATCCGCCAGGGGATCGTGCACGTGATTGGCCCGGAGGAGGGCGCCACCCTGCCGGGCATGACCGTGGTCTGTGGCGACTCCCATACCTCCACCCACGGCGCCTTCGGCGCCCTGGCCTTCGGCATCGGCACCTCCGAGGTGGAGCACGTGCTCGCCACCCAGTGCCTGGTGCAGAAGAAATCGAAGGCCATGCGCATCACCGTGGACGGTCCGGTGCCCGAGGGCGTCACCGCCAAGGACATCATCCTCGCCATCATCGGCCGCATCGGCACCGCCGGCGGCACGGGCCACGCCATCGAGTTCGCCGGCGAGGCCATCCGGGCCCTGTCCATGGAAGGGCGCATGACCCTGTGCAACATGGCCATCGAGGCCGGCGCCCGCGCCGGCATGGTGGCGGTGGACGACAAGACCATCGACTACGTGAAGGGCCGGCCCTTCGCCCCGCAGGGCGAATTGTGGGACCAGGCCGTGGCCGACTGGCGCAGCCTGCACAGCGATCCGGATGCGGTGTTCGACACCGAGGTGAACCTGGATGCCTCCACCCTGGTACCGCAGGTCACCTGGGGCACCTCGCCCGAGATGGTCACCGGCATCGACGGTCGGGTGCCGGATCCGGCCGCCGAGTCCGATCCGGTAAAGCGGGAAGGGATGCAGAAGGCCCTCGACTACATGGGCCTCGAGCCCGGCACGCCCATCACCGCCATCCGGCCCGACGTGGTCTTCATCGGCTCCTGCACCAATTCGCGGATCGAGGATCTGCGCGCCGCCGCCGCCGTGGCCAGGGGGCGCAAGGTGGCCGACAGCATTCAACAGGCCCTGGTGGTGCCCGGCTCCGGCCTGGTGAAGAAGCAGGCCGAGGAGGAGGGGCTCGACCGGATCTTCATCGACGCCGGCTTCGAATGGCGCGAACCCGGCTGCTCCATGTGCCTGGCCATGAACGCCGACCGCCTCGAATCGGGCCAGCGCTGCGCCTCCACCTCCAACCGCAACTTCGAAGGCCGCCAGGGCCCCGGCGGCCGCACCCACCTCGTCAGCCCCGCCATGGCCGCCGCCGCCGCGGTCACCGGCCACTTCGTGGACGTGCGGACCCTCGAATAGAACGTCTGCAAAAAACGCAGAGGGCGCAGAGACGCAGAGAACGCGGAGTAGAACAGATGAGAATGCCAATAATACGGTCAACAATCTGCCCGGTGTCTGGAAAATCCGGGAAACAGAGTTTTCTCTGCGCCCTCTGCGTCTCTGCGATCTCTGCGTTACTTACACAGGACTAACGGCTATGGAAAAGTTTACGAAACTGACCGGCATCGTCATGCCCCTCGACCGGCCCAACGTCGATACCGATGCCATTATTCCCAAGCAGTTCCTGAAGTCCATCAAGCGCACCGGTTTCGGGCCCAATCTGTTCGACGAGTGGCGCTATCTGGATCACGGCGAGCCGGGCATGGACAACAGCCAGCGGCCGATCAACCCGGACTTCGTGCTCAACCAGCCCCGCTATCAGGGCGCGCAGATCCTGCTGGCGCGGGAGAACTTCGGTTGCGGCTCGTCTCGGGAACATGCCCCGTGGGCGCTGCTCGACTACGGCTTCCGGGTGATCATCGCGCCGAGTTTCGCCGACATCTTCTACAACAACTGTTTCAAGAACGGCATCCTGCCCATCGTGCTGGATGCCGAAATGGTGGATGAACTGTTCCGTGAAGTGGAAGCCAACGAGGGCTACACCCTCACCGTGGATCTCGAAAACCAGGCCATCACCAGGCCCGACGGCACGGTGATCCGTTTCGAGATCGACGAATTCCGCAAGCACCGCCTCCTCGAAGGCCTCGACGACATCGGCCTGACCCTCGAACACGCCGACGATATCCGCGCCTACGAGGCACGCCGCAAAAAAGCGGCCCCGTGGCTGTTCGTCCACTTGTCGGGGTCGGTGTAAGGAACGCAGAGGGCGCAGAGGCGCAGAGTTCGCAGAGAAGTTCATGACGGTGAATGCGACGGTCACAGGCCCCTGAACCATCGTGATCAAGCATGCCACTCGGTGTCCTCTGCGTTATTTCCACCCAACCATCAGGAAACAGAACAGATGAAGAAAATCGCCATTCTCCCCGGTGACGGCATCGGCCAGGAGATCGTCGCCGAGGCCGTGAAGGTGCTGGAGTGCCTGCGGGACGACTACGGCCTGCAGGTGGAGCTGGAAGAAGGCCTGGTGGGCGGTACCGCCTATGACGCCACCGGCACGCCGTTGCCCGAGGAAACCCTGAAACTGGCGCAGGAGGCCGATGCCGTGCTGCTCGGCGCCGTGGGCGGTTACAAGTGGGAGTCGCTGGACATCGCGGTGCGGCCCGAGAAGGGGCTGCTGGGGCTGCGCGCGGAGCTGGGGCTGTTCGCCAACCTGCGCCCGGCGATTCTCTATCCTCAGCTCGCCGACGCCTCCACCCTCAGGCCCGAGGTGGTCTCGGGTCTGGACATCATGATCGTGCGCGAGCTGACCGGCGGTATCTATTTCGGCCAGCCGCGCGGCGTGCGCACCCTCGACAACGGCGAACGCCAGGGCTACAACACCCTGGTCTATTCCGAATCGGAGATCCGCCGGATCGGCAAGGTGGCCTTCGCGATCGCCGCCAAGCGGCAGGGCCGGGTCTGCTCGGTGGACAAGGCCAACGTCCTCGAGTGCACCGAGCTGTGGCGCGAAGTGATGACCGAGGAGGCCAAAGCCCATCCCGACATCGAACTGAGCCACATGTACGTGGACAACGCGGCCATGCAGCTGGTGCGGGCACCCAAGCAGTTCGACGTGATGGTCACCACCAACATGTTCGGTGATATCCTCTCCGACTGCGCGGCCATGCTCACCGGCTCCATCGGCATGCTGCCCTCGGCCTCTCTCGACGAGAACGGCAAGGGCATGTACGAACCGATCCACGGCTCGGCCCCGGACATCGCCGGGCAGAACGTGGCCAACCCGCTGGCGACCATCCTCTCGGTGGCCATGATGCTGCGCTACACCCTCGACGCCCCGGCGATGGCCGAGCGCATCGAGCAGGCGGTCAGCACGGTGCTCGACGAAGGGCTGCGCACCCAGGACATCTGGAGCGAGGGCACCCGCAAGGTCAGCACGTCCGAGATGGGCGACGCCGTCGTCGCCGCCATGCGCAGACAGTGAAGAAGCCCGAATTCTGAAACGAGGAATACAAGATGAAAAAAGTCGGTCTGATCGGTTGGCGCGGCATGGTCGGTTCCGTGCTCATGCAGCGCATGCGCGAGGAACACGATTTCGACGCCATCGAGCCGGTGTTCTTCACCACCTCCCAGCACGGCCAGCCGGGCCCGGACGTGGGCAAGCCCGTCCCGCCCCTCGAGGACGCCATGGCCATCGACGCGCTGCAGGCGATGGACGTGATTCTCACCTGCCAGGGCGGG
>Ga0256839_1006457_pt1 | contig 10256 bp, 9 predicted proteins | sample 354166metaG_FD_185968 | JGI IMG/M metagenome (GOLD analysis project Ga0256839, IMG submission 185968) | Hydrothermal vent microbial communities from Mid Atlantic Ridge, Atlantic Ocean - 354-166 | ecosystem: Environmental > Aquatic > Marine > Hydrothermal vents | place: Atlantic Ocean: Mid... | reverse complement strand
AAGAATGCCGTGCACAGGGTAATGCTCTGGCAATATCAGCCGATGTTTGTCAGGAGGAGCGATATACCAGGCATCATTGCAGGATGAGAGGACTTGCCATACACGGTCATTTTTACCAGCCACCCCGTGAAGACCCCCTTACGGGCACCATTCCCCGGGAACCCGGCGCTGCTCCCTTCCCTCACTGGAATGCCCGTATTCATCATGAGTGCTACCGGCCCAATGCCCGTCTGGGAAATTTTGAGCGCATAAGTTTTAACATGGGTCCCACCCTGCTTGCATGGATGGAGTCCTACGATACGGAAACCTACCGGCTTATTGTAAAAGCTGATCAGCAAAACGTAAAAAAGTACGGTGCGGGCAACGCCCTTGCTCAGGCCTACAACCATACCATACTTCCGCTCTCGCCGCTTCGCGATCGTATCACGCAGATTGCATGGGGTATTGCCGACTTTACCCATCGCTTCGGCCGCCGCCCGGAAGGCATGTGGCTTCCCGAAACGGCGGTAGATCAGGTTACCCTGAAAGAAATGGCACGCCAGGGTATTCGCTTCACTATCCTTGCCCCATGGCAGGCACGTGCCCCCGTTTCCCCTACACGTCCTTACCGGGTACCTCTGGGAGAAGGCTACGAGATGATTGTCTTCTTCTATCACCGAGAGCTCAGTGGACGCGTAAGCTTTGACCCACAGACCACTTCCAATGCCGACACCTTTGCGCTTCGGGATGCCCTGCATGCGTATGAAGATACCGACTCCCCCCAGCTTTTACTCATCGCTTCGGATGGAGAACTATACGGCCACCATAAACCTTTCCGGGACTATTTCTTACAGCATCTCCTTCACCATGCCGCCCCGGAGGCCGGACTTTTTCCCACCTACCCTGCCTACTGGCTCCGGCATTATCCGGTAACGAACGAGGTACACATCCATGATGGTACCTCCTGGAGTTGCCATCACGGCGTTGCGCGCTGGTCTACAGGCTGTTCCTGTACACCGGGAGATACCTCCTGGAAAAAGCATTTCTACCACGCCATGCGCACGCTGGCTGATGAGCTTGACCGAATATTTGAGCAATGCCTGCAACCGGTGGTGCACGATCCGTGGCACCTCCGTAACCGGTATATCTCCATCCGCCTGGGCCGGGAAACACTGGAAGATGTACTTCAGCACGAAGTGCGAACACCCCTCGATCCGGTACTGGTACAACGCATCAGATATGCCCTTGAAGCACAATATGAGCGTCAGCGGATGTTCACCTCATGTGGATGGTTTTTCGAAGACTTTGATCGTATCGAACCTCGAAACAACATGGCCTACGCTGCCCGTGCGATATGGCTGACCTACTGCGCATCCGGTGTGGACCTTCTCCATCGAGCACGGAATCTCCTGTCAACGGTGTGCAGTGAACGCACAGGCGTACGGGGAAGTGAGATACTCCTTCATACCTACCAGCGTCTGCAATCCCGCTCCTGCTGCGAATCAGCTGCCTGAACCACCTTCTAATCGACGTGCCATTTCAGCTACCTGCGCTGCCGGAGTCTGCTGCTCCATGGGAGGCGACAAGGATTTCCGGGGGATATCCTCCGTATGGAAGGCATCCCACATTTCAGAGACAACGATAGCCTCCAGGTGCTCAATGCGCTTCAGCATCTCTTTTTGAGTGGCCTCCAGCAGCTCCAATCGTTGCCATACCTCCTGCTGCACTTTCCCCCGTTGCTGAGCCTGAAGTTCCATTTTACGAATCAATACAACGGTCCCCATAATAATGGCCATCAAGGCGACAAGCCAGCTCATAGCATCACCAGGTTGCGTTCGTAATCTCTGAACGAAAAACTGCTGGAAAGAGTTGCATCTACGAGGTTTTACGGCAACAAAAAAGTTTCCCCCATCGTTAGTGAGCCGTCAGCCACCTACCTATCGATTAAGAGTTTACGAATGACATCTGTACAGATTCAAGAGCCCGAGGTCACGCTGGAGTTAGCCCTTGAACATGGCATGACCGAGGAGGAATATCACTGGATGGTAGAACGTCTTGGACGCCAGCCCACCTTTGTTGAGCTTGGTATTTACTCGGTCATGTGGAGCGAGCACTGTTCCTACAAAAACTCCATCGCCGTGCTGAAAACGCTTCCCCGCGAGGGCGAAGCGTTGCTTGTTGAAGCCGGTGAAGAAAATGCCGGACTGGTAGACATCGGTGACGGGCTGGCTGTAGCCTTCAAGATAGAGTCCCATAATCACCCCTCAGCCATCGAACCCTACCAGGGCGCCGCAACAGGCGTTGGAGGCATTCAGCGCGACATTTTCACGATGGGAGCCCGTCCCATTGCCTCTTTAAACTCCCTGCGGTTTGGCTCATTGGAAAATCCCCGTGTGCGCTACCTCCTCGATGGTGTGGTCCGGGGCATTGGCGATTATGGCAATGCCTTTGGTGTACCCACGGTAGCCGGAGAAATCTACTTTGATCCTTCCTACGAAGGGAATCCACTGGTTAACGCCATGAGCGTGGGCGTCGTCAGGGTAGGTGAAACGGCTTCGGCTATCGCCCAGGGTCCCGGTAACCCGGTGTACATCGTGGGCGCTGCAACCGGCCGCGATGGCATTCATGGAGCCACGTTTGCCTCGGAAGAAATTTCGGAAGAAAGTGAGACCAAACGCCCCAGTGTACAGGTGGGGGATCCCTTTACCGAGAAGCTTTTGCTCGAAGCTACGCTTGAAGCCATCCGCAGTGGAGCCATTGTAGGCATTCAGGATATGGGAGCAGCAGGTCTTACCTGTTCCTCCTGTGAGATGAGCGCACGTGGAAACAGCGGTATGGAGCTTCACCTTGAGCGCGTCCCGGTCCGCGAGGCCGACATGACGCCTTATGAAATCATGCTCTCCGAAAGCCAGGAGCGTATGCTTCTGGTATGTGAGAAGGGGAAAGAAGCCATCATCGAGCGCATCTTTGAGAAATGGGGCCTGCATGCCGCCCGCATTGGCACCGTTACCGATGATGGTCGTGTACGCGTCTACTGGCATGGCGAGCTCGTAGCCGATGTGCCCGCCGAGCACCTTGTCCTCGGTGGAGGCGCTCCCGTCTACTATCGGGAAGCTCGCCGCCCGGCATACCTTGATGAGGTTCAGCAGTTCGATATTTCCCGCCTTCCTGATATCTCTCCCGAGCAGGTGGAAGACGCCCTTCTCCGGCTGCTGGATACGCCCAACATCGCATCCAAGCGATGGATCTTTGAGCAGTACGATTACATGGTGCAGACCAATACCGTAAGCGGACCGGGTCCGACCGACGCTGCGGTAGTACGAATCAAGGGCACCCATAAGGCCCTGGCCGTGAAGACGGACTGCAATGCGCGGTATGTATACCTGAATCCGCGACGGGGAGGACAGATTGCTGTAGCGGAAGCCGCACGCAATGTGGTATGCGCAGGAGGCAAGCCCCTGGCCATTACAAATTGCCTGAACTTCGGCAATCCGTACAAGCCGGAAGTCTACTGGACCTTTAAAGAAGCCGTGGGCGGCATGGGAGATGCCTGTCGTGCCCTCGGTACACCGGTTACAGGAGGAAATGTATCCTTCTACAACGAGCGTCCGGAGGGAGCCGTGTTCCCCACGCCCACCGTGGGCATGCTCGGACTCATCGAAGATGTTGAGAAGCACACCACCACGTCGGGCTTTAAGCAACCGGGCGACCTCATTCTCCTGCTCTCTCCAGCCGCCTGGCAGCATCGGAATGACCTCGGCGGTAGCGAATACCTTCATGTCATGCATCAACTTACCACAGGCGATGCCCCCTATATGGAGCTAAGCGAAGAGAAAGCCGTTCAGGATGCCCTCCTTACGCTCATTCGAGCCGGATTCGTCCGGAGTGCCCATGACGTTTCCGATGGCGGTCTGGCAGTGGCACTTGCCGAGAAAGCCCTGTTCAGCCGCCTCGGCGCCTCCATTGAACTCCCTGAGCTTCCGGATATACGCCTGGATGCCCTGCTTTTTGGAGAGGCACAATCACGCATCGTGATTACCATAGCTCCTGAACACCGGGCAGACGTAGCCCGTCTGCTGGCAGATTTTCCGGTGCAGGCTACCCTTCTGGGAAGGGTAGGGGATGCTCAGGACCCCTTCCAGCTTCGTGTAGGTACGCATACGGTTGTTAATCTGCCCGTCGGTACGCTGCGGAAGACCTACGAAGAGGCTATCCCTCGCCGGATGCGCTCACATGTGTAACATGCCACGCATTCTTTGCACTCACGATAGGATCCCTTTGGAAACTCCTGAAGCGTTCAGGGGTAGGAGCCTTGCATATTCCTTTTCAGGAATATTTATAACCTGTTAACCTGATAAAACAACCAACAAACGGAGCATAACAGATGGCCGAAGGAAAAAAGTACATTGAGCTGACGGACGATAACTTTGAGCAGGAGGTTCTTCAATCAGAGCTTCCCATTCTTGTTGATTTCTGGGCTCCCTGGTGCGGACCCTGCCGTATCATTGCCCCCATTCTTGAGGAACTTGCCGAGGAGCTGGAAGGCAAGGCTCGCATTGGCAAACTGAACGTGGATGAGAATCCCCGCATTGCCATGCAGTATGGAATTCGTTCCATCCCTACGCTGGTTTTCTTTAAAGATGGGGAGCCTGTCGATGGTGTAATCGGAGCCGTACCGAAGAAGATTCTCAAGGACAAGTTTGAACAGCTTCTACAAACAGCCTGATGACGCCTGTTCGTATCTATACCCTGCCTCATTGTCCGGATTGCCTGCGTGCCAAGCGCTTTCTTGAGCATGCAGAAATCCCTTACGAAGAGATCAATGTAGAGGAAAACGAAGAAGCCCGGAAGTGGATTCTGGAGGTAAATGAGGGGAAACTACGTATTCCCTCCTTCCAGATAGGCGATCAGTATATTGGGAACCCACCTCTGGTAAAGCTGGCACAGATCCTCTACGAGCGAATGTGATACTTCAGGCGTACCAAGATGGGAGGCCCGGAAAATGTGATTTCTGGGCCTTACCTTTTATAACTCAGGCAACTTCACTAGTTTAATAAAGGCTAACCTCAAGCAAACGAAGCAGATACACGATGAAAAGGCAACGACAGGGGAAGATTTACGGGAAGCCGAATCTGAAACCGTTTGAGCAGATCGATTTCTCGGAGGCTGAGCATCGCAAAGTCATTATCATCGGTACGGGTCCTGCAGGTCTGACAGCCGCCCTCTATACAGCACGTGCCGATCTGGCTCCCCTGGTATTTCAGGGGCCAGAGCCCGGCGGTCAGCTGGTGTCAACTACGGATGTTGAGAATTACCCCGGATTTCCGGACGGCGTCCTGGGTCCCGAGCTCATGCAACGCCTGGAAACCCAGGCGCTTCGCTTTGGAGCTGACCTCCGCTACGGTATGGTAACGGCCGTTGATTTTTCCAAACGCCCGTTCCGGCTTATCGTTGACGACGAGAAGCCTTTCCTGGCAGATGCTGTTATCATCGCTACCGGAGCTTCAGCCAAGTACCTGGGTCTGGAAAATGAGAAGCGCCTGTTAGGTTACGGAGTATCCGCCTGTGCCACCTGTGATGGAGCCTTCTTCCGGAATATGGAAGTGGCTGTTGTAGGAGGTGGCGATACGGCCATGGAAGAAGCTCTCTTCCTGACGCGCTTTGCCTCCAAAGTCTATGTGATTCACCGGCGTGATACCCTGCGTGCATCGAAGATCATGCAACAGCGTGCCTTTAACAACGATAAAATCGAGTTTATCTGGAATGCAGTGGTAGTAGATGTCCTGGGCGACAAACAGGTCGAGGGTGTTCGCCTGAAAAATGTACAGACCGGCGAAGAATGGGAGCTTCCCCTGCAGGGACTCTTCATTGCCATAGGCCATAAGCCCAATACGGACATTTTCAGAGGGTGGCTGGAAATGGACGAACAGGGATACATTCTCACGTATCCGGATTCTACCTATACCAACATCGCCGGAGTTTTTGCCTGTGGTGATGCACAGGATCACGTATACCGCCAGGCAGTAACAGCCGCCGGGACAGGCTGCATGGCCGCCATTGATGCCGAGCGGTGGCTTGCTGAACACCATGAGATCGAAGGTGTGCGTACAGAAACCGAATATCACGAAGCACCTTCGGTAGACAGTCTGCATGAGCCTCATCTGGAGCATCTGCCGCAGGACCCTCCTGAAGAGAAGTAATCTTCCTGCAACGCTTTTGCATTCAAAAGGCCTTTTCCTGTAAACTCCGGGAAAAGGCCTTTTTTGCTTATGAAACGTACATACTGGCTTCTTGCTTTCCTTCTTCTGCCCGCCTTGCTCCAGGCTCAGGTAACTCCTCGCTATGCTACTGCTCCGGCTCCACGCCACGCATCGCTTGTTGCCGCCATACGCGATTCGGTCTTTGCCCTCATGCAGCAATACGGAGCTCCCGGCATAACCGCTGCCATTGCGGTAGATGGAGACATCTTCTGGGCGGAAGGATTTGGCTATGCCGATGTAGAGCAAAAAACACCCATCTGGCCAGCAACCAAGATGCGCATAGCCAGCGTCTCCAAGTCGCTAACCTCAGCCACTGTAGGATTGCTGGTAGAAGAGGGGAAACTGGATCTGGATGCCCCCGTCCAGCAATACGTACCGGAATTTCCCGAAAAACGCTGGACCATTACCACACGGCAATTAGCCGGACATCTTGCCGGTATTCGACATTATCGGGGTAAGGAGTTTCTGAGCAAGAAGCACTATAATTCGGTAATCGAAGCGCTGGAGGTATTTAAAGATGATTCGCTACTCTTCGAACCGGGTACCCGGTTCCATTACTCCAGCTACGGATGGAACCTTATCAGTGCCATCGTAGAACGGGCTTCGGGCATGAACTTTCTTCAGTTCATGCGAACCCGGGTGTTTGAACCACTGGGTATGCACGAAACGGTAGCCGAGCATGTGGATAGTCTCATCTGGCACCGAAGTCGCTTTTACGTGTATCGGGACAGTCTTCTTGTAAATGCCCCCTATGTTGACAACAGTGTAAAATGGGCCGGAGGAGGGTTTCTGTCCACGGCCTCAGACCTTGTGCGGTTTGGAAGTGGTCTGCTTGCAGGCAAGCTCCTGAAACCCGAAACGCTCCAGCTTCTGTTCACGTCTCAGCATACGAAATCCGGAGAAGAAACACACTATGGCATCGGATGGCGTGTGGGTGAACGCCTGGGCAGAACCTTTGTATGGCATACGGGGGGTGCTGTGGGAGGGAGTTCCGTACTTGTCCTTTTGCCGGAAGCGCAGGTCGTCGTCGCATTGATCACCAACCTGCAGGGGGTCCGGCTTGCTCCCCTTGGCTTCCGACTTGCCGATATGGTGGACCGGGAGATCCATCAATAGGACTGCGTTAAGCCCATCTCCCAGAAGTCTATTTCCAGCCGAGTTGCCTTCCGAAACGTATCCGCCAGTTCAGGAAAGCGCTCAGGTCCCGCATAACGAAGCTCCAGGCGATCCAGTGCTTCGATAGCATCGGCAGCCACCTGTTGATAGGCCTCCCCACTGTACATCTCAATCCATTCCCGATACGGATTTCCTTCCATCCGGGCTTCCTCCTGAAGCCAGGCCCCTATCTCCGCATAGCCCACAATGCAGGGAGCAAGAGCTACGTGAAGCTCCAGCAGGTCGGAAGCGGCTCCACGCTCCAGAACAAAACGCGTGTAGGCCATCGTTGCCCGTGCTTCCTCCAGGTGTTGCAATGCCTCTTCCTCAATCCCCCACCGGGCACAGTATTGAATATGGAGACGCATTTCGTCATACACCAGCGCATGAAGAGTACGTGCTGCTGTACGTATATCCTCCAGGTCGTGCGACTTGAACGCAGCAAGCGCCCAGGCACGCGCAAAGTGTATAAGAAACAGGTAATCCTGCATCAGATAATGCCGGAAAGCTTCCTCAGGTAAGGTACCGGCTCCCAGCTGCTGTACAAATGGATGGCGAATATAGGCTTCCCAATCCTCAAGAACGGCAGCTTTCAAGCGTTCAAACAGCGGGGTTACCGTCATGATACTCATCCAGAATGTTTCTACATATAACGCCGATACCCGCGCACGAGTTGACTTTTGGCACACTTTCTCCTATATATTTGTTAAAACAAAAAGTTACCCCCGATTATGCGCTGGTTACTTGTCGTGTGTTTCTTTCTTGGGACCCACGTGCTGGCACACGCCCAGAGAAACTACTCCATGGAGCTTTCTTCCCACCTGCTTTACGGCGCCTCCCTACCGGTAGATAGCCTTCCGGCCCATATGCCGCTTATTAAGCGCGTCTTCTGGGGGGAGCAGGGCATTTTTCGGCTTACCGGTATCGCTCCAACTTATCGCAAGCATGAACTTCGTCTACGGCAACGCATGTTACAATGGCACCAGCGCCTCGGTCTCCTGACACTGGCGGGTATGATCACACAACTTACTACAGGCATTCTCATCTATGATAACCCCCAGAAGTACTATGAGCGCTGGCGCCCCGTACACCGTGCCCTCGGATATGGACTGCTCGGACTCTATCTTACTACGGCCAGTCTTTCTACGCTGGCTCCACCTGCCCGGATATATCGTCCGGGATTTAGCTCGGTCAAGCTCCACCAGTACCTTGCCCTTATCCATTTCCCGGGCATGCTTCTACAACCGTATCTGGGGTACAAAACAGCAACAGCCCGTAATGCGAACGACTACAATCGGTACCGCCTGTGGCACCGTAGGGTTGGAGTCGTAACAACTGCTGCATTCTCCCTGGCTGTCCTTGCGATTTTCCTGCCCTATTAAAAAACCATGTGTACGCTCATGCTACGCCCTCGTACAGGTTTCCTGACCGCCGGCTGGGTGCTCTGGTTCTTCCTGCCACTTGTGTACGCCCAGCCCATTACCGTGACGGTAATACCTGAAAGCAGCTTTGTGGCATACACAGGGCACCATACACTGCACAGCTGGCGAGGCGTCTCGCATTCGATCTCGGCCACCATACGTCTGAATCGAACAGACCCTTCGAATAGCTATGTAGACATACGGATACCTGTCGAAAGCTTTGACAGTGGCAATCCAAATCGCGACTCCAACATGCTGGAGGTTGTAGAGGTTGATCGCTTTCCAGACGTGCGGTTTGTTCTGCAAGAGGCTGTACTTGATAGCCTGGAAGCTTCCACAGATACCCTTTACCGAGCATGCTGGCGGGTGCGTGGTGCACTAACCTTCCATGGCGTTACACGCGTCATAGAAGTACCTGTGAATATCCAGATAACACGGAAACGGCTTACAGCTCATACGACATTTTCTCTGAAGCTGTCCGATTTCAAGATACGCCGTCCCCGTCTTTTGCTCATTCCCATTCGGGATGAAATTGACATCGAGGCCTCCATCCTCGGCTACCTCGAATCCGGTTAACAACGTTAAGTGTAACGTTTTTATGCAGGTGCCCTTCGGACGGAATCCTTATACCCTCCCAACTCGTTGGTCTACAAACGCATCTTCACCACCGTAAACCTGTAGACAATGACATCATCCCAGCGTATCCAGCTCGACTGGACCAATGTACTCTTTGTGGGCAGCTACCATATAGCCCTCCTTGCTGCACTCCCCCTTTACTTCGCCTCCTATACCCCCAGTACCCTGCTATGGGGATTGACAGGTGTACTTCTACTTCTTTCAGGTCTCAGCATTACGGCAGGTTACCACCGGCTTTTTTCGCACCGCACGTATGAAGCACACCCTGTTGTCGAAGCAATACTCCTTTTCTTCGGTTCACTGGCTACCCAGGGAAGTGTCCTCCGCTGGTCGCATGACCACCGCCTCCATCACCGCTATGTGGATACCGAGCTTGATCCGTACGGGACCCACAAGGGATTCTGGCACTCTCATCTGCTCTGGATGTTTAAAAAGCGTCCACCCATGGAAGAGCGTTACATCCGTGATCTGAAGGACCGCCGTCTTATTCAACATCAGCACAAATATTATGCGCTCTGGATGGCCGGCTCCAACCTCGGCACCACCCTTCTCATCGGGTGGATAACCGGCGAGATGGTGGGTGCCTTCGTCATTGCGTTTTTGCTTCGGCTCTTCATCACGCACCACTCCACGTGGTTCATTAACTCCCTTGCCCATATGTGGGGCTCCCGACCCTACTCTACAGAGCACTCAGCCGTAAACAACTTTATCCTTGCCTTCCTGACATACGGTGAAGGATACCATAATTTCCATCATACCTTTGCCGGTGATTATCGCAACGGTGTACGCTGGTATCAGTTCGATC
>Ga0256839_1006456_pt1 | contig 10256 bp, 9 predicted proteins | sample 354166metaG_FD_185968 | JGI IMG/M metagenome (GOLD analysis project Ga0256839, IMG submission 185968) | Hydrothermal vent microbial communities from Mid Atlantic Ridge, Atlantic Ocean - 354-166 | ecosystem: Environmental > Aquatic > Marine > Hydrothermal vents | place: Atlantic Ocean: Mid... | reverse complement strand
CTCAGTTTGTTGATGATCTGTTCTGCTGAATGCCGTTTTCTGGCCATGTCTTCCTGCCTTCCAAATACGCCCATTCTACGAGGATACTCGCATAAAGAATGGACTAGGATTTGGGGGGCAGGTCAAGTTTCACAACTGCGAGATCGTGTCTTCCATATGCTCGCGGCCATTGGCACCGACATTCTCTCGCCCGGTCCCCGGGAACTGCGCGATGTGATCCTGCTTGAGCTCTCGCCCGGTGCCTTTGGCATTGGGTGAACTCTCTGGGATTGCGAAGAGCTTGTTGTCCAAGGTGTCCGAATGCGCAAAGGCCAGTTCAGCCGCTTTGAGCATCGTATCGTCTGCGTTTTCGTGGAGTTCGCGGAAGGCCTGATGGATTGCGAGTTCTGCCAAGTCAAAGAAATGAAAGGCTGCCGCCTTGTTGCATTCGAACTTGGTACCCGATTCGCCGTTGCGGATGTCCATATCGAGTCGCGACAAAGTGCATGCCCAAGCGTGAAGATACATTGCCGCATCGGCCAGGCGTGCCTGGGTTGCCTGGGCGGTGACGATCGCTGCGTCTTTCTTCTTCGAGATTATCTTGAATTGGTAGGTGAGTTCTGAGATCAGCTTGGTCATCCGGTCGGCGGATGTGCGGAGTGATGGGTGAATCTTGTTGATGGTCGGTGCTTTTTTTCGCATTCCAAGGAATACTTCCATACCGAGGGGGATCGATGCACGGATCATGGTGGGGGTGAATTTTTTCTGATCCGCCATTTCTTTGATACCAAGCATTTTCTCTGCGAGCTGCTTGCCGCCGTAGGCGAAAATGAAGGATTGCATGACTTCGTTGGCGCCTTCGACGATTGTGTTGATTCGTGAATCGCGGAAAATGCGTTCGAGTTCATTTTCGGTCATGGTGCCCTCGCCGCCCATGATTTGCAATGCGTCGTCTACAGTACGATACCCCATTTCCGAGCAGAATACCTTGCAGATCGCAGTTTCAAGCATGATGTCGTCATCATGGCGATCGAGCATCCCGGTAGTCATGTAGAGCACCGAATCCATCGCATAGCACAATGCGCTCATGTGGGCGACACGCTTCTGGACAAGCTCAAAGTCCGCGATTGGGCGCTTGAACTGGTAGCGTGTCTGGGCCCACTTGGTTGCCTGTTCTTTGGCGCGTTTGGCGCCCCCGAGCATTCCCGCTGAGAGGGTGCATCGGCCGTAGTTGAGACAAGTCAGTGCGAGCCCTAAGCCCTTGCCTTCTTTGTGCAGCAGGTTCTTGCGAGGCACCTTCACATCGGTGAACCTGATCCGCGCCTGCCAAGTGCCTCGGATGCACATCTTCGATCGGTTCTTCGAGAAGATATCGACGCCTTCCATATCAGGCGTACAGATGACGGCCGTTACGCGGGGTTTGCCATCGATTTGTTGAACTCCCATGACAGTGAAGAGTCCGGCAATTGCACCTGAGGTCGCCCATTTCTTTTCACCGTTGACGATGTAGTATTCGCCACATTCGGAAAGATCAATGGTGGTTTCCTGTCCGCCGGCATCACATCCAACTTGAGGCTCCGAAAGACAAAACGCACTCAACCATTCACGGGCAAGTTTGGGTAGGTAGTATTCCTTTTGTTCATCGGTACCATAGAGCATGACGGCTTTGCACCCGATGGACTGATGGGCCGAAACCATGACGGCAGTCGACCCACAATACTTGCCAAGAGTTTCAAGAACACGGTTGTAGCTGGTGATCCCCATGCCAAGCCCACCATATTCTTTCGGGATGGTCATGCCCAAGACACCGAGATCAAAGAGCTTTTGGATGACATGTTCGGGGATGTATTGCTCTTGGTCGATCTCAACGGACGGATGTTCGTTGAGCATATACGCTTCAACTTCAGCTACGAGTTGATCGCACTCAGCAGTCTCTTCGGGTGAGGTCTTGGCGATCTCTGGATACGGGAAGTAGAGCTCTTCGCGGAAGTTGCCCCAGAAGAGGTTTTTGACCGCACCCATCGTCGATGGTTCAGGCCCAAGAATCTGCTCGGCGTCGGCGATCATCTCTGCATCACGCGACGAGATGCCCTTCATCTTCTTCAGGTCAGCTTTGGTCGTCTCTGCCATGTGTCAACTCCTCAATCAAAGTCAATCGTTCGCGAAACAGTGCGCCTCGCGAACGGGTGTGTTGTTTTGTTATTTCTTTACGGTCTTTGAAAAGAATGCCTCGATTGCCTTTTGGGCAGGTTCAGTGTTGCGTAATTGTACCAGATGACTCCGTTCACTTTGCAATGCTGCTTGCCATCCTTGGTTGATCCCAACCCGTATCGCATCGAGCACCGCATCAGTGTGAAGCGATGACTCAATCGCTCCAGAAGCAGCAATCAGCGCCTTCTTGATGGTGTCGGTGTTGGTCGTTTGGATGCACCGCGAAGGGGTACCGGTGCGATTGGGTTTGGATTGTATGCTCAGCCAAGATTTGGCTGTTTCAATTAACGCATCGCGTGAAGTACAAGTTGCATCAAACATGCCCAATTCTTTGGCATCGGTAGATTTGAATGGGGTTCCGTTAGCCGTTGCAATCATTGCCGATTGGGGATCAATCCTTGCAGGGAGCAGGTTCGTCCCGCCCCATCCCGGACAAATTTTCAAGCCGGCCTCGGGAAGCCCGACAATGAAAGGCTTGGCGTCAGGATCAACCACTCCAATGAGCCCGTCGCAGTGCATGGCCAATTCCAACCCACCTCCGAGTGCGACCGAATGGATCGCAGCAGCTGTGGGGTAGGGGAGATCGGCGATTTTCTGGAACACCTTTGCGCCAAAGGTGAGATAGGTGTGCAATCCTGCGTCGTCAAGGGCCATAATCGCCTTGAGGTCTGCCCCGGCGACAAAGGCGCGGTCGGCATCCGATGCCAAGATCAAACCATCGAGATTCTCAGGCAGGGAATCGAGGGTTGCGTCGAGTTGCTTGAGTAGGTTTTGCTCAATTACCACCACCGGGCGCCCCGGTTGAGTGAGTGTCAAGATACCAATTTTTGCACCGTTGGATGCACTGGTGAGTTCTACAGGCAGGAGTTGGCTCGTCATGCGATTTCGATGTCCATGTCTTGCGAAGGACAGAGGGGAAAACAGCCCTGAGCAGCACCAAAGTCGCCCAAAGCGCACACCAGTTCGCAGCCAAGTGTGGACAGCATCCTATGCAAACCACCCGCAATTAGACACTCAACTTCTCCCATAAACCCCCCAACGCCTTGGCTGCTGTGTTCATCGCTTCAATCGTGATGCCAACGCCTTTTGCGCTTCAGGCGTTGCCAGTACCGAGGCGCTGAGCTTGGCCCCTTTGAGCACCATGGTCTCTTCGAGCGAGCCGTCGAGTTCGTTGAGGAGTTTTTTTGTAGCAGAAAGTGCTTTCGGGCCTCCGGTTGCCAAGCGACTGGCGAGGGTATGTGTCAGCTCGTCAAGCCCATTGCGGTCCTCAGCCAGGTGGTCGACAAGTCCGATATCAAAGGCTTCAATACCACTCATCACCCCGCCCATCAGCATGGCTTTTCGTGCTTTCCCTGCGCCGAGTTTTTTGACCACCCAAGGCGCAATCACCGCAGGGCAGATACCGAGATCCACCTCTGGGAATCCAAGCGTTGCGTCTTTATGCGATACCGTCACATCGCACACGCAGGTCAACCCGCACCCGCCTCCGATGGCAGCACCGTTGACCGATGCGACAACGATTTGGTGCAAGTTGCGAATTTTGAGTGTGAGTTTTGCCAGGTTCGTCAAGAGTTCTTCGCCCACCGATGCGTCGCCTGAGAGTTCAATCAGCACCGCCTTGAGATCCATTCCCGCACAGAAGGCTTTGCCGGCGCCGGTGAGAATCAGTACCGAAGCAGTTGATGTGGCTGCAAGCTCGTCGATTGCTTTGTGCATTGCATCGAGAATCTCGATCGACATCGCATTGCGTGCATTGGGTCGATTGATTGTCAGGGTCGCGATGAGCCCGTTGGTTTCGAGTAGCACTGGTTGATCCATTTCCATGTTCCTTTTCCCCAAAGTGCTTATTTCCAAAGTTTGGCAAGCCGTTCTTGTTCTTCTGGTGACCCTGTCAATGCCAACGACGCTTCAAGTCCTCGCTGGGCATTGTTGGTCATGGGCTGTGTGATTTCGTTGAGCCATGCCTTGGTTGCTTGGATTCCTAGGCCGGGCTTTCTGGTAAGTGTTTGGGCAATTTCGGTTGTTCGCTTGCGAAGATCAGCGGGCTGCTCGACAACCTCATGCACCAATCCGATGCGAAGAGCATCACGCCCAGAAATCAGCTCGGTGTCGAGAAGTCTTGTTCGCACTGGCCCTGCAGCGATCGATGCCATCATAAACGCAGCCGACACCGCAGGTGAGACCCCAATCTTGACGACCGGATATCCGAGTTTGGCTTGGGCATCCGCAACCACAATATCTGCCCCGCCGAGGAGCGCGCATCCGCCAGCCACCGCTGCTCCATGCACGCCCAGCACCACCGGAATCTCCATCGCCCGCATTGTGCGCACAACCGTTGATAACCCACTCAGAAGCGACCGCATCGTCTCGCCACCGGGATCGTCCGCACACATCTTCAAATCAAACCCGGCGCAGAACGACTTGCCTTTGCCAACAAGCACGACAGCGCGGGCTTTGTGCGCACAATCCTTGAGTTCGCGATCGAGCTGCTCAAGCATTGCAGGCACCAGCGCGTTGCGCTTGTCGGGTCGATTGAGCGACACGATTGCGATCTGATCTTGGTATTCAACTTGAATCATCCGATCAACCCCGCTGCGAACTTTGATGCCTTGATCAGTGCGTCATCGTCTATATTCGTAGTCAGCCCGGCATCCCGGATCGCCTGCACGAGTGCTGGTGTGGAAATATTCCCTGCCACCCGATTCCCATCGGTCGAAGCATACGGGCATCCACCCAATCCACCCGCAGCCGAATCAAACGATCGCACGCCGAGTTCCAATGCCAGTTGCACACACTCAACTGCATGGCCAAAGGTATCGTGCAAATGCAGCGTCAGCGTTGGGTCACCAAACGAGTTCGTCGATTCGCCATCGAGCCGATCAATCGCTTCCATAACCACCGGCTCAAGTGTCTCAGGAGTCGCCGCGCCGATGGTATCGCCTAGGTCAATCTCATCAATCTCCATCGCCAGCAATCGCGTCATCACATCGCCGACCGATTCAGGATTGATCACCCCATCAAACGGGCACTGGACAATGCACGAAACATACCCCCGCACCATCAACCCATGCTCATGGGCCTTGGCAACTACAGGCTCAAATCGCGCGAGCGTTTCTTCGATCGTCGCATTCGTGTTTTTGAGTGAGAAACCTTCCGAAGCAGCAGTAAAAACCGAAACCTTGTCGATCAGCCGTTCGATACCATGGTCTTGGCGGGCCTTTTGGTTGACGACGATCGCCGCATCCAATCCCCGCTCATTGGGTACCAATGCCGAGTAGATCACATCTTCGGGTTTGGTCGGCGCGAGCAGGTCAAACACTGCTGCGGCATCGCCAAGCTGGGGGATCCACTTTGGACTTACAAAGCTCGAAACCTCCACTTCGGCCACCCCGGTTTGCTGAACCAGCATGGCCAGTTTGGCCTTGGTGGCGGTCTCAATGATCGCCGACTCGGCTTGCAAACCATCGCGTGGGGAGACATCGGTGATGCGGATTGGGTTATTCGCACTCATACCTGAAGCACGCCCGTCTTGAAATCACCGGAGTAATCCCACCCTTGATTCGCTGTGCGCAACGCTTCAATCAATTCTTCTCGTGTCTTGTGAGGTTCAATGATCCGATCGACCCAGCCTCGGGCTGCCCCATGTCGAATATCCTGCTGTTCGTTGTATGAGTCCCGCACCGCATCAAGAATCATCTTGTGGGTCTCAGCGTCGATTTCTTCGCCCTTGCGTGCCCGTGATCGTTCTTCGATCATCGCCAGCACACCCGTCGCCGATCCCGCACCCATCACGGCACATTTACTGCCAGGCCAGGCAAAGGCCAAGAACTGGTCAAAGGCTCGTCCGCACATCGCATAGTTGCCTGCGCCGAATGAGCCGCCGAGAATGATGGCGATTTTGGGGACGATGCAGTTGGACATGGCATTGACGAGTTTGGCACCCGATCGGATGATCCCCGCTTGCTCGGAATCTCGCCCGACCATGAACCCGGTGGTGTCGTGGAGGAAGATGATTGGGATTTTACGCTGGTTGCAATCCATGATAAACCGCGAGGCTTTGTCCGCCGAGTCGTCATAAATAACCCGAGGCATGTTGGTCGATTTGCTCGGGCCGGCCTTACCCCCGGGCATCTGGCGGGTGGTGAGTCTGCACTGGTTGGCGACGATCCCCGCGGGGATGCCTCCGATGTTGGCATAGCCACAGACGAGGGATTCGCCGTAGGTTGCTTTGTATTCATCGAAGTCGGGTTCGAGTGTTTTGTGTCCCTCTGCGTTGGGCACAGCACGCGAATCGACGATGCAATGGATGATCTCCTTGACATCGTACTGCTTGCCCGGCTCGTCGGTGAAGATGTCGTAGATGTCGTTGCCATTGCGGAAGGATTGGATATTCGTATCGGTAATCTCTTCGCAGTTGGCATCGGGGTATTTACTGACCAGCGAGCGCAGGCGTTGCAAACACGCTTGATCCGTCGGCTCATGGAAATCAATCGTCCCCGCAATCTCGGCGTGCATCGTCGCCCCGCCGAGTTCTTCGTCTGTCACATCCTGCCCGATCGCAGCCTTGACCAATGCCTGCCCAGCGAGATACAACCCGGAACCCTCGGTCATCAACAGCGTATCGCACATGACGGGCAGATACCCGCCCCCCGCCACACAGAACCCCATGATCGCTGCGATCTGCGGAATCCCGTCGGCACTGATCTTGGCGTTGTTGCGGAAGATCCGCCCGAAGTCATCCGTATCGGGGAACACATCCTCTTGCATCGGCAGGTACACCCCCGCCGAATCGACCAGATAGAGCAACGGCAAGTTGGCCATGTGGGCGATGGTCTGGGCGCGGATGATCTTTTTGCAGGTCATCGGAAAGAACGCCCCGGCTTTGACCGTCGCGTCGTTGGCGACGATCATGTGCCGTTTGCCCGCAACCACGCCAATCCCGACGACCACGCCCGCGCCCGGTGCGCCGCCAGCTTCTTTATACATCTCATACCCAGCCCAGAGCCCAAGTTCTTGGAAGTGGGTATCCCCATCGACGAGCAGATCGAGCCGTTCGCGGGCGGTGAGCCGAGATTTGGCGTGCTGGCGTGCGATGGCTTTTTCGCCGCCACCGAGTTTAATCTGTGTTTCGATCGCCAGAAACTCATCGGTCAGGGTGCGGAGGGTCGCTGGGGGGGTATCACTCATAGTCGTAGAGGATAGGAGTCAAAGCGGGTTTCTTCCCAATCCAGATGCGAACCTCAGGGATTGGAGAGAGAAAGAAAAGAGCACCGATTCGGAATATGATCGGCCCAGACCCATACACAGGAGCTTTGCCATGTTCGGATTCCCACCCCTGCCACCGTTTGAGGGGCTTCACCCTATCGCAGTCCATTTTCCGATCGGAATCCTTGCGATTGCGTGGGTGCCGATGGTGATCGGTGTGCTTGATACAAAGCGTCGAACGACCTGGCTGCTCTCTGGGCTTTTGCTTTTAGTGCTTGGCACAGCGTTCCTCTTCGGCGCGGTACTCACCGGCGAAGCCACCGAGGAGTTCGTTGAATACGCGCCGCAATATTCATCACAAATCATCGAAGACGCGATGCACGAGCATGAGGAACTTGGCGAACTGGTCCGCAATCTCTTCATCGGCATCACGATCATCTACCTCGCTGCCTTCATCGCGTATTGCAAGATGCCTGAAACCAAGAAGAAATTTGTCGGCGTGGTCGGGTCGCTGCTCGTTGGAATCACCTATTTCATCGGCACCATGGCTTTGGCCAATGCCGGGCATCAGGGTGGGATGCTTGTCCACGACCTCGGGGTCCAAGCACCGATGGGAAGCGTGAGTACGCCCCAAACGCCCGGATTCCCCAGTGCAGCAAGTCCATATCGCGATGATGATGACGATGATGATTGATAAGCGTTGATCTCCCAACGAGATACAAAAATTTTCACCCAAACGGCACCCTGACATTGACAAGGTGTTTGGTGTCTGGTATAGTCGCTGTGTCAGGCCCGCGTGCAGCACCGCCCCTGGCCGGATTTGTGGTTGGTAAGGATATCAACCCGCCCGATCCTGTGCTGATCCCCGTGCGCCCGCAAGGCTGAGGGGCTGATGCAAGAAGTCAGCCTCAACATCGCCCGAGGCTCCGCATGGCAAGCCTGAAAGGCAACGACAATATGGCCAAGTCCAAAAAAGCAATCGAGCACAAGCCTCTCCCCGCCAACGAAACGCAGAAGAAACAAGCGCTCGATCGGGCACTTGCCCAGATCGATCAAGCTTTCGGCAAAGGCTCGATCATGCGCCTTGACGAAGAGGCATACAACAATATCCCCGGTATTTCCACCGGTGCTCTTTCGCTTGACCTTGCCCTCGGTGGCAAGGGTATTCCTCGTGGGCGCATCGTCGAAATCTTCGGCCCGGAATCCTCTGGTAAAACAACCCTCGCCCTCACTGTCCTCGCCCATGCCCAAAAAGCCAACGGCGTCGCTGCTTTTATTGATGCAGAACACGCTCTTGACCCCTCATGGGCACGCAAAATCGGGGTCAATATCGATGACTTGTTGGTCTCTCAACCAGACACTGGCGAGCAGGCACTCGAAATCTGCGAGCTCCTCGTTCGTTCCAATGCGGTCGATGTGATTGTGGTCGACTCGGTTGCGGCGCTTATTCCTCGTGCGGAGATTGAGGGGGAGATGGGGGATACGGTTGTTGGATTGCAGGCAAGATTGATGTCGCAGGCGATGCGCAAACTCACTGGCGTGATCGCTCGTTCGAGCTGCACCGTGATCTTCATTAACCAGATCCGCGAGAAGATCGGCGTGATGTTCGGCTCGCCTGAAACCACCCCCGGCGGACGAGCGCTCAAATTCTACTCCTCCGTCCGCCTCGATATTCGACGCACCGGGTCGATCAAAGATGGCGATATCACGGTAGGTAATCATGTTCGCGTGCGTGTTGTCAAGAACAAAGTTGCGCCGCCGTTCCGTCAGTCGGAGTTTGACATTATGTTCAACGAGGGCATTTCGATTAACGGTGATCTTCTCGATCTGGGTGTCGAAGAGAAGATTATCCAGAAATCGGGCGCGTGGTACTCCTACGGGGAACTTCGCATGGGCCAGGGACGGGAAAAGGCCAAGGAATTTTTGGCTGAGCATCCAGACCTCTTCGCCGAGATTCGAGAGAAAATCCTTGATATCCGTATGCCTAATCGCAACAAGACCCACGCTGAGATCGAGGCTGCGAATCAGGGTGAGGAATCCACAGAACCCGATTTTGCCACGGCGAAGTAGCCCACTTCTCATGCTGGGAGTTGCCAAACCAAGGGGCGGTGTCAATGATCTACTCGCTGCGGATGTGGCGGAATTGGTAGACGCGCTTGGTTCAGGTCCAAGTGGGAGTAAAATCCCGTGGAGGTTCGAGTCCTCTCATCCGCATTCAAGCTTAACAAAGGCCGACGATTGCCGGCCTTTGTTCATACACGGCCTTTTTATTCGCTCATTCGTTCGTACATACCATGAACGCAATGATTTAAATTTGTTCAGCCCATAACCCTCTGCCTTGGTCAAGCACCTATACCTTTATCGCCTACGCAGCGGCCTTCAATGTGGCTTTGGCGAACAGGATGAATTGCTTGCGGGGCGGTTCCGAAGCGAAGAACCACTGATACGCTTGATTGCCCTGCTCACACGCTCGCACACCTAGCGCGGCCGTACTCGGACGGACGCATATTCGCAAAAGCCCGACGATACAACCCACTCGCGCGACCGTTGGGACCCCAAACCGTCGTCGGGCATAACTCGGCACGCTGACCGGCCTTCAAACTTAGCCCGCTAAAAAACTCCAACAGCGATTTTCTTGATGTTCATTTTCGGGCACTTTCTCGGTCTCAAAACCTTCCGTTGAGAGGTCGGATATGGTGTTTTATGAGAGGCTCAATCCTGGTAAAATGAGTTGCTTAGAAACTATCTCAAAACCCACCCGATAGCCGATAAACGCTCTGGTCATGGATGACCAGAAGGAGGTGCCAGGATGGCTAAACGACATCAACGACGAAAAACGCAACCCACAATCTGGCGGTGTC
>Ga0256839_1006455_pt1 | contig 10256 bp, 8 predicted proteins | sample 354166metaG_FD_185968 | JGI IMG/M metagenome (GOLD analysis project Ga0256839, IMG submission 185968) | Hydrothermal vent microbial communities from Mid Atlantic Ridge, Atlantic Ocean - 354-166 | ecosystem: Environmental > Aquatic > Marine > Hydrothermal vents | place: Atlantic Ocean: Mid... | reverse complement strand
AATCGGCAGTGCCGGTCACAATATCATTATCCCAGGCCGCCGACCCGTTGGAGCTGATCTGCCCGTTACGAATAACCCGCCGGTTGGCATAGTTGTTCTGATTGCCCACCGCTGCATGCACATCCAGCGGTTCGCTAAGCTGAATGCGCCGCCCGCCCAGATCCAGCGATTCGTGATCGGTGAAATTGAACAGGGCCGCAAGCGCACGTTTCAGGGCTTCGGTTTCATTGCCAAACGCGGCTTCATAGGTTTTATAATCATAATTACTGGTGATTTGCAGGCGTGCGCTATCTGGCATTACCAGCGTGCCCTCAAACCGGATCGGCGCGTTGATGGTGATGGTTGACCCTACAAAATATGTGCCCTCGGAAACCACAATTTCCCGGCCATCCGCGGCTGCATCCGCCAGTTCAAACGCGACCGTATCATCGGTTATGCCATCGCCAACAGCACCGTAATCGCGCACATCGACCCAACCCATCAGATCACGGTGAAAAATAGAGGTCTTGTCCCTGATTTCAACCGATTCAATGCGCACCACAGCGCCATTATCACCCAGCATATCCAGGCCAATATGGCCATAAACCGGCGCCGTGCCCCAGATCATGTCAACGCCTGTCCGTTCACCGGAGCCAATGATCGCTGAAATTTCATAGATGCGGCCATAAGTGTCCGGCAAAATTGCCGGCCCGGTGCCATCCAGACCCGGAACATTTGCCCCACCCGCATCGCCTGGCCAAGCAGCGATCCGTAAAGATGGAAACAGCCCGCTTAGCACTTTGAACCGCACTGTAACCTGCAAATAACAACCCGGCAAAATTGGAACCTCGCCCATATAGCGCAATTTTTGGGTTGTGTCGGTTTTTTGCAGCTCCAGACAGGGGCCAAAATCAGGGTCGCTGGCCACCAGCGAGGCATTTGCAGCCCCGTTATACGTGGCCGAACCCGGCGTTCCGTCTTCGCTTGACCAATCGTCCAGACCATCAATAAATGCGGGTGGCATAAAATCCAGCCCATCGGTAATTGCCTTATTCATTCATAAACCCTTTCGCGGTTTCCAAACGCCATTGCCCTGCGCAAGTTACGCCAGGCATTGCCAAATCTCTCATGAGGGGATCGCACAGCTTTGCGACTGCATGGAAAATTAAGCTAAAATTGTAAGGAAAGGGTGAATGGTGCGTACGGTGGGGGGATTGGATTGCTATACGAAGCTTTGTTACCGTTAGCTCAATATACGCGAAACACCTATTCAACTATTTACGTCGCGTAACGGTTGGGCAGGTGTCAGATTGCAAAGGTGCAGAAAAACTACTGGATGAATTTCCTGCCGCCAAATACCTTCTGGCGGATCGGGGCCATGATGCGGACTGGTTCAGAGAAGGCCTGCTGGATAAGGAAATTATACCCTGCATTCCCTCCAATAAGAACCGAAAAATCCAGATTTATTATGACAAAGCCTCGTATAAACAGCGACATAAGGCCGAAAATATGTTCGGCCGGCTTAAGGATTGGAGGCGCATATAACCCGATATGACCGATGTGCACACACATTTTCCTCCGCAACCTGCATCGCCGCTATCGTCATTTTCTGGCTGTAATGAGTCCTGACCCTGGGCGAGAATTTGCAACATGCACCGGATTATTTTCATCCTGAATATTAATAGAAATATAAAAATCGCCTAAGTTCAAAGCATTAAGGGACGGTTAAGTCTTTTTACATAACCTGTTAAGAAAAAATTGCATTTTGCGTGCGTTGCTGGAATCCTGTGCAGTTTGCAAAATAAAAAATTTGCCAATTGCAAAAAGCAACTAAAAAACCACGTCTTTCCGGCTGTTTTTACGGCCTCTGGCTTGCAACGCTGTTGTAAGAGTGAACTAATTCAGGAGGTCAAAATGATCAATCTTTCCAAAAGCTTAAGAAGTGTGGCGGTTTTTGTTGTGGTATCTGCTTGGGTGGGCGGTGCTGCCGCAGCGCAGGACACAATGTTGACATTAACCAACTCTATAACCGGAGCAGAAATATTGCTAACCGAGGATGGCGTTATGGGGCTTGATCAGGTGACGATGAGTACAACCAATGAATTTGTTGATGAAATGACCGTATTTAGCGGGCCGTTGGCGCGGGATGTGGTGGCGCTGCTGGGCGGCGGTGCTGGGGATGCGGTGGTGCTTACAGCGGTTAATGATTATTCAATCGAGGTTCCGGTGCAGGATTTTATCGATTACGACGTGGTTTTCGCTCATTCCACCGATGGTGAGCGGCTTTCGATGCGTGACAAAGGCCCGATCTGGGTGGTTTACCCGATGTCCGATAACCCCGAGTTGCGTGACCCCACTTATAACGCCCGCCTTATTTGGCAGCTTGTCAGTGTGGAAATCAAATAAATGAAGGGTAATCCATCCTTTACCAGCCTGATATTTATCAGCCTTTTGGCTGTTGCTGTCGGGCTGGCTGGTTTTGGTTTTTTATCGTTCAAGAAGGATCTGGCCGCGCTTAATAAATCCAACCAGGAAAATATTTCCTGGTCGGCCATGCAGTTGGAGCACGAATTGCTGCGCTTTCAGGAATCGCTGCTTGCTTTTAAGTATGGCGAAGATATGACCGAGCGGCAGCTGAACCGGCGCTTTGATATTTTATGGAGCAGGGTGGCGATATTTCAGCGGGGCCGAGTCGGCGAGCGGCTGCGCAGCTATGATTCCGAAGCCGATGTTCTGGGCCGTCTTTTTGCAGAAATCCAGCGCGAAGCCCCGACCGTTGAAAATATCGGGTCTGCCTCGGATCAGGAAATTGACGAGATACACGATGCTCTTGACCGGTATTCTGTTGAAATGCAGGATTTAAGCAAAGCTATTTTTGTTGGCGAGGAAAAGCTGCGCTCCGACCTGAACGCCCAGATGCGCAGTAGCGCCAACACCACCCTTGGGCTTAGCATTGCATCGGTGATATTTTTATTGATTGGTTTGGGTATAAGCAGTTGGCAGGGGCGCAGGTATAAAAACCTTGCCCATAAAAACAAAACACTGGCAGACGTCGCTGAAAATGCCAGCCAGTCCAAAACCCGGTTTTTAACCATGATGAGCCATGAGCTAAGAACCCCCATGAACGGAGTTTTGGGGTTGTTGGCTTTGTTGCGACAAAGCAAAGCCACCGAGCCGCAGGAAAATATTATAGAACAGGCCGAACGGTCAGCGCGGCAAATGATCGGCATGCTGACCGATATTCTGGATTTTGCCACATTGCAAAATAACGATATCGAACTAGAAGCAAAACCGTTTGAGGTTGTGCAGCTTGTCGAAACCATAAAAGACCTTTTTGCCCCCGAAGCGCGGCGCGCCGGGATTGAATTTAATGTGGTCTATGCCAAAGATGGTCCCTTGCGTATTTCCGGCGACTTCCGGCGGCTGAAACAGGTTTATACCCAGCTGGCCAGCTATTTTATGGATTTGGCCGGTGTTAAATCCATTTCGATGGTATTTAATGTTGAAGATTCCGAATTAAAAGCCGAAATCATGTTGGAATATGCATCAACAGGCGCAGCTTGGAGCCCTGATCTGGTGCTTGGCGGGCGGGCGGATAGTGACGATAATTTTGCCGCTGATGCGCTTGGCCCCGCCGTTGCCCGTGGGCTGATTTCCAAGATGGAGGGTAAAATCAGCTTGCTCCCGCCACGGGATAATCAGGTGGTGATCGCGGTTTCGGTGCCGGTTTTGCCGTTGGAACTATCAGTGGTAAATGTGAAGTTGGAGATGTCTTCGGATGTGATGGAAAGCATTTGTAAAACCGCTTTGCGCGATGCGCCCGTCAGTTTTCAGGCGCCAAAATACGCAAACGAGGTCCATGTGATATTATTTGAAACCGGTGGCCTTGACGAGGCAGGAAAGGTTGCCGACTTGCATAAAATCTATTCCAAGGCATTGATTATTGCCATTGGCCATCCGATTAATCCCGACATTTTTGATTCAGTCGTTCAAATTCCTACCCAGATATCTGAAAAGATCGGGCCGGTAATTGATGCGCTTGCGTCATAATTCGCTAACCAAATTGAAATACTAAGTGTATAAATCAACCCTGACACGAATAGAATCAATGTATTTTCGGGAAACCAATGCCAGCAACTGAAAAGCCGATTTCATGGGAAACACCCACCGCAGCAGACGGCGTGCGGCACCAACAGTTGTTTGCCCATGACATTCGTTCAGCCCTTGGCGGGGTTTTGGGGGGCTTGTCATTGATTGCGGATGAAAGGCTGACCAAGGATGACCGGGTTCATTTCAGTCGGGCCAATGCATCAGCCAAAATGTTGCTTGGGCTGCTTGACGCGGCCAATACCGGTTCTGCCAAGTCAGCGGATGAAGGCTGGGTCGACCCTGCTGCAGCCATTGAACAATTGCAAGACCGCTGGCTGGGCGAGGCAATCGAAAAAGGCATTAACCTTGGCTTTTCATGGGATAAAACCAGAATTACCGTGCCACAAATTTCGGCACTGGATTTCCAGCGGGTGTTTAACAATATCATTGGCAATGCCGTTAAATTCACCTCAACAGGTGAGATTTCGGTGGCTTTTGGGCTGGATGTGGAAAACAGGTTTTATGGCATTGTCCAAGATAGCGGCCCGGGGTTTTCAACCGATGCGCTTGAAAACCTGTTTGCCTTTCAAAATCGTTCTGAAAACCCTGACAAGGCGGGGTCGGGCATGGGGTTGTTTATTGCTAAGCGTCTTGTCGATGCAGCCAGCGGGGAAATTCTGGTTGAAAACGACATTCGCGGCGGCGCAAAAGTTTCGGTTGTATTGCCGGCTGTGGCTGTTTCTGCGCCGGCACCAATAAAACAAACCGCCAGGAAAAACGATTTGCCGGATCTTTCCCATCTAAAAATTCTGATGGCCGAAGACAATCTGACCAACCAACTGGTGGTTACCCAAATGCTGCGGGCGATGGGGGCGGATTGCGTAATTGCCTCGGACGGTGTCGAGGCTATGGAGCGGTTTGAGGAACAGGAATTCGATATTGCCCTGATCGACATTGAAATGCCGCGCATGTCTGGGCTAGAGGTCATGCGGAGCATCCGAAGCCGCAAGGATGGTAAATCCGTAACGCCGCTGGTGGCCCTGACGGCCTATGTTTTACCCGAACATCAAGACCGGATCAATGCTGCGGGCGCAAATGGCCTGATTGCAAAACCGCTGACCAATATTGCTGATTTTGGGCGCAGTATTCTGTCTTATGTGGATAAAAATCCGGTGGAAACCAGTGCAGAAACAGCCGTGTCAGATGTTTCGGGCGAAAATTGCATTGATATGGCCATCTACGACGGCTTGGCTGAAATGATCGGCAAAGAATCGATGCTTGAGCTGTTGGGCAAGGTCAAAACCGATATCGAAAATGTTAAACAAGGCATTATTGACGGGATGCGTGACAAATCCGGCGCGGTTATTGGCACGAACACCCATATTCTGATTTCGGTTGCTGGTGCGATTGGCGCGGTTGATCTGCAACATGCAGCGCAATCGTTAAATACCCTATCCAAAACCACAAACTGGGCCGAAATAGAGACCGGGTCGGATATTTGTCTGAAAGGATGTGATCCGGTGCTGAGTTTTGTTGAATCGCAAATTCAGGGCGGGTAACCTGTTGACATGACCCGATCAATTCTCCTTGTCGAAGACACACAATCGCTTGCGATGGTTTACCGTGCGGTTCTTAAAAAGAACGGGTTTCAGGTAGAAAGCGCCAAATCGCTGTTTGAAACCCGCAATGCCATTGCTGCGCGGGAATTCAGCACCGTTTTGCTGGACCTGATGCTGCCCGATGGCGATGGTATGGATGTCATTTCCGAAATTCTGGGCAGCAATCCGGAAACCAAGGTTATTGTGATCACCGCCAACGGGTCTATCAATCGTGCCATTGATGCCATGCGCCTTGGTGCGTTTGATTATCTGGTGAAACCGTTTGATGAAAAACGGCTGATCGATGCAGTTCGCAATGCAGATAAAACTTTTGTGGAGGCAGTTAAAAACCCCGAAACCGCAGCGATTAACGATCAGGGGTTCAAGGGTTTTATCGGCCTGTCCCCTACAATGGTCGATATTTACAAGATGATCAACAATATTGGCCGTTCATTAGCCACAGTATTTATCACCGGCGAAAGCGGCACGGGCAAGGAGGTCGCAGCGCAGGCCATTCACGGGGTTTCGGGGCGCTCCAAAGGCCCGTTTGTGCCGCTGAATTGTGGGGCTATTCCGGCAGATCTGCTGGAATCAGAGGTTTTTGGCCACCTGAAAGGGTCGTTTACCGGTGCAATTGCCGATAAAAAAGGCGCGGCGGCCATGGCATCGGGTGGCACTTTGTTTCTGGATGAAATCTGCGAAATGGATATGGCCTTGCAGACCAAATTGCTGCGTTTTCTTGAAACCTCGAAAATTCAGCCGGTCGGTGCCACTGCGCCGGTTTCGGTGGATGTGCGGATTTTATGCGCCACCAATCGCAACCCCGAAGAAGAGGTCCGCCAAGGCCGGTTTCGCGAAGACCTGTATTATCGCTTACATGTGGTCCCGATCCACATGCCGGCTTTGCGCGACCGGCGGCAGGATATTCTGGCGATTGCGCAAAGCAAACTGGTGGAATTTGCCATCGAGGAAGGCAAAGATTTTGTCGAATTTTCAGATGATGTAAAAGAACATCTTTTTTCGCTGGATTGGCCGGGAAATGTGCGCCAACTTCTGAATGTCTTACGAAATATTGTGGTTTTGAACGATGGTAAAATTGTCACCATGGATATGCTGCCGGCCGAGGTAAAAGCAAAACAAGCCGCGCAACCCAACGCGAAAACCCAAATACCGGATGCGGCTGATACCGGCGATACCCCCCCTGAAACTCCGGCCCCATTACCTTTTATTGAAAAAACACTGGCATCGATGGAGCGTGAATTTGTCGAGGCCACCATTGAATATTGCAACGGCTCCGTGCCTAAAGCTGCGCAAATTCTGGATGTGTCGCCTTCAACCATTTATCGCAAACGCGAGATGTGGAAAACCCGCTGAAGTTTCGCGAATCCCTTGCATACACATGCACACTGGGCGCATACTCCGGTTTGAAAGAGGCCTGATATGTCATTATTTAACGCTGCAAAATCCGTGCGTGAAAACGCCCATGCCCCCTATTCGAACTTCCATGTCGGGGCGGCATTACGCACCGCATCGGGGGTGATATTTTCAGGCTGTAACGTCGAAAATGCCGCTTACCCCGAAGGCACCTGCGCCGAGGCAGGCGCCATTGCTGCCATGGCTGCCGCCGGAGAGCGGGTGATTGTGGAAATTCTGGTGATGGCCAATGCGGACCAGCCGGTAACACCTTGCGGGGGGTGCCGCCAGAAAATATCCGAATTTGCTGATAAAGACGCAGTGGTGATCATTGCATCCCCCAAAGGCGAGCAATTTCGCACCACGGTTGGTGAATTATTGCCGGGGTCGTTTGGCCTTGCCCATCTGGGCAAAAGCTGATGCTGGCGCAAGAAATCATTGCCGCCAAACGCGATGGGCGGGAATTAACCAAAGCAGAGTTGGGTTTTTTTATTGATGGAATCGCGGACGGCTCGGTTTCCGGCGAACAGGCAGCCGCATTCGCCATGGCGGTATATTTTCAAAAAATGACAATGGCTGAACGCGTAAATCTGACCAAAGCCATGCGTGACAGCGGCGATGTTTTGACATGGAATTTGCCCGGCCCGATACTTGACAAACATTCCACCGGCGGGGTTGGCGACAATATTTCGTTAATGCTGGCACCGGCCTTGGCGGTTTGCGGGGCGTTTGTGCCGATGATTTCGGGGCGGGGTCTGGGCCATACCGGCGGCACGCTGGATAAATTCGATGCCATTCCGGGGTATCAAACCCAGCCGGATATCGAAACACTGCGCCGTGTTACCCGCAAAGTCGGCTGTGCAATTATCGGCCAAACGGGGCAGGTCGCGCCTGCGGATAAACGGCTTTATGGCATTCGTGATGTCACCGCGACAGTTGAATCGATTGATCTGATCACCGCATCAATTCTGTCCAAAAAACTGGCCGCGGGGCTGGACGGGCTGGTGCTGGATGTGAAATGCGGCAGCGGTGCTTTTATGAATAGCGTTGCGCAAGCACGGGATTTGGCGCAAAGCCTCGTCGAGGTTGCCAATGGCGCGGGCTGCGCCACCACCGCGCTGATCACCGATATGAACGAACCGCTGGCACGCGCGGCGGGCAATGCAATTGAGGTCGAAAACGCGGTAAATTTCCTGACGGGCAAAGAAATCGACAGCCGGTTATGGGATGTTACCATCGCCTTGGGTGCAGAGCTGTTGGCAAATTCCGGCCTTGCGGATGGGGCCAAAGCGGGGGTTGCACAAATGCAAAATGCCTTTCAATCCGGCGCAGCAGCAGAAAAATTTGGCCAGATGGTTGCAGCACTTGGCGGGCCGGTGGATTATGTTGAAAATATGGAAAAATACCTGCCCCGGTGCGATTTTATTGAGGAAATTTACGCTGAAAAACAAGGGTTTGTCAGCAAAATTGATACCAAAAATGTCGGTATGGCGGTGGTTGAACTTGGCGGTGGTCGCCGTCAATCCAGTGATGTGATTGACCACGCCGTCGGGCTGGACTGGCTGGCGGGCATTGGGCAAATGGTTGATGGGGAACAACCGATTGCGCGTATCCATGCCAAAAACCAACACAGTTTAGAGGCCGCCAAAAAGCGCATTTTGACGGCCTATGAGGTTTCGGACAGCCCTGTTGATGAAATGCCCCTGATTATTGAGCGCATAACATCATGAGCCGCGCGTTTTTACTGATCATGGATTCGGTGGGCATCGGCGGTGCGCTTGATGCAGATAAATTTGGCGATCAAGGGTCAAACACCTTGGGCCATATCGCGCGGGAATGCGCGGCGGGGCGCGCCGATATTGGCCGCAAAGGGGTGTTGAAACTGCCAAACCTGTGTCAATTGGGGCTTGGTTCTGCCGCCAAATTGGCAACAGGGGCTTTGCCCGCGGGTTTGACTAAAAACCCTAATGCCTGTTTTGCAGCGGCAAACGAGGTATCAAATGGCAAAGACACCCCGACCGGACATTGGGAATTAACCGGCGTGCCGGTGCCGTTTGACTGGCACTATTTTCCCGATACCCAACCGTGTTTTCCCGAAGATAAAATCAAAGAATTTATCCGCCGTGCTGAATTGCCGGGGATTCTGGGGGATAAACATGCCTCTGGGTTGAAAATCATTGCCGAATTTGGCGAAGAACATATGCAAACCGGCAAGCCGATTTGTTATACCTCGGGTGATAGCGTGTTTCAGATTGCCGCCCATGAACAAAGTTTTGGTTTGGCGCGGCTGTTGGAAATATGCCGGATCGCTGCTGAAATATTTCATCCGATGATGGTCGGGCGGGTGATTGCGCGGCCTTTTATTGGCACTGATAAAACGGGCTTTCAACGCACGCCCAACCGGCATGATTATGCAATTTCGCCGCCGGATGATACGCTTTGTGATCGGGTTGTTGCAGCGGGTGGGCAGGTTTTGGCAGTTGGAAAAATCGCCGATATTTTCTCCAATCGCGGTATTAGTCAGGTTTTTAAGGGCAAAGACGATATGGCGCTGGTGGATCATACGGTTGCCTTGATGGATAAGGCCCGAAACGGCGATCTGGTTTTTGCCAATTATGTCGAATTTGACAGCCTGTATGGGCATCCGCGCGATGTTGCGGGCTATGCCCGAGCATTGGAAAAATTTGACGCGCGCCTGCCTGAAATTCTGGCAGGGCTACGCCAAGATGATTTGCTGGTAATTTCGGCCGATCACGGCAATGACCCGACATGGCATGGTAGCGAACATACCCGCGAAAGGGTGCCGGTTTTACTGACAGGGCCAAATATTGCCCCGGCAAATCTGGGGCAAATCGCATTTGCGGATGTGGGGGAAACCATCGCCAGCCATCTGGGGCTGGCCAAAGGAAAACACGGGGAGAACATCATTGACTGAATGGCGCGATATTGCAAAAACCGAAATCCATCTGCATCTGGAAGGCGCGGCACCGCCCGATTTTATCCGGCAACTGGCCAGTGAGAAAAAAGTCGACATGTCCGGCGTGTTTGATGGGGATGGCAATTACCAATGGGTTGATTTTGTCGATTTTCTGAAAACCTATGAACGCGCCTGCGAGGTGCTGAAAACCCCTGAGGATTTCAAACGTCTGGTCGAGGCAGTATTGGCTGAATCCGCCA
>Ga0256839_1006454_pt1 | contig 10259 bp, 10 predicted proteins | sample 354166metaG_FD_185968 | JGI IMG/M metagenome (GOLD analysis project Ga0256839, IMG submission 185968) | Hydrothermal vent microbial communities from Mid Atlantic Ridge, Atlantic Ocean - 354-166 | ecosystem: Environmental > Aquatic > Marine > Hydrothermal vents | place: Atlantic Ocean: Mid... | reverse complement strand
AACGGATCGAACACGCGTTCCAGATCGGGCTCGGGGATGCCCTCGCCATTGTCGGTGACCGTGATGCGGGCGACACCATCAGCGGCTTGTGCGCTGACCCGCGCGCGTTGGCCGTAGCGAATGGCGTTCTCGAACACATTGCGCAAGGCGCGGCGCATCGCGACGGGTTTGATGCGGACCACGATCCCGGGCTGTGCCTGCAGGCTGACGTCCCCCGCCACGGCGGCCATGTCGTCCGACAATTCCTTTAGAAACTCCGCAAGATCAACAGTTTGCATTTCTTCCGCCGTCACCATCCCGCGCGCGAAGGACAAGGTCGACTCGACCATCTCCTGCATTTCCTCGATGATGGCCGCCAGCCGTTCGCGGGTTTCGTCATCCTCGACCATTTCGGAACGCACCCGCATTGCCGTCAGCGGAGAGCGCAGGTCGTGCCCCAGGGCCGCCAGCAACCGCGTGCGTTCCGAGACGAAGCGCGACAGCCGAGCCTGCATTTCGTTGAAGGCGCTGGTCAGGCGGCGCAATTCTTCGGGCCCCTGCTCGGACAGCGGATCAACCTCTTCGCCCCGCCCCAGCCGCTCGGCTGAGCGCGCCAGTTTGCGCAGAGGGCCGGTCAACCGGCTGAGCGCCGTCCAGACGATGATCGCAATAATGATCGTTGTCAGCCCGAAACTGAAATATGACGCCCAGGGCCACTGGATTGGCGGCCGGTGGAACCGAGTCGACACATTGAGCCAGCGCCCGTCTTTCAGTGAAATGGCCAGTTGCATCTCGACTGAAGCAAGGTCGATCCCCATCATCTGGTCGTGCATGCGGGCCATTTCGGCCCCGGACGCCGTGGATGGGCGACGAGCTGCTGACGGGTGCAGTTCGACGCGCACCTCATGGGCGTTGGCGTCATCCAGAAAGCTGCGGACCCGTTCAGCGATACTGCCAATTGCATCATGGTCAAGGTGGTCGACCGCTGGCTCGTCATCCAGTGAAAACCGCACCAGGGGCGAATCGGCGGCGCGCAGGATGTCGCCCTGAAGCTCTTCGGGGGCGGCCTCGAGCAGGCGCGCGACATTGGCCGCCCTCCCCGCCGCCTCCAGCCCGAGGGCAGCCCGCACGGCAAGGCCGCGTTCGTCGACGAACAGCCAGAGGCTCATCCCCTGAATGACGACGAAGGTTGCCAGGATCACCAGAACCAGCTGACCGCGCAAGGTCCGGGGCAACAGCCGGCGCATCATAGTTGAACCACGTCCGTGTTCAGGCTGTATCCCCCACCCCGCACTGTCGTGATGATTGTGGGTCGGCCCGCGTCAGGCTCAATCTTGCGCCGCAGCCGGCTGACCTGGTTGTCAATCGTGCGGTCGAACATCTGCGCTTCGCGGCCCGATGTCAGGTCAAGCAACTGGTCGCGAGACAGAACGAACCGAGGCCGCTCCAGAAAAATCGTCAGCAGCTTGAATTCGGCCGTGGTCAGCGCCTGTTCGGTGCCGGTTTCGACATGGGTCACCACACGCCGATCGGCATCGAAAATCCAGTCGGCAAATCGCACCTTTTGCCCGGACAGGCGGCCGGCCACCGGCTCGTGGCGCGCCCGGCGGCGCAGTATGGCCTTGATGCGCGCCAGCAATTCGCGCGGGTTGAACGGTTTGGGCAGGTAGTCATCGGCTCCGATTTCCAGGCCCACGATACGATCGGTCTCTTCTCCCAATGCGGTCAGCATCAGGATCGGCGTATCGCCCTGTGCGCCGAGGCGCCGACAAACCGACAGCCCATCCTCACCCGGCATCATCACATCCAGCACGATCAGGTCAAACCGCCCGGCCGCCAGCCTGGCGTCCATCTCGATCGCGTCGCGCGCAGCGCTTGCTCGAAAGCCGTTCTTTTCCAGATAGCGCGTCACGGCATCACGAATTTCCCGATGGTCATCCACGATCAGGATATGCGGTCTGGTTTCTGTATTTTCGCCCATGTCCTGTCCGGTCTACCCCCCAATGGCCCCTTCGTCGCCAGAAAATGGTATCGGAGTGTCGCATGGCCCGGCTTTGCGACAGACCGATACAATTTCCATCCGGCGGCGGCATTGCCTTGTGACATAGAAAACCCAGTTAGGCGTCATCGAAACATCAAGCACATGAGGTAGAACCATGAAACACGGAAAAGCACTCGGACTGGCCGTTATCGTTGCGTTGGGAGCCCTTGCCGGCGCGCCAGCCTTTGCAAGCGGCGATCATGGTCAAAAGGGCAGCAGCCAGGCCGGCATGATGGGTGGCCAGAGCGGCATGGGCGCCGGCATGGGCGGCTCTGGTGGTCAGGGCGACATGATGAACATGATGATGCGCCTGCACGGCCAGATGATGGGTGGCGGCATGATGGGCGGACAGGGTAGTGGCAAGATGGGCCCGCTGGCCTATCTGAAAGACCTTGATGCCGACGGCGACGGAACGATCTCGTCCGACGAAGCGCGCGCGGGTCTGGCCGCCCGCCTTGCCGAATATGATGCAAACGGTGATGGCGTGCTTTCCATTGACGAATTCGAAACCCTGCACAGCGCTGCGATCCGCGAAAGGATGGTGGACCGGTTCCAGATGCTTGACGCGGATGGTGACGGCGCCGTAACCGCCGACGAAATGGCTGCTCCTGCGGCGCGCATGGAAAGAACGATGAAACGCCCCGGCACCAGGATGGGTGGTGGTCAAGGCATGGGCATGGGCATGGGGGCCGGTAGCGGCAATGGCACGATGATGCAGAACCAGGACAACTAGACACCCGAAAAGGAGGAAGCCGAGATGGGAAATGAACTCGCATACGGCATGGGCTGGGGAATGGGCTTTGGCGGCGTCGGGATGCTGCTGCTGCTCGCGGTCGTCGTGCTCGCCATCGTGGCACTGCTGAAATACATCCGAAACTAGAAAACAAAGGGACCGGACAATGGCATACACGATCAATCGCTTCTTTGGAGCAACCGATATCGACACCATCGAAGAGCGGGTTCGATCGGCCCTGGCGGAAAAGGGTTTCGGTGTTCTGACCGAGATCGACGTCAAGGCCACGATGAAAAAGAAGATCGACAAGGATATCGACCCCTACAAGATCCTTGGCGCGTGCAACCCGGACATGGCCTATCACGCCATCGGGGTCGAGCCACGCGTCGGGGCCATGCTGCCCTGCAACGTGATCCTGCGCGAGGTAAACCATGGCGTCGAAGTCTGTGCCATTGATCCGGTCGCCTCGATGGCGGCTATCGACAACGCCGATCTCAAGAAGGTCGCGGGGCAGGTCCGTGACTTGCTCGCCGAGGCCGTGCAAGCGGCCTAGAAGATGGTCGCGCCAGGCCGGCCCCTTGCCTTGTTGCTTGCCGCCGCGTTTTCGGTCGCGGTGGCCCTCGCGCTCTGGCCCGGGGTCTACTCGGATATCTCGAGCTGGTTCGAGCGCGACCGCATCGCCACTCTGGTTGAAGACGCCGGGCTGTGGGGACCGGTTGTGATCATCGTCCTGATGGCCGCAGCCGTCGTTTTCAGCCCGATCCCGAGCGCCCCGATTGCGCTCGCCTCGGGCGCGGCTTTCGGCCATTACCGCGGGGCGGTCCCTGTCGTGATCGGCGCCGAAACCGGCGCTCTCATCGCGTTCATGCTGGCGCGCATTCTTGGGCGCGATGCAGTGCAGCGCCGGTTCGGTGACAAGCTTTCCGGGCTCCGGCTTCTGGGCTCGCAAACCATGTTGATGTGGCTTGTTTTCATCAGCCGGCTGATGCCATTCACGTCCTTCGACCTGGTCAGCTATGCCGCCGGCCTGTCTGCTCTTTCGTTCTGGCGTTTTGCAATCGCGACGCTGGCCGGGATCATTCCGGCGAGCTTCCTGCTGGCTCATTTCGGCGGAGAAATGGCTCGTGGCGGCCCGGCGAGCGGGATCTGGATCGCATTGGGGTTGGGCATCGCCACCGGCGCGCCGGTGATCTGGTCCCTACTGAAAAGCCAACGAACAAAAGGCTGACCGGCAGCCGGGCACCTGTTCCTGCAAGCCGCTTGACCTTCCCGCAACTGGAAGGACTATATCCTGTTCACACGCCAAGCCCAGAAGGGATCACGGCCATGACAAACACGCACTCCAATCACAGTCACACCGACCATAACCCCGCAGGAAATGGCCCGGCATCAGGTGCGGATACCGTCACCGACCCCGTCTGTGGAATGCAGGTTGACCCGACTGCGGGAAAACCCCGCGAAACCTGGCAAGGTCGGCAGTTTCATTTTTGCAGCGAAAACTGCCACGAAAAATTCAAGGCCGACCCTTATTTCTACGCCAGCGGCAACAACCTGCGGCAATCCGACATCGAGACGCAGGATGTCGACTACACCTGTCCGATGCACCCGGAGATCGTCCAGAAAGGTCCCGGAACCTGCCCGATCTGCGGCATGGCACTGGAGCCGATCACCGCCACCGGTGAAGAAAAAAACGAAGAACTGGAAGATTTCACCCGCCGCATGTGGATCAGCGCGGCCGTGGCAATTCCGCTGGTGATCATGACAATGGGCCCGCTGATCGGCGTGCCGGTCCGCGAATGGATCGGTGAACGCACTGCGACCTATGTCGAGTTCATTCTGGCCACGCCGATCGTGCTTTGGGCCGCCAGGCCATTTTTCGTTCGCGGCTGGAACTCGATCCGCACCATGAACCCGAACATGTGGACGCTGATCTCGCTTGGGGTGGCTGCGGCCTACCTCTACAGTCTTGTGGCCACATTCCTGCCCGGCATTTTCCCCGAGGCCTACCGCGAAGGCGGCAGTGTGGGCACCTACTACGAGGCGGCAGTTGTCATTGTCACGCTGGTCTTTGTCGGCCAGGTGCTGGAACTGCGCGCGCGCGAACGCACCGGAGACGCCATCAAGGCGCTACTGGACCTTGCCCCGAAAACGGCGCGACGCATTCTGCCGGACGGCGAAGAATACGACGCGCCGCTGGAACACATCATGAAAGGCGACCGCCTGCGGGTGCGCCCCGGCGATGCAATCCCGGTTGACGCCGTGGTGATCGATGGCGCCAGTCTGGTGGACGAAAGCCTGCTGACCGGTGAACCGGTGCCGGTGGAAAAGGCCCCTGGCGACACTGTGACCGGCGGCACGATCAACAAGAACGGCTCTCTGATCCTGGAAGCCACCCGCGTAGGCGCCGAAACCGTGCTGGCGCAGATCGTGCAGATGGTTGCCGGCGCAAAACGCTCGCGCGCCCCGATCCAGGGGCTGGCCGACAAGGTATCGGCCATATTTGTGCCGCTGGTGGTCGCCGTCTCCATCGTCTCGTTCTTCGCCTGGTTCTACTTCGGGCCAGAGCCGGCCTTGATCTTTGCAGTGGCCTCCGCCGTTTCGGTGCTGATCATTGCCTGCCCCTGTGCGCTTGGCCTTGCCACGCCGATCTCGATTACTACCGCGGCCGGTCGTGGCGCGCAGGCCGGTGTGCTGATCAAGGATGCCGAGGCGCTCGAACGCATGGCGTCCGTCGACACGCTGATCGTCGACAAGACCGGCACATTGACCGAAGGCAAACCCATGCTGACCGATGTCGTGGTTCTGGGCGAACTTGATGAAAACGACCTGCTCGGCCTTGCGGCAACACTTGAAAAGGGGTCAGAGCACCCGCTGGCCGAGGCCATTGTCGCCGGTGCCAGGGATCGCGGCGTGAAATCGACGGGCGTCAAGGATTTCGAGGCATTCACGGGAATGGGTGTCAGCGGTCGCGTGGGGGAACGTGTCGTGGCGCTTGGCAACAAGACCATGATGTCGGCGATATCGGTGCCGACCGATGGCGCGCAAGCACAGGCCGACGCGCTGCGTGCGCAGGGCAAGACCGCGATGTATGTCGCGGTTGACGGTGCGCTGGCCGGGATTATCGCCGTGGCCGACCCGATCAAGGGGAATGTAGCCGAGACCATCAGGGCCCTGCATGACTTTGGCCTGCGCATCATCATGGCCACCGGCGACAATGAACGCACGGCGCGCGCGGTGGCCGACCAGCTGGGCATTGACGAGGTGCGCGCCGGCGTTCTGCCCCAGGACAAGAAGGACCTGGTCGATGAGCTGCACGCCCAGGGCCGATCCATTGCGATGGCCGGTGACGGGGTCAACGACGCCCCTGCCCTTGCCGCGGCGGATGTGGGCATCGCCATGGGAACAGGCGCCGATGTCGCTGTGGAAAGCGCCGGCATCACCCTGTTGGGCGGTGATCTTTCAGGCATCGTTCGCGCACGAAAACTGGCCAGGGCCACATTGCGCAACATCAGGCAAAACCTGTTTTTTGCCTTTGCCTACAATGCGGCCGGGGTTCCGGTGGCGGCGGGCATCCTCTATCCGTTGACCGGGACACTCCTGTCGCCCATGATCGCGGCCGCGGCAATGAGCCTGTCATCGGTTTCGGTGATCAGCAACGCGCTGCGCCTGCGCAAGCTCGATCTGTGACCGCCCCGGCAACACATCCGCCACCGCGTGGTGTTGAAACCCGGTCGGGTGGCCGCGCTTTCGAGCGCTCTTGCAGGCCGGACCCGGAAGCGCGGCACGGGCCGTCCCGCTCGACCCCGTTGTGGTCGCAACCGATGGCCAGACGCTGCGCGGTCCGGAGGCCGAGTTCATTGCCGCCGATGGCCCGCGCGGCCACCACACCCGACCGCGCCTTTTTCAGGCTGACGCTGTGGTATCTGGTCCCGCAGTTTGCCGCCCTGATCGGCGATGCGACGCTGGCGCCTGTATCGGGCGGTGGCTGAAATGTCAGATGGCATCATGCTGGCCTGGTTCGCCTTGACGGGGCTGTCCCTGGCATTCGTCGTGATCGACATCCCGAAAACGCCGGAAGCGACAGTGCTCAAATGGGCCTTCGTCATCCTGACGGCATTCACCGGCGTATTCGGCGCGTTTTTCTATGTGCTGGGATGCCGCGAGCCCTTGAAGGGCACACACCAGCAGTATGTGTCAGCAACCTGGCGCCAGGTTCTGGGCTCGACGATGCATTGCGCCGCGGGTGACGGCATCGGCATCGTGGCGGGTGCGGCACTTGGTGCGGTGCTCACGCTTTCGCCGCTGGCAGAATTCGCCCTTGAATACGCCCTGGGCTTCGGCTTTGGCTGGGCATTTTTTCAGGCCTATGCCATGCGCGATATGGTGGGCGGGTCCTATCTGCGCTCTCTGAGGGAAACCTTCGTGCCCGAGCTTGTGTCGATGAACATGCTCATGGCCGGCATGGTGGTGACCATGAAGCTCCTGATGCCACGGATCGAAGGGGCGGCCGGCCCGGCGGCTCCGGGGTTCTGGTTCGTGATGTCGATGGCCATGATCGTGGGCTTCATCATGGCCTATCCGGTCAACTGGTGGCTGGTGACGCGCAATCTGAAACACGGCATGCTGACGGTGCTGGAAAAGTCGGGCGCACCGATGGAGACGGGCGACCATGACGACCACACGATGACCCAACGGCCGGGGCCGGGGCCAGTCTTTGGCATTGTCGTCGCAACTTCTGCCGTGCTCATTGCGGCCCTTTGGAGTGTCGGAGCCTGAACCTGAAGGGCGGCAAACCTTCGGTATTGTGGCGTTCTGCACCCAGAGGTCCCGCCCCTGGGCGGCGGCAAGGCCAGGGCCCGACACCACCGGCCGACCTGCGGCCACATCCGTTTTTTCGAACGGCGTTCCGAGTAAATTTGATCAAACAGGCGCAGCGCAAGAATTATATGCGGCCAATCAGGGGCTTTTGCCTTTACCGCGCATGATCAAGTGCTGCCCGGTCTGTCGCGGCAGCAGCGGTTTTTCCGGTTCCGGGTATTGATATCAGCCCCACGTCACCCCATTTGGGCGGCCTGCTCCGGTCGCTTCCCGTTGCACAACGCCCAAAAATGGTTATAAAGCATGCAACGCGAGGGTGAGTGGCTGGCGGATATTTCAATTGAGAGATAGCGCAAAAAAATACCGGCGTTAGAGGACTGAAGATGCCCTACAAGACCACAGCCACGGTGCGGCCCGAAACAAAGCGCAAGAAACTGCGCCAGACGGGTGCCGCTGAAGCCAGCGAAGTCGTTGTTCTTGCGGTCGGGGAATACACCAATTGGGGCCGTGTCGGCCCATCCCTGCCCTGGGACGGAAAGATCTCGTTCGCCGGGTTTGGCGAGATAGACGCAGCGCTGATTTCGCAGCTTGACCCGGACGTTGTTGTTTCACCGCTTGTGTGCCGCAATTTCGATTGTATCGAGCTGGCCCAGATTCTGGATCAGACAGGATTTCGCGGTCTGTTCAGGGTTTTCACCGAAGGGTTGCCCAACCCGGCGATCGTTCTGGCCGAAGCGCAGGCCTTGTGTCCGAACATCGAAATCGAGTTCGTTACCGAAATTCCGGCGAAGCGCCACCGTGCGAACTGATCCCGCCGTCAGGGCTTCACCGGCGTCAGACCTTCGCGAAACAATCGCATGTTGATCTGGTAGGAGCGGGCCGAAACCAGCAGGGCCGCAACGGCTGCGTCGTCGAGCGTGCGCACGACCTTGCCGGGACTGCCCAGAACCAGTGACCGCTCGGGGATCACCTTGTTTTCGGTCACCAGGGCCCCGGCACCAATCAGGCAATACCGGCCGATCCTGGCGCCGTTGAGTATGGTGGCCCCCATCCCGACAAGGGACTGTTCGCCAATCGTGCAGCCATGCAGCATGGCCTTGTGGCCAATCGTGCAGTTGGGCCCGATCTCCAGCGGATAGCCGATATCGGTATGCAGCACGCAGTTTTCCTGAATATTGCTGCCAGCCCCGACCCGGATCGGTTCGTTGTCACCGCGCAGGGTGCTTGAAAACCAGACCGATGTGCCCGCCTCAAGCACGACGCGTCCGATGACATTGGCATCCGGCGCGATCCAGAAATCACCGTTCGCAGGCAGCTGGGGCCGGTGATCTCCAAGCGCATAAACGGTCATTTGCGTGCTCCGAACTCTTCGGCCAGGCTGCGGACGAACTCGGACAGGCCCGGCCGCCGGTCGCGGCGCAGGCGTTCGGCGGTGACAATGGCCTGAAGTCTCGCCTCGGTTTCGTCGAGATTTTCGTTGATCAGCACATAGTCATACTCGGCCCAATGCGAAATCTCGTCCATGCTTCTGGACATGCGCCTGGCAATGACCTCTTCGCTGTCCTGCCCCCTTTTGCGCAGCCGCCGCTCCAGTTCGGCCAGCGACGGCGGCAGAATGAAGACCGACACCGCGTCTTTTCCCAACTCGGAATTGCGGATCTGTTGCCCGCCCTGCCAGTCGATGTCGAACAAGGTGTCAACACCTTCGGACATGGCCGCCAGCACAGGCGCCTTCGGGGTGCCATACAGATTGCCGAACACCTCGGCATGCTCCAGCATCTCGCCGCGCCGCACCATGTCTTCGAATTCTTCGCGCGTGGTGAAATAATAGTCCCGGCCGTCTACCTCGCCGGGGCGCGGTTTGCGCGTTGTGGCCGAAACCGAAAACCGGATCGTCGGATCCCATTCCCGCAACCGGCGCGCCAGCGTGGACTTTCCCGCCCCCGATGGCGACGAAATGATCAGCAGCAATCCACGCCGGTCGATCATGGCCTACTCCACATTCTGAACCTGCTCGCGCATTTGTTCGATGACGGCTTTCAGGTCAAGGCCAATTCGTGAAAGTTCGCCCGATTGCGACTTGGCACACAAGGTGTTTGCCTCGCGGTTGAACTCTTGTGCCAGGAAGTCGAGCTTGCGGCCAACCGTTCCCCCTGCCCCGATCAGGGCGCGCGCCGCATCGCAGTGGGCGCGCAACCGGTCGATCTCTTCGGTGACGTCGGCCTTCACCGCGATCAAGGCCAGTTCCTGGGCGACACGGTCCGGGTCTGCCCCATCCGCATTGTCCAGCACGCGCGCCAGATTTTCGCGCAGCCTTTGCGCCGTCGTTTCCCGGCGTTTGTCCGCAGCGTCGGCGGCCTTCGAGACCAGGTCCGATATCCGGCCGATCTGTGCATTCAGAATTTCCGCCAGCGCCGCGCCTTCGCGTTCGCGCATCTGGTCGAACGCGTCCAGAACCCCGTCGAACTCTGCCAGAAGCGCCTTGGACAACGGCGCGGTGTCCTGCTGGCCGTTTGCGCCATCCGTCAGGGCGCGCATCGCAAGGATATCGGCCGCCGAAGTTGGCGACAAGACCAGGTCATGCGTGGCCAGTGCGCGTTCTTCGATGCGCCGGATTTCTGCCAGTGCCGCATCCAGCATCTGCTCGTCGATCTGCATGGAACCGGCGCCCGCCTGCCGGCCGAGCTT
>Ga0256839_1006453_pt1 | contig 10259 bp, 6 predicted proteins | sample 354166metaG_FD_185968 | JGI IMG/M metagenome (GOLD analysis project Ga0256839, IMG submission 185968) | Hydrothermal vent microbial communities from Mid Atlantic Ridge, Atlantic Ocean - 354-166 | ecosystem: Environmental > Aquatic > Marine > Hydrothermal vents | place: Atlantic Ocean: Mid... | reverse complement strand
GATTCCTTGCTTACATCGACCCGGGCACGAAACTGACGCCGGAAACCACCTATACCGTGCAACTCGACGCTCGCTCCGCCAGGGGGATCAGGTTGGAGCAACGCTGGCGTCGCTGGCGATTCACCACCGGTCCCGCGCCCGAGCAACATCGACTTGACTACCGGATCGATTTCACCCAGCGACCGGTCCGCTGGCACGGTGTGTTCTTTCCGGGGTTTTGCAACGTGGTTTTTTGCACGAACGCCGCGCAGTTCGGCCCCATGTATCGGGCCATGCGCGCCGTTCGGAAGCATCACCCGAGAGGGTGGCGGTACCGGCGCGACGTTTGGTTAATGGGCGACGAGCAGATTTTGCCCGATTGGGCGCGCTTCATGCACCCCCATTGGCCGAACATGGTTCGCGAACAGGAGACGCGCCGCGTGGTCAGCATCGAGTACGCGCGTGAAGGCGTGGTCCTGCGCGTCACCGACGTATTCGGCTGCGACCTGTACGGCGTGAAGCCGGGCCGCCCCCTCAGGCAGGATTACAAACCAGGCTACGAAGCGCTGGTTACCGACGGCACCAACGTCCTGCGATCGACGGTGAAAGCGGTCGACGACGAGAGGTCCATAGTAACGCTGGCGGCCGTTCCGCCACCCCCGAGACCGTGGAAGCTGCGCTACCGCTATCCCCCACCCCAACGCGAAAACCCAGACTATCCCGGCCGGTTCCCTGCCGGTGGAACATACCTCAGACGGTTCAGACCCAGCGGCACGCCCGTCTATTACTGGAAACGGCTGGATAAGGAGCTCGATCTCGCCCTCGGCCTCGGCATCGACCGTCTGGTGGTCAACTTCACCGATCCTCCACCCGCGCTGTCCATCGACGGGACCCTGGGAAGTCGCCCCAAGGACTACGTGCAGTGGCACGAAGTCGTCCGAACCGTTACCGACCATATCATCGGGCGGTACGGCGATGCTGCGTGCAAATTCCGATGGGCGGTGTTCAACGAACCCGATCTGGCCGATTACTGGCGGAAGCACTGGGACGAAGCCCAACGATTCTACGACTATACCGTCGATGCGGTCTTAAGGGCGTTCTAGGACATGGGTTACGATTCGCATAGGGTCATGGTTGGGGGCTGGGAGCTGGGTGCGATCTTCGGTACGCACCTCAGGCTCCGGGAAATCCTGGCCCACTGCTCGCCCAGCGCCCAGGCGAGCGGTGCCCTGGAGCTGAACGCTGCACTGGCAGATCGACGGCTCGACGGCAAACGTTCCGAGCGAGTCGAGCGGCTCGGCGAGCAGCACGGGGGCAAGGGGAGCCGCTGTGATTTTCTTTCGATCCATGCGTACAACAGGTCCGAACTGGCCGCAGCGAAGTTCATCCGCGCGAAGAGCATGGCTTTGGAAACGGATGCCGAGTACTTCCGTGACTTATGGATCGTGAGCCACGAGTGCTGTCCCTCCTGGAGGCCCCCGCAAGACCAAGCAGCGGCAGAGAGGTACTTAGGGAACGGGTATTACGTGAGCTGGTGTCTGGACCTGGCCCAGCGCATGCTGTTGCAGGCGGCAAAAGACGGGCGGTATGGCTTTGGGGAGTATGCCCTCACAATTTGGCCCCCACCGGTTGGCTTCGCGGGGGTCAATACGCTGTACCGGCGGATGCCGGTGGACGAGGACGGAGACCACAAGCCGGACCGCTACATCCCGGTCCCCGACCAGGTGTTTTGGGCTCTAACCCTGCTCAGCGACTTCGGACCAGACTACTTCGTTCTGCCCCAGCGACAGTTCGGGGGCCACGTGGTTGGGGCGTTTGCGAGCCGGAACCGCGAGGGCACGATCCGAGTGGCGGTCTACTCCCACCACGGCCTCGACATTCAGAGCCGATCGCGACACCGATTCTCCGTCCGCCTCGCACTCTCAGGGCTCCGCCCCGGCCAGGGATACGAGCTTGTGGAGTATCCTTTCGATCGCGACCACCACACTTATGTCGTCGAGGCTATTGAGGCCGGCCTTGAGCCGGTCATTAAGCCCCCTGTGCTACCGCGAGCCCTCGTGGAGCGCGCGGTTCAGAACTCACGGCTCCGACCGGCGCGGAGCTCCACGGCGACCGTAAGCCACGAAGGGACATTGGTACTGCGCACCGAGCTGCCGACTAATGCCCTGTCGTTCCTCGTCCTCCGCCCCAGAACAACAGAAGCCCTCCCTGGAGGCCGCTGAGAGGGTTGCGAACTGGTCCGCAGCCCACACAGCGGGCACGAGCGACACCTTGTTGTGGCGACGGCCGCACCGAGTGGCGATCCCGCAGCCGCCGTCGGTCCAAGGCCATTGGACCGCCAAGGGGGATTCCTCGTCGTTTGGCAGCAGCATGGCCCTAAGCGGATCGATTTGAGGCCGGGTGCAGGCCGCGTATCGTGGAGCGCCGACGCCCCTGTTCGGGCGGCAGACGAGCCGGTTCAGCGGCTCAGGAGAGGACGCTGCGCATCGGTCGCCGCGTACACGGGCCAACAGAACCCCCGGGGGTAAAGCGCCTGCGTTCCGCCTCGTGGGGATCGATCCCAGAGAGCGGGCGTCGATCGACAGCGCTCCCGCCAGATCAGCGACGCTGCGGGCGCGGCCGGTGGCCATGCTCAGCGAACGGGGGTCGTCTCCCCGAGTAAACGTTCTCGCGCGGACGCGCAGTGCGCGGGGGGACAGGTTGCAGAACGGGAGAGCCCAGTGTTGCGCCGGCACCAGAAGGGAGACTCGGCTGGTCGCAGGTTTGGTAAGTCATCGCGAGGGCGGTTTCGTCTCCGGAGGAGCGTTGGCCGGGGGTAAAACGTGTGGACTGCGGTAGAATGGATATGTGATACCGATGTGGAGGATGAGCAGACATGTCAGACGAGCGTGACACGCACGAATCGCACGTGGATCCGTTTTCGGGCCAGTCCGTTTCCGGCCATGTTGCCCCTCTGCGGCTCAGCCGCAAAGCACAGCTCGCTGCCGAGCCGGCGGTTACGCGGTTGATCGAGCTGGCGCTCGGCCAGGAGGATCTGATTTCGTTCGCCCCGGGTCTGGTCGATGAGGAAACTCTGCCAGACGCTGACACCGAGCTGGCATGCCGGGCGGTGCTCGGCAACAAGGAGCTGGCCCGTCGCGCCCTTCAGTACGGCACGACTTCGGGTCTACCCGGCCTGCGTCGTGCTCTTGCCGCATACCTGACCGAGCTGGACGCGCGCGCCGGCGTGAGTCACGAATTCGATCCGGACCGCATCGTGGTGGGCACAGGCTCGCAGCAACTCCTCTACCTGCTCACTCAGGTGCTTGTCGACCCGGGCGATATCGTGATCACCTCGGCACCGGACTATTTCGTGTACATGGCCACCCTCGAGGGGGCAGGCGCGACGATGTGGGGCGTGCCGCTGGACGAGCACGGGATCGTTCCCCAGGCCCTGGAACAACTGTTCCGTCAACTGGACCACGAAGGCGTCTTAGAACGGGTGCGATTGGTGTACAACGTGAGCTACTTCCACAACCCGACCGGGGTCACGCTGTCGCTCAAACGGAGAAGAGAACTGCTGGAGATTGTCCGCCGCTGGTCCCGGAAGCATCGGATCCTGATCGTGGAGGATGCCGCCTACCGCGAGCTGGCTGATGAGCCAGAGGAGTTGCCGCCCAGTCTGGCAGGCCTGGACGAAACGGATAGCTTCGTCGCCCTCTGCCAGACGTTCTCCAAGCCTTACGCCCCCGGTCTGAAGTGTGGCTACGCGTATCTGCCCGAAGACCTGGTCGAGGCAGTGGTCTGCGAGAAGACCAACCATGACTTCGGCTCGCCCAACCTGATCCAGCATGTGATGCTGGAACTGATGGAACGAGGGGCATACGCTCGCCAGGTCGAGCGGCTGCGTAAGCACTACGCTGCGAAGCGGAGCATCTTACTCCGTGCCCTAGCCGAAGCTCGACGCAAGCTAAACCTGCCCTTCCGCTGGACCGAACCGCGAGGGGGGCTCTACGTCTGGATCGTGCTCCCGGAAGGGATCCGGACGGACTCGGAAAGTGCCCTGTTCCGCACGGCCATTAAGCATGGGGTTCTCTATGTACCAGGCGAGTACTGCTTCCTCGGCATCCGGATGCTCAACCCGAATACCCCCCTTGGCAATGCGTCGAACACGATACGCTTCGCTTATGGGCACTGTCCGCTGGACCGGATCGAGGAAGGAGTGCAGCGGTTCGCCCGGGCGCTGGCAGATGTGGCCCCTTAGGTGGCGTCGGGCACGTTGCCGGCACGCGCTGTGCCGGTTCGAACGCAAACTGCTCTTTTTGTCCTTTGCCTGGGCAGGTGGACGCGGAGCTGTACTGCTGGCGTAGTACTTACGAGTTACGTCTGTACCCGGCCGGGCTCGAACGGTCTGTCCTCGGCGGGCCGGGTACGCCCAGGGCTGGCGCTAGGTCTGGACAAAGTCGTGTAATGCGGCGGCGATTGGTCCGAACAGGAGCACGGGGGTCCATGCGGCCAGCGGTGGGCTAATCAGCTCGTGGGCCGCCAGCGTCTGGGCAGCGTAGTCTATCCCGTGGAGTGTGCAGGACAGGGCCAGGCAAAGGCCCAGGTTCCAGAAGATCCTTCTGTTTTCCGCCCCCAGAACCAGGGGGAGCCCCAGGAAGAGCATCACGATGTTCAGTAGTGGCCGGGTGAGGCGGCGGTGCACGAGCGTCTCCATCTCGGCCCGCCGCGGAATATCTCCCTGGGCGAGCTTGGCAAGCAGGTTTCGCGTCGGTTCCAGGTACATCCAGTTCTCGCCGGCAATGACGTCGCGGAGCGAAACATCGCTGTAGAGCACGTACGTGCCGTTGCGTTCCCCCTTGACCAGGATGCCCGGCAGCTCGGGGATCTCGGGTGGGTCAGGCTGAACCAGGATCCAACGGCCCGGTTCCCCGCTTCGCGCGGGCTGCTGGTAGATCGCTCGCTCGGCGTACACCGTGAGCAGTCTGCCTGCCACGTGTCGCGGCAGCACGAGCGTAACCCGGTGTAGGGTCGACCGCCCCCTGTCGACCGACTTGCCGGCCACCAAGACGCCGTTCGAGTCGTATGCCCCCTCGGCAGTCTCCGCTTTCGTCCCGTCCGGGTCGTCCGGACTCCAGAGGAGGCGCTCGCCGATCGCCGGTATCACCAGCTCCTGGTTGGCAACCATCAGCGAATTCACGAAGATTGCCCCCAAGATGACTGCTCCAATTACGCGCCAGGTGGTGATGCCGGCGGAGAGAAACGGGACGAGTTCGTTGTGGCGACGGAGCCATCCGAGCACGAACATGGCGGCAAGGAGGGTGATCACGCCTGCTAGCCGGTCAAAGATGAGCGTGATCCGGCAGCCGTAGTAGGTGGCCATGACCTGGATCAGTTCGCCAATGCCGCTTGCCACCTCGCTGAACTCGTCGAAGTTCGTGAACGCATCGATGACCACGTACAGAGACACCAGCGACACGAAGCAGATCAGGTACGAGACGAGGAACTGCCGGATTAAATAGCGATCGAAGGTCGTCAGTCCGAGTACTCGCATGTCTGGTCACAACTGCGTTTTGTCGCCAGCTCGCGTTCGTCCTGGCCGTCGGCGGCCGCATCACAACCGACTCGCCCCGGCGCCGTCCTATCCGGTCAGGTGATCACATCGCTCTTCTCTCAGTAGCGAGCCACCCTGCGAAGAAGGGGGATCGCCGCAGAACCGAGCAGAAAGTTCGGGAACCACATCGCCACAGCCGGATCGGTGATCCCTTCTTTGCCCATGTTCATGCCGAGCAACAGCAGCGGGTAGTATGTGGTCACGATGGGAAGGAAGCAAGAGACGAACGCGCTCAGCACGTCGGCCCGAGCCTGGATGATGGCCACGGGGACGCCGATGAGAACAAACAGGATGCTCCCCAGCGCCAGCACGCTGCGCAGGTGAAGCTCCGCCCGCAGGCGGCGGTAACGGCGGATCAATTCGCTATTGTGGCTATCGTGCTGTTCTGCAAGGGTGGCGCGGAGGTCACGGATTGCGGCGCGCAGCGTACGGTACGTCATGTCGCGGGGCGAATCGGATCTTCGCGTGGCCGCTTCGGGCAGGGGAATGGGAAAAACGTGTTCGTCGGCAACCTTGACGGAGCTTTTCCCGACCTGCACTTCGGCGTCGTACATGTGCACGACGATCCGACGGTTTTCGAAATCGACCCGCATCGTAGCCCGCTCGGCGTAGGCGGTGATGATCTCTCCCGTTTCCGGATCGACCCGCTGGAATGTGGCGCCGATCAACTCCTTGCCGCGAACCCCGCGAACGTAGATGTTGCAGGGGAGTTTGCTTGTAGTGATGGCCCGGTCGCGGCGCAGCACGTTATAGACCACGTCTTCCAGTTGCTCTGCCAGAACCGCTCGCATCCGCTGCCGAGCGGTGGGGATGACCTCATTCAGTGCCCACCAGGTAACACCGCAACAGAGCACGGCCAACAGGAGCACAGGCTGCAGTAGACGAACGACATGGATCCCTGCCGCTTTACACGCGACGATCTCGCTGTCGGCCGCCATCCTTCCAAAAGAGAGCACGACGCCGAACAACAGGGTGGCCGGAATCGTGTAGGGCAACATACCAGGAAGCACGTAGGGCACGACGGTGAGCACCTGGCGGGGGGTTAGGCCACGGCGCACCGCCTCCGCGGCCACGCCGGCGAACAGGAACAGCAGCGTCAGGGCCGCCAGGGTCAGCAGGAAGGATCGACCGACATCCAAAAGGATATATCGCTGCAGCAGTTTCATGGTGGGCGTACTCCGGGGCGGCCGTGATCCAACTCAGGTTGGCGTTTCTTTCGATTCCTGGCAAGCCGAAGCCGAGCCGAACCGTCGCCTTCTCGACCTTGCACAAATGCCGCGCATCCCGTAGCTTACGGCCCCAGGCTACGGAGGCCTCCCGTGCACCGAACAAACTGGAGCGTGCGGTCCTTGCGACTCCGGTCGCGTGCGAAGCACCAACCGCCCGCTGCGATCCGTGCGTCGCATGGACCGCAGGAGAAGATCGGCGTGCTGCAGGTGATGGTCGCTCCACACCGCAAGCGGAACAAGCCGAGCTCAGGCCCCGCAAGTGCAGAGGCTCCTGATGGCGTCATCAAGCGATGCTCTTCGGTGCTTTGGCCTGTAGCGGCCGCTGTCTGTAGCTACGCGATCCTGCTCTGGCCCACACTATTCGAAGGTAAGGTCCTGGCGCCGACCGATCTTCTCCTGTCTAGCAGTGTGATCGGCTCCATTACCGACGGGGCTTTTACCGAAGCCAGCAACGAACTGCTCTTCGATCCGGTCTATGTGTTCCTGCCCTGGCTCGATTTCGCAGCCCGACAGCTCCGGGAGGGAGAATTCCCGTTGTGGAACCCGTATAGCTTCTGCGGTGTGCCGTTCCTGGCAAACAATCAATCCGGGCTCTTGTCGCTCTGGAACTGGATCTTTTTCGCGTTTCCCAGTCCGCGTGTCCTTGGCTGGATTCAGCTGCTGAAGGCCGCCGTCGCGGCGCTTGGCGCAGCTCTGGCTCTGCGGACTCTCGGGGTGCGCAGTACCGGCGGTCTGCTGCTCGCCGCGTTGTACCCGCTGTCCGGGTTCATGATCGTTTGGATGCAGTACCCCCTGAGCGGAACAGCGGTATGGCTGCCCTGGGTGGTATGGGCCACCCTGAGCGCGGTTCGACAACCTGGTCCGAAATCGATTTTCGCGCTTGGTCTGTCCGTGGCGCTACTATGTCTGGCCGGACACCTGGAGACCGCGGCACAGGTGCTCGTCGGCTTGGGGCTCTTCCTGCTCCTTGCCCTGCCGAATCTGGCCCGCGTTGACGGAGCCCCCCACGTGGCTCGAGGCTTGGCGTTCGCCACCCTGGCAGGGATGTGCGGTTTGGGATTGGCCGCCCCTCAGATCTTGCCCACGCTGGACTATGTCCGCCATTGCCGCCGCGTGCAGCTTCGGGAACAGGGCAAGATCGAGAGCGTGCTTAAAGAGCCGAACCAGTGGGCAGAGGTGTTTCGCGTGGTGCAGCCCTATGCGTTCGGGAGCCGCCAGAAGGGCAGCAAAGAACTGCGAACGGTTTGCATCAACGAGGGGGGCGCAAACGGCTATGCCGGCGCTCTGACACTGGCTCTCGCCCTCACCGGCCTGCTCTGGGGTGGCCCGTTCCGGATCCCTCTGCTGCTCACCGCCCTGCTGTGTGCGGCCCCTGCGCTGAGAATCCCCCTGCTGTCGTCGATAGAACATATGCCCCCATTGAACGTGATGAACAACGCCCGCTTACTCCTGGTTACTGGCTGGTGCACCCTGTGTTTGGCCGCATTGACGGTGGACGACCTGGCGCGCGGCGTGCGGAAGAACGCAGTGTTGGTCGTCGTCGGCGGGTTGACCCTGGGGCTCGGGATCCTGGGGTCGCTGGTTCTCGTCAGCCCCCCGGTTCGGGTATTGCACTTCTACACAACCGAGCACTGGCCGTGGTTCCGCGCCCACTTCGCGCCGACCGTGCTTTCCCTTGTCGCCGGCGGCGCAATGATGATCGCCATCGCCCTGGTTCACGCGCGTCCGTTACCGGCCTTTCTCGTCGCCGTGATGCTCGTGGAAGGCATCGGCTGTGCGCTGGGCTATAACCCGGTTGTCGATCCTGACAGCTATTTCCCCGAGACCGATCTGATTGGTGCGCTCAAGGAGCGCGTCACCGACGAGTATCGGGTTCTGGGTCTGGGGGGAGCACTCGCGCCGAACGTCCCCATGATGTACGGTCTCCGCGATATCCGGGGCTACGACGGTGCCGATCCGTTACCCTATGTGGACATCTTGCTCGAGGCGAACCCGGCGGTGAGACCCAGGCCGTATGCCGCTCTGGCACGGTACTGGCTCGGCCCCGGTCCACTTGCGAACATGTTGAGCGTGCGCTGGATCGTCACCGATCAGCGGCTTCTTGTTCCGGACTGGTACCGCGTTGGACGATTCTCCGGGCTGTATCTGTACGAGAATTTGCGTGCCGTGCCGCGCTGTTTTGTGCCGAAGGCAGCGCGCCAGAGGCCGGCGAACGCGCGTGCGATCGATCTCATCCGCGACCCTTCCTACGACCCAAGGGACTTCGTGTGGGTAGACGGCAGGACACCACTTCCTCCCGGCCCCTATCGAGCCACCGCACGGCTGATCCACGATTCTGCCAACACGGTGGAGCTGTGTGTCCGGGCCGAGACAGAGGCGTTGGTCGTCCTCACCGATCGGTGGGCAGCCGGATGGCGCGTGTCCGTCGACGGCCAGCCGCAGCGTGCGCTGATGGTGAACGGCATCTTACGGGGGGCTATCGTTCCGAAGGGTCATCATCATGTGCGCTGGCGATACATCCCGTCAAGCTTCTTCTTCGGAACGCTCGTAGCCCTGGTTTCGGCCATCCTGCTCGGCATCGAAGTGGGCGTCAGCTACTTCTGGCTCCGTCACCACCCTCCGGATAACCCCGTCGGCGAACGTGGCAGGAACGTGAACGGTCAGCTTGGGCTCCCGTTGCACGCGAAAGCGGCCGATGAGCACAGGACGCGTAAGGGGGAAACTAAGCGCGCTGTAGATCCGGGCCTCTCCAGGCCGGCGGCGTAACAGCAACCGTCGGGCATGGCCGCTCGTGGTGTGGTCGGCTCAACCGCCGTGGGAGACCTACCGTAACGGTCGTTCCGTCTGCCCCTGTGACTCCGAAAAACAGGGTTACGCCGCTCGTAGCCGCTGCGACGGCTGGACTGCCGAAGCTCCGGGGATATCTACCCTGAGCTGTCGCCCACTACTCCCAGCGGCCGTGTATTGTGCGGAGGCGATCCAGGAGCTCCAGCAGGGTAGCAGCAGGAGTGAGTTCGGTTTCGCCGCCGCGGATTGCGGCCTTGAACGCCTCGATTGTCTCCACTTCTGGACAGCCCTCAGGGGGAGAATCTATGGGTCTTGGTTCCGTGTCGCGGAAAACGACGAGCTTCGACGGGGAAAACAGGTAGGCTGTCCCGTGCGTACAGGCAACCTTCGCAGCAGCCGAGCGCTGGGAGGGTGATTCGGCGGTGGGCACGATGAGGTGCTTGCGATAGATGGTCGCGATGGCGCCACCGGTATAGGAGAGGATCGTGGCCGAAGGAGGCTGATCCGGAGCTGCCTCCACCTCGATCTTCTCGGGACTTTCCCCCACAACAAGGTTGCACCAGTCGATGGCGTGGATCCAGGCCGTTGCGTTCGTGTGCCCGCAGACATTGTCTTCCTCGGCCGCAACCAGGGGGGCGAGGTTCACCACGATTTCCCGAACTGACCCG
>Ga0256839_1006452_pt1 | contig 10259 bp, 10 predicted proteins | sample 354166metaG_FD_185968 | JGI IMG/M metagenome (GOLD analysis project Ga0256839, IMG submission 185968) | Hydrothermal vent microbial communities from Mid Atlantic Ridge, Atlantic Ocean - 354-166 | ecosystem: Environmental > Aquatic > Marine > Hydrothermal vents | place: Atlantic Ocean: Mid... | reverse complement strand
CAGGCGGTGACTTCCTCGGGTGAGGGGTCGCGGTTGTTGGGTGGCCGGCATTTGAGGATGTTGGTGATGTACACCTGCTCGCTGCTGAGGTCGATGGCCTTGAGCATGCGGTCGAGCAGCTGTCCGGCGCGGCCCACGAAGGGAAGGCCCTGCCGGTCTTCCTGAGCGCCGGGGGCTTCGCCGATGATCATCAGCTCGGCCTCGCGGTTGCCTTTGCCGGGCACCTTGCGGGTGCAGTGGTCGCCAAGCGCGCAGTTGTGGCAGGCCTCAATACCTTGCAGCAGCTGATCCCAGTCTTCCAACGGGTAGTGCCGCACTTCACGGTGAGTGGTTTCCGGAGCCGGCGTTGTGGCGGCAGGCCGTAGTGCGGTTGCGGGTTGAGGTTGTGCTTCTTGCCCTGTGTCGGAATTTGGCTGTGGCGAGGGCTGTCGGGCCTCGAGCGCCTCGCGATCGCGCCACAGGCGGATGCCCATGCCCTGCAGACAGTGCTGTTGTCTTGTGCTGAGCATGGGCGGCCCGTTACATGACGCCGCGTTGCGGGTGGGTGCGCTTCTCGTCGGCGATCATCTTGTTCAGCGCATTGACATAGGCCTTGGCGGAGGCGATGACGATATCGGTGTCGGCGCCCTGCCCGTTGACGATGCAGCCGTTCTTGGCCAGCCGCACGGTGACCTCGCCCTGGGAGTCGGTGCCCGAGGTGATGTTGTTGACCGAGTAGAGCTGAAGCTCCACGCCGGAATCGACGATCTGCTCGATGGCCTTGAAGGAGGCATCCACCGGGCCGCTGCCGGCGGCCTCGGCGGTTTTTTCCTCGCCTTCCACATTCAGCGTGACGCGCGCGTTGGGGGTTTCGCCGGTTTCGCAGCAGACACGCAGGCTGACCAGCTTGACGATCTCGTTGTAGTGCTCGCTGCTGGTTTCGGTGACCAGGGCCTGAAGGTCTTCGTCGAAGATCTCGTGTTTCTTGTCGGCCAGGGTCTTGAAGCGCGCGAAGACCTCGTTCAGCTCTTCTTCCGAACCGAACTCGATGCCCAGCTCGGCCATGCGGGTCTTGAAGGCGTTGCGGCCGGAATGCTTGCCGAGCACCAGCTTGTTGGTGCTCCAGCCCACATCCTGGGCGCGCATGATTTCATAGGTTTCACGGGACTTGAGCACGCCATCCTGGTGGATGCCGGATTCATGGGCGAAGGCGTTGGCGCCAACGATGGCCTTGTTGGGCTGTACCGCGAAACCGGTGATGCCGGAAACCAGCCGTGAGCAGTGGACGATCTGGGTGGTGTCGAGCCCGGTATCGCAGTCGAATACATCCTGGCGGGTGCGTACCGCCATGACGATCTCTTCCAGCGCGGCGTTGCCGGCGCGCTCGCCCAGGCCGTTGATGGTGCATTCCACCTGCCGTGCGCCATTGAGCACGGCCGACAGCGAATTGGCCACCGCCAGGCCCAAGTCGTTGTGGCAATGTACCGAGAACACGGCCTTGTCGGCATTGGGAATGCGTTCGCGCAATTCGGCGATCAGCGCGCCGAACTGGTGGGGCAGGTTGTAGCCTACGGTGTCGGGGATGTTGATGGTGCCGGCGCCGGCATCGATGACGGCTTCGAGAATGCGGCAGAGGAAGTCCGGTTCGGAGCGTCCCGCATCCTCGGGCGAGAACTCCACATCGTCGGTGAACTGGCGGGCCATCTTTACCGCGGCCACCGCCTGCTCGACCACCTGGTCCGGGCTCAGGCGCAGCTTTTGCTCCATGTGGATCGGCGAGGTGGCGATGAAGGTATGGATGCGACCGGAGTTGGCGGGGCGGATGGCTTCGCCGGCGCGCTCGATGTCGATCTGCTTTGCGCGGGCCAGGCCGCAGATGGTGCTGTCCTTGACCGCTTCGGCGACGGCCTTGACGGCCTCGAAATCGCCGTTGCTGGCGATCGGGAAGCCGGCCTCGATGACATCCACCTTCATCTTTTCCAGCGCCTTGGCGATGCGCACCTTTTCCTCGGCGGTCATCGATGCGCCGGGGCTTTGCTCGCCGTCACGCAGGGTGGTGTCGAAAATGATCAGTTTGTCTTTGCTCATGGGTCTCTACTCGGGAAGTCTGGGGTTCTGGGTGTGTTCTTCGCGTATTTCACCTCGCCAGGTTTGCCGTCTCTGCCTTACGGCAGAAGCAGACCCAGAAGCAGAGCAGACAGCAGCGCGCCGTTCGTCAGCGGAAGTGACGGCGGGAATGTAGCGGATTGGGCGCGATGTGAAGCCATGACTTGTCAATATAACCCACGCGCGATCGCTACTCAAGCCTGACGGCGCCGTTTGCGCAGCCAGCGGAACAGGGCCAGTACCGGGCCGGAGAGGGTGTAGAGGAGGAAAATGGCGAACAGCGCGGTGGCGGTTTCCAGCGACAGCAGGACGAAGATGAGGACCATGATCAGCACGGCGATGAAGGGCACGCGCTTTTTCAGGTCCAGATCCTTGAAGCTGTAGTAGGAGAAGCGGGAGACCATCAGCAGCCCGGTGAGGGTGGTCAGTGCCAGCATGGCGTAGGAAAGGTTCTGTCCGCGGATGCCGTAGGTCTCGGCGGCCCAGACACAGCCGACGATGACGGCGGCGGCGGACGGGCTGGGCAGCCCCTGGAAGTAGCGCTTGTCGGCAATGCCGATCTGGGTGTTGAAGCGGGCCAGACGCAGGGCCGCGGAGGCGGTGTAGATGAAAGCGGCGAGCCAGCCCAGCTTGCCCCAGAAGCTGCTGATGTCGCCGAGATGGATCAGCGACCACTGGTACATGACCAGCGCCGGGGCGAGGCCGAAGGAGATCATGTCGGACAGGCTGTCGTATTCGGCGCCGAAGGCGGACTGGGTGTTGGTCAGGCGCGCGACGCGGCCGTCGAGGCCGTCGAGCAGCATGGCCACGAACACCGCGATGGCGGCGATCTCGAATTGCCCCTTGATGGCGGCGATGATGGCGTAGAAGCCGGCGAACAGGGCGCCGGTGGTGAACAGGTTGGGCAGCAGGTAGATGCCGCGGTGGCGGCTCTGGCGCTTGCAGTCGCGGTAGTCGGTGGCGACCTCGTCGGCGGCGGGCGGGCTGCCGGGGGCGTCGTCGGGACGGAGCGGGGTAGGCGTGGTCATGGGCCCTAGTCTGGCACAGGCGCGGGGCCTGTGCCAGAGGTGGATGCCATTGTGCGGGTCAGTTCTTGTCCTTGTCGACCAGCGCGTTTTCGGTGATCCAGGGCATCATGGCACGCAGTTTGGCGCCGGTTTGCTCGATCGGGTGGGCGGCGTTGAGGCGGCGCATGGCGGTCATCTCCGGGTAGTTGGTCTGCCCTTCGAGGATGAATTTCTTGGCGTACTGGCCGTTCTGGATGTTGGCCAGGGCCTCGCGCATGGCCTTGCGGCTTTCCTCGTTGATGATCTTCGGGCCGGTCACATACTCGCCGTACTCCGCGTTGTTGGAGATGGAGTAGTTCATGTTGGCGATGCCGCCCTCGTACATCAGGTCGACGATCAGCTTGAGTTCGTGCAGGCATTCGAAATAGGCCATTTCCGGCGCGTAGCCGGCCTCGACCAGGGTTTCGAAACCGGCCTTGACCAGCTCCACGGTGCCCCCGCAAAGCACGGCCTGCTCGCCGAACAGGTCGGTTTCGGTCTCGTCCTTGAAGGTGGTTTCGATGATGCCGGTGCGGCCGCCGCCGATGGCGGAAGCGTAGGAGAGGGCGATGTCGCGGGCCTTGCCGGAGGCGTCCTGGAAGACGGCAACCAGATCGGGAATGCCGCCGCCGCGGACGAATTCGCTGCGTACGGTGTGGCCGGGCGCCTTGGGCGCGACCATGATGACATCGAGATCGGCGCGCGGCACGATCTGGTTGTAGTGCACGGCGAAACCGTGGGCGAAGGCCATGACCGCGCCCTGCTTGAGGTTCGGTTCGATGTCGCGGGCGTAGAGCTGGGACTGGAATTCGTCCGGGGTCAGGATCATCACCAGGTCGGCGCCGGCGACGGCATCGGGGGTGTTCTTGACCGCGAGGCCGGCGGATTCGGCCTTGCGGGCGCTGGCCGAGCCTTCGCGCAGGCCGATGGTGACATCAACGCCGGAATCTTTCAGGTTGTTGGCGTGGGCGTGGCCCTGGGAACCGTAGCCGATGATGGCGACCTTCATGCCCTGAATGATGGAGAGGTCGCAGTCTTTGTCGTAGTAGATGTTCATGGAAGTCCTCGTCGGTAATGCGTGTTGGGATGGAATGGGGGTTACAGGGTGAGCGCCTTTTCGCCGCGGGTGATGCCCATCGAGCCGGAGCGGACGACTTCGATCATGTCGGTTTCGCTCAGGGTGTTGAGGAAGGCGTCCAGCTTGTCGCTGGAGCCGGTCAGCTCGACGCAGTAGGTGGTGTCGGTGACATCGATGATGCGCGCGCGGAAGATGTCCGCCAGGCGGTAGATCTCGGCACGCCTGGCTTCACCCTCGGCGCGCAGCTTGACGAACATCATCTCGCGTTCGATGTAGTCGCCCTCGGTCATGTCCTGCAGCTTGACCACATCGATCAGCTTGTTGAGCTGCTTGGTGATCTGCTCGATGATGCGGTCCGAGCCGCGGGTGACGATGGTCATGCGCGACAGGGTCGGATCCTCGGTGGTGGCCACGGTCAGCGACTCGATGTTGTAGCCGCGGGCCGAGAACAGGCCGGCAATGCGCGACAGCGCGCCCGATTCGTTTTCCACCAGCAATGAAATGATGTGTCTCATCAGGCCAGTTCTCCTTCGGGGTTGATCGAATCCCGACGCTTCTGCTGGGTGGGGGAAATCTCCATGTCGTTGTGGGCCGCGCCGGCCTGGATCATCGGATAGACATTTTCGGTCTGGTCGGTGATCACATCGAGGAACACGGTGCGGTCCTTGAGGCGGAAGGTTTCCTCCATCGCGTCGCGCAGGTCTTCGGGTTTTTCGACGCGGATGCCGACATGGCCGTAGCTTTCGGCCAGCTTGACGAAGTCGGGCAGGGCGTCCATGTAGGAGTGCGAATAACGCTTCTCGTAGAAGAACTCCTGCCACTGGCGCACCATGCCCAGGTACCGGTTGTTGAGGCAGATGATCTTCACCGGCAGGTCGTACTGCAGGCAGGTGGACAGCTCCTGCAGGCACATCTGGATGCTGCCCTCGCCGGTGACACAGGCCACATCGGCCTCCGGATGGGCCATCTTCACGCCCATCGCCGCCGGCAGGCCGAAGCCCATGGTGCCCAGCCCGCCGGAATTGATCCAGCGGCGCGGTTCGTCGAAGGGATAGAACTGGGCCGCAAACATCTGGTGCTGGCCGACATCGGAGGTGACGAAGGCATTGCCTTGCGTGACCTCATAGAGGGTCTCGATGACGCTCTGCGGCTTGATCAGCGGGCTTTCGCGGTCATAGGCCAGGCAGTCCTGCGCCTGCCAGCCGTGGATGCGCTTCCACCAGGCCGCCAGCGCGGAACCGTCGGGCTTCCTGCCGCTGGCGCGGATCTGCTCCAGCATGTCGGCGAGCACGGTCTTCACCTCGCCGACGATCGGCACATCCACATTGATGTTCTTGGAAATCGAGGCCGGGTCGATGTCGATGTGGATGATTCTGGCGTTGGGGCAGAATTTGCTGGTATCGCCGGTGATCCGGTCGTCGAAACGGGCGCCGACAGCGAACAGCACATCGCACTCGTGCATCGCCATGTTGGCCTCGTAGGTGCCGTGCATGCCGAGCATGCCCACATTCTGTTTGTCGGTGCCGGGATAGGCGCCCAGCCCCATCAGCGTCTGGGTGATCGGGAAGCCCAGCTCGCGCACCAGCGCGCGCAGCTCTTCCGAGGCATTCCCGAGCACCACGCCGCCGCCGCTGTAGACCATCGGCTGCTTCGCCGACAGCAGCAGGTCCACCGCCTTGCGGATCTGCCGCGGGTGGCCCTTCACCGTCGGGTTGTAGGAGCGCATCTTGATCGATTTCGGGTATTCATAGGGAATCTTGATCTGCGGCGCGGTGATGTCCTTCGGGATGTCCACCAGCACCGGGCCGGGGCGGCCGGTGGTGGCCACATAAAAGGCCTTCTTCAGGGTGATCGCCAGATCCTCGATACGCTTGACCAGGAAGTTGTGCTTGACGCAGGGACGCGAAACACCGACTGCATCCACTTCCTGGAAGGCATCGGAACCGATCATGCCGCTGGGCACTTGTCCGGAGAGGACCACCAGCGGGATGGAATCCATGTAGGCGGTGGCGATGCCGGTGATGGCGTTGGTGGCGCCGGGACCGGAGGTGACCAGCACCACGCCCGGCTTGCCGGTGGCGCGGGCATAGCCGTCCGCCGCGTGGGTGGCGCCCTGCTCGTGGCGCACCAGGATGTGCTTGACATCGTCCTGCCGGTGCAGGGCGTCGTAGATGTGCAATACCGCGCCGCCCGGATAGCCGAAGATGTGCTCGACGCCTTCGTCCTTCAGGAACTGCACGATGATTTCAGAACCGGATAATTCCACCTTCTTTCCCCGAGAGTTTGCAATAAATGGGTTTTATGCCGAACCGGAAATTCTAGTACGGTTGCGCCCTGAATGCACCCGGAATTCGGAGGTGTTTTGGTGGTTTTCGGGGTGTATTCGTTGCAATTGGCAACCTTTTGCGGTCCCAAAGGGCGTTCCGCGAATCACGGGCAAAAGAAAGCCGCGGTAAACCGCGGCTTTCCGGTCGAACGGGTATGGAGCTCCGTTCAGATGTAGAGGCAGATGTCAGAGTCTCCGGCAAACTCGAAGAAGGTGGCCGCGCCACCGTATTCGACGCCGTCGATGAACTCCTTGGTATCCATCTCGAACAGGTCCACGGTCATCTGGCAGGCGACCAGGCGAACCTCGGCCTCCTGACACAGCTCGCGCAGTTCTTCCAGGCTGGCCACGCCCTTGGACTTCATCTTCTGCTTCATCATCATGGTCATCATGCTCTGCATGCCGGGCAGGGCCTGGATCAGCACCGGCATCGGCATCGGCATCGGCATGCCGGGGTTGCCGAGGGAAGTGACCTGGAGGTCCAGATCCTTCTTCAGCAGTTGCAGGCCGTAGAAGGTGAAGAAGATTTCGGTTTCGTAACCGAGTGCCGCCGCGGTAGAGGCCAGGATGAAGGGCGGATAGGCCCAGTCCAGAGTCCCCTTGGTGGCGATGATCGCCAGTTTTTTCTCGCTCATGAGCGCACCTCGTAAGGGTAGGGGTTGCGTTGCGGTGTTACGCCTTCTTGATCAGGAAAGTGAATTTGCCGCCTTCCTCGCCGGAGGACATCAGTTCATTTCCGGTTTGCTTGGCAAAGGCTTCGAAGTCCTTGACCGAACCGGGGTCGGTGGCAATGATGTGCAGTACCTGTCCGGACTCCATGTCGGCCAGGGTCTTCTTGGCGCGCAGGATGGGAAGCGGGCAATTCAGTCCGGATGCGTCGAGTTCACGATCGAAATCTGCCATGGTATTTCTCCTCAGTTGTTGTAAAGGTTATCGTCAAGCCGGGCCCTGATACGGCCTGCTCTCGGAAAATTGACGCGTCTTTATAAGCCAATGCTTATTAAAAGGCAAGAATACGGATCAAGTCGCGCGCGTCGTTCGCGGCCCGTCACTGTATACTGCCCATGGGTTGCGGTTCGATGTTGAGGCCATGCTGGGCCCAGCTCATGATGCCGCCCCTGAGGTTATAGACATTGCTGATGCCCTGTTGATTCAGGAACATGCAGGCCTGGGCGGAACGGCTGCCGGTGCGGCAATAGAGGATGAACTCCTTGCCCGGCTCGGTGAAATGGGTGAGCTTGAGCGGAATCAGGTGCATCGGCAGGGTTTTTGCGTTGGGCAGCACGCCGCGCGCAACTTCGGCCGGAGTGCGGATGTCTATCAGTTCGATGCTGTCATCGCCCTGCTCGATCTTCTCGAGCAGCTGGCCGGCATCGATTTCTTTGATGGGGAACATGAAATGCTGGAATCCACAGGAAACGAAAGATTATTAGCATAATCTAATATTGTTCGTTTTTCAAGTTCGCCGATCACCCGTTACCCCTCTGGACCCGACCCGGAACCGCACATGCCCCGAACCTTCATTCGCCTGCTGATCGTCATGCTCGGCCTGCTTTCTGTGGCCGCTCAAGCCGATCCCGATCTCCCGCTGCTGGGGGAGGAGGCGCCGCAGATGCTGCAGAAGGAGGGCCGCCTGGGCCACAGCATCTACCGTCAGCTGGCGGACCGCGGGCTGGTGATCGAGGACCCATTGCTGACCGACTATCTGTCCGGTATCGGCAGCAGCCTGTTGGCCTCGCTGGACCGTCGCCTGCGCGAGTACCGCTTCTTCCTCGTGGCCGATGACACGGTCAACGCTTTTGCCGCGCCGGGCGGATACATCGGCGTGCACCTGGGCATGATCGAACAGTTGCAGTCGGAAAGTGAGCTGGCGGCGGTGCTCGCGCACGAGATCGCCCATGTGCGGCTGCGCCATGGCCTGCAGATGATCGAAAAGGCGGACCGGATCAGCTGGCTGACGCTGTTGGGTATCGCCAATGCCGTGTTGCTGGGGAGCAGGGATCCGGACGCGGCAATGGCCGCGATCGCGCTGACCCAGGCCGGCAGCGCCCAGTCGATGATCAACTTCACCCGCGGCAATGAGTACGAAGCCGACCGGGTCGGCCTCAAGCTGTTGCAGGATTCGGAATACGACCCCTGGGCCATGGCCGACCTGATGGCGTTATTGCAGCGCAAGGAACGGCGCGGCGAACTGGCACAGATCGAATACCTGCGCACCCATCCGATCAATGCCAACCGGCTGGCCGAGGTGCATGCACGGCTGCCGCAGGACAGAAAAACCCTCCGCCGTGACCGATTTTCCCAGTTCCGGGATTATTTATTTCATTTATACCCCCTGCGCTCTGCGCGACGACCCGGGGGGCGATTCGCCCAGGCGCTGGGGAAAATGGAAGAAGGTCGCCTGTCCGAGGCCGGAGCGCTGTTCGAGCAACTCATCGACGAGGATCCGGACAGCATCTGGTACCGTTCCGCGGCGGCCGACAACCTGCTGCGTCAACATCGGCCGCGGGAGGCCAAAGCAGCCTACCGCTCGCTGCTGGAACTCTACCCTGGCCATGTGGGTATCAGCCTGCGCCTGGCGGAGGTGCTGCTGACGCAACAGCGGCTGGATGAGGCAGCGCGCTTGCTGGAGCGGTTGAGGCATGAACGCAGCGCCGATCCCGGGTTGTACGCGCTGTTGATTCGCCTCTACAAACTTCAGGGCCGCGATCTCGACCTGAAGCTGGCGCAGGCCGATTATCACTGGCTGAAGGGTGATCGTGAGCTGGCGGTTAAGCAGTACCGGAGGCTATTGGATGCGGCAGACCTTCCGTTGCAGGAGCGCGAGAAAATCGAGGAAAAACTGGCGCTTGAAAAGGCCGCGGGAGAGAGGTCTTGAAGCGTTTTTTCTAATATTAGAAAATCATAAATATGTAATTGATCGGGGTCACAAACTGCTTGATCTTGATTCCGATATCCGTATTCTTGCACCGGAATTGGCCCTACCTGTCAATATAACTATATTTTATCAACCCGATTAACCGGGCCCCGGTTAATTCTCTCGAGGAGGTAAATGCGGATGAAGATTCGCTTGATATCGACTGCGGCTTCCGTCGTAGCGCTTCTGGGTGCTCTTGCAAGCCCTGTTGTCTATTCGGCCAGTCATGGAGGCATGATCGCCGAGGGCAAGAAAATTGCATTTGACCGCAAACTGGGCAATTGCATTGCCTGCCACCAGATTGCCGGCGGCACCGCACCCGGTAACATCGGTCCTCCGCTGATTGCGATGAAGGCGCGTTTTCCGGACAAGGCCAAGCTGCGTGCCCAGATCTGGAACTCGAATGCCGCCAACCCCAACAGCATCATGCCCCCCTTCGGCCGCCACAGCATTCTGACCGAGAAGCAGATCGACGCGGTCGTCGAATTCATCCATTCACTGTGAGGAGTCAACTGAACATGAACCGCAGAACATTACTCAAACGCAGCCTGGCGGCGGGTGCCGTGGGCGTGGCCGTATCGGCCGGACTGCTGACCCCGGGCCAGGTACTGGCCGCCTATCCGAAGGACGCCTTTGCGTCCAAGGACGTGGGCAGCGCGCTGAAGGCCGCGCTGGGCAGCGATAGCATGACCGCCTCCGGCGACATCAAGATCAAGGCCCCCGACATTGCCGAGAACGGCGCCGTGGTGCCGGTCACCGTCTCCACCGGCATGGGCGATGTCGAATCCATCTCCATCCTCTCCGAGG
>Ga0256839_1006451_pt1 | contig 10259 bp, 11 predicted proteins | sample 354166metaG_FD_185968 | JGI IMG/M metagenome (GOLD analysis project Ga0256839, IMG submission 185968) | Hydrothermal vent microbial communities from Mid Atlantic Ridge, Atlantic Ocean - 354-166 | ecosystem: Environmental > Aquatic > Marine > Hydrothermal vents | place: Atlantic Ocean: Mid... | reverse complement strand
ATTACATTACTTGCAGGGTATGAGTTTAGTCAATATATTGCCATAGAAGGTCGCTATATGACATCTATTACAAAAGAGGATATTTTAGAGAGAAGTTCTTGGGGTATTTATGCCAAGCCACAATACCCTGTAACAGAAGACTTTAAAGTATATGCACTTTTAGGTTATGGTGGATTTGAAGCGAGTGGAATTAATGGTAACACTATAGATGTAGATGATACAGGTTTTCAGTGGGGGCTTGGAGTAAGTTATGAAGTTATAGAAGATATTGCTGTTTTTATAGATTATGTAAGTATTACTAAGGATACAAGTGTCTCTTCTTTTATAAATAATAATGTAGATATAAACTCAGATGCTATAACTGTAGGTGTTACATATCAATTTTAGTAAAAGGTACGAGACTTTGTCTCGTACCTTTAAAAATATTTTATTATTTTTTAAATACATTTCCCAACATGCCTTTTATCGCTCCTTGTAAATCCGCAGGATAAATCACAAATTTACTATTGTCACTTTTTGATATTTGTTCTAGAGAGTTAATGTAGCGGTCACCGAGTAAGAACATTGCAGGAAGTTCTTTGTCTTGAATATTGTCACTAATAACCCTAATAGCCTCAGCAGATGCATTGGCTAGTGTTATTTGTGCCTTGGCTTCACGCTCTGCAGCTGCTAGTTTACCGTCAGCCTCTAAAATGGCAGCATTTTTGTTACCCTCAGCTGTGGTTTCTATGGCTCTTCTTTCTCTCTCCGCAGCAGCTTGGCGCTCCATAGATGCTTGCATAGAAGCACTTGGGTTGATGTCTTGTATCTCTACAGACTTGACAGTCACACCCCAGTCTGCGACATCATCGATGATGGCATCTTTAAGCTTGGTTTTAATATGTTCACGGTTTGAAAGTGCTTCATCTAGACTCATTTCTCCTAAAATAGAGCGGAGGGTAGTCATAATGAGTTGTTGGATAGCCACACGGAAATTTTCTACGCCATACAGTGCATTTTCTGGTTTGGTTACACGTACAAAAGCAACAGCATTGGTAAGTATGACTGCATTATCTCTCGTAATGACTTCTTGTTGAGGAATATCTAATATAATATCACGGGTTGTGATTTTTTGACGTACTGCTTCAATGTAGGGAATGATAATGTTCAGTCCTGGTTTTAAAACGCGTGAAAACTTACCTAGTCTTTCGACTAACCATTCTTCTCCTTGAGGAACAATATTAATCCCCTTATAAAGAGTGACAACAACTAACAGAGCTAAAATAATAACGACATTTAATGCTTCCATGATTTTCTCCTAGAATAATTTATACAGCTCTCACACTAATGAGCTGTCCGTTTACTTCCTGTATTTGAATACGTGTACCAACTTTTAATGTTTCTTCAGAAGTTGCATGCCAAGTAGTGTTTCCCAGCACAGGTGTGTCAAAAGTGACTTTGCCTCTTTGGTGTGGATGTATCTCTTGGCTAACTGTACCATAAGTGTCTAAAGTATGGTCTGACTGTCCTGTGTTACTCACTATAGGGATTTTGACCCATTTTTTCCATGCCCACAGAGAGAACAAAGAGAGGACTATCCACGTAAGTACTTGGTTTAAGAACGTCATAGGCATCATAAAATCAAGTATCCCCACGATAACAGCAGCAACACCTAAACCTAAAATGACAAATGTACCCGTGTTCATCTCTAAAATCAGTAAGATGAATCCTATGATAATCCAGTACCACCATACGACATTTGCATCTAAAAATTCAACCATGTAAACTCCTTAAGTATCGTAAAATAAATTATATCATAAAAGGATAATAGTCTAAAATGTACATATAATAAGTATAATTTGGGTATAATCGCGGAAATTTTCACGAAATATGAAGGATAAATAGATGTCAACTTTAAATGTATATTATGACAAAGACTGTGATTTAAATATCATTAAATCAAAGACAGTAGCGATGATTGGTTTTGGTTCACAAGGACATGCACACGCTGAAAACCTTAGAGATTCTGGTGTAAATGTTATCGTTGGGCTTAGAAAAGATGGTTCATCTTGGGCAAAAGCTGAAGCAAAAGGTTTTGAGACACTTACTGTTGCAGAGGCAACAGCTAAAGCAGATGTCGTGATGATTCTTCTTCCTGATGAAAATCAAAAAGAAATTTATGATAATGAAATTGCTCCAAACTTAAAATCAGGTGCTACTATCGCTTTTGGTCATGGTTTTAACATCCATTATGGACGTGTAAAGCCTGCTTCGGACATCAATGTAACAATGATTGCACCAAAAGCACCAGGGCATACGGTAAGAAGTGAGTTTGTAAGAGGTGGTGGAATTCCAGACCTTATTGCTGTTGGTCAAAATCCATCAGGTGCTACTAAAGAGTTGGCTCTTTCTTATGCATCAGCCATTGGTGGTGGTAGAACAGCCATTATCGAAACTACTTTTAAAGATGAAACTGAAACGGATCTTTTTGGTGAGCAAGCAGTGCTATGTGGTGGTGTAACATCACTTGTTCAAGCTGGTTTTGAAACATTAACTGAAGCTGGTTATGCACCAGAACTTGCATACTTTGAGTGTCTTCATGAGCTTAAACTCATCGTTGACCTTATGTTTGAAGGTGGTATTGCTGACATGAGATACTCTATCTCTAATACTGCTGAGTATGGTGACTATGTTTCAGGAAAAAGAGTGATTAATGCTGAGTCAAAAGCAGCGATGAAAGATATCTTAACTGAAATTCAAGATGGTAGATTTGCTAAAGACTTTATCTTGGAAGGTCAATCTGGTTACCCTCGTATGAACGCAGAACGTGCAAATGATAAAGAAAAACTTATCACTAAGACAGGTAACTCTCTTAGAGAAATGATGCCATGGATATCAGCAGGTAAAATCGTCAACCAAGATACTAACTAGGTTTTTATATTTTGTTACAGTATCTTTAGAAGAGATACCTGAGAAGCTACACTTCATAGCTTCTCTCCTAAAGGCTTTCATAAGTATATTACTTCATTTAATTTTTTTGATTATCTTCATACTCTTAACGCTTATTTGGCTACAATATTTAAAATTAAAACATAGCAGTGAGAATGGCAAAACAACCTAAAAAAAATACCACAAACTCTTTTTCTCGTAAAGTTAAAACCACAAGAAAAAAATCTACGAACGATACGAAAAAATCACCTTCTAAGATAGTATTTCAAAAAAATATTTTAATTATATTATTTGTATTATCTAGCATTCTTTTAGTTTCCTTTGGATATTTTTTAGGTCAAAAAGGTATGATAAGTGATGTGAGGGAAAATGAAATAATAAAAGAATTATCTCAAATCAAAGTAAAAAAACCTCTTGAAGAAAAGAAAGTAACGGTAGATGATTCTTTTAAAGTAAAAAGTTACAGGTTAGATGAACCTGTCAAAAATATGGAAAATAAGAAGCTGCATAATGTTCAAATAATATCCAAAAAAGTAAAAAATACAGTTCTGGCATATAGAGGTGAAAAACCTAAACTAGTGATTATTATAGATGATGTACATAGTGAAGTACAGCTTGATGCTATTAAAAATTTGGATATGAAAATCACGCCTTCAATTTTCCCTCCATATGCTTTGTCAAAACAAAGTCATTTATTGGCAAATGAGTTAGAACATTATATGATACATCTACCGATGGAGTCAGGGAGTAAACAGTTTAATAAACAATATAAAACGCTGATGACATTTTTTTCAAATGAACAAATAATTGCACGAGTCAAAGAATTACGGGAACTTTTTCCGCATGGTGTATTTGTTAATAATCATACGGGTAGTACATTTACACAAAATTATCGAGTCATGAAAAAATTGTATGATGCGATGAGAAGAGAAGGATTTATCTTTATTGACAGTTATACAATAGCATCTTCCAAAATTCGCAAAATTGCACATGAATATGGTGATGCGTATGTTTCAAGAGATATCTTTATAGACAATAAACATACAATCACAAGTATACATGAACAGTTAAAAAAAGCTGTTTCTATTGCAAAGGAAAAAGGTTATGCATTGGCTATTGGACATCCTCATAAAGTCACTATGCAAGCGTTGGAGAGTGCTCAAGATATATTAAATGATGTAGAACTTGTTTATATTGATGAGATTTACAGGTAATGGTTTTATGACAATTTGACATATATTTTACCTTGGTATTGCTTCTTTTGTTAAGATATACAAAAAAGGTATAAAATGAGTGAAAAAATGAGTCAACATATAGACGCATTAGATGCTATGAAGAAGTATCCACCTGAAATTTTCTATAAAGGGAATTTGTCACTTCTTGATAGACCAAAAGTGGCTATTGTCGGTACACGAAGACCCTCAACATATACAAGACAAGCTACGCATATGTTGGCACAGTCTTTGGCAAAACGAGGTGTATGTATAGTGAGTGGAGCAGCGATGGGCGTAGATACTATTGCACATAATGGTGCGGGAGCGGAAAATACTATTGCTGTTATGGCCAATGGTTTAGATATACATTATCCTGCACATAACACTCAAATGATTAAAAATATAGAAGAATACGGACTTACGCTTAGTCAGTTTAATGATGGGTTTAGGGCTATGGGTTGGAGTTTTGTTGTACGCAACGAATTGGTTGTTGCTTTGGGTGATATACTCATTGTAACTGAAGCAGACCTACATAGTGGAAGTATGAGAAGTGTCGAATATGCTTTAAAAATGGGGAAAGAGATATTTGTACTATCTCAAAGAATAGATGAAAGTTTAGGTACGAATAGTCTTCTTCACACAGGGAAAGCTAGCATTATTTCGGATATAGAAAGTTTTGTATCACGTTATGGAGAGCAAGCATCTGAAAAGATAGAAAAAGATGAATTTTTTTATTTTTGTCAATCTTTACCCACTTTTGATGATGCTGTTACAAAGTTTGGAGACAGAGTCTATGTAGCTGAACTTGAAGGTTTAGTTACAATAGACAACGGTATTGTGAGATTAAGTTAGCTAAATTTTCTGCTTGGCAAGTGCAATTAAAATGGTATGGATTGTTATTTTATTTTGGTTGTATTTGTATCTTTTTCAGATAATTGTGCTATTAGTTCTTCTAAGGATTCTTCAGGGAGCATTCCTGCTTGAACAAATTGTACATTTCCTTTGGTATCTAATGCTACAAGAAAAGGGATACTTCCTTGCCACCGGGCTCTTTGCTGGATATAACTCACCACATCGGAAGCTTTTTCCTCAGAAAGAACAATATAATTTATGCCTTTGGCTGCAACAAATTGTTTTGTTTGTTCATTAGTGTAGCCTTGTACTTCAATAGCAACTATAGCTAACTTATTTTTATATTTATTTTGTAATTTGATAAGATGTGGGATAGAAGCTAAACACGGAGGACACTTGTGACCAAAAAATTCTAAAAAAACAACTTTTCCTTCTAGACCTTGGATATTTAAACCTTCTTCTGTTCCTTCAACTGTATAGGTATTGCCGTTAGTGTCAGTCATCGACATGAGAAGAGGGGCATTAAGTGCGTGTGCATAAGTAAAAAATGAAAATAGTAATAGTGCTTTTATAAAGATAGTTTTCATCATGGAACCTTTTTATTTGTATTATACACAAATAAAGATGTAATAATTGTGTAGTTGTTTGTTATTTAAAATCAAAGAGCATTTGGGAATTTGGAGGAGGAAAATATTTTTTAAAAGGAGATCTAAAATAATTTAAAAGGGAGGGGATATTTTAGATACCCAAATGCTCTTATGGGAGTATTATAAATAATCAAGGTTAACCGTATGCAAATAAAGAGTATTACACTATAATATTAAGGATAAAAAAGGATATATGAATGTTGAAAAAAGTTTTGTTTCTATGTGTATTTATGTTTGTGTCAGTACAAGCACTGAGTCTTGAAAAAAAGATAGGTCAAATGCTTATGGTGGGTTTTCATGGAACATCTGCTTCTTCAAATAGCCAGATATGTAAAGATATTAAGAAATACAATATTGGTGCTGTGATACTCTTTGATGTGAATCCTGTAGATAAGAATAAGCCTAAAAATATATCTTCTAAAACGCAAGTTACAAAACTTACCAAAGAGTTACAGTCTTGCAGTGGAGATGGTAAATTACTTATTGCTGTGGACCAAGAGGGTGGAAGAGTACAACGATTAAAAAATAAATATGATTTTTATGGTAAATTCCCAAAAGCTTCAGATCTTATTAAAATGAATCAAAATAAGATTAAATTAACATATACAAAAATGAGTAAAGAATTGAAATCTGCAGGTATTAATTATAATCTAGCTCCAGTAGTTGATCTTGATATCAATATGAAAAATCATGTGATACATGGATTGGGACGTTCATACGGTAAAGATCCAAAGGTGGTAGCTAAGTATGCAAGTATTTTTATAGATGCTATGCATCATTTTGGGGTATTGACCTCTATTAAGCATTTTCCAGGACATGGTTCTTCTGTAGGTGATACACATAAAGGGTTTGTAGATGTGACACATTTATGGAGAGAAGTGGAACTGGAGCCATATAGGTTACTCAAAGATAAAGCAGATACGGTGATGGTAGCCCACGTATTTAACAAAAACTTAGATGCAATATATCCTGCAAGCCTATCCTATACAACTATTACAAAAATGTTACGATGGAAGCTTGGGTACCATGGTGTAGTGATAACGGATGATTTACAAATGGCTGCAATTTCAAAGAAGTATGGATTGAAAAATACATTGAAACTAGCCATTAATGCAGGAAATGATATTTTGCTTATCGGAAATCAACTTGATCCCAAAAATGTAAAAAGTACTAAAAAACTAGTTGATACTATCATGAGTCTTATCGAATGCAAGGAAGTAGAAGAAGAAAATATTGACAAAGCATATAGTCGTATCCAAAAATTGAAAGAAAAGTTATAAACTATTTTGTCAAATATCTTTCCAAAATAATTTTTGCTGCAATAGAATCTATTTTTCCATCTTTTGTATGTCTAAAAATACCTTGAGTTAATTCTTTTGCTTCTATACTTGAGCTTTGTTCATCTTGATAAGCTACTGGTATAGTGAGTTCAAGTAGAGAGACAAAATGTTTAATGCGTCTCTCCATCTCTTCAGAACTTTTGGCATCGAGAGGTAGCCCTACAATAAGTTTTTCAATCTCCCATTCTTTTAAAAAAACATTGACATCACGTGCAGCTTGGTTTCGATTTTTTCTTAGAATGGCATTTTTTGGGATGACTATATCTGCATTTAGGCAAATAGCCATACCAATACGTTTAAGTCCTACATCTATACAGGCTAATTTCATAGAGAGATTATACCCAGTATTTTGTATATTTAATATGTTCGTGGATATCCTCTTGGTTGATGTCTAGTTGAACAAAAACCATAGTAGCGGGGATTGGCAGGCATATAATATGTATAATCAAAAAGTCCACGTCCTCTTACTCTGTCCCTAAATGTATAGTAGCGGTCATAACGATAAAACACATCTTCAAAATAATATCCATGACGGTTGAAATAGCCATAGTAAAAACCTTCACGATCATAAAATGATGCTCTATCATAACGGTATGCGAGTAACCATCCTCTATTTGGACGGTTATGTCCACGTTGGCGTATGGTATGGTCATTATTGCCATAGTTTTGATTGGCATAATTATTTCCTTGATTGTACCTGTTAGGTATGTTTCTGTTCAGTTTGTTTGGTTTATGTGTCATATTTCGTGTTTTCTTCCGTTGAAATTCTTTTTTGGTTTTAAAATTTCTTTTTACCGCTTTATGTTTTGTATGCGAATAATCCATTTTTTTGATTTGTTTGTTACCAATAGGTTTTGGGGTTTTGTTTGTTTGGTACGTCATTTGGGAAGATGCCATTGCACTTATACCAAATCCTATTACCAATAAAAATGTAAGCAATTTTTTTTTCATATTTTATCCTTTAACATGTATGAATAGTACAATCAAAAAGTTGATTGTCTGAAGTATCTTAAAATAAGTTTGTGTAGGTATCGTGAGTATATAAGTATAAAAATAAAATCCTCTGTTAATGATATAAAGAGAATGGCATTATAAATTGTATTTTGTAAAGAAGATAAACAATAAGTTTTTCATCAACGTATTTCAGCGATAAATGCATCTTTTTGGATATTTTTTCTTACTAGTTTTAGAATGGACATGGCTTCAGATCTTGATTGATAGCCCCCTATGAGCAGTTTTGATATTTGTCTGCCATCTTTTGCGAACTTGATAATTTTATGGTTAAATCCATGTCTAGTGATTTGATAAATCAATGCACTTTTAGGTTTTCCTAAAAATGAACCAACTTGAACATAGAAGTGACCAGAAGTATTGGGCTGTTCGATTTCTTTTATAGGTGCTTTGATAATAATAGCCTTTTTGAGTGTTGAAGTTGCACTTTGATTCGTTTGTTTGATAGGTACAGTTTTTTTGGTTTTAGTTGCTCCCCATGTGGGTGCAGTAGTTGATGCTATTTGTGTTGTGCTTTCTGGTAAATATCTACGACATACACGTAATCTTTTTTTATAATAAGGAGACGTAAAAAGATTGGAATAGATAACTTCATGTTTAACTGTACTGGCATGTGTAAACCATCCGTCACCAAGATACATACCAACGTGGGTAATTTTTTTGGAATTTCGTTTATTTGTTGCAAAAAATATGAGGTCTCCATATTGCAAATCTTTTGCTGCAATACGTTTACCTACTTTTGCCTGGTGTCGTGCAACACGAGGGATGTCTATACCCATACTCCCATAAAGATAATAGGTAAAACCAGAACAGTCAAAGTTGTATGGTCCCTCTTCAGCCCAAACATAGGGGCTTCCTTGTAGTTGCTTAACCATTTTCCCTAAGTTCTTTTTGTTGGCTTGATATTTAACTTTGGGTTTTGTAATAGCATAGTTAGGGTTTTTAGGATGGGGTGAAGGTTTACATCCTACAAGAAAGAATACTATACAGAATAATGATAAATAGGTGGTTTTTTTCATACTAGTATTATAGGTGAAAGCGTTTAAAAGCGCTTTAATTACAAGAGACTAGCTAGGTACAGCTTTTTTAGGTAGTTTCATGCCCGCTTTCCAGGGAGAAGTATAACGAGAACTTGTTGTTTTCATTTTTTTTAATGTGACATCACAGTTCATATACTTAGCCCTTTCATCGGTACTGAGATAGCGTTTACACATTTTCATACGTTTTTTATAGACAGGTTCTTTATCAAAGTGGGAAATAGTAACCTTTCTGTCTTTACTGCTGGCATGTGCAAACCAGCCTTCACCTAGATAAATACCAACATGATTAATGTATTTACTTCTTTTATTGGTACTTCCAAAAAATATAAGATCACCATAATGTAAATTTTTGAATGCTATTTGTTTTCCCATTTTTGCTTGGTCTCTGGCAACACGAGGGATATCTATACCCATCGAGCCATATATGTTATAGGTGAGCCCTGAGCAATCAAATGCATCTGGGCCTTCTTCTGCCCAAACATAAGGTTTTCCCAAATATGAATCTAAGAGTTCTTGTATATTTTTTCTGTTGGGTTTACATATTTTTTTAGGTTTGATAATATCATAATTGGGATAGTTATATGGTTTTTTTTGTGCACAAGCAGTAAAGAAAAAAATCATAAAAATAGTGAATAAAATAGTATTCAAATGACTTTTCATATTTTACCTTTCTAAAGTATAAGCATTGCATCACCGTACGAAAAAAATCGATATTTATGTTTGATAGCTTCTTTATATAAGTGTAACGTTTTTTCCCTTCCAATAAAGGCAGACACCAGCATAATAAGTGTACTTTTTGGAAGATGAAAGTTAGTCAGCAAATGTGTAGCTCTTTGGGGAGGGTTACTGGGATTTAAGAATAAATTACATTCTCCTTGCGTCTTATGTGTACGTACATAATATTCTAAAGTTCTTGTTACGGTTGTGCCTATTGCTAAGACTGGTACATTGCTATCCAAAATATGTGCAGATGATTGAGGGATATGAAAGTACTCAGAATGCATAGGGTGTTCTAAAATATTTTCAGCATCTACAGGTTTAAAGGTTCCGGCACCAACATGAAGTGTTATCGTATGTGTTTGATAGTTTTCTTTGAGATCTTCAAAGAGTGAAGGTGTAAAATGCAGTGATGCTGTAGGTGCAGCGACAGCACCAGCATTTTTCGCAAATAATGTTTGATAGTCAGTTTCATCCTGTTTATTGTCTTCTCTTTGCATATAGGGAGGT
>Ga0256839_1006450_pt1 | contig 10260 bp, 9 predicted proteins | sample 354166metaG_FD_185968 | JGI IMG/M metagenome (GOLD analysis project Ga0256839, IMG submission 185968) | Hydrothermal vent microbial communities from Mid Atlantic Ridge, Atlantic Ocean - 354-166 | ecosystem: Environmental > Aquatic > Marine > Hydrothermal vents | place: Atlantic Ocean: Mid... | reverse complement strand
GTCCTCATCTGACTCGCCTATGATTTCAAGATCTCTCACGTGCCTCCTCATTCCCTCAACCACCTTTATAACCTCCTCAAACCTGTGGGGCGGTGCTATGACATCAACCACGCCCTCGCCTTTCTTTCTTGTTCTCGTAAGAGCAAGACGGCTCTGACCGTCTATAAGGGAGTTAAAAAACCCCACCTCAAAAATAGGCATCTTTACTGTAAGGACCCGCGCTCTCACCCCTTTACTTCCTTTCATAGTCAACCACCTTTGCTCCAAAAAACTCTATCAGCTTCCGAACAGACTCGTGGAACTCCTCTTCATCTTCTCTTTTTTTTTAATTACTTTAAAGTCAACACCACCGCCGAAGGCGGTCTTTACCTTTTCAAACTCGGACCTGAAGGCATCGTAGGTTTCCTCGTCAAGTATAAAAACAGTTTCGGAATTCCTTTCTTCCCTTTTTGCCTCTTCAAGAGCCTTGAAGGCAACGGGAGAAAGGGTATGTCTCAGTTTATCAATTATAGTCTCCTCCTTTTCGGTGCGGCCGGGGGAAGTTCTCAGAGCTTCTTCTATGGAGATAATTTCCTTGATCAGGATGGTTTTTATAACAGCAAGCTCGTAAGCCCTAATGGGGGGTCTTGATCGAGCCTCAAGGCGACCTCTTGAAATAAGGTTCTCAAGGTAGAGGAGCCTGGTAAGGTCGGCGTCTTTAAATTTTTCGCATATAGAGGTATCTTCAAGAACCTTTTTAGGATCCTTTAAGGACTTGCAGAGGATGAGATTTCTGACCTCCTCCTCAAGAACCTCCCAGAATCTCGTGAGATTGAAACCTCTCCTGTAGATGTCCCTCAGGAATTCTATAGCCTCGTCCACCTTTGAATCAAGAAGTAAGGCCATAAACTGATGAACCCTCTCAAGGCTAATTATTCCCAGAAGCTCCTCCGCTGAATTAATGTCAAGTTCCTTGTCAGGAATTACGCTGACCTGATCAAGAAGAGATGCCGCGTCCCTGAGACAGCCATCGGAAACATGAGCGATCATCTTTAAAACTTCTTCGGGGCAGTTGATGTTCTCCCTCTGGCAGATCATCCGCAGGTAGGAAACTATTTTATCGTCTGGCACCCTGCTCAGGATTATCCGCTGACATCTTGAAAGTATGGTGGGGATTATCTTCTCGTACTCAGTGGTGCAGAGAATAAAAACGGTTCTGAGAGGAGGTTCTTCAAGGGTTTTGAGGAGTGCGTTAAAAGCCTCCTTGGTCAGCATGTGTGCTTCGTCAATTATGTAAACCTTGGTTTTACCCTTGATTGGAGTGTAGTTTACGGCTTCCCTGACCGACCTTATGTCGTCAATTCCCCTGTTTGACGCAGCGTCCATCTCAATGAGATCAGGGAAGGACCCTTTCTCTATCTCCCTGCAGTTTTCACACTCACCGCAGGGTTCTCCATCCTTCGGATTTTTGCAGTTGAGGGCTTTTGCCAGAATCCTTGCAAGAGTTGTCTTTCCCACTCCCCGGGGACCTGCAAAGAGATAGGCATGGGATACCCTGTCATTTTTAACGGCGTTCTGGAGTATTCTGACCGGCGTCTCCTGACCGACAACTTCCCCGAAAAAGCGGGGTCTGTACTTTCTCGCAAAGGGAATATGCATGACAAATATTTTACCCCGCACCCGAGACGGCGGGCTTACCCTTGCTCCCTTTCGGGCCTGGGGGAGTTCACCCTGTCCCGTTGCGGGGTTAATATTAATTATATGGTTTCCATAGATTTGAGAGAAATCTTCCAGTATGCCCGGACTTACGAGAGGTCTTTTACCCTCGCGGGTAAGGATGTAGACCTTCCCAGAGAAGCGGGAATAGTCAGTGAGCCGGTGGAGGTGGCAATCAGGATTGAAAAGGATTCAGATGGTTACACGGTTCACCTGAACATAAGCGCTAAGGTTGACCTGACATGCAGCAGGTGTCTTTCTTCTTTTACAAAAGACATGGTCCTTTCCTCGAAAAAGCACGTGGAACACTACCCTTTTAATGAAAATCTTGAACTCTCAGCCTCTGACCTTGATGTTTCCTTTATTGATAGGGAAAAGCTTATTCTTGAGGAGCTCGTGAGGGAGGAAATTTTGCTAAACCTTTCCATGAAACCCCTGTGCAAGCCTGACTGCGGAGGGGTTCACCCGGGCATTATACTTCAAGAGGAATCAAACACTTCCCCAAAGGATCCCAGATTTGCTATACTAAAAAACCTGCTTGATTGAGAGGAGGAGTGTCAATGGCAGTTCCCAAGCGCAAGACCTCAAAGTGGAGAAGGGATCAAAGAAGGTCCCAGAGCTTCTTTGCGAGACTCAGGATCCCCTCTCTTTCGGAGTGTTCAAACTGCGGGGAGAGAATTATCCCCCACAGAGTTTGTCCATACTGCGGGCATTACAGGGGCAAGGAAATAATAACCGTTGACTGATGGAAGAATTAAGTTTCGCGGTTGACTGCATGGGGGGAGATTATGCCCCCTCTGAGATCGTTAAGGGTTGCGTTCTCGCTCAAAAGGACTTGGGATACAAGATTTACCTCGTCGGAGACGAGGTCCGCATAAATCCCATCCTCAAAAAACTGGGAGAATTCAACAATCCTGACCTTCATGTCATCCATGCACCTCAAACGATAGCAATGGACGAACCGCCTTCGGCGGTGCTTAAGAAGAAGGAGTCTTCCCTTTACACTGCTGGCAAGCTCGTGAGGAGGGGTGAAGCCGACGGGCTAATATCCGCCGGAAATACTGGTGCGGTTCTCGCGGTGGGAAAGTTCGTGGTGGGAGCGGAGGAGGAAATTGAGAGACCTGCAATAGCCGTTGCACTGCCAAACCCGAGGGGAAAAACCGTATTAATTGACGTGGGTACAAATGTTGATTCCAAACCCAAACACCTCCTTCAGTTCGCGGTCATCGGCCATACTTACGCTCAGGAAATACTCGGAGTTAAGAATCCGAGAGTTGGACTGCTCAGCATAGGAGAGGAGGAGGGAAAGGGCAACGAGCTTGTAAAGGAGACCTATCCACTCCTCAAACAGACCCGGCTCAACTTCCTCGGGAATGCGGAGGGCACGGACATTTACGCGGGTACCTTTGATGTTATTGTTTGCGACGGCTTTGTGGGAAATGTCATACTAAAAGCCAGTGAGAGCCTCGGTCTTGCGGTGGTTAGCATGATAAAGGAGGAGATCAAGAAGAGCCTTCTGGCGAGGGTTGGTGCGGTTTTTCTCCTCCCAGCACTCAACAGATTCAGAAAAAAAGCCGATTTTACTGAGTACGGAGGAATTCCATTGCTCGGGGCAAGAAAACCCGTCATCATAACTCACGGAAAGGCAAACGCCAAAGCGATAAGAAACGCCATAGGCGTTGCAGGTGATTTTCTAACCAAGGACTTTAACAGAAAGCTGGTTGAAAATATTAGAATGTTAATACCCCAAGAGGCAAAAATCTGATGGGAAGCCGATTACTCGGAACTGGAATTTACCTGCCGGGTGATGTTTTAACGAACAACGACCTTGAAAAGCTCGTTGACACCTCCGACGAGTGGATCACAACAAGAACGGGCATAAAGGAGAGAAGGATAGCAAAGGAGGAGTCCGTTCTCCAGATGGCAAAGATCGCAGGAGAAGAAGCCCTCAAGAATTCGGAAACAGACCCCTCAGATCTTGACGCCGTTGTTGTTGCCACGCTGACCCCGGAGAAGAGATTTCCCTCTACCGCCTGTCTACTTCAGGCAGAGATCTCAGCTAAAGGATTCGCCTTTGACATATCCGCGGCGTGCAGTGGATTCCTTTACGCCCTTGACCTCGCGGACTCCATGATCTCAAGCGGTAAGGCAAATAAGATCCTCGTGGTGGGGGTTGAGAGGCTCTCGGAGGTGGTGGACTGGTCTGACAGAAGCACATGCGTCCTGTTCGGTGACGGTGCGGGGGCTGTTGTGGTTGAAAGCTCGGAGGGACCCTCACAAATCCTCTCCTCAAAGCTTTACTCGGACGGAAAGCTGTGGGACATACTATACGCGGACTGCGACGGGTTCATCAAGATGAAGGGCAGGGAGCTCTTCAAGATCGCCGTCAGGAGCATGGAAGAGGCATGCAGAGAAGCTATTGATGAGGCAGGTCTGAATCCCCGAGACATTGACCTCCTCATCCCCCATCAGGCAAACCTCAGGATAATCAGGTCCCTTGCTCAAAAGCTGGGAATTCCGGAAGAAAAGGCATTCATTAACATTGAAAAGTACGGAAACACCTCAGCCGCATCAATTCCCATAGCTCTCCACGAAGCCATAAAGGAGGGAAGGCTGAGGAGGGGAGACAACGTTCTGCTCACCGCCATGGGCGGCGGGCTCACCTGGGGTGCTATGGTATTAAAATATTAGTTATGAACCTTGCCCTGAAGTATCCACCCCGCTATAGGGTTGAAGATTACGAAAAGTGGGAAGGAAACTGGGAGCTAATAGAGGGAATTCCATACGCCCTTGCATCTCCTACCTTTGAGCATCAGAGGACAGTCGGAAAAATATTCAAAATTCTTGATGAGGAAGTTGAGAGTAAGTGCCCTCAATGTAAGGCGGGTATTGATACTGATTATGTCATTGACGAACACACGGTTGTAAGACCCGATGTTTTTGTGGTATGCGGTGAGATAAGGGAAAAGATTTACAAAAGACCGATACTTATATTCGAAGTCGTTTCAAAAAGCAGTTCGGAAACCGATGAAATGCTTAAGAGAGAGCTCTACGAAAGGGAGGGCGTTCCATGCTACATTCTCGTCCATCCTCCATTTAAAAAGGCAAAACTCCTCCGCCTCGGACCCAACGGATACATAAATACGGATGAGGTTACCGACGGCGTACTTCACATTGATGTGGAAGGATGCACCTTAGAGATTGACTTCTCCAAGGTGTGGGATTAACTCCTCAACGCTCCCGACGGGTTCAAGGCATGAACCGTTTTTGCAGAGATAGTACCTACAGCCACCGCCTTCGGCGGTATTTTTGAGATAAAAAACTCCTTCAGGAAGAAAACTCCTCCCGAGCTTCAAAAGTTCTTCCCTTGCGGACTCTCCCTCTCCTTTCAGCTCAAAGGTGCCGTTGACCATGAGGTCAAGTGCAATAAGGGAGAAGGTGTGGGCATCGGGGTATGAAGATATGACCGCGGAAAAGGAATCAAGGACATCCCGGGAGTGCTCCTCAAAGGAGGGATCCTCAAGGAGGCGTGAGAGCCTGATGAGGTTGTAAGCCATCACCGAGTTTCCAGAAGGAATGGCACCGTCGTAGATCTCTTTCTTCCTTACGGGGATGTCCCTGTGCTCTTGGGAGGTCTGGAAGAACGCTCCTCCTTCACCGTCGCGGAATTTATCAATAGCCTCTCTGGTCAGCTTTTGCGCCTCCCGGAGATACCTTTCCTCAAAGGTGGAAAAGTAAAGCTCCGTCAGTCCCCAGATAAGGAAGGCATAATCCTCAAGAAAGGCGGGGACCTTTGCCTCACCGTCCTTCCAGCGGTGAAGAAGTTTACCCTCTGGGTAAAGATTCTTAAGGATAAATTCCGCACATTTCACAGCCATCTGAACAAAGTCATCCCTTCCGAGGGCAGACCCCGCCCTTGCAAGGGCTCCTATAACAAGACCGTTCCAGTCTGTGAGTATTTTTTCGTCCCTGAGGGGTTTTTGCCTCCTTTCCCTCTCTTTAAAGAGCCTTACCCTGATCTCCTCAATCCTCTGCCTTAGGACATCCTCTTCAACGCCGAGCTCCTTTGCAATCTCACCGGGGGGTTTTCTCATGTAAAGGACGTTTCTGCCGGTCTTTCTCCTCGTTGCCTCCTCAAGGAAGTTTCCCTCCTCCTCAAGGGAGAAAATCTTTACAGCCAGATTCAGCTCCTCCTTTGAGAGGACCTTCTCCAGCTCCTCAATGCTCCAGAGGTAGAATTTCCCCTCCTCCCCCTCGCTGTCCGCATCCCAGGCGGAGTAAAAACCTCCCTCGGGAGAGAGCATGTCCCTTTTCAGAAACTCTATGATCTCCTCCACAACCCTTGCAAAATCTTCCCTGCCCGTTATCAGGTATGCCTCGGTGTAGGGATAGATCAGCAGGGCGTTGTCGTAGAGCATCTTTTCAAAGTGGGGCAGGATCCATTCCCTGTCGGTTGAGTAGCGGTGAAATCCGAATCCCACATGGTCCCAGATTCCGCCCAGCCTCATCCTCTCAAGGGTGCGGACAACCATCTCAAGGGCTCTTTCCTTTCCCGTTCTCCTGAAGTACCTCATAAGGAACATGAGGTTGTGGGGAATGGGAAACTTGGGAGCGGAGCCGAAGCCTCCCAACTCCTCATCGTAATTTGCAAGGAGATTACCGTAAGCCCTGTGGATGGTAACCTCTCCCAGCTCCGCACCGCGGAAGCTCTCACCTGCGGATTCGGAGACCGCCCTCATCACCTCATCCGCACTCCTGAGGACCTTTTCCCTTTCTTCCTTCCAGAGCTGAGCAATTCTCAGGAGAATGTCCTTAAGTCCAGCTCTCCCGTAAACAGACTCTTTAGGAAAATAAGTTCCCGCAAAGAAGGGCTTTTTATCGGGAGTCATGACCACCGTAAGGGGCCAGCCCCCCGATCCCGTCATCATCTGACAGACGCCCATGTAAAGGGCGTCAACGTCGGGCCTCTCCTCCCTGTCCACCTTTATGGAGACGAAGTTCTCGTTAAGGATCCGGGCTATCTCCTCGTCCTCAAAGGACTCCTTCTCCATTACATGACACCAGTGGCATGTGGAGTAGCCGACTGAGAGAAACACGGGCTTGTCCTCTTTTTTAGCCTTCTCAAAGGCCTCATCGCACCACGGGAACCAGTCAACGGGGTTGTGGGCGTGCTGGAGGAGGTAGGGGCTCTTTTCATTAATGAGTCTGTTTGGCTTTCTCATTCAAATGAATTTCCCTCCCGCAGGGTCTCAAAGTAATGACCTCAATCATCGGAAGGGAGCTTCTCCACGTAAACGGACCTGCTCGGAAAGGCAAAGGAGGCACCGTTTTTCTCCACTATGTCCATGATCTTGAGATTTACATCCTCACGGATGGAGAGATACTCCGCCCAGTTTGCCGTGTCGGTGAAGCAGTAAATGAATATGTCAAGGGAGCTATCGGAGTAGTCGGTGAAGTAAACCATGAGGAGCTGGTCCTTGGCTATCCGCGGGTGGTTCCTGAGCATCTCCCTTATCTCCTCAAGGATCCTCCTCATCTGATCCGGGGTTGTTGAGTAGGTGAGGCCTATGGTCATCTTTATTCGCCTTACATTTCTGCGGGAGAAGTTTTCAAGGGACTGGTTTGCGAGGACCTGATTGGGAACGGTGATGAGGCTCTTTTCAAAGGTTCTGATCTTCGTAGTCCTTAGCCCTATGTCCTCCACTATCCCCTCCACATCCCCTATCTTCACCCAGTCCCCCACCTTCATGGACTTGTCTGCAAGGACGGTAAGCCCTCCGAAGAGGTTGGCAACCGTATCCTTAGCGGCAAGGGCAAAGGCAAGTCCGCCAAGCCCCAGAGAAGCAATGAGAGCGCTTACATTGATTCCCCACTCCTGAAGTATGGCAACCGCTCCCAGAATGAGGACAAAGGCCTTTGAAATCTTTATTAGAAATCCCCCTATCTCCCTCTCAAGTTCCTTTCCGAACCTTCCCGCAAACCTGAAGATGTGCTCCTCAAAGGCTATTACAGCGTTGTAGGATGTCCAGACGAGGACGAATATTATGAGGGTCCTCAGGACCCTGTTTATTACCTCAACTTCAAGGGTCAGGACCCTCAAAGCAATGTAGGTGCCGGTTATTACAAAGAGAAAGGAAAGGGGTTTTGAAATAATACCCAGAAGGATGTCATCAAGCTCCGTTCTCGTTCTTCTGGTGAGCCCCGAAAGGAATCTTATAACTACTAACACAAAGAGCTTCCTCAGGAAAACAAAGCCAAAAAAGACCGCAATAGCGATCGCAAACCTGTAAAGGGGTATCCCGATAAATACCTGATTAAGAAACTCCTGAACCGAAGTCAGAGAAGCCCCGAAGCCTTCCATTTAAGGGGAAATTATAAATCATTCACCTCTGGTAATTTTCACTGTGAGAATTACCTTCGGTTTTTCTCAAAAGTTCCTAAACTCATTCATGACAGGGGAGGGAATCCCCAAAAATCCAAAGGGAGGTAGAAGCCATGAGGAATATCAGGACCTTCAGGAAGGCACTGGCGGGAGTCATCCTCTCACTCCCGGCTATCGGATTCACCGCCGATAAGGCGGTCTATCATGTTTCACCTGCGGGGACCGCTTCGGAAAATTGCGGCTCCCTCCAAAATCCATGCAGGATTGACATGGCTCTCTCACTTGCCCAGAAAGATGGAACGGACTCCGTCCTTTTACTTGAGCCCGGAACATACGCGGTATCAAAAACCCTCCGTTATGTGGCAAACGCAAAGGAAGGCTCACTGACCCTGAAAGCAAAAAACCCCTCAAACATGCCCCTTCTGAAGGGCACCTCAAGAATTCTCAACATAACCAGTGCGGGACAGGTCAACCTTGAAGATCTGAGATTCATCGGCGGTGGGGTTGAGCTGAACATGGTGGGGGCAGACGCAACTATTAAAAGCTCCGAGTTCAGCGGTGCAGATAAGGTAAAGGAGGGGGGTGCACTTGTGGTCAGATCTGAACTGAACGGTTCGGTGAAGGTCATAGGATCATCCTTCAGGCATAACGCTTCCGATAAAGAGGGAGGTGCTCTGAAAATAACGGCTGAGGAGGGGGAGGTTCAGATAATAAATTCCAGATTCGTCTCCAACTTCTCAAGAAAAGGCGGAGCCGTCTCCATCAAAATGGAGGGCAATGGTATCGTAAGGGTTCTGGGAACTACATTCTCAAAAAATCAGGGTGTTTTCACCGGCGCACTTAACATACAGAGCAAAGGGATGGTTCTTGTATCCAATTCTGAGTTTATGAGCAATCAGAGTTCCGACATGGGAGGAGCGCTGTATATCTCATCCCAAAGCAAGGTAACAGTGAAGAAGAGCATCTTCTGGGATAACTTCACGGGAACGAGGGGTGGAGGGGCACTTATTTACTCTGAAGAGGATGTGGAAATGTCAAACAACATGATGGTAGGAAACTTTGCCAAGTACAGGGGAGGTGGAGCCTTCGTAAGCGTGAAGGACAGGGACGACCATGTTGTGGTTGAAAACAACATCATCAGCGATAACTGGGCGGATGAGGGATGCAATGACGGTGATGACCTTTATGTGGACGCGGACTACGACTACGACGGAGACAGGGGAGCTGTTCGCATACAGGAAAACATTTACGGAGAAAACACGGTGATCTCAAACTACAACCTTCTCACAACATACGGAAACATCAGCGGACAATAACAAAAGGGGAACGGGAGGAGGTTTTTGGTAATTTTCACACCCCTCCGCCTAAAGTTGTCAAAAATAATATTAAAAGGCGGAGGGGGACATCACTTTTCACCGGTTCCAATCTGCCGAATATAGGGAGGTAAAGAAGATGGGGATTGCAACACCAATTCGGCTGGGGTTTCTTACGGTTCTCACATCCGCTCTCCTCTGGAGTGCGGAACTATATGTTTCCCCCGCGGGGTCGGGAACCGAATGCACTCAGTCAAATCCATGCGACTTCCAAACCGCCCTGATTGTGGCAGCTAATAACTCAGAAGATGACACAATATACCTGAAGAAAAACCCGTCTGACTTGGTTGATTACCGTTTAAGCTCTCCGGTATATTACAGTGCAGAACCATCAAGGGGGAGCCTTACCATAAAGCCCGAAGACCAAAATTCAATTGTATCAATGTCTGGAGATTCCAACAGGGACGATGTTCCTGACACAAAAATTCTGGTTGTTTATATAAGAGGGAGCGGGAGCGCTACAGTAACTATTGAAGGAATTAAATTTCTTCAGGGCGGTTCTGATACTCAACCCTATAGTGTTTTAGTACGAATGGATGCAGGAACAGTTCTTATTAAAAACTGTGACTTCTCAGAATCCTACGGCGGACTTTGGATTGATATTTCCGGGGGAGAGGCAATCGTAGAAGATTCAAAGTTCCTTGGCAATTTTACAGAAGACTTGTATGGTGCGGGCCTGAGATTCACAGCGCCATCTGGAACAGCTTCGCTCACTGTGAAAAACTCTATCTTTTCAATAAACAGAGCCTTGGCTGGAACTTCTTGGACTAAGGGAGGAGGCTTATATACAAGCATATCGGTTGGTTCAGT